>JAABUS010001321.1_pt1 | contig 54969 bp, 58 predicted proteins | sample 5560161 | NCBI WGS metagenome assembly JAABUS01 (sample SAMN10711885, study PRJNA513376) | rock metagenome | isolation source: Antarctica rocks | place: Antarctica: Victoria Land, Trio Nunatak nord | collected 2016-01-04 | reverse complement strand
CCCTGTCGTCGCTGGAGGAGATCCTCTCGGTGCCCGGCCTCGACGGCGTGTACGTCGGGCCGAACGACCTCGCGCTGTCGCTCGGTGAGCGACCCGGCCAGTCCCCCGTCCCCCGCCCGGTCCACTCGGCGCTGGAGCAGGTCGTCACCGCCGCCCACGCGGCTGGACGGCTGGCGGGTGCGTTCGCTGCCGACGGCGCCGCTGCCCGCGGCCTGGCCGACCTCGGATACGACCTGGTGACCCCCGGCAATGACGTAGCCATGTTGCGTGCTGCCGCGGCCCAGAGCATCGGCGCGATCCGCAGGGGCCGGTCGGATACGCCGGCCGAGGCACGCAGCGCGGGCTACTGAACGGCAGAAGCCACTACCGGGTAGTCGTCGGCCGACCGGCTTACCGCTCAGCCCCTCGGCTCAACCAACGACGGAGGTGCGCGGCGACCTCGTGCGGCGCCTCGAAGGGGGTCATATGCCCGGAGCCGCCGATGACCGCATGGTCCGCGCCGGGGATGGCTTCGACCAGCTCCTGCTGCAATGCCGCCGGGCTGATCTCGTCGAGCTCACCACTGACCACCAGCACGGGAACGGCGATCTCCGCGAGCCGATCTCTGCTGTCAGGACGGGAGATCTGGGCTTCGAGCTGGCGGAGCAGCCCGGCGCCGCCGATCCTCAGCGCCATCGCCTGGCCGCAGGCGACCAGGTCGGCGTCGTCCCGCTTCGCCGGCGGCAACGTGGCGCGCGCCAGTTCGGCAGCCACCGCGGCGAAGCCACCGCCCCGGACGCGCCCTCGCAAATGCTCCCAGGACCGGATCTGGGCATCGGATCCGCCTCGGCCGCTGGTATTCAGCAAGGCGAGCCGGGTGACCCGCTCAGGGGCCTGCCGGACGACATCGAGGGCGACGATGCCGCCGAGCGAGTGCCCGGCCAGGGCGAAGCGCGATGGGGCAGCAGCCAGGACGCTGGCCGCCATCTCGGCAACGGAGTCGTCGAGATCGATCCGCTCGCTCTGCATCGGCACCTCGTCGCGCAGGTCGGCCATCACCCCGGCCCACAGGTCCGCGTCGCCGAGCATTCCGCTGAGCAGCACCAGCGGCACCGTGCCGACGACCCGCGTCATCGGCAGGGCGCCAGCCAGCGGCACGGCCATGGGCACGGCCACAGCCGGGGCCCCGCCGGCGTCCGGCCGCATGGAACCGAGCTCACCGAACGCGGTCTCCAGCGCGGCGGCCGGGTCGTCGCTCACGGTGTCCGCGCCCGCCGCGAGGGCATCCGTGGCGCCGGGTCGCCGGCGCGGCGGCCCGGGTTCAACGAGCCACCATGCCCGCCGACAGGTCGATGTCGGCACAGTGCAGCCCAGTCATCGTCAGCATGGCGAGTACCGCCTGGCCGACCTCGTCCTCCTCCACCAGCCGCCCGAGCGTCGACCGCGCGGCGAATGCGCGCTCGGCGTCTGCCTCGGTGATACCGAGTCGTTCTGCTTCCAGCCGGAAGTTCCGCCGCATCCGAGGCCCGCGCACCGGGCCGGGCGACAAGCTGTTGACCCTGATACCGGAGGGCCCCACCTCTGCCCCGAGCGTCGTGGTGAGGCCGATGACGGCCATCTTGGACGCGCAGTACGGCGTCCGCATCGCCAGGGGCCGCTTGCCGCTGACCGAGGCCAGGTTGATCACATCGCCGTCTCCGCGAGCCACCATCGACGGGAGGAACGCCCGGCACATGAGGTACATCCCGCGGACGTTGGTGGCGAACACCGCGTCCCACTCGTCGGGCTCGATCTCGACCAATGGCTTCACCGGGCCGGCAACTCCGGCGTTGTTCACCAGGATGGAGACGTCCTCGTCGGCCAGCCCGGTCGCAAGGGAGCGGACCGACTCCGGGTCCGCGACGTCGACCAGGGCGACCCGACACGACCCCCCGGACCGCTTCGCGAGTTCTGCTGTGCCGGTGAGCGTCGCCTCGTTACGGCCGCACAGCAGCACCCGGCTGCCCGCGGCAGCGAGCGCCAGCGAGATGGCTCGGCCCAGGCCATTGCCCGCTCCGCTCACCAGGGCGATGCGACCGCTGAGCGGCCCATGGGTCGTCGCCGTCATCGCGTCCTCACCCTGCGTGCGTCGACCGGAGGACCAGCCGGGTCGCGAAGGCGTGCTGTTCGGGCGACGTCTGGCCGGCGAGCCGCCGCACGACCAGATCGGCTGCCGCGCGGGCCATCTGGGCGAAGTCCACCTTGACCGTCGTCAGCCGGAAGCTCGGCCACGAGGCGATCGGGAGGTCGTCGAAGCCGACGACCGCCACGTCGTCCGGGATCGAGACCCCGTCGACGATGGCGCGGTTCAGCGCGCCTACCGCCACCATGTCGTTCACGCAGAACAGTGCGGTGGGTCGCGGACTCGCCGACATCACCGCGGCGAAACCCCGCACGCCGTCTTCGTAGGTGAACGCGCCGCGTGCCACCCACTTCGACGGTAGCGTCACGCCGGCTTCGTCCAGTGCTGCACGGAAGCCTGCTTCACGATCGCGCGAGCTGCTCGTCTCGGCTGGTCCCAGCACGGCCCCGATCCGGCGGTGACCCAACTCCAGCAGCAGCCGGGCACACGCCTGGCCGCCGCCGTGGTTGTCGGCAGTGACCGCATCGGCCTGGTCCACCCCGGACGACCGGTTGAGCTCGACGAACGGGATGGACTTGCTGGCCAGCATCGTCGCCAGCGAGGAGTTGAGCAGGGGCGTCGTCAGCACCGCCGCATCCACTGAGCGGTCGAGCAGGCGCTCGTAGGTGGTCCGGTCGTCGCCGCGCTCGGCGAGCAGCACCATGCGGTAGCCGAGTTCGGCGAAGCGGTCGTGCAGCGGGCCGACCAGCATCGGGTACAGCGGGTTGTCCAGGTCGGCGACCATCGCAACCTGGCGCGCGGAGCGGGTGGACAGGCTACGGCCCAATTGGCTGGGCACGTAGCCCAGGACGTCCGCAGCTCGGACGACCTTGGCCCGGGTCGAGTCTGAGACGCGGGTGTCTCCCCGCAGCGCCCGGGACACCGTCGGCTGCGAGACGCCGGCCAACCGGGCGACGTCGTGACTCGTGATCGTCATCGGTAGCCGTTCACCACCGCAAACGCCGCGCGCGTCAGGGCACCATCGCGACGGGCTCGTCGCTGAGGATCTGCGCCAGCACGTCGAATTCGTTGAACATCATCCAGTCCTCGGTCACCCGGCCGCCGCCGACGTACAGCTGGTTGATGCCCCAGATGTGGACGCGGCGACCGGTCGGGTCGCCGTACATACCGTAACCGCGATGCGTGCCCAGCGCGGTCCACCGGGCCGAGATCCGGTAGCCCTCGGTGTCGTTGCCCATCCAATAGACCTCGTCGACGTGCACGCCGAGGTCCGGGAAGGCGGCCAGCAGGGAACGCGCCATCGCCTTGACGGCCTGACGGCCGTAACCGGTTCGGTTCGACGTGCCCTTCCAGCGCACTGCGCTTGCGTATGCGCGGTCGACCGCGCTCAGGTCGCGCCGGTTGTAGACGTTGTGGAACAGGGCGCGGACGAAGTGTTCGGGGTCGAAGCCGGCTCCCTCGGATGCCGGGTAGCTCTCCGGCTTGCGGCCGCCCGGGAGCCGCTCCACCTCGGGCAGGAACCGCTCGGCGACCGGAAGCTCCGCCCGCTGGTTGCCGTACTCCCTGGCGGCCCACGAAACGTCGACACCGAGCTGGGCGAGCCGCGAGCACATGTTGTAGAGCACCCACTCCTCGAAGATCTCGTTCTCGCGGACGACGCAGTTGGCGATGCCCCACAGGTTGACCTTGCGTCCGGTCGGCTGGCCCCACCGCCACGGGCCGAGGTGGTGCCCCGTGGTGACGTACCGGTGGGAGGTCACGAAACCCTGCTCGTCGTTGCCGGCCCAGATGACGTCGTCGGCAAAGGAGCGGGTGTCGGGGAAGGCGTGGACCCCGGCGATGGTCCCCTCCACGACGCGCTCGACGCCGTAGTGCGCGGCGCCGCCGTCGTCGTAGACGAAGCAACCAGGGGCGTAGGTGTCGTAGATGTAGCCGACGTCTTGGTCCTCCCAGATGCGGTGCGTGATCCGGACGATGTAGTCGACGATGTCGACGTAGGTGTCCTCGAAGCCCCGCATCGGCTGGCGGCGCTCTCCGCGTTCAGCGCCGGCTCGGGCGGTGTCCGTGCCGTTCGCCGGTTGCACCGCAATGGAGAAGTCGGAGGGCATCACCCGCCCAGACGGCCCGTCGGTCAGGTGCTGCCCGATCAGGGTCGGCGTCGGACGGCGAGGTTGCCGCGCCGACAGCGACACCGCCTCGTCGGCCGCCGTCATGAGACCTTGCAGTTCACGTCGTAGATGTATTTCTTCACCTTGGCAGTGTCCACGTTCTCCGGCGTGGCGAAGACCTGATCGGCCGGTTGCTGACGCGGGACGGTCTTGCCGGCGATGGAGGCCACGGCCGACTCGACCCCGAGCATGCCCTCACCGTACGGGTACTGCACCACCGTGCCGTCCAGGCTCTTGTTCTTCAACGCCGCGACGATCGGGTCCGAGGTGTCGTAGCCGACGACGTGGACCTTGCCGGTCTTACCGGCCTCGCGCAGGCCGGTAATCGCGCCCTCGGTGTTGTTCGTCTCGGCGCTGAAGATGCCGACGACGTCCTTGTTGGTGGTCGTTGCGGTCGAGGCGATGGACGCAGCCTTCGCCGTCGCGTTGCCGGAGTACTGGATACCGAGGAACTTCATGTTGGGGTACTTGGCTATGGCCTTCTGGAACCCGTCGGTTCGCGCCTTGGAGACCAGTGACCCGGTCTGGTTGTCGATCGCCAGCACCGATCCCTTCTCCCCGACGAGCTTGGCGAGTGCGTCGCCGGCGAGCTCGCCGCCCTTGACGCCGTCGGACTGGATATTCGTGGTCATCACGCTGGCGTCCTGGAGATCACCGTCGATGCCGATGATCTTGATCCCCGCTTGCTTGGCCTGAGTCAGCGGCACGATCATCGCCTTGGGATCGGTGATCGAAATCATGATCGCGCTGGGCTTGCTGGCGACGACGGCGTTGATGATTTCGGTCTGCTTGGCGACATCGAAGGTGGCCGAGCCCTGGGTGGAGAAGGCGACCCCGAGTTTCTTGGCCGCGGTGCCGGCGCCGCAGCTGACCGTGCTGTAGAAGGGGTTTCCGGTCAGTCCGGGGATGTAGACGATCTTCTTGGCAGCCGCCGCACTGCTCGACCCCGCACTGCTCGAGCCTCCCGCGGCTGGATCGGAGCTGCTGGAGTTCCCGCAGGCTGCGAGGAGGGCAACGGCGGCCACACCCGCTGCAGCCATGCCCGATGTGTGGACACGTCTCATGGTGATCCTTTTCTGTTAGGCCCGGTCGCGAGCGCGACGCTTGAGCTGGTCGAGATAGACGGCGGCGATGAGGATGAATCCGATGGCCACCTGCTGCCAGAACGGCTGGACATTCTTGACGACCAGCCCGTTGTTCAACACCGCGGGGATGAAGATGCCGATGACGGTGCCGATGATCGTGCCCGCGCCGCCGTACAGGCTCGTGCCGCCGAGGACGACGCCGGTGATCACCTCGAGCGCGTCCTGCGAGTGGCCGCCGATGGTGGTGGTGGCAAACCGGGTCAGGGACATCATCCCGGCGAGGCCGGCGAGCAGTCCGCTGAGCGCGTAGAGCTTCATCAGGTGGGAGTCGACGTTGATGCCGGCGCGGCGTGCGGCCTCGATGTTGGAACCGACGACGTAGGTGTGCCGGCCGAACCGGGTGGTGGCAAGCACCAGGCCACCGACGATCACGACCAGCAGCCCGACCCACACCAGGTAGCTGAAGCCGAACAGCGTCGCGGTCGAAAGGTGGATCAGCGTCAACGGGACGTCCCGGACGTCGTTCCCGTTGGTCAGCAACTGCGCGATGCCGAGCGCCGCGCCGAGCGTGCCGAGCGTGGTGATCAGCGCCGGCACGCGCAGCCGGGTCACGCAGTAGCCGTTGAACAGCCCCCACAGCAGGCCGCCCAGCATCGACGACACCAGACCGGCCACGATCGTGACCCAGGTGTCGGTGCCCAGCAGCGTCATCGTCTTCGACCCGCAGATCCCGCCGAAGACCAGGACCGAGCCGATCGAGAGGTCGAATCCCGCGGCCACCATGACGAAGGTCATCCCGGTGCCCATCACGAGCAGGATCGCTGCGTCGTTGACGATGTTGCGCGCGTTGGCCAGCGTCGGGAAGGAGCCTGGAGCGGTGAAGGAGAACGCGATGTACAAGGCCGCAAGGACCACGAACATGTACGCCGGCGAGGAGCTGGACGCCCGGCGCAGGAATCGTGAGCGCTCGGAATACCGCGCACCGACGGCGTCCAGCGGCGGCGGCTCGAACTCGACTTCGGCGTCACGCTCCGCCGCGTCGGGGTCCGCGTTGCTCCGGTTGAGCATGCTCACGAGGCCTTCTCCAGCGATCCGGTCATGGCCCCTACGAGCTTGTCCACGTCCGCCTCCGCGGCGGTGAACGTCGCTGCCCGCCGTCCCATCCGCAGAACCTGTACCGTGTCGGCCACCTCGAGGACCTCGGGCATGTTGTGGCTGATCAACACCACGGCCACGCCGCTGTCCGCGACTCGTCGGATGAGGTCGAGCACCTTGCGGGTCTGGCGCACGCCGAGCGCCGCGGTCGGCTCGTCCATGAAGACCAGGCCCTTGGCCCACATCACCGACCGGCAGATGGCCACGCTCTGGCGCTGTCCGCCGGAGAGGGCCGCCACGGGTGCGTCCAGGTCCTTGACGTCCGTCCCGAGTGAGGCGAAGGTACGCGCCGCTTCCCGCCGCATACCCGCCTTGTCGAGTACACCCAATCGGCCGAGCACGCCGCGTTTGAGCAGTTCCCGGCCGACGTAAGCGTTCTCCGCCGGGCCGAGGTCGGGCGCCAGGGCCAGGTCCTGGTAGACGGTCTCGATGCCCATGCGGCGGGCATGCAGCGGAGAGGCGAAGGACACCGGCTCTCCGTTGAGCATGATCGTCCCGCCATCGGGCTGGATAACGCCCGACAAGATCTTGACCAGGGTGCTCTTGCCCGCCCCGTTGTCCCCGATGAGGGCCGCGACCGTGCCCGCCTCGACCGCGAAGTCGGTCTCGTGGAGCACCTCGACGTGGCCGTAGTTCTTGACGATGTCGCGCGCCTCGAGTAGGTACGCCATGGCGCCCTCCTTCGTTGGGTGGAACGGGGACGAACGGGTCAGGAGCCGCTGAACCGCTCCAGCCGCAAGGTGGCGGTCGCCCCGTGGGCGGCCATCCCCTCGTACTCGCTGATGACCTCGACAGCGGTGGCGACGTCGGGCGTGGCGGCCTTGCTCAACCTCTGGTAGGTCAGCGGCTTGAGGAACCGGGACACGGACAGGCCCGCGCTGTGCTTGGCGCCCCCTCGCGTGGGGAGCGTGTGGTTCGTCCCAGCCAGACCCTTGTCCGAGTAGGCGACGGTGCTCCACTCGCCGAGGAACACCGATCCGTAGTTGCGCAGGCGCTGGTAGTAGTAGTCGTCGTCGGCGGTGATCACCTCGAGGTGCTCGGGCGCGAGGTCGTCCATCAGCTCGATGGCGGTGTCCGCGTCCGCGGCCCAGGTCACCGAGCCGAAGTCTCGCCAGGCCGGGCCGGCGATGTCCTGGGTCTTCAGGGTCTGGAGCTGCCGCTCCACCTCGTCGATGACCTTCCTGGCTAGATCCTCCGAGGTCGTCACCAAGGCCGCAGGCGACTCGGGGCCGTGCTCGGCCTGGCCGAGCAGGTCCGCCGCCACGAGTTCGGGGTCAGCGGTCTCGTCGGCGAGGACGGCGACCTCCGACGGGCCGGCCGGCAGGTCGATGGCCACTCGGCCGAACAGCTGACGCTTCGCCTCTGCTACGTATGCATTGCCGGCTCCCACGAGCATGTCCACCGGGCGCTCCCCGAGCAGGCCGAAGGCCATCGCCGCGAGAGCCTGCACCCCGCCCAGGACGTAGGCGCGATCGACACCGGAGAGGTACGCGGCATACATGACGGCCGGGTCGAATCTGCCGTCGGGCTGCGGAGGGGTACAGGCCAGGACAGTGCCGACGCCGGCCGCCTTGGCCACGCCTACGGTCATGAAGGCGCTGGCGAGGATGGGGAAACGACCCGCCGGGAGGTAGGCGCCCACCCGGTCCACCGGGATGTATCGGGCGCCGGTCACCAGCCCGGGGACCAGCTCGGCCTCGAAGTCGACCAAGTGAGCGCGCTGTTCCCTGGCAAAGGCCTGGGTGCGCGCCGCACCGAGTTCCAGCGCGCTCCTCAGCTCGGGCGTGAGTGCGTCGCCGCTGCCTTTGATGGCCGACGCGTCGAGCTCGACGTCGCTGCGCTCCCAGCCGTCCAGCTCGCGCGCGTAGCGCAGGACCGCATTCATGCCGCCCGTCTCGACGGCGCTGAGGATCTCCGAGACCCGCTGGGAGACCGCCGCATCGCGCGCACGGGCCCCTGCCGCCGCGGCTGGCGTCTTGAGCAGCCGGAACCTGCCCTCGAGGCTTGTGAGTACGTATGCACTGTAGTTCATGAGGGAAGGGTAGACATGCCGTGCACAACGGACAACCACGACCTACCCTGCGCGCGCCATAGGGTAACCCTGTGACGCTGAACCAGCTCCGGGCGTTTCTGGCTGTAGCGCGCACTCGGTCGTTCACCGCCGCCGCCGGCGAACTGCAGGTGGCCCAAGCCTCGGTCTCGGAGCTGATCCGCCGCCTGGAAGAGGAACACAAGGTGCAGCTCTTCACTCGGGGAGGCCGGCAACTGGTCCTGACCGCCGCCGGGGCGGAGCTCGTTCCGCACGCCGAACGAGCCGTGTCGGCCGCAGACGAGGCGGCCCGCGCCCTCCGCTCGGTCCAGTCGCTGCGCGGTGGCGTCGCGACCTTCGGCGTGCTGCGGAACGCGGACTACTACCTCCTGTCCGGCCTGGTCGAACGATTCCACGAGCGGTATCCGGACGTCCGCGTGCGGTTGATCGGCTTGAACAGCGTCGACGTCGCGGCTGCGGTGGCAGACGGCACGCTGGAGGCCGGCCTGGTGGTGCTCCCGATAGACGACGCGGGCCTGCGCGTGACGCCACTCATGCGGGACGAGGTGGTGTTCGCCACCACCGATCCGACAAGGGCAACGGAACCGATGACCGTCGAGCGGCTGGCGCAGGCGCGCCTCATCCTCTACGACGCCCACGCCGGATGGAAGGACCCAACCCGCCGTCAGCTGGCGGAGCGGGCTCAGCTTGCGGGCCGCAAGCTGGAGCCGTGGATCGAGGTGGAGCACGTCGAGGCGGCGCTGAACCTGGTGGCCCGGGGGGTTGGTGACACCTTCATCTCGCGGGCGGTGGCGGCGAGCGCTGCCTGTCCTGCCTCGGTGCGGACGGTGCCGTTCGCACCTGCCCTGTACGACACGGTCGCCTTGGTCCGCCGAGAAGCGCGCTCACTGTCGCCCGCGACGCGGGAAATCGCCCGCCTCGCCCAGCAGATGCTCGGCGGCTTCACCTGATCGCCTCGTCAGCTCCCGTCAGCGACGAGTCGGATCTGGAGCCGAGTGCCGGGCGCCGGGCACGCGGACCCTAGGGCCGGACGGACGCCCCCCGCCAGGAGATGCGCCGCAGCGCCGCGGGCCGGTGGCGACGGGCCATCCAGGGTCGAATCGATGCGCTCGCGACGGGCACCCCGGCGATGGCAGCCAGGGCCAGCGCCATCACCAGCATCATCAGGGTGACGATAGACAGCACCGCCGCGACCAAGGCGAACAGCGCGGCGACGAGCGGAAACAGCAGGGTCATCTCGCTGACCCCGCTGACGTACGTGTTGCTGACATGGGTGCCGCTGACATGGGCAGAGACCGTGACGGCGTTCGACGGAGCCGGCCGGTCAGAGAGGCGCGATCGGCGCCCGTACGCTGGACCGGCCAGTCGGCGGTGCTGGCTGCTGGACAGACGATCGGCACGGCGTACCCCCACGACCTTCAGGACGGAGCTATTCACGTCCAACCGAAAGGCTATCCGCGCAAACGTAGGTATATGGCAATCACATCGTTCCGAAGTCGGCAGCGTTGCTGCAGTTTGTGGTGTCGCTCCAGCGCTCCTGCGGCCGCATGCGCTACAGGGACGGACTCACGGGCATGCGGCCGGGACCGCAGCCCGCCCATCGCCAAGGAGGGGACATGCCTGACATCGACTTGACCGGACTCGCCGAGGGACGAGGCGGGTCGCAGTCGCTACGAGGTTTCCTGGCCAGACCGCCGGGCTCGGGTCTGTCGCCCGGGGTGGTGCTGATCCACGAGGTGTTCGGCATCAACGACGTCATGCGCCGAAGCGCCGAACGACTTGCCGCGGCCGGCTATCTGACTTTGGCGGTAGACCTGTTCAGCGACGGCGGAACCCTGCGGTGCCTGGTCTCCTCGATGCGGGCTCTGCGCAGCGGCCGTGGACAAGCATTCACCGACATCGAGACGGCCCGGCAATGGCTGCTCGATTCGCCGCAGTGCACCGGCCGGGTTGGTGTGATCGGGTTCTGCATGGGGGGCGGCTTCGCTCTGCTCACGGCCGACTCCGGCTTCGAAGCCGCGTCGGTCAACTACGCACCTTTCTCCGGTGACCTGAAAGAGGCCATCGTCGGCGCGTGCCCGATCGTCGGAAGCTACGGCGGCAGCGACCGCTCCCTCAAGGGGGCTGCCCCGCGACTCGAAGCAGCGTTGACGAAGGCCGGGATCGTGCACGACGTCAAGGAATACCCCGGCGCCGGGCACGCCTTCCTCAACGATGCCGAATCCGGACCGCGCGTACTGCGTCCGCTTTTGCGCGTCGCCGGCATCAGACCCGAGCCCGTGGCTGCCGCGGACGCATGGCGCCGCATCGAGGACTTCTTCGCCGCGCACCTGCGATAAGGAGCGACATGCCCGCTGCCGCACCGGATGTGCCACCGGATCCGACACCTGCCGATGGCTCCCGATGAAGGCCATTACTTTCACGGGACCCGACATGATCGAGGTCGAGGCGGTGCCGGACCCTGAGCCCGGTCCGGACCAGGTCGTCGTCGCACCCGCCGCCGTAGGCCTCTGTGGCACCGACCTCCATCTGCTCGAAGGGGACCTCGGCAGCCGCTGGCCCGTCATTCCCGGGCACGAGTTCGCCGGCGAGGTCGTCGCCGTCGGATCCAGGACAGGTGAACAGCTTCATGTGGGGGATGCGGTGGCGGTCGACCCCTCCCTGTATTGCGGCACCTGCTACTACTGCCGCCGGGCCCGCGGAAACCAGTGCGAGAGGTGGGGTTCGCTCGGCGTCACCTCCCCCGGAGCAGCGGCCGAATTCGTCTGTGTTCCGACGGCGAATTGCGTGCGACTCCCTGAACACCTGGCAGTGGCAGATGCCACCCTGATCGAGCCGCTAGCGTGCGCGGTCCGGGGTTACGACGTACTGCGGGCGAGCCTGGCAGTACATGTGTTGATCTACGGCGCCGGGACCATGGGACTGATGATGCTTGAACTCGCCAAGCTCAGCGGCGCTGCCACCGTCACCATTACCGATCCGAATGTCGGGCGACTGGCCACGGCGGTCGATCTCGGGTGCACGGCAGCGGTCAGCTCACCGGACGAGGCGGACCGCACCCGCGGTTGGGATGTCGTCATCGACTGCACTGGCGTGGTGCCGGCCATCGAGGACGGCCTGTCCCGGGTGGGCCGCGGCGGCACGTTCCTGCAATTCGGCGTCGCCGACCCGGCCGCCTCGGCCACCTTCAACCCCTACCGGATCTACAACCGGGAAATCAGCATTCTCGGCTCCATGGCCGTGCTGCACAGCTTCGAACGTGCCGCGGACCTGTTCGCCGCTGGAGTGCTGGACCCGAGCCGATTCATCACCCACCGGTATGGCCTGGCTCAGTACAGCGACGCCGTTACGACATTCCGAGCCGGCGTGGGGCGGAAAATCCAGGTGCTTCCGGGAGCGAGCGACCACTAATCCGGAATGACGCTCGAGGCCGGGCCACGTCTGTTCCCTCTAGTGACCGGCGTCCCGATAGGCCTCGATGACCTCGTTGCGCACCCGGCCGCGGGGGCTGACCCGGTAACCGTTATCGGCTGCCCATGCGCGAACCGCGCTGGCATCCAAAGCATTGGTGCTGCGACGCTTGGTGGTCGTCCGCTTCGCTCGCCCACCGACTCGCCGTCCGACCTCGATGTACGGTCGCAACGCAGCTGCCAGCTTGGCGCGGTTCTTCTCGCCCAGGTCGACTTGGTAGTCGAGGCCGTCGAACGAGAAAGCAACGGTCTCAGCGCCTTCTTTGCCGTCGATGTCGTCCGTCACGGTCACTAATGTTTGAGTGTTCGTCGCCATGACATAACGATGTCTTAGCGACAGAGCCGGGTCAAGTTGCGGACCGCCACATAGACCACTTCCGGAGGAATCCGAGACAAAAAAATGATGTCCGGCGCTTCCGGCGTTGCCTGCGTTCTCGGCGTAACACATGACACACACGCCGGGGGAACAGCGCACACGGCGATATTCGACTGGCTCGACCCGGTGACATTGATCGATCGTCACGGCCTGGGCATCACACGAGGGCCGTACGTCCATTGCATCCAGGATGCACGAGCCGATACGGCACTTGAGGAGGCCAGCTCACCTGGCTATTCAGGCCACATCTCGACCAATTGCCTTGTGATACAAGGGGCCGCAGTCCATCCAGGCAGTCGCTCACGGCCAGCCGGCTCCGGGAACCTCGACGTCGACGGTGAGGACTTGGCCGCTGCCGGGGGCTACCAGCTCGGACATACCCCGCCACTGTGCCGCGGCGATGAAGAGGGTGGTCCCGTCGGATCCACCGAGCGCGCAGGCGAAACAGCCTCGATCCACGTCGACGGTGCGCAGCACCCCGCCCCCCTCGGCCACGTGCACGCATCGCTTGCCGGGGACATCGGCGTACCAAACGGCGAGGTGCTCGTCGATGCAGATTCCGTCTGGCGTCCCAACGCCCAGGTCCGCCCATACGCGCCGATTGAACAGGTCACCGGTCGCGCCGATGTCGAACGCCATCAGGCAATGGCGGTAGGAGTCGGCGACGATCAGGGTCCCGTTGTCCGGCGTCACCGCCATCCCGTTGGGAAAGGCTATGTCGTCAGCGACCGTACGCACCGAACCGTCGGCCGCGACGAGCGTGACCGAGCCCGGCTTGAACTCCTCGCCGGCCATGGGGTTGAATCCGGCGCCGTTGACGTACGCGTTGCCCCGGCCATCCACCACAATGTCGTTCCAACCCGGGCGTCCCAGATTTCGGTGCTCGACCAGTGACCCGTCGGCTTTTCGGCGCAACAACCGACCGTCCGTCGAAGAGACGATCACCAACTCACCCCCGGGCAGCCAGGCGGTGCACAACGGTAGCGAGTCCACGCGAGCGATGACTTCGGTATGGCCGACCAGGTCGACACCGATCACCTCGCCCGCTGACCAATCGGACACGTACAGTCGATCGCCATGCCAGCGGGGGGACTCGAGCAGACCGCGACCGGTCAGCAACGTCTGAACCTCGTTCATCAATTCACGTTCCCTCGATGAAAGGTAAGATGTACAGAGCAGTTGACCGATCCGACGCTGGGAACTCATCGTCGCCACGATGACGGGAATGTGCGCGACCAGAATGCATGCCGACCAGATCGAGACCGATGCCGCGCTCGTACACCGGCTGCTCGCAGGCCAGTTCCCCGCGTGGGCCGGGCTGCCGATTCATCCGGTCGCGTCGTACGGGACCGATCACGACATCTACCGGCTGGGGGACCAGCTGGCGGCGCGCCTGCCGAGGGCTACCCCTTCGACTGGTCCGTGTGCGAGTGGCTGTCCGGTGAGGGCGCCAACGGCACCATCGACGACCTGTCCCACGCGGCAGTCGATCTCGCGGCGTTCGTGATCGCCCTGCGGCAGGTCGATACGACCGGGGCACCTCCGCGTTCTCCGCATGGGCGAGGCGGACCACTCGAAGAATTCGATCAGCAGGTTCGTCGATCGATCGCGCAGCTCGGCGTCCGCATCGACGGCCAGAGTCGCCTGCGGTTCCGGACCGAGCTCCGGGTCGACGACGCGTCGTGGTCCCGGAGTCGCGGCTGGGCGCTCTAACCAGGCCGTGTCGGCGCTGGGTACTACTGAGACACCAACCCCGGCATGATCGGCCAAGCTTCACGCGGGCTGTCCCAGCTCCTGGCGGGCATCCCCTGACCGATTCGAGTGCCAGCAGTTCGAGCGCCAACAGTTCGAGCGCAACAGTTCGAGCGCCAGTAGAGCGAGCCCCAGGTCGGAGTCGAACCGACGACCGCCGCTTTACAAGAGCGATATTATGGTGTCTTTGACCTCGTAAAACGTCACCAACAGCTCTCTGATCTGCACTTTTGGCGTTGGCATCGTTGGTCAGAAAGGGTGCTGAGTGGGCTTCTTGCGGACTCTGTGCGGACTCGCGGGCAGGAGGTGGTCGTCCATGTCGTCGAGGATGGTCCGCCAGCCACTCGTCGCCTCGTCGAGGACCTGGTCCACGGGTGGTCGGCTGGCTGAGTGGGCGCGAACCCGCGTCTTCCTATTGGGGGGTGCGGGCCAGGCCCTGTTCGGCGTGGTTTTCGTCTGTAGCACCGCCCTCATTGTCGTGACTGACCACACCCCATCTATCCCGGCCGAGGTCGGACCAACACTGCGGGCGGCACGGGTCGGCGCAGGCGTGTCGCTGACGCAGCTCGCGCGTCAAGCCGGTGTGCGAGTCGAGGAGCTGAGGCGATTCGAGGCCGGCGCCAGGCCGGTCACGACGGTGTTTTACGGGCACCTCATCGCCGCCATGGCCCGGCTGGTCGAGACGCAGCGGACATGCTGACCCGCTGGTACTCCGTGGACGACGTGGCGGAGCACTTGGGCGTCCCTCGCCGCTGGGTGGTCCGGGCCTGCGCGCGCCGGGTCAACCCCCTGCCGCACAGCCGGCTCAGCTACCGGTACATCCGTTTCTCCGAGCAGGACGTCGAGGCGATTGACGGCATGTTCGTCGCTCGACCGACCGCCCCGGTTGCCGAGCCGAACCCATGGGGCTTCGCCCGACGAGGAGTGCACCGATGAGAGCACCGGACTGCGGTTCTTCCCCAGACAGCACAAGGCCGAAAACCCCCCTGTGTGTGCTCACGTTCGTATCATCGCAGGTCAGAGGCGCACGAAGGAGCGCGAAGAAGCTCGAAAACCCCTGAAAAGCACGATCGGCGTACGCAGTGCGAACGGGGGGCACGCGAGACCTCGCGCCACACTCAGCCAGCCGACCACCCCTGGACCAGGTCCCTCGTCCGTTTCGACGACATTGACCGCCCGACGCTGCCACACTGCCGCAATGAAGCGAACCCTGGCCCTGGTCGCCGTCGCCGCGGCCCTCGCAGGCTGCGGGTCGGGCGCCGCTAAACCGACCGCCGCTCCGACGACAACCAGAGCGACCTCGACGAGCGCGAAGCCAACTGCGCAGCCTGGCCCAGCCGCTTTCGTTGCCTTCGCACATGCCGCGTCGTTCGGTACCAAGGACTTCTCATCAGCGACCGACGACCAGCTTCTCAAGGTTGGCAACGCCGCATGTACGGGGTTCAGCGACCAAAGCCTCAGCTATGGCTCCGTGGTGCAGGGCTTCACTGAGTCCAAGGCGAAGGTGACGACCAGTGAGGCCGAGGCGCTCGTACGAGAGGCCGTGGTCAACCTGTGCCCGCAGTTCAAGAGCCAGTTGCCCTAGCCCGGAACGCACTTGAGCGTGGCGATGATGACGAACGGCACCAGGACGACCAGGGGCGGGGTCGTCGGACCGTGTGCAGCGGTCCGACCCGCTCTTGTCTGTCGCCTACTGGCCCGGCGCCACCCCGTGCGAGTCCCCGTGCGAGCTGTGGCCGAACAGGTAGCCCGTTTGCAGACTGAACAGCAGGGCCAGCACCGCGACGATGATGAAGAACACCCGCATGCGGCCGCTACTGCGCCAGGCGGCAACGCTCGCCACCGCGATGCACAGCGGCGGATACACGATGCTCACCACCACTCCGAGCACGATCCAGGCGGCCCTGGCCCGATGGGTCCGCGGGGGTTGCGCCACAGTGCTGGTGCTCACGTCAGCCAAAGATCGCTGGTGGCGACGGAGGAGCCGGGGCCTGCTGCGGCGCGCTTCATGCCTACAGTGTGGCATTACACCGGCAGTGGGTGCCTGATGGCGGCCTGCCTGGAGACCGCAGCGATTTGGCGTGAGCGGGGCAGCTACTACGGTGCCGTGGGAGGCGTTTGACGACCACCCGGGCCGACCCGCCCTTGTCCCTAGATCAGGGTGAGCCCGTCACGTTCACGTGATAGGTCGGCCCGCCACCATGCGATGAGCCGGTCGGCCCGAAGAAGGCCCACAGAGTGACGATGACCCAGACCGCCAGAATGGCCAAGATGACCAGGATGACCCGTCGGGCCACGCCGCGCCGTCGAGTGACGGCGGCTTCTGGGGCTGCTGCTAGGTGATTAGCCATAGTGTTAATAGATCGCTCCGCTCGGGTACAGGTTGGCGTGCATCGAGTGGTGGTGAGTCGTTGCAACGAAACGTAGCACTAGTGAAAAACCGGCCGCTAGAACTACTCCACCTGGTCAACGCCTGGCGGTGCCGGCGCATCGGGCATCGGTGTCTTTGTTTACCCGTGACCACGAGACAAACAGACACAAGACGGAAACTATGGCGACGGCCGGCGCAGGATGCGGCGCACGTTCTCGAATGTGACACCCATCCCGACCAGGTCACCTTCCGGCACCCCACGGGACAGCAGCTCGTCGCGCAGCAGGTCTGCGATGCGGCGCATCGACACCCCGTCGTCGTGGTACAGCCGGTGGATGGCCCTAGCCCGTTGCGCCCGCCACTTCGCGGAGTCCGCGTCGCGGAGGGTGGCCTCGACCGCTTCCGCTAGGTCGCTGTCGAGGGCCACGACGTCAGAGTAACGGGCTAGCGTTGCCGGCACCCGTCTACCGAAGGAGCCCCGCCGTGTTCGGTCTGCTGGAGAAGGTTGAGATCCCTCGCGGCGCGTACCGGGATGCGCGGGCGGTCCTGCCGTGCGCGACGCGGGCGCGGTCCGCCGGCCTGTTGGGGCAGGCGGTGAAGCGGTACGGCTTCGCCTACATGCTGACCGGCTCGGGGCGCCTGTCACGGCGTGGCGAGGGCGTGTTGGCCTACGAGTTTGGGCGGAGCCACCGGGCCGGTTGCGGCCGGTGCCGCAGGGGCTGAGCGACTGTCGGGCTGGTGACCGGCTGGGCCCGTACTGCCTGCGCCACCTGGTGCTGACTGGTGGGGGTTCGGGGATTCGAGCTGCGCCGCGGAGCGAAGCGCTTGCTCGGAGTCTAAGGACCCCTGTCAAGTCTGAGCAACTTGGGGCCGCTGACGGCGTGTTCGATGCCCGGCCCGGGTGGCCGTGACCGGACTGTAGCGAGGGTACTGCTGCACATCCGGGCGGAGTATGGGTATGGTGTACCCACCTGACCCGGAAGGTAGGTGGCGGGCATGACCGCGATCACCGCAACGGCACGGCGAACCGTCGCCCTTGCAGCGTCAGCGGCGCTGACTGCGGCGCTGCTGGCCGGCTGCGGCACCCACGGTGTCCAGGCGCCCCGCGTGTCCACGTTCACCGACAAGGCGGGCCGGGTTTGCACGCAGTCCGTCACTGCCCACGGGGTGGCCCTGTCCTGCTCGTTCAAGCCGATCGAGAACCGGGCCGGCTCGCTTCTACAGCAGGGTCTAGAAAAGCTGCGGCAGCAGGCGTCACCGTCCACGGTGCCGCAGTCCTACACCGTTCGCCCGCTCTAAGCAGACAGGAAGGCATACGCCAATGAGGTTTCACTCGATCCTTTTCGACAACCCGATCGCCCGGTGGATCGGCGGCATCTTCATCTTCATCTTCGTCGTTGGTCTGGCGGTGGGCACCCTCTCTGGGAATGCCGTCACTGGCGCATCGGCAGCGGTCAATACCGGCGTCACCGCCGGTACCTACACGGGCGTGGCGGCGGCCGGCACCATCGCGGGATTGAAGGCAGCGGCTGGCGCGTACAAGGCGTCCTCGCAGATGAACGCGACGGGCTTGTCTCCGCTCGGACCGTCGGCCCCGTCTCCTTCTCCGAAGCCAAAGGCGAAGAAGCCGAAGCCCGGCCCGGCGGCCCTGACGGGGCCTGCGACGACGAACCCGGTGGCGCTGCCGTCCTCGGTGGTCGGGAGCCAGTGACGCGTCGCCGAACCCACAGGCCCACGCGCCGCCGTCCCACGGGGCGGCGGCGCTCTACTTCCAAAGCAAGGAGAATCCCGGTGCGAACGAACTGGCCGCTGGTCGGCAGGGCCGTTGTGTTCCTAGTCCTGTGGTCGGCGACGCGCAGCCTTCTGGCCGCGGTCGTCCTGTTCGGCGCGTGGCGTTCACTGGGGTTCCTGCGCTGGGCCAGGGGACGACGGCTGGCGGTGCTGAAGGCGGGGCACCCGAAGCCGTCGCTGTGGGCACTGGGGCGGGCGTACTCGGCGGAGAAGCGCCGCGGTAAGCACCTAGCACGGCAGTGGAAGCTCACCTGCGAGAAGGCGGGCCTGACGGGTGGCTGGGGGAAGAAGAAGGTCCCGCCGGTCCTGCTGGGATTGAAGGGCACCATCGAGGGGGACTTCACCGCCCGAATCACGTCCCGCTATACCGGCGTCACCGGCGACGACCTGCGCAAGCACACCGACCGGTTGGCCAAGGTGATCGGTTGCCGCGAGGTGGTCGTCGACGAGGGGCCGAAGCCGGAGCTGGTGGACCTGCGTTTCTACTTCACAGACCCGATTGGCCGGGTACTACCGCTTGAGGAGTTGCCGGAGTCGCCGGAGGGGCTGATCTCCTACGGCATCCGCGCGGACGGGGCGGCGGCCACGATCGTGCAACGGCGCAGCGTGCTCATCGGTGGGATGACCGACCACGGGAAGTCGAACTGCCAGTGGGCGATGCTCGCGGACCTGATGCGCAAGGGCGTGCCCACCGAGCTGTACATCTCCGACCCGAAGGGCGGGGTGGAGTGGCGCCCGTTCGCCAGCAAGGTCGGCCAGCAGCTTGGGTGCGTGCGGATCGTGGAGTATGTCAAGACCCCAGCGGACACGAAGCTGATGGTCAAGCGGGTTCACAACGTGATGACCGAGCGGCAGCAGATGCAGCTAGGGAAGCAGTCGAAGCCGACGACGTCGAATCCCCTCGTGGTGGTCGTCCTAGATGAGCTGCTGCTGCTGCAAGACCAGCTGAAGCTCGGCACGTCCGGTGAGCTGGGGCAGATCCTGTTCACCGGCCGCGCGTCATGCGTGGTGATCTGGGCGAACACTCAGCTGGGGCACGTCACTGAACTGGGTCAGTGCCGCAACCTGTTCAGCCAGGCGCTGTGCTTCGCCACCAAGACCAGCGAGACGACCGACACCATCCTCGGGTCCGGCGCCGAGGGGCAGCTTGGGGCGCTGTGCTCGAAGCTGCGCGAGCCCGGAGTCGGCTACTCCGCGAGCGAGGGCACTCGGTCACTGCTGCGATTCCGCGGCGCACTGGTCGACGAGGACCAGATGTTGGGCCTTGCCGATGGCCGGGTCCCGGAGGGGATGCGGAAGCGCCGGCCGGTCATCATCCGCTGTGCCGTGTATCGGCTGTACGGCTACCCGGAGCAGGACGGAGCTGGGTCGCCGCTGCTGTACGTGGGGAAGGCGCTGCGCCCGCGTGAGCGGCTCGCGCAGCACGCGCAGGACAAGCCGTGGTGGCCCGAAGTCGATCAGGCGGCGACGGAGTTGGCGTGGTTCAAGACCGCGGAACTGGCGCTCGTGGCGGAGGCCGAGGGGATCGCACTGGAGATGCCGCTGTATAACGAGCAGCACAACACTCGGAACCCGCTGCGCCGCCGCCTGTTGCGGGTCGTGGCGTGAGTGACCCCTGGCGTGGCTGGTGACAGCCCGGGCGGCGACTACCGCGCTGCTGGTGCCCTTGTGGGTCTACGACTGCCGGGGTGACTGATGCACTTCGGGAGCTTGCGCTACCTGCCGGGGATAGTGCTGCTGTGCCTCGTGTGGACGGCGCTGGTCACGGTGCTGGTCGTGCGGTGGCGCTCCAAGGGCACCCGCACGCTCGCAGCCATCCTCGGCTTCGCGATGATCGGCTACTCCTACGCGAGCTACGCGAACCTGTCCGGGGCGCCGCTGAACCTGACAACGTCGTGCGAGTCACAGACCGCAGATGGGGCGCCCAAGCCGTTCTTGGCGACTGAGGCGGTCGCCACCGTCGCCTCGGGGGTCCGGTCGATCGCCACGCAGCCCAGGTCGGTGACCCAGGCCCAGGCGGACGTGCAGGGCACGCTGGGGATGATGACGGTCTACGCGGACGCGGCGGCCGCAGCGCTGCGCGGGGACCAGCAGCCGGCAGCGGTCACCGCCTACGAAGGCAAAGTGACCCAGGCGCAGGACGTGGCCTGGTCGGCATGCCAGTGCCCTGCTGCCGGGGCGACCACCGTCCGCGCCCCCGTGCCGGTGGCAGTGAATGCCGCCCTGGTGACCGCGGCTCCTGGAGCGTCCGCAGCGGCCGGGGCCGCAGCCCGGTACTTCCCCGCCTCGCAGGTGCCGATGGCCGTGGCCGTGGCCGGGGCCGAGTCCGGCTACCGCCCGGGCGCGACGAATCACAACACCAACGGGTCCACCGACTTCGGGGAGTGGCAAATCAACTCCGTTCACGCGGACCTGCTCGGCGGGCGGAACTGGGCGGACCTGAATGAAAACGCCTGGATGGCCTACCAGGTATGGCGGCAGGCAGGCGGGTCGTGGTCGCCTTGGTCGACATTCAACTCGGGGGCGTACAAGCGGTTTTACCACCCGGGTGCGAACCCTGCCCTGCCCGCGCCAGTGGTCGTGCCCGCGTCGTGCGCCCCGACAGCGAGCACAGTGGCCCTCACGGTCCCTGCCAGCGGCACCGCAGCCGCGGCGATCCGGTACGCGCAGGCACAGCTGGGGAAGCCATACCAGTGGGGTGCGACCGGGCCGGGCACGTTCGACTGCTCCGGGCTGCTGGTCGCCGCCTACAACGCCGCAGGGCACCCGCTGGGCGTGCGGACCGCGGACCAGATGTTCCACCGGTTCCCGGCGGAACCGTTGGGCGCGCTGATCCCTGGTGACTTTGTGTTTTCGGAGATCACGGGCGGGGTCGCCGGCCACGTCGGTATGTATATCGGCGGGGGTCGGGTGATCGAGGCGCCCCACACCGGAGATGTGGTCAAGCTCGTCGGACTAGGCGGGTGGCAGACCGCGGCGCGGGTCTGAACCGCACAGCCGACTGGACGCCCTGGTCCACGTTCACCAGTGGCGGGCAAAGACTGCTCACGGCTCACACAAGCCGCCTGGAGAGCCGGAGGGGTCGCCATCCCCCGGCAACTCCGACGGTCAGCATGTCGGGCTCACAGCAGCCACCGGGGGCTGATCTAGAACGAAAAGTTCGTGAAGCCTGGGATGACTTCATCCTCGATGTAGGCCAGCGATCGGCGGATGAGGTTGCCGGCACTCATAGTGCTGGCCCACGACCCGCCGGCTGGCTCGTTGAGTCGTACCGCGAAGGTTATTGCGGGCTGGAATTCGTATTCAGAGCCACTGTCGTTGGGACCGGTGAACCGACATATCTCCGAGCCATTTCTGTACGGGCCGATGTTGAATTTTTTGACAAGGTCATAGGGACCGACGAAAAAACCGATGTCGGTAACTCCGACCACGGTGAGAAACAATTTACGGTGCTTATCGACAATGTCGAGATGGTGGATGACGGACAACGGGTGGTCCGCCGGATGCGTTCCCTTGTAGGGTTGCAGCTTATCTAGGATATTGCGCAATTCTCTAGGGATAGAGGGTGGAATCTGCGGACGAGTGCGCCCGCATTGGTCGGCGGTGGGTGGGACGCTCAGGATCGGGAAACTCGTACCACCGTTGGGCTTCCCGCTTGCGGCGATGACAGCTTGCCAGGCGAGGTGGTCGAGCGCGGTCCGGAGGTTGTGGATCGCGTCGCCGAGGATCGCGCCCACGTCGGCCGAGTCGAAGCTGGGTACACGGTCGATAGAAAAGACGTGCTCCGCTCGGTCCTTGTCGTACTTTCGCACAACAGCATTTCGGTACGCGTTCTCGATTACTTCGTCTTGGTCGTCAAAGTCGGCCAGATGGGTTTTTGCCCGACTGATTTTTACGTGGACGTCAGTGAGGTCAAGCATGACCGTTAGCGGCCCTTCCGAAGAAAGAGCCTCGTCGCTGGTCGGGTCTGCTCATCTGCCATCTGCTCGTCTGCCATGCATCGAGCGTAATGAGACCGGCGCGGATCACCACTGGAATCCGAACATCGGGTGCTGAGCCCGCGCCATCTGCTGCTTGATCTCCACCTTCCGGACCAGCTCGTCGACCGACATGGTGTGCACGTCGCCGTTGAACGTCACCCCGCCTTCGCGGGCCGCCGTGCTGTTCGCCGCCAACCGCTCGATCGCGGTCCACTGCAACGGGTTCAGCACCGGCTCAGGGTGCCCCGAGGTGTTGTGCACGACCGTAGTCCCCGGCTTTAACCACCCGCCCTGGTCGTAGCCCTTGTGTCGCACGCGGGGGTCGACGGCGCCGATCGAGCCGTACCTGTGGACGGCGTAGTTCAGCCCGGCGTAGATGTTCGCGAACGGGTCGTAGATGCCGCGGCCGCGGTAGGGGCCGGCGTAGGCGTTGAACGTGCCCTGGATGGTCTGCATGAGCCCCTTGGAGGGGTGCCCGGCGCGGGCGTTGGAGTCGGTCAGGTTGATCGCCCGCGGGTTGCCGCCCGACTCGAACGTCATCCGCCGCAGCGTGGCACCGAGCCAGCCCGTCGACTGGTGCAGCGCCCGCAAGACCGCCAGCACGGTCGATGACCACTGCGACGCGCCCGCAGAAGCCTTGTAACCGGGGGAGCCCGCTCCCGCGCCCACCGACTTGAGACGCGAGGTGACCTTTGCAAGCAGGGCGGCGTTGATTTTCGCCGTGTCGCCGGTGTCGATCCGGCGCGCCAACGCCGCAAGCAGAGCATTCAGCCCGGACGCCTCAGTGCCGAACGGCCGGCCCCGGCTTTGTAGCCCCAGCCGCGGGTCCAGAATCGCGCCGCCCGCAGCCCGGCCGTGACCTTGCTGTAGCAACAACCTGCGCAGCGCAGTGATCGCCCCGTGACCGCCAGCGGCTTCAACCTCGGCGGCAGTGAGAATGTGCTCGCCGTTTGAGAGTGCGTATAGCCCCGCAGTGTCGGATGTGCCTGTGCCGGGACCAGCCACCGGACCACCACCGGCTGCGAAACCCAGTTGCTTAGAGATGCCGAGGTAGTTGGTAGCCGTGTAGAGGCTCTTGGTGTGAGCGATGTCGGTCAGGACAGTGACCTTGACCTTCTTGTCGGTCAGTTTGCCGATTGACCCGCGCAGCAAGTCAACGCCGCCGCGCGCCTCGTCGGCCTTTCCCCGGAAGAAGTGCAGCTTGTCGGCAGCGGCCTGTGCTGCGCTGCGGTGCTTGTCCAGGGCGCCCCGGGAGGCGTCCATCCGTCCGTGCAGCAGGTCGACCCCGCCCCGCGCGCTGTCGGCCTTGCCTCGGAAAAAGTGCAGCCGGTCGGCGGCGGTCTTCGTTGCGGTGCTGTGCTTGTCGAAGGAGAACCGGGACCCGTCTGCCTTGGTGATCAGCTTGCTGAAGGCGTCCTTAGTCAACCCGAGGGAGGCGAACAGCTTGTCCTGTTGCGCTTTGTTCAGCCCGGCCGCGCGCATGTTGTTCCGCAGCACACCAATGCCGTGGTCGAACGCGCCGTTGGCGTCCTGCGTGGCCTTCCGTAGCCCCTTGGTCTTGACCTCGTGATCGAACACGGCCTTGCCTGCCGCATAAGTGCTACGGGTGGCAGTGTCCAGAACCGCGAACAGGGCGCGGCCGGCGGCGGTGTTCAGGTTGACCGCGGCCCGGTCTTTCGTCAAAGCCCCAGCGTGGTTGAGCACTTTCTTGGTCACCGCCGCTATCGCCGAATTCTCCGCGGACAGGGCTTCTGGCACGGACAGGAACCGGCCCAGCAGGACATCAATGGCGGTGTTCAACAGTTGGGTCGCGGTCGTCAGACTGGTGACCTTCGTGCCGGCGATCGCGTACAGCGGCCCCGCCGCCTTCGCCGCGTGCCCACCCTTGGCGAGAGCGATGGCGGCGCTGTTCGTCGCGTCGCCCATCAGTTTCTGGTGCTTCTGCGCTTCCGATGTCTGCCCGGTCAGGTCACCCAGGTGACCCCCCAAGATTTGCATGGCAACCCCGGCGACGGTGCCCTTCTGCGAGATGGTGGCCATCTGGCCAGCCAACGTCCGCGACGCCGTGGTCGAGCCCTCAGCCGATGCCGTGACCAACGCGAGGGACAGCCCGTACTGTCTAGCGATCCGCAGCGACCCGTCCTGCGCGAGCTGGTTGGCGATCACTTCGTTGGTGTTGCTCGTCAGCGCGCCGGTGGTCGCGTTCAGGCTGCCCTGGATGCTCGCCTCAGCAGCAGCGGCGGCCTGGTGCTTCGAGGCGAAGAACGTCAAGGCCCCGGCCGCGGCGGCGATACCGATGCCCCACGGGCCACCCAGGATCGCGGTGACCCCCGACAGGGCGCCCTTCAGCCCACCGCCTCCGCTGGTCAGCGAAGTCAGGAGCGTCTTTACCCCGGCGGCCATGCCGCCGAAACCGGCACCGCCGTGGTTCGAGGCCAGCTTGATCGCCAGGATTCCCGCGGCGATCCCGGCCAACAACGGCGGGGGGATGTTCGCGATGACCTTGGCCAGCAGGTCGAGCCCGTACACCATCGGCGGGCCGAGGGGGGCCAGGGCCTTCACCAGGTTGCCGATCGCGCGGGCCGCGTCTCCCACGAAATTGGCGATCTGCGGGCCGGCGTTCTCGATGTAGGTCAGGAACGACTGGAAGCCCTTGCTCTTGGACGCGCCCTGGCCAAAGGAGGCAAACGCCTTGGAAACCCCCAGGAGCCCGTTCTCGACCTGCTTCGCGACCGGTGCGAAGGCTTGCAGTAGCCCAGCGAATCCGCTGCCGATGTTGCCGAGGGAGCGGGAGAAGGTGAAGATTGCCGGCCCGGCTTCACGGGCCAGGAAGGATACGAAGGAGTGGACCGGGGCGGACTTCAAGGCATCGCCCAACGCGGCCAGCATCGACCGCAACGGCCCCGACGCCGCGCCAGCGAGGGTCGCCAGCAACGGCAGCCCGTTGTTCGCGGCCTGGATGCCGGCGTTGAAGACCCCGAAGATTTGCGGGGCCAGCCCCCGCTGCAACGTCTGGTAGTGGCCCCGTAGCTGGTCAATGCTGGTCACCGCGGTCCGGATCGACGGCGGCATCGCGTCCAGCGCCTTCTTCTGCTTCGCCAACGCCGCCAGGTACTGGGGGCCACTGGTCGCGCTCGTGACAGCCTTCTGCGCCGTCGCCAGCCCCTTCATCGCGTCGCCCACTTGCTTGAACAGGGGGACCGCGAACACCGCGAAAGCGCCCACCGACGCCCCAGCAGCGGCGAGGGGTACGGACAGGCCGGCGATTGCCGCGGTGGCAGCGCCAGCGATGGGGACGATCGCAGGGGACAGCGCCAGCGCTGCGGTGACCAGAGCGCCCATGCCCTTCGATGCACCATCCGCTGAGGCGCCGAGCGCCTTGACCTTCGCCTGGGCGGCGCCGGTGTCGGCGTTCACCCGCACCGTGGCCGAGCGGGACCGGGCCAGCGCGTCCAGGTCGGACTTCGCCCGTGCCCCGTCGACCGTGGCCTCGATTCTGGCCTTGGCCCCTCGACTAAGCCCGTCGATCTGGGCGCGCACCCCCTTGTCGTCGAGGACGGCCTGGACCCGAACCTGCGCATTGCGGATCGCCGCGTTGAGCTTCTCGTCGAACCCGCGGGCATCGGGGAGAACCTCGACCGAGACCGAGCCGACGCTGATGCTCATCGCGTCTCACCCGGCGCTGCGCTCCAGGCCTCGAAGAACGGCGTCAAGTCCGCAACGGTCGGATCCACCGACTGCCACACCGCATACGACCCCGAGGCCAAGCACTTCTCAGCCCAGGCGTCGTAGTTGCCCTCCTTGAAAGCGCGCATGCCCGAGGACCGCCACCTCTCGACCGGCAGGACCGTCACGTCCTTCCCGGCCAACTTCACGATCACCGGCCCGTCCGTGTGTTGCCCACCCGCCGCCGCCGGAGCGACGTCTATCACCGGCTGCGGCTTCTTCCTCGGTGTGGTCATGCTCGTCGAACTCCTTGGTTGCGGGTGCTGGGGACGACGGGGCGCACGGCGAAGTAGGGCTGCCTGTTGGGCACGGCACGCAACATCTCCCGTGGCGTGAGACCTACCTGCGCGGCCCACTTATCCCGGGCGCAACGCCAGCGACGCCAGGCGTCGAGCATCGCGCTGTTGACGGGTTCGAGGTGCGCGTACAGCGCAGGCGCCCGGGTACCGTCGAGCACTTGGAGAGCCTCGCGGGCCGCCCAGCGCCGCACCTCGGGGCCAGCGGCGATGTCCGGTGGAATGCCCAAGCGTGCCGTACGGTCCTCGCCGACGAGGCGCCTCATCCGACCGCCCCACGGATGCCGTAGGAACCGCGGGCCGCGCCACGCCGCTGCGGGCGGACCAAACCGTCCGCGGTCTCACCGGATGGCAGACGCAGCGACGCCACGAGCCGGGATAGGACGATCGCCTGTTGCCGCGCCTCGACCATCGCCGGGTGGGCGATCAGGTCACCCTTCATGTTGTGACTGGTGACCGGGTTGTCCGCGGCCTCGACGGCGAGCCGGTCCAGACGGTCTGCGACGCGACACGCCTCGGTCAGCAGCAGCTGCTCGTGGACGTCGAGGTCGTAGGAGTCAGCCACGTCTTTCCATAGCCGGCGACCCGAAGCGGCCAACCCGGACGGAACACGGCGCCTGCGGTCCTCAACCACGGACAGTCCCGTGGGGCGTTTCAGGGGTCGGCCGACCCGAGCGACAGAACGTAGTAGTCTCGCCGGCCCCCGGCGGGGAGGTAGGGCGCCTGGCACCTGCTATGGCGGTGAAGTGCACCCTCGCAGCGGCCATCAGGAGCCGGTCCATCCGCCGAGGCTGGCCGGCCGCGACTGGTCATAGATGATCTTCGTGGTGGATGTGCGCCGCGCTCGGGCCTCGCCGGCCTTCGCGATCGCGGCCCGAGCATCGAGCACCTTGCCCTCGCGTGCTGTGCTCCGCTGGTCAAGCACGGCCCGTAGCCGCGCTCCAGCCGGCGCTACTGCCTCGTCGGGCTCCAGCGTCGGGGTCTCCGCGGCGATGGCGTCGGTCAACGCCGGCATGACGCTGGATGGGACCGAAGGAGCACTTACCTGGGCGTTGGTCAGGACTGCCTGTGCCGCTCGGCCGTCGTGCACCTCCTTGACGGGTACCCACTTCTGTCCGACGAGCAGGGCGCTCTGGGCGTCCTTGAAGGCGCTGGTGTTAGCGGCCATCTTCGCCAGCTGCACCGCGTCGTCGTACGACACCTGCTCGGGGTCGGTTGGCAGTCCTTGCAGCCAGGCGAGACCTGCCGGACTGAGACCAGTCCATCTGGTGTCGGGCATAGCCTTCGGGTCTTCTCCGGGGTGCAGGTATTTCTCCGGCGCCCTCGGCGTGGAGGTGAACTGTGCGGCCATGTCTGCCAGGAACTTCACGTGTGACGCCGGCCCTGAGGTGGCGTTGGTGCTGGTCCGCATGGAGCGCTGGTGCTGGGCGACCCGGCCGGCAAGTGCGGGTTTCGGCTCCTGGCCAACTAGGTCGAGGATTTGCTTACTGCTCAACATGTCAAGCCACGTCCTTCGGTGTGGGGGATGGCGCGGCAAGCCGCTCGATGTAGGCGTCGATGTCGCTGAGGCGAAGCCGCACGCTTCCGCCGATCCGCAGCGGCGACAGTGCCCCGGCAGCGACGAGCCGTTTGATGGTTCGCTCGCCGACATGCAGCAGCGCTGCTGCATCGGCGTAGGTGAGAAGTCGCGGGCTCACCTGTTCAGCCTCAAGCGCTGCGCCCGGTTTCTCCACCGCTGTCCCCGCCTGTCCCTGCCTGGCCTGAATCTGGAACTGACGCTCCAGGTCGGCCAGCTCGTCCGGTATCGCCATGCCGCGCAGCTGGGCCCACTGGCGGTGACCTTGCACTGCCAAGCACAGATGGCCTGCAACCTCGCGCGAGAGGGTGAGGAACACCAGGCTGCCACCGCCGCGGCGCAAGGCGGCCTGCGACGGGACGCCCACGACGTTGTTCATCTCAACGCCGCCATGGCGAAAGCAGCCTGCCTTGCCGAGGACTGGAGCCTGCCTGGCCTGACTCGCGGCACGTTGGGCACACGGCGTCTCTATCCGGCCGCGATGAGCGAACCGGGTACTCCATGCCGCAGCGACGGCAGGCAGCCGCGAAGGGCATCACGTTTCTTTCTGTGGTTCGGGTGGCTGCCGTATTCCGCGCGGCGCAGCATGGAGGATGCGACGAACCTCCGCGATGTGGTCGAGGGTGGCCTGCTCGTCGGTGCGCTCGTCGTCCTGGTCGACACGTTCGCCGGTCCGGTCGTAGTGATGGCTCATGAGGCTCTCCGTTGTGGTGGGCTCTGCCGGCGCTCGAACTTGGTCGGCTGCTCGTGGGTCGGGGGACCTGCGGTGAGGTCACCGGCACGGAATACACGGAAACGGCGCCGGAAGGTGAGAACAGTTGGAAGGTCATGACGCCTCCAGACAGGCCGGGTGATAGGGCACGCCACTGAGGGCTGAGGCGGGGTCGAGAGGTTCGCCGCAGTCCTGGCAGTGGAGGTCGGTTACCTCGGCGGTGACGAGATGACGAGATGACGGCTCTTTCGGGACTTCTCTGGCTCCCTCTCTTCTCTCAAGACAGACAGAGAGACTCGCCGAACTGTTCGTCACCTCGTCACCTTTTCGGGGGTTTTCGGCGTCGTCGCAGGTCAACAGGCCTGTTTCCGGGTGACGAGATGGGTGACGAGGTGGTGACGAGAATATTTCGTCAACGGTTTCGTCACCCGGCCTCACTGGTGGAGCAAGGTTCCAGACGATGCCGAGCTTGCTGTGTTCTGAGGTCTGGTCGACGGTCCAGCCGAGGCGGCGCAGTGAGGGTGCGCGGCGCCGGAGCAGACTGGCCAGCGCACGAGCTCCGGTGGGCCAGCCCTTCGGTGGCCTACCGTCGCCCAGTGTTTTTTCGAGAAGATCGAGCAGCTCGGTGACAGCCCCGCTCCACTCGTCCTTGACCGTGGCCGTGATGGCTGACAACACCGGGTCGGAGGTGACGGCGTCGGTGGCCAACTCCCCAGCTAGCTGGCGATACCGCTCGACGCCCTTGGTGTTGAGCACCTGGTCGACGGCGGCAAGTACGCGGGCGAAGTCCGCCATGCGCGGCGACCGCGCGAGGTGTACGTCCGGCAGGATGGCGAGCACCTGGACGGTGAGGTCGAGAAGGCCGCCGAGGATTACCGGCGCCGCTTCGTTCCAGCGTTCTGTGAGGTCGGCGTCCAGTTCGCGCTGCGTTTCTTCGATGCGGTGCAGTTCGACCGTGACCAAACGGTCGGCGAGGTCGTCGCGGATGGTTCCGAGGTCGATGCCGTTGAGGATGACGACGCGACGGAATGACACGACGTGGAGGTCGCCGTCGGTGTAGAGCCGGCGTCTGACGTCGCCGTCTCCGGTGCTCGCGCGGCAGAGCGCATCGGAGAGCCAGTCGGGCAGGCTGGAGAGGTTGTCGACGGCCACCACGTGCGACCCGACGGCAGCGGTGGTCCAGGAGTCGAGGTCGCGCGGAGGCTTGCGGAGCTGCACGGTTGACGGGTCGGTCACGGACGAAAGGATCTTCGCGGCTGTGCTCTTACCGGTCCCCTGCTCTCCGGTCAGCGACAAGATCGGGTGGGGCATGTTGGACATCAGTGCGGCGACGAGGTAGGCCACCACAAGCGGCCTGTCACCCTCGGCAGCATTGAGCAGTGACCACAGCTCGGCCATGTCGCCGCCGCCGATCGGTCGGCGCAGCGGCGCTGTGAGCGCGGTCCGGCGGAACAGCACCGGGGCTTCAGCCTGAATGATCCATCCGTCGGTGGCGATCCGGACCACTTTCCCGGTGTCGTCTCCTAGGTCCAGGTAGAGGGCGCTGTCGTGTTCGGCGACGCGGAGGGCCAGCGCCTTCGGTGTTGCGGTGAGGGCGATGCCTTCGAGCGCGGTGAGGGCGTCGGCGAGGGCCTGCTGCGGGGGTGGTGTGCCGTACTGGTCGAGGTAGACGGCGGCTAGCTCGGCGCGGAGTGACCCGACGCCGCCTCGGAGCATCCGCACGACACGCGGACCATCCAGGGGTAGGGCGTAGGGCTCACCAGTGTCCGAGACGCCGAAGGTGTAGCGACCCCTGGCGATGGTTGCCAGCCGGCTGGCAGCTGACGGCGGTTGCTGGGTCACCCTGCGCTCTCCTCGGGCCAAGGTTCGGCGGCCTGCCGCGTGCGCTCACCAGCTGCGACCTGGCGGCGGCGCCGCTTCTCCTGCGCCGCCGGCCACGGGTCGAGGCCGGCGAAGCGACGGACGTGGCCCGTGAGGGCCTTCCACGAGTCGGCGGCGTCCGCTTCGGCCGTGCGTCGTTCGGTGTCCGCGCCGAGGGCGACACCGAGTTGAATGCCGTCCGCCTGCCAGAAGAGCGCGATCGCGACTTCGCGGTCCGTGTGGAGCAACGCTGGATCACTGTCGCGGCTGGGCGCTACACTTGCCCTGTTGTCTGGCCCCTCAGCCAAGGTTTCAGCGACGGCCAACCGGTTGCCCCCGGTTGGCTTTTCGTTTCCATGCCTGGTCTGTCTCGTCATCTGCTGCTGGTCACCTCTTCTCTCGCCTCTGTGGGGAGGTCGCGCGTCCAGGACGTGAATCCCAGTGCCATGCGGTCCTCGTTGTCCTTGGCCTGGGCGACCAGCCTCAGCAGCTTGTCCTGCTGGCTGGGTCGGTCATCCCGTAGCAGACCGGTGCGCTTCCTGCGCTGTTCGGCTGTGGCCGTGGGGACTTTGCGATTCGGAACAGCCGCTGTGGCGACGGGAGCTGTTCGTCTGTCCAGGGTCATGCGCTGGCGGCCTGGCGGTATGACCGCTCTACCCACGCCTCTACGTCGTCGCGCCGGTATCGCACTCGCTTCGCTCCAAGCACAAACGAGCGAGGTCCAACCTCGCCGCCAGAGTGCCTCCACCATCGCAACGTGGCCTCGGGCACCCCCGTTTCTTTCGATACGTCCGCTGTCGTCATGAGATCCGGTAGCGCCACGATGTTCGCTCCATTTCGAGTGAGGCTAGGGGGCTAATACGCTCTATCACCTCATACGCTACCCGACGTCGCCACACCCGACAAACCCCGCCGACGACGTGACGGCTCGCGCACTGCGCGCCTGCGCGGCGACCTGACGGCCCTATCTGGCAGAGTCAGGCCTATGGGATGGCGCTTGGAGCAGAAGGGGCCACCGCGGGCGATCGCGCCCGGTCTGTACATGGCTCTGCCGAGCGTCATGATCTGGAAGGACCTCGAGCTGGACGGCCAGAGCTACGACGTGACCGTGGGAATCAACATGACGCCCTACGGGGTACGGGCGACATCACTGAATGTGTCGTCACCGAGTGACGGTGTCCCTGTCACGAGTAAGACGCTTCGCGCCTTGCGCGTTTGGGATGCCACTCGTACAGCGCTCATTAATGGGGTGAGTCGGGGTTCGACCAGGACGACTGACACCGGGCTTGAGGTGATGACCGAGGTGATGACCATGCAGGGGGCGCCTTCGGACGAGAAGGTGGCGCAACTGCGAAAACAAGGTCCCACCGACGAGTCGTTGGAGTGGGTCGCGTTCTATTACAACCTCGCTGAGGTGCTGCAACTGCCGCCCGCCAAGCAGGTAGAGGCGAACCTAGGTTTACCCAGCGCCACCGCCAGCCGATGGATCAAGCGGGCGAAGGACAAGGGCCTCATCGGTCCGCCGACAACGGGCGATCCAGTTCCGCAGCTGGCCCCGCTGACGGGTGAGCAACTGGAGGCAGCGTTCCGCCGCATAGATCCACGGACAGGTCAGGTCGACGTCTAGCATCGCGCGGCGCCCGGACAGCCGCTGGCGAGCGAGATACCGCGACGCCGCCGGCAAAGAGCACAGCAAGCACTTCAAGCGGAAGGTCGACGCGCAGAACTGGCTCGATCAGGTCACGACTTCGATGGTGGTGGGCACCTACACAGACCCAAAGGCGTCCGGCGCGACGATGAAGGTCTGGGCCGAGAGCTGGCTGGCTGGGCAGGTCCACCTCAAGCCGACGACGCGGACGAGGACCGAGGGCGTCGTGCGCCTGTACGTCGTCCCTCGCTGGGGCTCGACCAGGCTCCGCGACGTGTCGCACGCCGCGGTGCAGGCATGGGTGAACGAGCTGGCGGCCGGCGAGCTGAGCCCGTTCAGCGTTCGCAAAGCTCATGGCGTGCTGGCGCAGATGCTCGACGTGGCGGTACGGGACCGCAGGTTGCCTTCCAACCCAGCCAGAGGGGTCAACCTGCCTCGCGCGCACGACAGGCCGCGACGATTCCTCACGGCCGCCCAGGTCGAGGCGTTGGCGGCCGAGTCCGAGCCCTACAGTGCCGTGATCCGGTTCCTCGCATACACCGGCTTGCGGTGGGGCGAGATGGCAGCCCTCCGGGTGCAGGACGTCGACCCGCGCCGGAGCCGCATGCACATTGCAAGGTCAGTCACCGAGGACAACGGGCAACTGGTCTACGGAACGACAAAAACCGGGGAGGCTCGCACTGTGCCGCTCCCCCGGTTCCTAGCCGACGAGCTGCATCCGCTGATGGACGGCAAGAGCCCCGGGGATCTGGTCTTCCAGGGTGCTCGTGGTGGTCTTCTCCGTAACGGCAACTTCGGCCGGCGCATCTTCGCCCCGGCCGCTGTCGCAATCGGCGTCCCAGACCTCACACCGCACGGTCTGCGCCATGCGGCGGCCTCGCTGGCGATAGCAGCCGGCGCCAACGTCAAGGTCGTCCAGGCGATGCTCGGGCACGCCACTGCCGCAATGACTCTGGACCTGTACGGGCACTTGTTCGCGGACCAGCTCGATGACGTCGCCGACCGGCTGGATGCTGTTCGCCGTGCTGCTGCTGCGGACTATCTGCGGACTGCACCCCCTTCGCAGGCGTCATTTGGCAAGCCCGCTAACCTCTGACCTGGGGTTTTGTTGAGCCCCAGGTCGGAGTCGAACCGACGACCGCCGCTTTACAAGAGCGGTGCTCTGGCCTCTGAGCTACTGGGGCAACGCGAGCAGAGTACCCAGTGGCGCCGGGTCGTCCATCAATTGGGAAAGCCCACGCTGGGACTGGCCTCGACGCGTTCCGGCGTGCGCCAGGATGTGCTGCATGACCGTTCGGACGTTCGGTGTCGAGGAGGAGCTTCTGCTCATCGAGCCCTCGACAGGGGAGGTGTCCGGGCGCGGTGCGGTCGTCGCCAGGCAGGCTGGCATCGACGTCGAGCTCACCCAGGAGCAGATCGAGGTGCAGACCTCCCCGCACAGCACGCTTGCCGACATGCGACAGGATCTGCTCGACCAGCGCCGTGCTGCTGCTGCGGCGGCCGCGGCTGCTGGCGTTGTCGTCGCCGCGATGGCTACTTGCCCGGTCCCGATGGTTCCCACCATGACGCGCAACGACCGCTACCTGCGGATGTCCGAGCTTTACGGCATCACCGCCCGCGAACGGCTCACCTGCGGTATGCACGTCCACGTCGCCATCGAGTCCCCTTACGAGGGCGTCGCCGTCATCGACCGGATCCGACCGTGGCTGGCCGTACTTCTCGCCCTCTCGACCAACTCACCGTTCTGGCAGGGTCACGACACCGGCTATGCCAGTTACCGTTCCCGGCTGTGGTACCGCTGGCCCTCTGCCGGGCCGACGCCGGTGTTCGGCTCGTTCGAGGCCTATGACGAGTGCGTCTCCTCACTGGTGAGCTGTGGCGTGCTGCTCGACCGGAAGATGGCTTACTTCGACTCGCGGCTCGCCGAGAGCTATCCGACGGTGGAGATCAGAGTGTCCGACGTCTGCCGCAGCATCGACAACGCCGTCCTCGTCGCCACCCTGAGCCGGGCGCTCGTGGAGACGGCGGCCCGGTCGTGGCGTCGGGGTGAGCCACCGATCCCCGCGCGCGTGGAACTGCTCCGACTCGCCTCCTGGCGAGCCGCCCGCTCAGGCCTGGCAGAGCACCTCGTCGACTGCAGGACGGCCTCGCCCGTGAAGGCGATGAGCATGGTCGACTCCCTGATCGAGCACGTGGGGGACGTGCTCCACGAGCAGGGCGAGCTCGATCAGGTGCGCAACAACGTCGAGCGCCTGGTGCGCGAGGGCACCGGCTCGAGTCGGCAGCGGGCGGCGTACGAACGCTCCGGCAGCCTCCAGGAAGTGGCCCTCGATGCCGCACGGGTCACCGCGGAGCAGTGACTCGATGCAGCGCTGGAGTGACCGGTGAACCAGCCGGGGGGCCGAGCCGTGTCAAGGGTGTAGGGCCTCATCGCCGACCACTGCCGAAGTAGGAGACCGAACGATGACTACGCATCCCGTGCACGCCGCCCAAGCGGATCAGGCACCGACCAGGTCAGAGCCGTCGGGCGTCAGCAAGGACGACGTCGGCCGCCGCGCCGTGATCACCGGTGCGCTCGCCGTTGCCGGCGGCGCGACGCTCGTCGCCTGTGCCAGCGGCTCGACCGACACCTCGGCCGGATCCGCCTCGTCGTCCGCTACGGCATCTGGCGACGGCGGAACGGGTGCGGTCATCGTCAAGCTCGCCGATGTGCCCGTCGGGTCGGCCGTCTCGGCCAAGCTCGACGGCAAGAAGATCATCGTGGCGCAGCCGACCAAGGGCAACGTCGTGGCTTTCAGCGCCATCTGCACCCATATGGGTTGTCCGGTGCAGCCCGCCGGAAAGAAGCTGAACTGCCCCTGTCACGGCTCGGTCTATGACGCGGCGACCGGCAAGAACCTGTCGGGCCCGGCCCCGAGCCCCCTGCCTGCTGTCGCGGTCAAGCTCGACGCGAGCGGGGACGGTGTCGTCAAGGCGTGATGGGCTTCCGCGCCGAGGATGTCGTCCAGGAGACCCTGTTGCGGGCCTGCCGCTCACCCGACGTGGTGGACGGTACGCACGGCTCGGTGCGGGGATGGCTGTTCACTGTCGCGCGCCATCTCGTGGTCGACGAGTGGTGCTGGACACGAGCGGCCACCGCGGCCAGGCGCCCAGCTGGCTCGGCGTCCCGGGCCGCGCGCTGAGGATCAACGCCGCGACCGCGGTGAGCAGCGCTGACATCGCGGCGCTCGAGGTCCGCATCGCCGACGGGGTCACGGTACTGCGAGCGACCCCGTAGGGGTCAGCGCGCACCTGGTGGGCACTTTGGGCAGCATCGAAAGGCGGGCCGCGTGCGGCGAGGGCCCCGGCCGGACGTGCCGGCGGGGCCCTCGCTGTGACGTGCAGTTGCTGCGCTGTACTCCCGACGGCCGAGGCCGCAGGGGTGGGACTACCTCGGCAGAACCAGGGTCTCGCCGACGAAGATGAGGTTCGGGTTGCTCACCTTGGCCTTGTTAACGGCCCAGAGCGCCTGCCAGCCCCCCTTGACGTGGTACTTCTGCGCCAGCTTGCTGAGCCAGTCACCCCGCTGAACGGTGATCGTCCTGCCGGAAGCCGCAGCGTGCACCGGCTTGGCGTGCGTCGCGTGCACGTGGTGGGTGTTGGCCGGCTTGTGGTGGGTGACGGTGTGCTTCTTGACGACCGCCTTTTTGGTGACGTGCTTGGCAGGCGCCGGGGCCGGAGCCGACGAAGCGCCGCCGCTGCTCCGGGTGAGACCCGCGCGGACGCTGCACACCGGCCAGGCGCCAGGGCCTTGTCCGACAAGCACGCGCTGGGCGATGGCGATCTGCTGCGTCCGCGACGCACCATTGGCGTTGCTCGCATAGGCTCCGCCGCCGTAGCCGATCCACGTGGAGTGGGTGAACTGCAGGCCACCGTAGAAGCCGTTGCCGGTGCTGATGTTCCAGCGGTTGCCGCTCTCGCAAGCGGCGACGCGGTCCCATACCGAACTGTCGGCGTGAGCCGGCGCGCTGGTCGCGATGCCGGCGGCGATCGTCGCCACTCCGGAGACGCCGACACCGGCGATGCGGCGTCGAGCCATGCTCTGCGGGGCAGTCTTGAGGTGCTTGGGGCTGTAATGCATGACGAAGCGGTTCCTTCCTGACGTGCGCCGGAGAGGTGAGCTGTCGGGTTCGGGCTGTCAGGTTGCCCGGCCGCCGTAGCGGCTTCACCCCAAGGACCGGGTCGCTCCGGAAGAACGCGATGGTGCTCCGGAACGCATCGGACCAAACGTGGGTCCCCCACCCTCGCCCAATGCCCGGTGGTGATACCGGAAAGTGCCCGCCGGACGAGGTTTGGCGCTGCGGGCACGCGTGCTGATGTGTGGTCGACTATGAAGTTGTCCCCCTGCTTGCGCAGTGGTGCGGTCGAACAAAATCCGCAAACCGCCCGCGAAGAGCGGCGAGCTTGGAGATCGGCAGGACCATCGGCGCCTCAGCGCACAAGCGTGAACGGTACGTCACTGATTGGTAACGGACAAGTGGGGGGGCCCATGATTTTTGACTGCACTTGACTATTTCTTGACCCGACCCTGACGTCACGGCCGGCAAAACCGGGGCAGATCGGGCGTACTACGCCGGTTGAGCGCAATACAAGGCGCGTTCGCCGCTTGGGCGCGTGGCCACTGTCACAGGCAGCGGATCGATGATCTGGCCGACGAACCCGCTCTCAGAGCGATTGCGGAACGCCAGCAGGTTCCACTGGCCGCCTCGATCGAGGACGAGGCGCCCGGAGTACAACGTGTCGTCGGTGAGTCGTCGCGCGTCGGAGACCGGGTAGGGGCCAAGGACGGGCGGGGCGGCCACGGCCCAGACACCGCCGGTGTCCGCGCGCGCGGCTCGGGTGGTCGCCAGCTCGGACCGAAGACACGAGAAGAGCAGCACCGGCGTGCCGTCCACCACCTGGACCTGGAGCACCTCGAGCTGCGCGAAGCCCGAACCCGGCGCGCTCAGCGGTGGCTGGACCTCCCACCGGAGCAGGTCGGACGAGCGGGCGTGGCCCACCACCCCTCGATCGTCGGGTGCCCCCGATCGGGCACGTGCCGTAACCAGCATGTGCCAGCCCGCTCCGCCAGGATCCGGGAATACCCACGGGTCCCGCCAGGTCTCGTCGCCGCCCGGTTGATCCCGCAGCCCGTCGTCAGGCATCGCGCGGCTGGCGGATGTCTCGTACCACCGGTCGTCCGCCCGGACGACCGGAGACATTGGGTGCTTGGTCCAGCTGATCAGGTCCGTCGAGGTCGCCAGTCCGATCTGCTGGACATGGGCGGCACCGCGCAGGCTCAGCCCCGTGTAGAACATGAACCACCCGCCGGCAGGGCCGCGGACCACCGAGCCGGTCCAGATCGCCCGGTCGTCAAAGGCCCCTTCCGGTCCGGCTGCGAGCGCGTCCGGCAGCCGTGCCCACGTCGACAGGTCGCTCGACACCGCATGACCGACGCTCGCGTGGTGGTGCCGGAGGTCCGGGTCGCCCAGCCCGCGCGGGGCCTGCAGGAAGAACAGGTGGTAGTCGTGACCGTCGTCGGCGAGCCAGAAGTCCCACACCCACTGGTCCGTCACGTGGAGCACACCGATCAGCCTTCCAGAGCACCTGCCCGCCTGCCCTGCGACGTAGCACGAGCGGCCGTAGGCAGCCGTGATCAGCCTGGCCGGCGTGACCCCTCAGCGACGAGGGATGGACGGGACGACACGGTTCCCTGCCATGACTGCCCCGAGGCGATGACTGACTGCCATTGCCGCCACGGTTGCCATGGGTGCCAGGGCCACCAGTTCGGCTCGCCGGGACGCAGGAGGGTCCAGCCGACCAGACCGACCGCCAGGAGTACGCAACCGACAACGACGAGCCTCCGGGCCAGGTCGCCGCGAACGCAGCCTCGGACAAGGCTGCGCGATCCGCGGCGAAGGGCGGCCCCACCCGGTCCCCACCAGGCCATCAGTACCCCGCCGAGGACTCCCGCAGCGGTAGTCACGGAGGTGAGGGGACCGGCCGCGGCGCCGTGGTTGAGGGCGGTCATGACCAGCGCTGCGCAAGAGGCCGCAGCCACGGCGACGACGAGCGGCAGGAGCAGGCCCAGCACTGTGGCGACAGCGGCGCTGAGCAGATGCCAGGGCGCGACGAGCACTGCCACAGGGACGTCGCTGCGCCGGGGGCCGTGTTCGTGCCGCCGCAGCACGAGCGAGGTGACCGACCGGTCGGCGCACCTCGCGACGAGGCACCAGAGGACGACCAGCGCGACGGCGATCGCCGGCCACTGCGTGGCCACGCCGACCATCAGCAGCAGCAGAGCCCCGAGCGTCCCGGCCCGCGCCGGTCGGCCGATACGGGTATCGGCATGGACGGCCGCAAGCGGAGGGGAGGCCGAGGGAGCCGGCCATTCAGCGGGATCTGGCACCGCTGGCACTTCCCGGCTGTGCTGCTGTGGGTAACCGGAGCCCCCCGATGGCGCGACCGGGCGAATCAGCGCCGTCTGCAACACACCCGGCCTTCTGAGCTCGCGCGTGGCATGCGGTACGGCGAGCGTGGCCGCCCCACCGCGCGCGTAGTGCTGCAGCGCGGTCACCACCTCCGACGCCGCCGGGCGCTTGGCGGGCTCCGGGGACAACGCCGCCTGCAGCAACGGAGCCAACCGCCGGTCGACACCGCTGAGGTCCGCCCGGCCGCCGCGGACGCGGTCGAGCACGACGTTCGTCGGCCCTCTGCCGAACGGCGGGCTTCCGGCCGCAGCAAAGGCGAGGGTGGCGGCCCAACCCCACCAGTCGGTTGCCTCGGTGACCGGCTCTCCCTCCACCACCTCGGGGGAGAGGTACCCCGGGGTCCCCATGACCAGCCCCGTCATGGTGAGCCGGACGTCGTCCGCCACGTGCGCAATACCGAAGTCGATGACGATCGGGCGGCCGTCCAAGAGCAGTACATTCCCCGGCTTGAGGTCTCGGTGGACCACCCCGGCGGCGTGGATGGCGTTGAGCGCGCCGGCGAGTCCCTGGCCGACCGCGAGTAACGCGTCGCCGCGCAGCGCTCCGCCGTCGCGGACGACGTCTTCGAGGGACGGCCCCGGGACGTACTGGGTGACCAGATATGGCCGGTCACCGTCCAGGTCCGCGTCGACCACCGCGGCTACACCCGGATCCCTCACCCGCGACAACGTGTCGAGTTCGCGAGCCAGCCGCTTGCGGGCGGCGGTGTCGTGGGCGATGTGCGGTCTCAGCACCTTCACGGCCACCGCACGACCGGTGCGGTCCAGGCCCAGGTGGACCACACCCATGCCGCCCTCGCCGATCTGGTGGATCAGGCGGTAGGGCCCCAGACGTTCCGGTCCCGTCAGCACGCCGTCGGGACCGTCACCGCCGACGTCCTCGCGCGCCCACGCAGCCATACTGTCTACGGTAAGCCGCCGACCCCACCGTCACTCGCTACGGACGGTCACAGTTCGGAGCGCACCCAGTGAGAGACCGACCCACACCGGTCTCCGCGTTCCTGTTGCGGGCTACTGCTGGATGTAACCGACGAGCTGGTCGCGTTCGACCTGGAGCGCGTCGATGCGGCTCTTGACGATGTCGCCGATGCTGACGATTGAGCGCAACTGGGAGTCGACGACCACCGGCGCATGCCGGAACCGGCGTTCGGTCATCTGGCGCGCCAGTTCCTCGATGTCGTCGTCCGGGCCACAGGTGTACACGTCGACCGTCATAATGGAGGACACCAGCTGGTTCAACAGTGCGCCGCCGACGTGATGCAGGTTCCGGACGACGTCGCGCTCGCTGACGATGCCGGCGACCGAGGACCCGTCCTCGCTCACCACGAGAGCGCCGATGCCCTTGTCGTCGAGCAGCTCGATCACCCGAGCGACCGTGTCGTCGGGCCGCACCGTCACCACGGGACCGCCCTTGGTGCGGATGAGGTCGGCGATGCGCATGTCCTGAAGGTAGTGCTCACGGAAGGACATCGCCAGAGGGGAGCCGCACGGCCGAGGCTTACGCTGGTCGCGCCCGATCCGCCGACGAAGGACCACAGCCTCCGTGCCCGACCACGCTCCTCCTGCCTCCCGCTACGACCTCGTGGTCGCCGCCAACCGGCTTCCCGTGGACCGGGTGGTCTCGCCGGAGGGAGAGGTGTCGTGGCGGCGCAGTCCCGGTGGGCTCGTCACGGCCATGGAGTCGGTGATGCGGGGCCGTAACGGGGCTTGGGTGGGATGGGCGGGAGAGGCAGGTGAGCCTCCCGAACCTTTCGACGACTCGGGGATGCACCTGCAGCCGGTCGAGCTGAGCGCGGAGGAGATCTCCGACTACTACGAGGGTTTCTGCAACGACACGCTGTGGCCGATCTACCACGACGTCATCGTGCCCGCGCAATTCCACCGACCCTGGTGGCTGGCCTACCAGCGCGTGAACGAGCGTTTCGCACACGAGGTCGCGGCGCTGGTCGCCCCTGGCGGCACAGTCTGGATCCACGACTACCAGCTGCAGTTGGTGCCGGCCATGTTGCGCGAGCTGAGGCCGGACGTGCGGATCGGGTGGTTCGACCACATCCCGTTCCCGCCCGTCGAGCTGTTCGCCCAGCTGCCCTGGCGCGGCGAGCTGGTCCGCGGCCTGCTCGGTGCCGACTTCCTCGGCTTCCAGCGCACGGCTGACGCCGAGAACTTCCGCCGCTCGTGCCGCCGACTGCTCGGTATTGCCGTCCGCGGCGACCGGATCAAGGTGCCAGACACCCGGCGTTACGTTCGAGCGTCCGCTGTGCCGATCTCGGTCGACTTCGGCGAGATGGACCGGCTGGCCCGCTCGCCCGAGGTGACTGCGCGCGCGGCGGAGATCCGGGCCTCGGTCGGCAGCCCGAAGACCCTGCTGCTGGGGGTGGACCGCCTCGACTACACCAAGGGCATCCGACACCGCCTCAAGGCGTACGAGGAACTGCTCGCCGAGGGGTCCGTGACCGCCGGGGACACGACCTTCGTGCAGGTGGCGACGCCTAGCCGGGAGAGGGTCGAGGCCTACCAGCGGCTCCGCTCCCAGGTAGAGGGCACGGTCGGGCGGATCAACGGTGAACACTCCCCGATCGGATCCGTCGCCGTCCACTACCTGCACCACTCCTACGACAAAGCGGAGATGGCGGCGTTCTATCTCGCCGCCGACGTCATGCTCGTCACGCCGCTGCGCGACGGAATGAACCTGGTAGCCAAGGAGTACGTGTCCTGCCGCCACGACCTGGGAGGTGCACTGGTACTCAGCGAGTTCGCCGGAGCGTGGCACGAACTGAACCGGGCGTTCGTCTGCAACCCCCACGACATCGAGGGACTGAAACAGACCATCCTCAAGGCCATCGCGGCCTCCCCCGCCGAACGTCGCAAGCGGATGCGGGCCTTGCGCGCGAAGGTGCGCGACAACGACGTCCAGAACTGGGCCGCCCGCTACCTCAGCGCCCTGGACGCCGCCCCCCACCGGCCGGTCGACGACGACGAGGACGACGACGAGCGGGACGACCCAGGCTCCGGTTCGGTGGTGGCCGACCCGTCCGTCGCACCGTGGACGGCCCCCGCGGATCAGCGGGAGCAGCGCTGAAACCCCTGCCGCCGGACCTGGTCGGCGCGATGACCGGTCTCGCCCAGCGCAGCCGAGTGCTGGTCGCCGTCGACTTCGATGGGACACTGGCACCGCTCCAGAACGACCCGTCGCGCTCGCGCTCGGTGCCCGGTGGGATCGAGGTCCTGCGCGCCGCGGCCGCCTTGCCCGGCGTCTGGGTGTCGCTCGTATCGGGTCGTGACCTGGAGACCCTGGTCACGCTGACTGGCGTCACCCGGGACGACCGGATCGTCCTCATCGGGAGCCACGGCGCCCAGACCAGCCTGGCAGCCGACCTCACCGAGTCGCTGCTCAACGCCGCACAGCGGGCGCTGCTGGAGGTCGTCACCACCAGGCTGGAGTCGATCGCGGATCACAGGGCCGGCGCGCGGGTGGAGCTCAAGCCAACCGCCGCCGTGCTGCATACCCGCGGCATGGAGGCGCAGACCGCCGCGGAGGCCGCGGCCGAAGCGGAGACGGTAGGCGAACGCCATACCGGTGTGCACACCATGAAGGGCCATGATGTCGTGGAGTTGAGCGTGGTCAGCACGAGCAAGGGAGATGCCATCCGACATCTGCGCGGCAGTGTGCGGGCCGAAGTGGTGGCCTACTTCGGCGACGACGTCACCGACGAGCGGGCGTTCGAGGTGCTCGACTGGATCAACGGTGACGTGGGGGTCAAGGTCGGCCAGGGAGAGACCGTTGCCGGGCACCGGGTGGACGGACCCAGCGAGGTAGTCGAGGCGTTGGAGCTGTTCGTCGGAGCCCGAGCGCACAAGAGCTGACCTGCGCGACCGCACCGGAGCACGCGGGGTGGGCCGGGTCAGCCCCACCAGAAGGACGTCGCGATCAGCGCGTACAAGGCGACCAGGACGACGCCCTCGTACCACGTCGACTTGCCGTCGAGGGTGATGAACACGGCGAGGAGTGCGCTCAGCAACAGGCTGGCGAGCAGCAGCGGTGACAGCACCAGGGTGAACGAGGCGGCACCGAGCAGCGGCGACACGAGCAGCACCACCGGTGCTACGACCATCGCGATCTGCAGCGGCGACTGCAGCACCACCTGAAGCGCGTGTTCCGCGCGGTTCTTCATCGCCAACTGGATACCGACGAAGTTCTCCACGGCGTTGCCGGCGATCGCGACGATGACCAGGCCGGCGAAGGCGTCGCTGATGTGCAGCGCGCCCATGGCCGGCTTGAGGGCACCGACGAACCAGTCCGACACCAGGGCCGCCAGCACGCCGGTCACCGCGAGTACGACGACCGCGAGCCACAGCGGCCACGGTGGGGGTGGCGCCTCCGCTCCTTCCGCCCCGAGGGCGGTGGCTCCGCGGGACGCGCCAGCCGCGGTCCGGTCCGCTGGTGCGTTCGCGCTTCCCGTGCTGGGCGTGCCGGGGCCGTGGGGATCGGTCGCGGTTTCGGGGCCTTCCTGGCGCAGGGTGTAGACCAACAGGAGCCCGAAGGCCAGCAGCAGAACGATCGCGGTGATGACCGACAGCGTCCGCTCGTGCGTCGCGGCCGGGGTGTGCAAGTGATAGGTCAGGCTGGGGATGGCCAGGGCAGAGACCGCGAGCAACAAGCTCAGCCCGATGTCGCGTGCCGCATCGCCGGAGAACGTCTGAGTGCCGTGCTTGAGGCCGCCGGCGATGAACGCAATCCCCAGCACCAGCGCGACGTTGGCCAGGATGGAACCGACGATGGTGGCTTGCACGACGCCGATCAGTCCGCTGCGCAGGGCGAAGATCAGGATCAGCAGTTCAGGAAGGTTTCCCAGAGCGGACTGCAGGAGACCCGTGGCCGCAGGGCCGACGCGGTCCCCCAGCGCCTCGACTGCCCGCCCGACGCACGCAGCCAGCAGGGCCAGCGCCACAGCCGCCGTGATGAACGCCGGGACGTCGCCGAGCGAACGCGCCAGCGCCGCTGCCACCGTCACGCCGAGGGTCAGGCCGAAGAGCAGGCGGTCGCCCCGGCTGACCGCAGCGAGCGCGGAGCGGTCCGAACCGGAGCGCGAGGAGGGCGGCGGGTGGGTGGTGTTCGTGGTCACGCGGACAAGGATGCCCTGTCCGCAGCGGCGCCCGCCGCACGGTGCTTGGCGTCGGGGCCGGCCGCCGGTGCCGGCCGCCAGGCAGCACCGCTCTCTGCCAGAGGCGATCCGATCAGGGCATCCAGCGGCAAACACCGGCAAACAGCCACCTAGCGTCTCCGCGCAGCACGACCGATGGCGTGGGAGTGGCCGAGCGCAGCGATCTGGGTCACAATGCCCAGGCGGGGTGCGGCTTCCGTTTCCGAGCCCCGCGTCCGTCCCTTGACAACGGATCGTCCGGCACGTTCCTGCCGGTTAAGGAAGGTATTGCACATGGCAACAGTGAAGTTCGACCGTGCAACACGCATCTACCCAGGCGCCGACAAGCCCTCGGTATCCAACCTCGACATCGACATCGCCGACGGCGAGTTCCTCGTCTTCGTGGGCCCGTCCGGCTGTGGCAAGTCCACCAGCCTGCGGATGCTGGCAGGCCTGGAGGAGGTCAACGACGGCAAGATCTGGATCGGCGACCGCGATGTGACCGACCTGTCACCCAAGGACCGCGACGTCGCGATGGTGTTCCAGAACTACGCGCTCTACCCGCACATGTCGGTGGCCGACAACATGGGCTTCGCGCTGAAGATCGCCGGCGTCGAGAAGTCGGAGATCCGCACCCGCGTCGACGAGGCGGCCAAGATCCTCGACCTCCAGGATTACCTCGACCGCAAGCCCAAGGCGCTTTCCGGTGGCCAGCGGCAGCGTGTCGCGATGGGCCGGGCGATCGTCCGGTCGCCGCAGGTGTTCCTCATGGACGAGCCGCTGTCGAACCTCGACGCCAAGCTCCGCGTTCAGACCCGCACCCAGATCGCCTCGCTGCAACGTCGGCTCGGTGTCACCACGGTCTACGTCACCCACGACCAGGTCGAGGCAATGACCATGGGCGACCGGGTGGCCGTCCTCAAGGATGGCCTGCTGATGCAGTGCGACGCCCCCCGGCGGATGTACGACCACCCCAACAACGTGTTCGTCGCAGGCTTCATCGGCTCCCCGGCCATGAACCTGCTCGACGTTCCCGTGGTCGACGGCGGCGTCAAGTTCGGTTCGGGCGTCACCCCGATCCCACGTGACCACCTGACCAGCGCAGGCAACGCCGTCACCATCGGAGTTCGTCCCGAGGACCTGGACATCACCACCGACGGCCAGGGACTGCCTGTTCTCGTGGAGGTAGTCGAGGAGCTCGGTGCCGACGCATACATCTATGGCAGCACCAAGACGGCCAGTGGAGACAAGCCCATCATCGCCCGCGTCGACGGCCGCACGCCGCCGGCTAAGGGCAGCACTGTGCACCTCGCGCCCGACCAGGGGCACGTGCACCTGTTCAACAACTCGACCGGTCAGCGCATCGGCGCCTGATTGTCGCGCAAGCACCATCTGCACCACCGCGGTGGCGGTCGTCCTCAGGGGCGGCCGCCATCGCTGGCGTTTCGGTCAGGTTGCCAGCCGGTGTACGGCCGGTTCAATCTGCATCCGGCGGCGCCTGAGGCGGCGTGGCACTTCAGCCGGGGGTTTTACGATGGTGTGCGTGCCTCTGGAGATCATCGCGGCCCGACCGGATCCGGCGCTGCTCGACCTGCCGTGGGAGCTGCCCCTCGAAGACTGGCCCGAGTCGACCCTCGCCGCCCTGCCGCGCGGCATCTCCCGGCACGTGGTCCGGTTCGTCCGGCTCTCCGATCGCGTCCTGGCTGTCAAGGAGATCAAGGCCGACCTGGCGCGCCGGGAGTACGGCCTGCTACGCCTGCTTAACAAGTTGGACCTGCCGTGCGTAGAGCCGTTCGGCATCATCACCGGCCGGGTCGACGCGGCGGGTGAGCCGCTCGACGACGCGCTGCTCACCCGGCACCTGCGATTCTCCCTGCCATATCGCGCGCTGTTCAGCCAGAGCCTGCGCCCGGACACCGCGCAGCGGCTCATCGACGCCCTGGCGGTGCTGCTGGTGCGGGTGCATCTGGCGGGTTTGTGGTGGGGCGACGTATCCCTGTCCAACACGCTTTTCCGGCGAGACGCCGGAGCGTTCGCGGCGTACCTGGTCGACGTGGAGACCGGGGAGTTGCACGATGTGCTGACCGACGGCCAGCGCGAGCACGACCTCGACATCGCCACCATCAACATCGCTGGTGAATTCATGGACCTCGAGGCGGGGGGATTCCTCCCTGAGGGCACCGACCCGATCGAGACCGCGAGGACCATCGTCGCCCGCTACCGCGACCTCTGGCGTGAGCTCACCGAACTCGAGCGGTTCGAGCGGGGTGACCGTTGGCGGGTGGACCGTCGCATCCAGCGGCTCAACGACCTGGGCTTCGACCTGGGCGAGCTGTCCATGTCGACCGACATCGGCGGCACGCAAATCCAGATTCAGCCGAAGGTGGTCGACGCGGGACACCACTCGAGGCGACTGCTGCGACTGACCGGCCTGGACGTCGAAGAGAACCAGGCCCGACGGCTGCTGAACTCGGCCGACTCCTACCGGGCGAGCAAGGACCGGCAGAACGACGACGAGGAGCAGGTCGCCCATGACTGGCTGACCCGCGTGTACGAGCCCGTGGTCACGGCGGTGCCGCGTGAGCTCGCGGGCAAGCTGGAGCCGGCCGAGGTGTTTCACGAAGTACTCGAACACCAGTGGTACGCCTCGGAAAAAGCCCAGCACGACATCCCCCTGCGCGAGGCGATCGACGATTACGTCACGACCGTGCTGCCGAACAAACCCGACGAAGCGGCCGTGCTCGGCGTCGACACGGTGGAGATGCCGGTAGTGGCGACGTCGTAATCGCAGCGCTGAGCTTGGCGATGATCGCTCGCGAACGGTACTCCTGGCCCCTAAAGTGGAACCACGGGCAGGCAGTGGTGCCTGCCACACGCGGGTCAGGGCACCGCCCCGGCCCCGATCAGGGGGTCCATCGTGTCCGACTACACCGCACCGCCTCCGCCGCCCGGGGGCTACGAAGCACCCAGCTACGGAGTCCGGGCCGGCGGCGAGCTCGCCGCGTGGCCGCTCCGCGTGGGAGCGTTCCTGATCGACTACTTGCTGTACGTCCCGGGCTACATCCTCTACATCCTCGGGGCCCCGAAGGCGACGACCGTGACGTCAGGCGGCACGAGCTCACTGGTGGCCACCGGCGGATCAACCCCGCTGATGCTGGTCGGAGCGCTGTACATCGTTGCCATCGCCATCTGGAACCGCTGGCTGCGCGGGGGCGCGGGGCAGTCCCTGGGCAAGAGAGTGGTGGGCCTGCGGTTGCTCGGCGAGAGCACCGGCCAGCCGATCGGTGCCGGTCAGGCCTTCTTGCGCGACGTGGCGCACATCGTCGACTCCATCATCTGCTACATCGGCTTCCTGTTCCCGCTGTGGGACGCCAAGCGGCAGACGATCGCGGACAAGATCGTCAAGTCCGTCGTCGTCAGGGTATGACCGCACGGTGCACGGCATGAGGTCCGGGGCGCCAGCGCACAGCAGTGCAGGACCCGGGACCGCGACCACCCGGCCTCGCGCGCTTGCCGCACCTGGCACCACGCTGGTCCTCGCATCCGGTGCCGTAGGCGTGCTGTACGCCACGGGCGGCCGGGATCTCGGACCGCTCGCGACGTGCTGGTTCCACGCCGGCACCGGACTGTGGTGCCCGTTCTGCGGAAGCCTGCGCGCCGTGGCCGCGCTGAGCCACGGCCGGGTCCTCGATGCGCTGTCGTTCAACCTGCCGGTGGTGCTGCTGCTGCCGCTGGTCGGCGCACTCTGGGTGCAGCGGTTCGGCTGGGCCACCCGCGGCCGGGTGGTGGAGCAGCCGCGGGTGGGCAACCGCGGCCTCCTCGTGCTCGGCTCGGTGATGCTGGCCTTTGCCGTGCTGCGCAACACCCCGTACGGCGCGTGGCTGGCTCCCTGAGCGCCTCGCACCCCTTACGCCTCTTACGCCTCTTCCTCCTCTTCCCGCCTCTCCCGCTCAGCTCCGTCCGTAGGAGATCCACTCCATGTCCCACGTCCCACCCGCAGAGCCCGACCGCACTCCCGAGCCCGAGCCCACCGGGCTGATCGGTCCCTTCGACCTGCCGGGACCGCCCCCGCCGCCGCCGCAGTCGGTGCAACCGGTGCAGCCCGCTCCCGCGCCGCCCTCTCGGATGCCGCCGGACCCCCGACAAGACTTCCCGGCGTACACTTCCGTGCCGCAGGATCAGCGCCAGGACCTCGCAGGAAACGGGGGCGCCTACCCGCGCCAATTCGCCCCGTGGGGCTCGCGCGTCGGCGCGTGGCTCATCGACCGGTTGATCGGCATCGCGCCGGCGCTGGTGTTGGGAGCCATCGGTGCCGGCTTGGTCGCCGCGGGTAGCCAGACCGACGACAGCACCGGCACCACGGATTTCGGGCCGCTCGCCGCCGTCGGGTTCGTCCTCGTCGGCCTGGCCTACCTCACGGTGATCGTCATCGAGATCTGGAACCGCTGCATCAGGACCGGCCGCACGGGTCAGTCCATCGCAAGCGCTTGCTCGGCCTGTATCTGGTCAGCGAGCAGACCGGCCAGCCGATCGGTGCCGGCCTGGCCTTCGTCCGCGAGTTGTGCCACATCGTCGACGGCATCGTCTGCTATATCGGCTATCTGTTCCCGCTGTGGGACGCCAAGCGGCAGACCCTGGCGGACAAGATCGTCAGCACCATCGTGATCAGGGCGCCACGGGCCTAGGCACCGGCTCGACGGCGGGCGACCTCGTACAGCGCCACGCCGGTCGCAATACCAGCATTGAGCGACTCGGTGGCCGACGACATCGGGATGGACACGATCTGGTCGCAGGTCTCCCGCACCAGGCGCGAGAGGCCACGGCCCTCGGAGCCGACGACGACCACCAGCGGCTCCCCTGCCAGCTCGATCGCCGGCAGCTCGACATCGCCGTCCATGTCGAGGCCGAGCACGAAGAAGCCGGCCCCGCGGAAGTCCTCCAGCGCGCGGGTCAGGTTGGCGGCAAGGGCGACGGGCACGCGCGCCGCCGCGCCGGCCGAGCTCTTCCACGCGGCGGCGGTCATCCCGGCGGAACGCCGCTGGGGCACCACGACGCCGTGACCGCCGAACGCCCCGACCGACCGGATGATCGCGCCGAGGTTGCGCGGGTCGGTGATGCCGTCGAGGGCGACGACCAGGGGTATGCCCGGCGCCTCGGGATCGATCAGGTCCCGGGGTTCGGCATAGCTGTACGCCGGCACCTGGAGCGCGAGCCCTTGGTGCACCGCCCCGTCGGTCAGCCGGTCCAGCTCACCGCGCGGGGTTTCCAGCACCGGGATGGATCGACCGGTCGCGGTCTTGATCGCCTCGCGGACGCGGTCGTCGGATTCGATCCGGCCCGCGACGTACATGGTCGTGGCCGGCACGTTGGCACGCAGCGCCTCGACCACCGAGTTGCGGCCGGCGACGATCTCGCTCGATGTCCGGGATCGCTTCGGCGCGCCGGAGGAACGTCCAGGAGATCGCCCGGGTGTTCGGGCCGCGGATCGTCCCCTCCCGGTCGCCGAACCTGAACCGGCGCCGTCGGCGCGTGCCGCCGATCCCCGGGCTTGCTTCGCAGCGGGATGCTGGGTCCGCTCGGTCGCTTTGGGTGTCGGTCCCCGGCCCTCAAGGCCGCGGCGGCGCTGACCCCCGCTGCCGACGGTCGAGCCCTTGCGGGAGGCGCCCTTGCGGACGGCGCCCCGGCGCTCAGAGTTTCCGGGCACGGTCGTCTCCTGGCACGGTTCGGCCTCTCAGGTGGTGCGACGAGCCGGCGACCAGCGGGTGCCGGAGGCGGTGTCCTCGATAGCGATGCCGGCAGCGCCGAGCTGGTCGCGGATGGCGTCGGCGGTGGCGAAGTCGCGGGCCCGCCGGGCGGCAGCGCGCGCCGCCAGGCGGTCCTGGACCAGGGCGTCGAGCGCTGCGGCGGACTCGTCCGGCTGGGAGCCGGCCCCGGACCATACCGGGTCGAGGGGGTTGATGCCGAGCACGTCGGTCATCTGGGTGACCCAGAAGAACGCCATCCGAGCCGCCGCCTCGTCCCCGTCATCCAGCGCGGTATTGCCGACCCGCACCGTCTCGTGGATCACGGCGAGCGCGGAGGAGACGTTGAGGTCGTCGTCCATCGCGGCGACGAACGCCTCCGGGTAACCGGAACCCATCACCCACGACGCCTCGTCCGGCCTGGCTCGCTGCAGGAACGACGCGATCCGCTCGACGGCCGCCTCTGCCTCGCGCAGCGAACCCGCGCCGTACTCGATCGTCGAGCGGTAGTGCGCCGCCCCCAGGTAGTAGCGCAGGGCGATCGGCTGCGTCGTCTTGAGCACCTCGCCAACGAGCAGGGAGTTGCCGAGCGACTTGCTCATCTTCACCCCGCCTGTCGTGACCCAGGCGTTGTGCAGCCAGAACCGCGCGAAACCCAGCCCGGCGGCTCGCGACTGCGCCTGCTCGTTCTCGTGGTGCGGGAAGCGCAGGTCGACCCCGCCGCCGTGGATGTCGAAGGTGTCGCCGAGGTACTTCCGGGCCATCGCCGAGCACTCCAGGTGCCACCCCGGGCGACCGCGCCCGTATGGCGTCGCCCAGGTGGCGGAGCCGGGCTCGCCGGCCTTGGCACCCTTCCACAGCGCGAAGTCCCGGGGGTCTCGCTTGCCCCGAGGATCGGCGTCCTCGGCCCCAGCCATGTCGTCGAGCCGCTGGTGGGTCAGCTCGCCGTAGTCCGCCCAGCTCTTGACGTCGAAATAGACGTCCCCGCTGTCGTCTTCGGCGGGGTAGGCGTAGCCCTGATCGACCAACGTCTGCATCAATTCGAGCATTTCGGGGACATGGCCCGTTGCCCGCGGCAGGTAGCGGGGAGCCAGCACGGCCAACGCCGAGAGCTCGCGCTCCACCGCCCGCTCGTTCTCGTAGGACCAGTCCCACCACTGCCGGCCGGCCGCCGCCGATTTGGCGAGAATCTTGTCGTCGATGTCGGTGACGTTGCGCACGAGGGTGACGTCGTACCCATGGCCACCGGCCAACCAGCGGCGCAGGATATCGAACGCCACGGCGAAGCGGACGTGCCCGATGTGCGCGGGGCCCTGGACGGTCAGCCCGCAGATGTAGATCCCTGCTCGACCGGCCTCGATAGGGACGAACTCGCGCAGCTCACCCGTCGCGGTGTCGTGCAGGCGCAGGGTCACCGGACCAGGCTACTAGCCGCGCCAGATCACCCTGTCCGGTTTCACCCGCACGATGACCCTCTGCTCGCCCGGCGGCAGGGCGGGGTACGGCTGGCCCGTGTACTTGTCCGACAGCTCCTAGATCAGATCCGCCTGCGGGTCGTCCTCGACCTCTGCAGTGCCCCGGACCTCCAGGTAGCAGTAGGGGTTGGCCTGCGGATAGATCAGCACCGAAATCTGCGCCGAGCGCTCGAGATTCACGGTCTTGCGCCGCCCGCGGGCGGTCGAGAACAGGATGTCGTCGCCGTCCCGGGTGACCCAGACCACGGAAAGCTGCGGCTGGCCGTCGGGTTCCAGCGTCGCGACGGTCGCCATTTCGGGCGCGTCGACCAGAGCTTTGGCGTGGTCAGGAAGAGTTGTCATGGTGGCGCAACAGTCGCAGCCGCGGCGGCATGCCCCCGACTGCCCGGCTATCCCAGGATGGGTTCAGGCGCGTCCGTGCGAGGCGCGGCTGCGGCGACTCAGCGAGTCGATCGTCACGGCTAGGAGGAGCACCGCGCCGGTGACCATGAACCGGACAGAGGAGTCAAGGTTGAGCAGGCTCAGCCCGCTCGAGATCGACTGGATCACGATGATCCCCAACAGCGCGGCGTACGCCGACCCGCGGCCACCGAAGAGGCTGGTTCCACCGATCACGGCTGCAGCGATCGCGTTGAGGTTGGTGTCCCCGGTCCCGCTGTTCTGGTTGGCAGCGGCAAGCCGGGCGGCTGCGAGCAGGCCACCGAGCGCGGCAAAGGTCGAGCAGAGCGTGAAGACCGAGAGGTAGATGCCACGCACGTTGAGGCCGGCCCGGCGGGCCGCCTCCACATTGCCTCCGACTGCGGTGACCGACCGACCCCAGCGGGTGCGCCGCAGGGCGAAGTCGGTGACGACGACGAGCGCGAGGAACAGCACGAACATGGCCGACACCCCGCGGTCACGGTTGAGCACGTACGCGGGTACGGCGAGGACGACCGCGAGGGCGGCCGTCCGCATGGCGATCATCGCCACGGTCGTACTGGACAGGCCGGCCGCGCTACGCTGCGCCCGCCCTCGCAGCCGGCTGACGACGTAGGCGCCGGCAGCCAACACGATCAGCAGGTACGACACAGCGGGCGGCAGGAAGGTCAACTGGGCGAAGCTGACGATCGGCGAGGTGAACGGGATGTTGATCGAGCCGATCGTGCCCAACACGAACAGCTGCATGCCGAGGATCGCCAGCAGGCCGGCGAGGGTGATCACGAAGCTCGGGACACCGAAGCGGGTGAACAGCGCACCGTAGACCAGCCCGATCACCGTGCCCGTGAGCAGCCCGACCAGGACCGAGACCCACAGCGGCAGGTGGTGCTGGACGAACAACACCGCCATCACGGCTCCGGAGAGCCCGCTGACAGAGCCGACGGAGAGATCGATCTCGCCGAGCATCAGGACCAGAACGATGCCGATCGCGATGGTCCCGACGGCCGCACTCTGCTGGGTGAGGTTGACCAGGTTGCGCGAGGAGAGAAAGGCGCCGTTGAGGCTCTGGAACACGGCCCAGATGACGACGAGGCCGACGACCACCGGCAGCGGCCCGAGATCGCCGCTCTTGAGCCGGGAGGTGAAGGCGGCGACACTTCCGCGTATGCCGCGCGAGGCGATGAGCCGCTCGTCCTGAAGATCGGCCGGAAGCGCACCCTGCATCCGCTCCGCCTCTTCGACGGCGCGCGCGGTGGTGCTGGTGGCCGGAGCGTCGGTAACGCTGTCAGGCGGGTTCGCGGTCATGACGTTGACTCCTGGGGGACGCGCCGCGCTGCGCGGGCGGAGACGGCATTGTCGGTGGCGCCAGTGATGGCAGCGATGATCTCCTGGTTGCTGGTCTGGCTCACCTGGAAGTCGCCGTTGTTTCGACCCAGGCGCAGCACGACGACGCGGTCGCAGACGGCCATGACGTCCGCGATGTTGTGGCTGATCAGGATCACGGCCAGGCCGCGCTCGCGCAGACGCTCCACGAGATTGAGCACCTCGGCGGTCTGCGCCACGCCGAGGGCGGCGGTCGGCTCGTCCAGCATGACGACCTGGGGTTCACCGAGCAGCGAGCGCGCGATCGCCACCGTCTGGCGCTGGCCGCCGGAGAGGCTGGCAACAGGGATGCGGACCGATGGGATCCGGGCGGACAGCTGGCGCAGCAGCTGCCAGGACTGCCGCTCCATCTCCACCTCGTCCAGGGCGCGGCTGCGCAGCAGCTCCCGGCCGAGGAAGAGATTGCCGACGACATCGAGGTTGTCGCAGAGCGCGAGGTCCTGGAAGACGGTCGCGATGCCCAGGCGCTGCGCCTCGGCGGGGCTGGTGACGTGGACGGGCTTTCCGGCGTACCTCATCTGCCCGTCGTCGGGCGAGTACACCCCCGCGATGGTCTTGACGAGCGTGGACTTGCCGGCACCGTTGTCGCCGACGAGCGCGACCACCTCACCGGCGTGGACGTCGAGGTGAATGTCGGTGAGCGCCTGGACGGCACCGAAACGCTTGGCGATGCCGTCCAGGGCCAGAACCGGCTCTACGCCTACCGGTGAGGTGGTCGCGGTCATGATCGGGTTGCCTCTCTCGGGTCGGCTCAGCCCAGGCCAGCGCGCTTGCAGGCTGCAGCGAAGTCGCTCGTGCAGATCTGATCGGTCGTGTAGAAGCCGTCCTTGACAATGGTGCTCTTGATATTCGCCTTCGTCACCGCGACCGGGGTGAGCAGGTTTGCCGGTGTGCCGTCGACGGTCTTGGTCGAGTTCGGCTTCTTGCCGCCCCCGAGGGCGATCGCGGCTGCGGCGGCATCCTCGGCCTCCGGCTTGATGGCCTTGTAGATGGTCATGGCCTGGTCCCCGGCGACGATGCGCTGGATGCCGGCGAGCTCGGCATCCTGGCCGGTGACCGGCGGCAGGGGCTTGACGCCGCCGCCCTTGAGGGCGGAGATGATGCCTCCGGCGAGCCCGTCGTTCGCCGAGTAGACGCCGACCAGACCGGACTTGACCTTGGTCAGCTGACCGTCCACCCAGGACTGGGCGTTGGCCGGCTTCCATCCGGGGGTGTCGTACTCCGCGACGATCTTGAACCCGCTCTTGTCGAGCACGCTGTGTGCACCGGACTTGAACGAGGGGGCATTCGGGTCGTTCGGGTCACCGTTGACCATCAGCAGGTTGCCGCTCTTCTTGCCTTGCTTGTGCAGCGCGTCCACGAGCGCCGTGCCCTGCAGCTTGCCCACCACGTCGTTCTGGTAGGACACGTAGTAGTCGGCGCCCTTGATCGCTCGGTCGTAGGCAATGACCGGCACCTGCTGCGACTTGGCGCTGTTGACCAGCGAGATCGCTGCCTTGGCGTCCACCGCGTCCAGGGCGATGACCTTCGCGCCCTGGGTGAGCGCCGACTCCATCTGCGACTGCTGCTTCGACGCGTCCTGGTCGGCGTTGAAGTACAGGACGGTGCAGCCGGAGCAGGCGGCCTTGATCGCCTTCTCGAACAGCGGCTTGTCGAACGCCTCGTAGCGGGCGGTCTGCGACTCCGGTAGCAGCAGCGCGATCTTCATCGCGGCGGCGTCGCCTCCGCCGCTACTGCTCGTGCTGCTGGTGCCGCTGGGGGCGCTGCTGCTCGGGGCGCTGCTGCTGCTGGTGTCAGAGGCGCTGCCGCCGCTGCTACCACCACAGGCGGCGAGCGAACTGATCGCGACACCGGCGGCGAGCATCGAGCCGGCAAAGCGGAGGGGACGGGTCATCGGAAGCTCCTAGAAAGAGGGATGGGCCACTCGGCGGTGTGCCGCACAGTCAAATCGCTGATGAGCTTGACGTCAAGGGTTGAATTCAAGAACTTTATCAAACCGTGTTCATCCGCCGTTGCTCCCGCCACGCAGCGCCTGCCGGCGCCGCGTCTGCGCTGCGACCACCAAAGCCCCGTTCAGCTCGGGGTCGGTCACGACGCCGGTGCGCACCAGGACGGTGGCCGCGGCGCTGGGTATGGCGCAGCGGTCGACGGCCTCGCGGATGGGCCCGATCAGCAGCTCCCCCATCC
>JAABUS010001320.1_pt1 | contig 54997 bp, 43 predicted proteins | sample 5560161 | NCBI WGS metagenome assembly JAABUS01 (sample SAMN10711885, study PRJNA513376) | rock metagenome | isolation source: Antarctica rocks | place: Antarctica: Victoria Land, Trio Nunatak nord | collected 2016-01-04 | reverse complement strand
GCGCGCAGTGGGGTTGAGGGGAGGGAGGTGGTGAGGGGGGTCTGGGAGGGGGTTGTGGGGATGGTGGGGGGGTTTTTTGGTGTGGGGGTGGAGGGAGGGGAGGAGGGTGTGCGAGAGGAGGGAAGGGGGGAGGGGAAGGGGGACGAAGAGGGAGGGAGGGAGGGGGAGGCGAGGTGGGGGATGAGGAAGGTGTTGGATATTGATCTGGGGAGGCGATGAGATGGGATCGAGGATGCGCGGGGGATGGAGTGTCCCGAGCATCATAGCGAGCATTGATGTCAATTTCTCAATCGGTTTCGGGAGGCTTTGCATACATGTGGGCTCATACAGTAGACAATGAGGAGATGCCCAATCCTAATGGCAATCAATGAAGATTCAACCAAGAGAGGCGTCATGTCAAGAGGGTGAAGGGATACGTATCCCACGCTTTGGCACAAGATTCCTTCATCGCTGGACTTTCTCGAAGTGTAATGACTTTTGTCATGGCTGAGGCACATGGTCACGAATAGAGCCCCCTCAGACCGGACATTGGAGGTTCAATTGTAGATTTTCCGACCTTGTCTTCAACCGAGCGGACGACTTAAAGCACCGATACGTGCGGACGGTGCGATTCCTATGGTGATGTGCACGTCGATTGGGATCCTACTAGACTCGGGAATGCCTGATCTAGAAGCAGAGTACCATGCGCCACGAGATGGTATATCCCTGACAGCACCTGTTGCAAAGCGTAACCTTAAGGAAGAGGAGATTGAATGCCTACTGGATGTCCCTGCAAATCACGGCTGTCCTGTGCAAGGTGTACCCAGGGCTGATTAACAAGTTCGTTCTTTGACTGCAAGAAATTACTCTTCTGGACCGATCTTCAGGCTCAGATGAATGGTCTCGCCCAATACTTAGAACGCAAGGTACTTTACCCTGTCGCTTGAGCCTGAGGTGTGAGGCCGCCTTGATTGCCTGCAATGCTGCTCCAGCATTTCAAGTTGTGACCAGGAACATGACCTGCCTTGTGTGATTGTTGCTTGATCGTAAACGTAGACATCTCAGTATTCGTGAAGAATCTAAACCGTATAAAGAGGATATTGAAAGCAGGTAGAAACCGGGCGGTCTTTGGCTTGTAGTCGAGTAGGAAAATGCTTTCTTGTTCACGATCTTGTGAACTATTTGGAAATATTCTCACTTGTCGGGCGTATCGAGTAGCCGTTGGAGGAGCCACTAGCCCCAATAGCGAGGGATCGTGTCTGTGTGCTGCTCTGACTGCCTTTGTTCTGGCTTGTAGACAACCATCTGATGGTCCAGCCCATTGGGCGCGAAAGCCTTGTAAGCGAAGACTTGGATTTCCGACCCGCCTTCGATACTTATAGCTCTCGAAAAATCCGGAATGACATCCGAAGCCGCGAACTATTCCACTGTATTGTCGGTGATCGTGAACGCGCTGCAGCATTAGTATGGAGGCCTACCGATTTCCCTTCTCCAATCCAAACCGTCCCTCGAGTGAAAACCTGGAGGTCCCAAGACAGAGGCACTCAGGAGGTAGAGCAGCGCAAAGTCCCTCCAGAGCGACTGCTTCCTTATGATGTGAAGGCTTCCAAGGATTACTGGTCATTCGATACAACAGTATGCCAGAGAACGGAACGACGGCTCAATGACGGATAGACGCATGATCAGCCAGTCGCGTTGTTGTTGGACGAGTTTCCGCCAGGCCCAGACAGTAACTCTCGCCTCATACTTGTAGTAAGCTCTTCGAGGCGCCACCAGGTCCGTATAGATCCATGATGGTAGTCAAAGGGAATATAATTGTGAACGTTGTTGCGCTCACCTACTCTATGACTCGCCCAAAGTGGATCATTGAGAGTCTGACCAGTACCAAGATTTTGAAACACGGTGATCATCACCAAGGTACCACCAGGTAGAGCACAAAGTGTAAAGTCGGTTGGACATGCAATGCAGGAGCCTCGTCGGCCAAAGCAGAGTGCTTCGACTCCCTCTTCTAGCCTTGAGTACATGTCTAATAAGGACGATTTCAAAGCGTCGTTCCGGGTTGGGAAGAAGCTGCCACAGCCTAAGTGAGGGCAGATGCGGAAAGTCGCATCCGAGAGTATTTCGGGCAAGATTGATCCACCGTTGATGCCCTCAAACTCCCAGAGAGATTTTAGTAAGAATTTCCCTTGATTGATTTGAGTCCAAGCAGTAAAACGTAATTTCATGCCCCAGAAGTCGTCGCTGCGAAAGACGAACTTAGGAAGGAGCGTCGAAAGGTGTTCCTGGTGCGCCTCGGAAAGCTTAAAGTATCCTACTGCCTTTTGCACATGCCGGAAGGCTACCGGGCAACTGCCGAGCACAGGGTGTCCCGTCCAGCTGAGATCGAGGGCAGGACAAGGCGGTGCATCGTAGGTTATGTTGAACACACAAGGGACATATTTCGGGACTGGATGGAGGTCGTGCAATGCCTGACAAGAGTAGCACAAGCGGTAGCCAGATAGGAGCTGAGCAAGCATCTCCAAGCATTCTAACCGTTCACTCTGAGACGCATTCCGTAGTTCCAAAGAGGATCTGCTTTGGAATAAGCGTCGCAAGTCTTTGCAGAGTTGAATGAATATGATTTTGGCGGACAAGGGAAGGAAATCGAATATGCTGTGAAGCAGGTCGACTGGCAGTATGAGGAGACCACCAGATGAATCAGGCGGGGGAAAACGTTTTGCAGCTTCTGGATGAGGGGCGAGATACGCGCAGGGTGTCCAACCTTGAGCAGAGCCATCAAGTTTCTTGCCGAGCCACCAATCTAGTGAACGAGTTTAGTATGTTGGAAAAAAAGGGAGGCTTGGAGAAATGCTTGCCGTTGTTCTCCTTCCGGACGAGTTCGATAATCTCGTCTTTGACAAGTGAGAGCTCGTTGGCGCTTCGGCCGCGATAATCGTACAGAGCTTTGTAGGTATCTTTGTGGAGCGTGGGCAGCTGGGAGGGACCCGGAGGCGGCGGTGGTGCTCCGGCTGCTTCGCCAGTCCCTTGAGGGCGAATTTTTGTTGTAAACCATTTCGGCAACGCACAAATCCTGCTCACGATATGTAGCGCCATGTAAGCTACCACCGTATATGCCTTAGGCTCTGTCGTCTTCGCGGCTGATGTCGGATTGTAGTAGAGGCGACGATGAAGCAGGAGAGACCATAAATGGCATCACACCCGCAAGCGCGGCGTTGAGACTGTCGGGTTCTTGTCAGCAAGCTTAGAGCACTGCACTGAGCTTGCTCGATTACTATACCACAAATTCTTGGATGACGAGTCGATTCACAGTGAGCTCTCCCTGAGTGTGAAGTTTGAGAGAATTGTGAAGATATGTGGACAATCTTGCGAGGCCTATGACATGAGGGAGATAGTCTTTCGAAAGGACGAAGGAGAAGGGATGGTTTTGTAGACACAACGGCATTAGGCGGATGTGGGGCTTTTGGTGGCTGATACGTCTTTAAACCTTACCGAGGCCAAACAGAGAGTACTGGAGATTTTAAGAGAATACAGTCGTTCACTGATGGATTGAATCATTTGTGGGACCCACCAAACAAAGCCTTCCGCCTCTTCTGCACGCTCCGCCTGCGATCTGCATCCTCCAAACTGGTTCCAACCCCCGAATCTCTCCAAGATACAACTGCCTCGTCGTCATCCTCATCGTCTGCCTCCGCACCCAACGGCTGAATGCTAGTAGATTCCATTACCTCATCTTCCTCTCGCTTCACGTTCTCCATAGCATCGTCTTCGTGCTTGGTACTGTTACTTCGTCCACTGAAATGCAAAGGCAGCTGCCTCCCTAACGTTGGGAAGCTCCTCGAAGTATCCGAGAGATCTTCCATCGACGTTGGATCGAATTGTGCTTCATCTTCAACCTCTTCCTTGACCTTCACCCCATCTGCGCCTTCTTGCTTCTCTCCAAGCTTCTGCCCACCGGAGCCAGACAAAAAGAATGAAATCAGCACCCAAGCAACTGCACAGCTAAGCATTGAGCCCATCCAAAAGGTCGTTGTGAAGAACAGATACGACAGTATCCGATGATGATACACCACCCACCTCAGCCCCCCAAACCTTGCCAAAATCTTCACTCCCACTTCATAGAACTGCATCTTCTCGTCTGCTTCAATCGCGACCTTCACATAGCGTGGAATATTTCTCCATCCCTTTGCAAATTCCACGCCTTCGAAGACGCTGATCTCCATGACTTCGCTTTCATGCTTCCAGCCAAGGACGTAGAAGGGGATGCCGCTGAGCGTCGAGGCGGTGTCGACCAGGGGCGAGACGTAGGTCAGGATCGCAGGGCGGCGCGAGTGCGCAAGGAGGGTAGTGTTGGGGGATGTAATCGAGGTTGCAGGGATGGACGGTGTGGATGAGGAGGCTTTCAGCGGGGCGAGGAGCGAGGCGTCGAGCATGAAATTGCCGGCGGCGAGGTTCGAGGGCGTGCGCGGGAGGTGCAGGAAGAAGGAAATATCATAGGGTTGAAGAGAGGTGAGGGCGGTGGAGAGGTCCGCGGTCCCATGGGGTGGGCCATCGCTGGGGGGGACGTCAGCAGCAATTTCTCAGTTAGGAAGGAGAGGAGAGGGCTACCCGAATTGGAGGTGAATGACACGTTCTACACCAATCTGTGGTATGTAGTTGTAGTAGAAGAGGGCGTATGCGATACTTGAGACACAGAAGAGGAAGACGCTGGTGGTCGTAAAGAGAAGAGTGCCTAGATAGGCTCTTTGCGCTGGCTTGGAGGTCGCTGCATGGACGGGGATGAGCGCTGTGTCCTGAGCAATTCAGCCTCCATGGTCCGACGACAATGATGCAGACTTACTACTGCTGTCCGAATGGCCCTCCTCACACCTCTCTTGTTGTTGGATTCATCCATTGGTGTGAGGTTGGTGAAAGGGCCTTCGAGGATTGAGCTATGACGTCGACAGAACGCGCATGTGTTTGAAGCTGGTCTAGATGCCGCCTACATGTACTTTAGAGCGGCGTCCAAGTCTGTAGGGCTCCAATAGGGTTTGTTGTCATGGTCTATCATTCTGTAATCCGTAAAGTAATTTCGGACACTAATGTTGACGATCATTAATGTTTTTGAGCTTCCTTAGGAAGTACGCAGTGGCAGGATGCATTATGGAGCCAGTGACGCAGTACCTCTGATCGCGCCACCTCGAAGGGATGCTCAACAATTCCACTTGTGCACGACATCTGGGACTCTCATTGGAAGAACGTGTTGACGACGTTACGCTGGATTGAATAACCAAGAAAACCGTCGTCACAAAGGAAAATTGTCAAAGTCTTTGATTGTGTATCGATTAATATGTTCGGCAAGACAGCCCGGCGAAGTCTTTGACTACCTGCTCAGACCGATCATCTCTGGAGGATTGCACCATGCCACCGGATGATACAGACGACGGGGACACTAGTATCAAGGCCTCCTTAGGCTCGAAGACTGGCGTGCGCAAATTTACTCTGTCTTGTTCTCGATGTAGGGCGTCCAAGCTCAAATGTGACAAAAGGGAACCATGTGTAGGTTGCCGTCTCTCAACTTGATATTAACGTTTCTAAAATTTTGTAGATGGAGTGTGTCAAGCGTAACGCCGGCCATCTTTGTACCAAAGATGAACGTCAGCCAAGAGCGAAAAGGGCAAAGAAGGACCACAATAGCAATAATCATACGAGGATGTGAGTCCTACTCAATAGCGAATCCTCATACCAAACCTTTCCCTGACGTACGTTCTTGGTATCAGCATTGCTTCACGAAACCAGGAAACAGAAGCAGAAGAGGCTGCGCAAATACTTGACCATTTCGTCGATGGAACAACGTCTCCCACCAATGCCTACACATCCGCTGTCCTCGAACCAATATCATACTGTGTGGCACCTGATTATCCTAACATGTACTGGTCAAGTACCAACGAACCACAAAGACAAGACGAAGAACTTGCATTGGTCCGAGAAATCGTCGATGCTATGCCCGAGGTACATCTGATCCGCCTCCTCTACGAAGTCTTTGTTACTCGCTGCCAAGGTCCTCTTGGCAATGTTGTACACACATCGACATTCATGAACCAAGCAGAGGAGTTTTGTGGTTGCTTGGGTCTCGTTTCGCCAGAAGCACAAGTTATGGCCCTGTCTAGTACATTTGCTATGGATACGCTGGCTTGTCACCTCTTGGCGGTGCGTTTGCCACTATACCGTCCGTCAAGCGTATGCTCACGAATCCATTTCTGATAGCTCGTACTTGCTCTCGCCTTCCATCCTACACCATCTCTACTTGGCTGGGTACCTACACCTCCGACGCTTCGTGTGGAAGAACTTCGAGCGTCAGATGTACACTCCAAGACGTGGAGGTCACTTGCCCTGCGTTGCCTTCAACAAGGGGTGTCGCTCTTCTGTGGTTCCATTGCCAGTCTACAAGCTGCCATTATGCTTTTGCTCGATGGTCAAGCGGGATCGTTAGCGCTTGATGCAGTCTTGGTCACTGCAATTTCTGGAGCTCAGAAACTAGGCTTGCATCAACTAGGTGACGCAAAACTGGAAGCCTCTCCCTCTCCCGCCACTTTCTCTGAAGATGGCTCATCAACGTCAACAGAGCCGCCTAGCATACGAATTGAAATTGGTATTCGCATCTGGTGAGTCCTCTGATCGCAAACATCTCTCTATGGAGCTTGGTGTCTGATTTGTTTGATACATAGGTGGGCGCTTGTGATGCGGGATTGGTCACACGGACAAACGTTAGGTTACTATACTATACATCCCTCACAATTCAACACTCGAATGCCGCTGCACATCAATGATGATGATCTTTGCCCGACGACATTGCAGGTGGATGTCCATGGTCACGTTACTGAGCGACCTCGATTCGAATTTACCATGCTCTCGTATACTCTCCACGCTCTTGAAATTGCAATTTTGGCACGTGACTCTATCGACTTGCGTGGTCCGCTACGCCAAGCACAACGACAAGAAGACACGAATGAAGGTACGATGATGCGGGACCTTCTCAACACGAAGTATGAGAGCTTTGTTGCCGGATTGCCCTCTTACTTTAGACTGGGAAGCACCATGGGACTCACTTCAACAGCAGGTCCCATGGCAGCGATACCAGTGCACCGGTGGATGTTGTACCAGCAGCTCTGGAGCCTATTCTTGAGACTTCATCGGGGCAGTCTGTCGTCCCAGGATGGCCGCACGACATGTCAGCTGCTGGCCCAGAATATCATTAGCAATCAAGCTCAAGTACAAGCACGGTGCGCCGTTTGTGGTTCTCTATCGACCAGCAAAACCCAACTTTTCGATGCTACCATAGTGCTGCTCGTTGACTTGCTGTTCTCATACAGACACAAGGACGCTGGTCGTTCAAGTTCGCGATTGAGTCGGTTGGTGACAAGGGACAAGATTCGGGAAGCCATCGAGCTGTTGCGGACGCGAAGTGATGCAGAAGGTCCAGCGGCCCAATACGGCCCTCAATCACAACGAGTTCAAGCACCTGCACAGAGGAGTGTCTTTGCTCTCGAAGCCTTGATGAAATTAGAGGAAGAGGAGGCTAGCGAAAACGAAGAAAGCAACGGAGCCGGTTCGACGGGGAACCGCCTGGAAGGAAAAAGAGGAACATCTGATAGCCGTGCAAGGATGTTACTCAAGAACAAGGTTATGGACATCTTGGGGGCCCTTCAAGGGAAAACTCCAAATGCAGCTCCAGTAACGGAACAAGCAGGCTCAAATTCATTCCACGCTCTGAATATGTCCATGCCTTCACAAACTGCTACTGATGGATTCCAAGACCTTGACGTGTTGCCTGTGCTCTACAATGACCCTAGCTACAATCTTTGGCAATTCCTGGACTTTGAGCCCCCTCCTCAACCTCCTACCGAGAACGGCTCTTTTTCGGCTACAGCAGACTTGCAAGCCCTCGTCGAGTGACAAGCTGCCAGAAACCCTCTCAACAACGAAGGCGTTCTCTTTATCGCGAAACAACGCCTTGACGTTTTTGCGTATTTCCTCATGCTGCAAAGGCTTCTTCGACTGTGCCTCGATTGCTCTGGATCTCCTTCTCGGCATCCCTTGTCCCGTCGAAGCGGTTGTCATGAACAAAAAGAACAACCACGAAGAAGGCAACAGCTGCAAGGCCAGTGCCGAGCCAGTAGGCGCCACGATACCCAAGGACAATGTCGCTACCACCTTTATTGACGTGCGCCTCTACGGTGGCAGCAATACCGAGGCCAATGGCGATCGAGTATTGCACCACCGTTGAAATGAATGATCCAGCCACACCTTGCTCCTCTGGCAATACCGTATTGGAAATAAGGATACCAGACGATGCAAAGGACAGGTCCGGCCCTCCGACTACGAGAAGGCAAGCTGGAAAGATGAAGGCCCAATAATTTTCGGAGTAGTCGGCAAAACTCATCAGAAGGTTGCCGATGAAGAACGAGAACATTGAGACGCCAAAGATGTACTGAGCTGGAACTTTTGAGATAAAAATGCCCACCGATGCCGTAGCAAAGAGACCTCCAATGACTAGAGGAACCATTTCCGCCACGGCAGAGAGCGGGAGTTCCTTGCGAACGGTGAGAATGAAGATGGTCGTGTAGTAGAGGAAAATGCCAAAGGACATCCAGCCAAACGACATTGCGATTACAACAGGCGAAAAGCCTTTGCGTGTCCAAAGTGAGTTGGGCAAGACTGGTGCCGAGACGTGCGATTGAGAAACGGCAAAGCCGACGATGAACAAGATGCCGACTATGAGCAGAGCGTATGTGTAAGGCTCATGCCAACCAACCACGGAAGCTTGATTCCATGCAAAGGCGAAGAGGATGAGACCAGAAACGCCGAGAAAGGTGCCAATGTAGTCGAATTGCTTGAGTCTGAGTCCTGGAATTGGAGAGCCCACGCTGTGTGGAACAATGAAAAAGGTCGCAATGCCGAGGATGAGGGAGCCAATGGCCCAGAACCGGAAGCCCCATCGCCAGGTAACTTTCTCAGCAAAGGCAGCACCAATGAGGCCACCAAAGATATAACCCGAAGGAGCACAAAAGCCAAGGAAAGCAAAGGCGATATTCTTCTTAACCGAAAACGGTAGAAAGGCTCGCGCCAGGAGTGCGAACGAGTTAGGTACCAGGGCGCCATTGCCGACGCCGGTCATGGCTCGAGCGATGTCGAAAAGAACAACGTTGTGTGCAAAGCCGCTTACTAGAGACCAAATGGCCATCCACATCCATCCGAAGATGAAGACATACTTGTGGCCAAAGTGGTCTCCCAGTCGTCCTGTCACCAAGACAACGGCACCACCGGAAAGCGAGTACGCTGCCAGGAACCAGGACATTTGTCCGTTGCTTGTGGCATTGAGGGCACGACCGATTTGTTGCACAGGGAATGCCGTGTTCCCTAGGCCTCCAACTGAAAAGAGCTGGGACAAGCCCATGAGAATGATAAAGAGGGCCTCTTGGAATGGAGACGAGAACTTAGAGGGTGGAGTAGCTGCGTCCGGCTCGCCAGTGCCACCAGGTCCGGCAGCGTCGCTATCGTGTCGCATGGATGCCTCTATACTCAGATGTCTCTCGTCTGGGATTGTAGGTCCGCCAGTAGAAGCCATGATGGTCTTTGCAGAGCCGAGTGGATCAAAGTAAACGCTTGCGGCGGTAAAGAGGTTTGTTGTGCCAGATAAAAACGGTCCATATGTGGAAGTATGAATAGACATTCTTAGGACCGGTTTTATAGAATACTCTCTCCCTGTTCTTAGCTTGTTATTTGTCATTCAACTTATGATATCATCCGATGTACCAAGAACGGAGATTCAGCATCTTCTATAAAACTCCGCGGAACCTGCCCCAAACTCCGAGAATCCGTAACCTATTCCTTTGGCCCTAAATTATCGTAGCGGTGCTGACCTTCCACTGTTATTTAACATCGTGATCATAGTTCTACTAACGTCCATCATCTGTTTATTTATCAAGAACCAAATGACTCTGCACGCTGGAACACCATCTTGACGCTTTCGCAATGGACTAAACGACCAGTCTCGGTCCAGTATCAAAGCGGCAAAGCGTCAAGAAAGGGCAGCGATATATTAAAAGGTTCTCAAAGGTTTCTATAAGGATTGTGGAGAGAATTAGCACCCACCATAGTAATAATCATTCTTCACAAACACTATGGACTACATGAATGGGATTTTACTGTGCCAGAAGGGCACGTAACATTATACGTGATTTACACGCTTTCCATACTCCCTTGCCACTAGCCTGTTATGTCCAGGTATACGGGGGTAGAGGATATCATACCGCTGCCGCCTAGAATAATTACTTAATTTTCGTGGTGGAACAACGTAACTGGGATCGTGTACGCACCTGCGATTCGCTGCACGAACCTGGCAACAACTCTTACTTTACCGTCGAGTGTTCGTACCTTTCCAAAAAGAAGCTTTATCATTGAGCCATCCGTATCTTAACGGAATTCTAATTTCATTCTACATTGTGACCATGTTGGCCAAAGTCCGGTTGTGTAGTCTAAGGTCCAGGATCTGGGACAAGTCAGTTCCAGAAACTTGCATCGATGTCTCTAGTCTGTTGAATAACGGTGAAATATCCAATATGCTCACGGATGATATGATCCTGCCAATCCCCGTCAAAGCGATTTGGAGCTTGCGACTCAGCAAGAAATGGAGGGTGGCAGTTGTGCTAATTTTCGCGACTGGGTCACTGTATGTATCTCAAGACACTGGTCTCCTTGTCATATTATCTGCTTCCTGGACATACTCCTGAGATTGACCTACATTCAGTCTAATCGATTTCGTAGTACGGATCAAAATCAGTGCTACTCGAGATGTGGCCCAAGCATCTCTTTTAAATAGGTGATCAACATGACAAGAATTATACCTCTCTCAAGAACGTATTTGAATCTATCATGTGCCCGTCTTTCAGCATCTAATATTGTGTGTTGACGTAGCAATATTGACTTGAAGTAAAATCAAGACTACTAGGAGGACCGGCTCCAGGGAGCTGCGTCGTTGCTTTAGACTTAGTGTAGGGTCGGGACAGGGTTGACAAACGATTGTGCGATCGCTGCGCGATCGCCAACTTCAAAGCGACGTCAAATCTGCCACAGAGCTTCGCATCCATCAAGTGGTGAAAGCTGAATTAGAATGCACTCAATAGAACTTGGAATTCAAAATACCTACTTGGTTATCATGTTTGTGAATTCAAACATATTGCAACTGCGACAGCGAAAAAACCATTGATGGGGAGATCACGTGAGGCATCAATCTTGGCGACCAACAACAGCCAAGAGAGAAATTTCAATATAATATAAAGTAGATAATCTCAATGCTTGGCAATGCTTGGCATTTTATCAAGATTCAGAGTAAGTGCTGTAGCATCTACAGATTGTTTTTGAATATTGTGAAAGTCAAGATCTAGCATCTACTACTTGCAATCCCCAATTAGCTCTCGACGACTCTATTCTACATTTCAAGCATTTGAGATGTATATGTGGCTGGAGGGGGGAATGTCGATTGTTGGGCGCCAAGCAATGCAGATGAACATGAAACCTCTAATATCTGGCTGAAGCTGACGAGGATGAAGTTACGTGGCATCTTTCGGCGCCTTTTCCAAAATTCTTCGTCTTGCCCAAGTCTGTAGCAAGTTCCACACTACTACAGCATCTAGCTATCATGGGCTGTCACTGGTTATCGAAATTTACAGCCCTTGTGGTACTGGCAGAGTCATTGCTCCCTTTGGCAGTGCATGCTGCCTACAGCTTTCAGAATCAATGCCTATCATTTAAACCAGAAAAACATGTCTATAATGGCAGCCGCCATGTGCTTGCTTATGTCCCTGCCGGCACGAACCTGACCTTTCCAGGCAACGATCCCACTTGTTCTCGACCAAGCCAGCTCGTCGCGGTGAATCTATGTCGTATCGCGCTTTCCATACCCACATCGAACAGATCTAGTATAGTGTTTGAGCTATGGCTTCCTGAGAATTGGAGTGGTCGGTTCCTAGCCACTGGAAATGGAGGTATAGATGGATGTGAGTTCTTCTGGCCTTCTGTACTGCCAACGCATGACACAATCAACTCACTAATAAGGAGAGAGTTCTGACGAGACGACGTAGGCATCAAATACGAAGATCTTGCGTACACGTCGCAGAATGGCTTTGCCTCTGTAGGCTCGAATAATGGTCACAATGGCACTACGGCTATCACAATGTATCACAACGCTGATGTAGTCGCTGACTTTGCCTGGAGAAGGTGCGTTGCCATTTCGACATGTTTTCCACCCTCGTCCATCGAATCTCTTTCAGTCGTACTTTATAGGCCACCAATTTGCTGATCTTATCATTTCTGACAGTCTACATACCATTACTGACGTTGGCAAGACACTGTCCGACCTATTCTATGGACGATCCCATCAAAAGTCCTATTTCCTCGGCTGCTCCCTTGGCGGACGTCAAGGTATCAAAGCTGCGGAAATGTTTCCTGAGGACTTTGATGGTATTCTAGCAGGCTCGCCCGCCCTCGACTTCAACAACTTGCAATCCTGGAGAGCGAGCTTCTTCCCAATCACTGGTCCAAACACATCCTCCGATTTCATCTCAAAGTCAACATGGGCAACCTTGATACATGACGAGATCCTCCATCAATGCGATGGGATTGACGGTGTTATCGATGGTATTATAGAAGATCCTAATATTTGCAACTTTCATCCTGAAGCGCTGCTCTGTGCAGCAAACACTTCTACTAATTGTCTAACATCAGCCCAGGTAGAGATGGTGCGAAGAGTATTCGGTCCTCTGTACGGGGAGAATGGGAATCTCATCTACCCAGCGATGCAGCCTGGGAGCGAGATCAAAGCCGCCGAGAAGCTTTACGCCGGAGCACCATTCAGCTACTCCGAGGTAATCAAGTAACCTCTCCAAGGCCTGCCTATGACTTTTCTGGCTGACACTCATCCTCCCCAATATTCAGAGCTGGTTCAAGTATGTAGTGTACTCTCCATCCTGGAACGCCTCCCTCTTCACCACCCAGGACGCTTCTGTAGCTGAGTCGCTCAATCCCTCCAACATTCGCACCTGGCCCTCCAACCTAGACAGTTTCAGGAAATGCGGCGGCAAGATCATAACCTACCACGGCGGACAAGACAACCAAATCACCAGTTTCAACACCGAGCGCTTCTACAAATACCTCTCTGACCCCCATCACAACAATGGATATACCACCAACAAATCAGCTCATCAACGTGCATCCGCAACTTCAGCTCCTTCACTGGACTCTTATTTTCGCTTCTTCCGTATCCCAGGAATGTACCATTGCAATTCGGGCCCCGGAGCCTGGGTCTTCGGGCACCTCGGTGCCGATTCCTGGGCCGGTATCCCCTTCGAGAGTCCGTTCAACGTGTTAGCCGCCTTGATCAAATGGGTGGAGAATGGGACTGCGGTCGAGGAGATTATAGGGACGAAATTCGTGAACGACAGCGTGAAGGCTGGCGTTGCAAGTCGGCACCGGCATTGTCGGTACGTCTTGTGGAACCTCAAGCGACGTTCCACGAGAACTTCTTCCCCTCTTCAGTCTCAGCTTCTTTTCCCACCTCTTCATATGCGAGATACCCTGCGACGAGTTATGTTGCTGATGGACTGTTCTATTGCAATAGGTATCCATTGCGAAGCACGTATTCGGGGTCAGGGGATTCTCGATCGCTCGCCAACTGGGCTTGTCTTTAGCTGCGACAGTTTCATCAAGGCTCGCTGGTAACACGAAGGAGAGGTTTGAGGATCATTGGGGACCAGAGATAATATCGAAACCTACGTCTGACGTCGGGACAGGAATGCAATTCCTGGATTTTCAGCGATTGGAACAAAAGGAACTAGTACTGCCAAAGTGTGGTGCAGTGAAAACCCTGTCACGCTGCGACGGAAGCTTGGCATTCCAAGTATTCGACACCCCAATTCTGGTTGTAATAAGCTACTTTACAAGGTGGCTAAGTTTGACCATAATATTTCACTGACATGATGGATTGTAGAGGCGTTCTTACTCTTGGATGAGGTCAGTTCATTAACGTCTTATGTGGCATCGAATCTTATCCGACCGCATGTAATACTGGACAGCGAGATCGCAATACCGAATCAAGCTCGGACCTTTACATATCGGACAACTTATCATACAGCTTTCGAAGGATTTATATCTTAACATCGCATGAAGGAACAATGGTAAGTAATCCACCAAACTGGACAAAATCAAACCTCGATAATTGAACGGCACCCATCATTCCCCACAGAAAGGTCAGCCAAAGTGGTATAAGCTTGCAGCCAATCTGCTCAGCGAGCAGAACTGCATCGTTGCCAGGTCTTTTTGGGCCTACACAAATCCGTTGCTGGAAGATGCAGTTGAGGAAACGAGGATTGTGAGATCCTTGAGGGTCGATTCAACCTCGAACTCGAAGGTGCGAACGATTCTGTTTTGTTCGCCATCGTACGATCTGGCTCTTGATAGTATTGCACGGGATGAACTTTCGAGACTTGCAGAGGAGGATATTCCATCATTTCTTTGGATGCATTTGAAAGCTTTGGATATAGCTTCGAAGCAAGGGCGCATAACGATGAGGCTGGCGGTGACAATACCGATGTCCATTTCGATGATGGCAATAGTCAGAGGGGTGATTGAGGTTTCTGTGGTTTCAGAGTGTCAGCACGCTGGGAAGCTCACGACGTCAAGAACAAGAAAGAGCTAAAACAGCGATAAAAGGGAACCGCAACAGAGAAGCACCGGTGGGGCAGAGTTCAAGGATTACTTACATTGTGGGTCTTTCTTGGTCGCAGGATCGGGATATAGCATCAGTGCTAATCTGGCAACGGTGCAAGCGGTATGACTGAATGAATGGTTTTCAAGTCAGCTATGAACAAACAACAACAACACAAGGTAGCAGAAAGCTTCTACTTACCACAAGCCCAGCAGGATCAGTACTATGAGTTCAGAGACTTCGGGTCGGGTATGCTTCATCCTAATAAGCGCTGGGAGAGGTATACTAATCAACAAGACGCTTGTGATGATGTTTGCAGCCGCAGTGAGTAGCGGAATTTATCCAGGTCTATACACGATCCTCCCATGTGTTTGCTGGAGAGCCATCATTTGGAAACGGGCGTGCACTGGAAGATGCTCACGAAGAAAGCCGCTCCGTAGTAGCCGACGATGAGGAGAGCCGTAGCTTTTGTCATTATGCGAGTGGCGCGGACCAATTTGGAATTTGCCCTTTGGAATAGGCCGTGGTAGACGAGGCAAATGGAGAGTTTCGACGACATAGTGGTCAATTTGAAGAACACCTGGTTCATCCAGAGAAGCTAGAAGATGTTACTCGAAGTGGACGCATCGGAGCGTTTTTATGTTGGTGAGGGTCCTTACTTTCAGTGGAACTGATGAGGAGCGGACAGACTCAGAAAGATCTTGCTTATGGTGGCCATAGCCCCATTGCGTAACACCTGGACATGCACATTAGTACTGATCCCATCATGGGGGAGAAGGAGACAAGTCGAAATAACTCACAGGCTGCACTGAAAGCATCCTGAGCGAGCGATGAAGTCTATGGTAGTACCATAAGCCCCGATGTTCAATCTGATGAAGCCATGGGTCTCCCGAAATCGTCATGATTTAGGATTGCCTTCGACTTACCAGGGCGACGGCAAAGAACCAATCTGAAGCAGATGCCTTCCTGGCCTTGACACGAAACCCAATTCTAAGAGCGACGACACACACCGTAATGATGCCAAATACGAGAGTATTAGCTGTCAAAATCTGGCCGTGTTCCTGTCCCATCTGGCTGAGACGGTAATGGCAAGGACTTTTTGGATTACTTGTATGTCCCAGTCTATGGGAATCTGATCTCTTGCTATGACGAGCATGAAAGGAATATCAGTACGAGGTGTGATTTAAGACAAATTCATTGTTTTTTTCCAGCCGGCAAGGCTACGTCTTCGACGGATCAGAGGCCGCTGCGCGGCGTCGATCAAGTGGCTTTCCTTTTACTACCGGTTTGGGTTGGGGATGAAGCCAAAGAATCCGTAGGCATAGAGTCTCGACACACCATTGCGGGAAAGAGCCGGCATCAAGCCAATCAACTTACTGTAAACAACACACCTTTAGCTAAGAATCGAAATCTATTAGAGCTAGCGAAAATACGCGTTATTATCAAGAGTTATAGGTACAGTTCGAAGATATATTTATGGCACATGTCGCATAGCACCCCACCAAGGGGACTGCTGAGGTCGGACTATTGATTAAATCAATTAATTGTGATCCGGTTTGCCATCACACACAGTGCCATATTTCTACGAATGTCCATCATCCTGTCCCTCCATCATAACACGATACCGATATCGATCCAAACTGCTGCTTATCCCCCGAATGTTTGTTGACCACGTAGACCTCAAGTCCATTAACACTGCAGTACAGTGCACACCAACGCACCGAATGGACTCGAAGAAGCAGCATCATCTGGCATTAATAAAAAGCCGCAAGGGCAGACGGCTTCTTCGCAGCTTGTACCGCCACAGGAGAAGGTGAAAGAGAATTTGGGTTGGAGCTGCCACTCTTGTAGATGGCCAAAGCCAAGGCTTGATGGTTCTGAATCCTGGGGTACTTGCCCGGCACAAGGCGGAGATCACTCGTGTACCTAGGCGGAGGGCGAAAGACCAGAGTAAGTTTGGCCAAATCCTCATGTTGAAGATCTGGCGATGGCCTAATAGACCGGTCACGGCCCTTCGACAAAGCGGCACAGCGTCAAGGGATAGCAGTGACATGATTAGAGGTCCTCAAAGACGCAGCAAAGGAAGGGGTTTAATGATGGTTGTGGAGAGGAATAGCACCCACTGGGGCCACCGCATGGAATAGCCTTTGATAACTGATCCCGACATGCCGTTTGCTCCTGTCATGGAAAGAACCGAGTAAAACTTCCAGATTTGGTTTTGCTTACCGAAGGGGTCAAGGAGCACAAAACATCCAATTTGAGACAGACTTGTTGGGAAAAACCCGGTACAAGGAAGGAGCAGCATCTTTGAGTTGTTCTTGGCAATGTCGAGCACGACGCCAGGTGTCAGCCCAGTGGTTGATAGATCTACTGCAAGGTTCTTTCGTTGTTTCTTACCTGTGTTCAGCGAAACAAGCTCGATTGAAGTCGTATGCTCTTCTTTATCTCAAGTGTCAGATTCTCCATAACAGAGTCCTGATTGAAAGGGTCGACACAGTCTCGAGTTGCTGCTTTGCCTCCTAAGAGTTCTCTACTAAGAAAATTGATTTTGCAATCTATAAGTATTACCTTGTCGTCTAGTACAAGAAACAATGTCTTATCTTACGGGTTATATTGATGTTCGATAGCCTTAGCTTGAGGCTTATATATCTCTAAAATATCCGTTAATGATTCTTAATTGGTCTCTGAGATCGAAAAAGTAAAGCAAGTTTGTATGAGATTTGAGAGTTGAAGATCGCAACTCGCCCGTTCCTTCCGCTGATATCAATGTCGAAGTCTCACAAGGGCAACCCTTGCTGCTGTGGATTTCGACACGGTCAGAGTGCAGGAGCAGGAGCTTCATGTGATTCTTAGGTACTTGGTCAGAATACCTGGTAAGCAAATATAGCAAGCCCTAATGTAGTAGACAAAGTGCGGCTAGATGGCGTCAGGTATTACAATTCCATCGATGTAAAGGCCGCACTTGAAAGGCGACGCAGCAGCAGCTCGATCTCCTGCTGCCCTCCGCCTACCTGGTTTGTTCAGCCCTTGCTCACGCTCGAGGAGATGTGCATCAGGAATGTTCGAATCAGGACTCCTACTGGAAGAGATAATTCGATTTCGCTGCTCCAAATCAGGCCACCACGAGACACATTTCTGTAGATCGGTAGCAGATCGTTATTAAAAGCGCGGAGACAAAATCGAGGTGATTAGATTGAGAGCAAAGTCGGGCTCAGAGAGGGAAGAGAGATTAGAGAAGGCCCGGAAGCTGTCGGAAATGGAGGCGCCCGTATGAAAGATTGCACGGCAATACTCCGTAGAAATCTCAAATCCTGTGGGCATGAGAGACTTCTGATGGGTGAAGCATTCAACACGCCGAGGTAGATCAAATGAAGGGCGGCAAGGGACAGGCTAGCCGTATGTGGCACTAAACTAGGTCTACGCGGCAAACGCGTCAAATCAGCTTGCTAAACCATGGTCAGATTCACGAAATGCAGCTTACTACCCTGGATTTCGGCCTACTACTAGTACTGAAAGCATCCATGTGGGAATGTCGGAAGAGTTCTGGACGATACATGATCACGTTATTTCAGCATCACATATTCGGGGATTCAGTAGAGGAATCCGCGATGACCAAAATGGAAGACTGCGGCTGGCAGTCAAGCAGTACATACCAAAGGCACGAACAGAGCCCATGGCTACTGATGTCACCATGATCATGATGGGCGGCATTGGCTCCTCGAAGGAAATCTACGAACCATTCTATGACGAGCTTCTCCAACGCGGCCTCCGCATTGGGGCTGTGTGGGCGATGGACACAGCTCATCATGGTGCGTCTTACGTGCTGAACGAAGGCACAATTGGAGATGAGCCGCATTGGTTCGACAGCTCCAGAGATCTGCTACACATGATCAACCACTTCCAGGAACTCATGCCGCCTCCCTTAATTGCTATGGGTCTGTCGTGGGGATGCGTCTCGATTGTCTCTCTTGCTATCTTCCACCCTCGCCTCTTCTCCGGCATAGTGCTTATGGAGCCTACATTTAGGACCACCTCGGCTGTCAGGAGAATTGATCGTATAGATCCGGGAATAGATCGATCCCATCGTGCAGTTGCCATGGTCAAGCGTAGAGATCTTTGGCCTTCACTCGAGAACGCGAGCAATCGTCTTCGTGCAACGCCTCATTTCGGCCCTTTTGATTCTCGGGTCTTTGAGCGAGTGATCAAATACCATTTACGCCCAGCGTCACTGGCAATGCAGTCTTATATTGGTTCCCCTGATGCTGTAACGCTGACGACGCCGAAATCCATGGAGGTCGGTACAATGATGCGTCCTGATCCTCCATTCGCCGGATATCCCGAAGCAGCCGACTTCCGTAACCGCCCAGAGGATCTCGACACGACAATCGTGCAAGGATTCTACCGTGGGGAAGTCACGCAGGTATATCGCGACCTGCCGTATATTCTGCCTGCCACCTTATATGTCTGGGGTAGTCGGTCGCTTGGCAGCACTGCATATTCAAAAGACATTGCAGGGCGAACAGGGGTTGGCTACGGAGGCAATGGTGGTTTAGACACGGGCCGCGTTCAAGAGATCGTCTTGGATGACATGGGTCACAATATTCCGCTCGATAAGCCTGGGAGAGCAGCAGAGGCCGTAGATCTTTGGCTACGAGAGGAACTTACGAGGTGGGAAATTGCCTTTGAAGAGCGGAAGCAACAGCCCGAGTTCAAAGTCGCACTCGGGCCCGAATGGAGGCAAAGAATAGCAAAGCTGTGAGCTTTGTGATGCTATGCTAGACTGAAGAAGGTGCAAGCCGAACAGCTTGCCAGTGTGAAATAAGGACGTCAAAAAACGTGATGCCGGTATAGCTGTCCCACTTGACTACTCCAATTGGGGCATGAAGCCATGAGGTGTTGTTGAAGGTAAATGAAGAACAAAGAATGTCCACTTCCTATTGTCTCTATTGTTATCGAAGAAGTGAATTGACGGGTACCCTAATTCACTATCTCACCATTCTCGTTCTCCTATTGTGTGGACCCAACAATAGAAATCTCGAGCTCTATTGTCCTCGGTAGCCCACGTTTCAGGCTCCGCATCGCGTTCCCTCCTGTTTCTTCTCTCTCAAATCTTCGTTTCCTTTACCTCTCCTCATCCATTTTCTTACTACAACTTCCAATTCTACAGGACATCTCTTAATCTACCATCTCCACAGCTGCTGGCAGCTTTCGTCCGTCACCGCTTCTACTTAATACCATTTCCCCTACTTCACCAACCACTCCTCCAACTCCACCGAAACCCCAACAGCCACAATGGCAACCACCACTCGCTCCCAATCCGGCAACGCAAAGCCGTCTTCCCGCGCCCAAAGCAAGAAGGGCACCACCACCTCCCCCATCAAGAAAGCCAGCGCCCCTGCTCGCAAACGCCGTGCTTCTCCTCGCGCCCAGCAACCCAAGAACGCAAAGACGCAATCACGCGCGCAATCAATCATCTCCGTGCACGACAGCGACAGCGGCCCCCCCAGCACCCCCAGCACCCCCGGCCCCCGCATCCTCACCATCGTCCACCCCTCCGACCGCACCCTCATCACCCGCCTTCCCCGCCTCCCAGCCGTCAACCACCGCCTCCGCCTCCGCCACCGCCGCGACCTGGCCACGCACCTCCCCGCCCTCGCTGACCCGCAGGAGCGCCACATCGCAATCCTCGAGGCGCAAGCCGCGGAACTACAGGAACGGAACAACAAGTTTGGTGGGAAGTGGATGGGGGAGCTGAAGAAGGCGATTGAGACGGAGGAGGGGGACTGGCAGCGGGGGATGCTGAAGGCGAAGAGGGCGGAGCTGGAGCTGAAGAAGGTGGAGTTGGGGCTGAGGTGGGAGTTGATGTTGAGGGAGGAGATGACGTATGAGTAGGGATCGGTGGGTGGGATGAGGGTTGCTGGGGAGTTGGGTTGGGGGCGCATGGTCTGGGAGTGGCGGCTGGCTAAAGATTGAGGTATTATTAGGGATGAGTGCGTGGTTGGCGGACGATTCTCGAGGTTTGTTGTGGAATTGGGTTGCTTTGAATGGTTTGGGGTTACGGTCATCTACGATTCTACAGCACGTTGAGTAGCGGCACCACAGCATGGCATGGCATAGCATAGCATAGCTCTCGGGGATACCAAAGGCAGGGAACGGAGTTTTGGTTGATTATCAAGGAACCTTTTTCATGCTTCGACCAGCAAGGTCATGGCATTAGCACAAGATCACGCTGAGTTCACATGGGACATTCACCATCCTAGCATAGCCATTCAGCCATTAGATTATCCTACATACAACCCATGAGCTGTCTTATAATACACCCACCCACCCATAAGCATAAGCCCGCATCCCCGCCCACGACCCACCCTTCCTCTCCATCCCCTCCTCCCATATCGAAGAAATATAGAGGCACAGAAGGGAGCGGGCCCGGTCATGGTTGCGGGGGAAAGTGAATATCTAGATAAAGCAAAAACGCCAAGCAACACCGTGATATTCGTTCCTCGCCTTCGCCCTCGCCATGCTAGATTGATCGTGTGTGAAGCGGACAGGAAGCCCGATCCCCGCCTTATATCTTGGTCCCATGCGCCTCGGTGTCATTGTATGGGGAATAAACTGTGCCAAAAGACCGCTGATTCATCCGCCCGGAAGTAGGTTGTGTATATGTAAGCTAGGATAGTGCCCGTGGGCTTTGCTGTATGTGCTGGAAGAGGACCGCGAACATGCTCTTAACCTGTGAGAAGGGAAGGTTGTTAGTATTTGGGGGATGGTGGGAGGCTGTGGGGGATGGTGGGAGGCTGTGGGATGGGAAGTGAGGTAGGGCAGAGGCTTACCTGAGGTGCGGCTTTGATGAACGGCAGCTCCCAGAAAGTGTACGCCGGGTTCTTGATCAGCTCCAGCAGCGTGATGATCAAGCCCCAGGGATGAGGACGATGGACGATCAAGCGTTCGAGTAAGACGCGAGTGATCTGTTGGCGCACATCGGACTCCTGCTGGTCCGCGAGGTCGCTGCCGAAAAGGTGGAGGAGTGCGTGACTGAAATAATGAGTGTGATTGTTGGGGTAACGGAGTTGATCGGCGATGGCGCTCAAGAAGTGGTAGCGGGCTTCGGGATGAAGCTGTCTGGATAGCTTAGCCATCAGCACAGCGTGAAGCGAGTCGTCTGTGAAGGATGGACCGCCCCTCTGGCTTGCGCTAGCAATGGCCTCGCCGCCGACGTACAGGACCAGAGAGTGGAGTAGCGCTACGTCGACGATAGGTCCCGTTGTCCTCTGCGACGTGGGCTTAACGGCAACGTTTGCAATATGAGTGACAGCATCTTCCGAGATATCGCCACCCCGCAATGAACGATCGATAAGGTTTTTGATGTTCCCTCGCTGCAAAGCTGCAACTATATCTCCAGAAATCTTGGGTAGCTTCCTGATCTCCTCGAGGCGATCGACCTTCAAGCCGCTAGTGAAAGGATCAGGAAGGATGGGTATTGAAGAGGGATAGGCGCTCAACACCAGGTTGCGAAGCTGGCTGCAATGAGACGGGATGATGTTGCAAAGACGGTAGTGATTCTCCGCTAGGAACTCGGGGAAATCGTGGTGTAGGATCACCAAGATACGAAGAACGCCACGATACAGATCCTTGGCGAGGGGTGCGACTATCGGTTGTTTGAGCAGCTCGCTCACGTACGAGACAGCGGCCTCCACGATATTAGCAAAAGGCTCCCATCCTTCGTCGTCGGCCAGCTTGAGTACGGCAGGCATGAAGAGTCGATGTGATATGAGGATGAGCCAACTGTACGTGAAACCCGGGATATGTAGCGGCTCCAGAGCGAGGAAGTTATCCGCAAAAACAAGAATCATGTTACGATCTTGTGTGTAGTCTTTACGGCCGAAGTCGTGCCACTCGCACAAAATACTCGAAAACAATCGGAAGAACACTCGCTGATTGAACTGTTCTCCTCGGATGACGTGGTGGTTGTTGAGTATCAAGACGACGATAGACAGGATAGAATCCATGTATACAGCTTTGTCACCCTTGACAGCACCATCGGATTCGCCTTGGTTCTTCACAAGGAAGACGATGAGCTTTGCTAGGCAATCGGTGGAGAAGTGGCCTTCATTAGATTGCATGTTGGGCTCCTCCTGCTCGTGAGAGTCAACCGCGGCGTCAATACAGACCCTCAAAAAGTATGCCATATCTTCTTGGGAGTTTAGCAATTGCTTGTGGTGCAGCTGTCGAATGAAAACGCCGAGTAGCTTATCACTGGGATTGGGCTGGTTACAGATGGCGAGCCATTCTTCGAAGATGTATTGATATTGGTGCTGTCGGACTAGTGCTTTTTCATCGGGTCTGCTTTCGACCAATTCATGTACGCCCCAGTCCCACAACTTTCGAACCAGAGTTTCCACAGGCTGTGGCGTCGACCCCTGCCAGGACCATTGGCCTAAGGCGGCGAGACTGAGTGCGAAGTCAGCTCTCAGTGCGATTGGATGATTGTTGAGGAGCAATGCATCTAGGATATCCGAGAAGAACTCGACTGCAGTCAGACGTCGGTTGTTCAAGAGCTTCGATATCATTACATCTGCCTGTCTCGCATCTATCAAATTGACTCGGAGTAGCGAAATTATCACTGGCCCATTGAGATTCCTCTCGTCTTCTTGACTGGTGAATTGTAGAAAAACTTCCTTGTACGTCCTCGCAGACAATTGACAAAGCTTCTCAAGCAGGTGTGCCAGAAGATCCATATCGAAAGTCGTTCTCCCTTCCTCGAACATATTCGAGCATACCAATTCCGCAGCGGAGAGTGTTAGGTCATCAGTGTTAGCCGGGTTAGCCACTAGGAGATCCCAAAGCTGGTTGAGTAATTCGTGGATTGGGCTGTCTCGGCCCAGGTCTTTCAACCACGTCTCTGGTGTCTCCTTCGCTAGTCGAGTGACCCCCTCAATCAAATCGTGTATGCGATCTTGAATGATCCTGGGATCCAAGTAGCCGTTCACTAAGCCGTGGGGGATGGCAGGACCGAGAGTACGGCTTGCCTGCTGGTGCTGATGGAAGGAGTGATGCGGGACGGCAAGTGCTTCTGCAGGTGTCGGGATACTTGTTCCAGTGGCAAAAGCATCTGAGAGCACATCTGGCAGTTGTCGACCGCTGTCTGCTGACAACGTTTGCGCATGGCTCGCCGGTCCGCGTGATTGGCGAGCGAACTCTAGGTAAATAGCCATTTGCTCCCTAGTCAAACCGCCAGGACCTTGCTTGAAGGGGTCCGGGATATAATTGGCCCAGCGGTTATGAGGGCCATCCATGTATGGCGCATTCCCATGCTCTGCTCGGAATTGGCGACGCTTGATTATCTCGTCCTCGATATGCGATTCAATTTCGGGCATCGAACGCTCTTCTGCTTGCGTTTCGACAATGTTGCAGGCTGTGTCTAGGTTGTCATTCACGCACATCAAGATAGCACCCTCAGGAAAAACTTGGTCAGGCATCTCTTGCATTGCCATCCGGATGTAGTTGGTCATACTCATCCGCAGAGGTTCTTTGCAGGTGACCAAAGCGAGACTCCCAGAGAGCTGCTTGACCATTTGCTGCGCAGCTTTGCGGACTCGCTCCTCATCCGGCTCCCGAGCAAAGTCCTTGTGAACAAGGTTCTGAGTAGCAATGGTAGCAATAGTGACAGAACGTTCGACGACTGGAGCAATGATCTCCACGATCGCACGTCGGACCGCCCCATGCACAATCTGGCGCAAGCGTGTTTGGTTCGTCAGGCTGCCGGAAGCAGGAGGAAACACTAAGAGCGGTTCCAAGTCCGGTAAGGTTGCAGCTATAGCAGATGGTGAAAATCGAGCATTGCGCACTGGCCGGTTGATGCTCCCCAAAGTCAGATCATCGAACCCTTCAATACCATCAGACAACATTGTTTGTGGTTGGTCTTCGGTCCGAATTGGTCTGTCTCTGAGATATGTAGACGGCTCATAATTGTTTCGATCGACGCCGAATTCCTTGCACAAGACCTCGATTTCGAACTTTTGGTTCAACTTCAGATCCGCATCATTGTAAATCTCAAGCAGCAGACGAACGATCTCGACTGTCCAAGGATTTGGAGGTCGAAACACCGTTGATTTCGTTGCTTGTGCAAGGACATTGCAGGTGAAGGGAATGATGATCAACAGCCTCTCCGTCTCAAAGCCCTCAAGCAGCAGATCTACGAAAGAGATGTTCTTATGCTTAATCGGTTTGTCGCGTGCAAGGGTGAGCGATCCAAGCCATGTTGCTAGACTCTTGAGGTTCTTTCTCTCCGCTGTAGAGCTCATGGTTGCTTCTGCGTTCAGCATCCGCTGTACGCTGATATACGTCTCTCGTAGTACTTCTGCCCAGAGGGACTTCTTTCCAAGTAGCTTGAGCATCTCTAGGTAGAGTTGTTGGAGGTTTGGCTCGAGTTTTGCGCGCTCTTCGACAAGAAGAGACGCGAACCACTGGAAGTGCTCGTCTCTTAATGCCTTTTGCAAATCTCTCAGCTTGATGCCTAGATTCTGCTCCGAGACATTATTAAAGAAGAATACAACTTTCTCTTGGGTTTCGTCATCGGGCTCCTCGTAGACTTCCGAGTTCTGCGTAGCGTCGGCATTGATCGATCGGAATGGAATATTTGTGTCAGGCGATAAAAATTCATCAAAGTCACCGTTTGCCATACCGATGCCGTCTGGTAGACCATTGACACCGTTAGTACCCCCGTGCGATTTCGGCGGACCGCCGTCGGCATTGACAACCTCCATAATCTTATCGTAAGCTTCTGTGCCTTCCAATGAAGGAACTTCAGCGAGCAGTTGACAATATAAAGGCCATTCTGGGAGACGATCCTGGAAGACTGACAGTGCCTCGGCACCAAATTTGTACATGGAGGCATCCGAGGGATAGTTGCGTATCGCTTCAAGTATCATGCCCAGCGCAACACGTAAAGCAAGACCAGAGAGCAGGCCACATCTGATGATGCCACCAAAGAGGCGAGCAGTTGTCCGAAGTGGGCCGTCAGGATACTCACTGAAGCACACAAATTCATCGAACAGGCCGTGAATCATGCAAGCAAATAGGTCTTGTTTCGCTGGATCTTGCGATGTCTTGCAGCCTTGCAAAATCTTGATGACTTCTCGGAAGTCCATGTGATCGTTATACATCTGCTTGTACAGGTCCTGCATCTCCGCATCAGAATCTTCTGGCAAGGAATTGCTTTCAGCCCCGTTGGCGTCAATAATCTCATCGACTCCTTCGCCATAGTTGATCAATCGCGGAAAGGCTTGAATGCATTGTCGCTCTAGAATTACCAAATCTTCCGGACTTCCTGTTGTTTGCTGCTCAAGAACGTCCAATAGAGCATAGACTGTTTTGGTGGCAAGACTCACAGTCTTCGGTCCCGGCTGATCACCACGAACGGTGCGCATCTCGTCTGCGGCCTTGATGATCAGAAATTTAGTGATGGCGTTGGTGAAATCGCCGGCGCTTCTTGATAGCCTTTCTTCTGCCCACTGCTCAATGCCAAAAGTACCTTTTCGATGAGCCAGCGCAACCAGGTCAATACCCAGTGCGTTCACCAAAGTCGAGAGATCTTCAAGCCATTCCTGGTCTTGGGCGATGTCGAGGATCAGGGAAAGCTTCAAAGGATCTTCCGCATGAATGTCGACAAGCCTTTGGGCAACCCAGCTTCTGTCCTGCACCCAGAGGGAATGCAGAACGTAGCCATGATCAGGTGTCGACTTCATTAAGAAGAAGGGCAGCAACTTCATCATGACAGATTGTTGGTTGTTCGTCCATGGTTTAGGGGTGCCTGCGGCTGCACACAAGAAAAAACCCCTCTTTGCTTCGACTACAGACGTGACAGCGCTCAATGCTTCCGCTGATGGGGGATGGTCGGGATGATCCACAAGCTCGAAGAGTGCTGCCATAGCGTCAATCGATATCACAGTGTCTTTTCGCGCGTCTTCGATATATCGTACGACTCGTTCAGGTGCATCCGTATATCCTAGCGGATCATACGACTGGCGCAGTCCTGGGATGGTGGTAGCATCAAGGTCGGTTCGAGTCAGGGATACGAACGCCAGAACGAACGAGAGCTGAGTGGCCGGATGCTGCCATCTACCACCCCAAAGCATCTGTATGTCGAATCGCGGATCTTGTTGGGCTACCGGAAGTAAAGCATTGAAAAGCGCCAAGAACTGTTCAACGTCGATGGACAGGCCTCTGCGATCAAAGTCTTGAACAACTTTCGACCAGTCAAAACTTTTCTCGATACACTCGCGGACCGCCGAAACGAACACAGCCGGGGAGTACTGTCGGAAGTCCGGTGTTAGAATCATGTACAGAAGTGCTCCAGCAACCTGCTTCTCGTTAACATCTTTCCGATACTCTGAAAGAACCTCTTTAGCGGCATCGAGATTGGTCGTTACTCGTGGCCCACGCTTTTGGACTTCTTTTGCGAGCTCATAGCTCGTTTCCAGAAGCTCGATCAGAGTCAAAGCTGACCGTATGGCAGATGGTAGTGGTTCATCTTGTTGGGTGTAGCGAAGGTCTAGCGCATAGTGTATTTGACTCTTCTCCCTATCTGTCCGTGCCTCTGGAGGGGCGTCTTGGAGGTACTTGAAGGCAGCCGTTGCAAGTAATGAAGGTGCGATGTCGTAATCATCGTTGTTGACATTACCAAAGCGCTGAATGAGAAGTGGAAAATTTCGTGCGAGCGCATCGCCAGCTGAGGTTCGTAAGCTCAGCCTTGTTGTACTCTCTCACATGCTAAAGCTTACCTTTCTTCCTCAGATCCGCTTTTGAAACATGACTGAACGCAGAAGCCAACAGGGTTTTGGCAACCGGATCTAATTTGAAGTGATCCATGAATGCTGCGAGATCGAAATCACGGAAGATGTCGCCTTCGGATGAGTCGAAGATTTCTGCAATCTTAGGCGCCTGCTCTGGGTCCTGTGTGATCTTTTCCAGTTCCTGCACCAGTAGCTGGTAGTTGCCCGGATTCTCCACATTTCGATTAATACCAGGGAAGATCTGAGGAGAATTCCCGACTAATAGGCGCCGAAAGTATTTAGAGAAGACTTCCATCCCGTGCGGTTCGACAAGCTATATGAGTATTAACAACAGACATTAATTGTGCTTCACATCCACAAGGTGTACCTTGCGAATCTGTTCTGCCTGTGACTCCCACTTCGCCCTGCCTTCCTTTTCCGTAATGGACCCGAGAAGTAAGAAAACCTGAGTGACAACGATTTTGGACACCGAAGATTGGCCGGATGTAGCCGAAGATGAAGCAGAGCCGGTGAATGCTGACCGGTCAAAAGTGTTGGTGGTGGGGGAGCTGAGGCTTTGCTGGGCTAATAAAGGCGAGAATGTCTGACTACGGGGAGCCCCTCCGCCGCCACTACCGCCCCCTCCTTGAGACGCGGTGGTCGAAGCCGCGGCGGAGGACGCCAATATTGGCTGTGATGAGGGCGTGATGGTCCGCGACCTAGGCGAAAGTATTTGGCTGCTGCTGGGCTGCTGTGATCCAGGTTGCAGCGGAGGGAATGGGGAATTGGAGGATGAAGCGGAGTAATTGTTTCGGCTATGGCTAGAGCTTGTAGAAGAGTTCACGATCGAAGAGAATGTAGGAAGGAATGGTGAAGCGGAGGATGAGTTGCGATTGCGGGCTGCAGGGTCGGAGCTGAGATCTGTGGACAAAGGAGTGAGACCACGGCCAGCTCCTGCGACGGAGCCAGGGATCCCCCAAGCCGACTGTTGTGACCTCAGTGGACGTATGCCAGAGCTTTTGATTGTACTCGAAGCAATGGAGTTCTGAGCTGCAGGGTGAGGGGGAGGGAAGGTCATCTGAGATACGCGAACATTCGTGATGCCCGCGCAGTCTAGGCGGGTGGAAAGGACTGCGAGCGTCTAGGGCTTCTGGAATTGAGGAGTTGCAGGTCTGATCAGATGCTGAGGGGGAGGATAGTCGACGATTGCAATATTGAGACACTTGAGCCTCTCAACCTCGACTCCAGCGAAGTTCCTTGGGGATCCACATACGGCTAGATCCCGTGGCTTATCTTCGGTCTCCAGCGGTTGCTCCATGCGACGACTCTATTTGGAGTAGCGGAAAAAGAGCAGCCTCGATTACTTTACTAGCTCTCCGTAACCACTGAGTATCCCCAACCATCTGCCGCCGCTGTTGCTCATCACCGATACGACTGAATTGGTGGCGACATGTTTACCGCTCACAAGCCTATTTGATCAAGGCTTCAGTACCATCGCGATCGAAGGTCGCGCTGTCCCAGTTATGCCGGGAACAGTCGCGGAAGGACCGACAGTGACGATGTCATGTCAGTAAAAAGTGCTCTTTATCAAGGTTTTAAGCTGACATATGTAGTTGCCAACAACTTCTGGGGAAAGGAAGATGCTGGTGTCCAGCCACTCCTGGAGCGCATGCACAATGCGAAAGTTTCCTGCGATGAGTTGAAAGCTTTCTATAACAGTATGAAGGCAGCATCTTTCAGAAATGAATTGGCTCTGTACTGATTTGTGTAGGTCGAGCTTCGATTGAAGATGAATACGCTCGGAAGCTACTGGCCTTATGCCGCAAACCCCTAGGATCATCAGAAGCTGGCACGTTACGAGCTTCTCTAGATGTCATGCGAGGCGAGGTTGAATCGATGGGCAAGTCACATCAAGCGATCGCAGCCCAAATGAAGAGCGAACTGGAGGAACCATTGGCCGCGTTCGCCGGAGGCATGAAAGAGCGACGGAAAATTGTACAGAGTGGGATCGAGAAGCTCTATAAAATCAAGCAACAACAAACACAAATAGTCAACAAGGTCAGTTACGGAAATCATTTTGAGGAATCTATCTGATAGACTCGTAGTCGCGAGACCGATACGAACAAGACTGTCTCAAGATCAAAGGGTACATGGCGCAAGGTCACATGGTTATGGGCCAGGAAGAGCGCAAGAACAAGGCGAAAATGGAGAAAACTCAGATTCAGCTAGCTTCTACTAGCAACGAGTATGAAGGGGCTGTCAAAGCGTTGGAGGAGACTACTGGCCGCTGGAACCGAGATTGGAAGGCTGCTTGCGATGTAAGTGCAGTCTACGCCTAGCATGCGCTACCGTTGACAGCAATGGTAGAAATTCCAAGACCTGGAAGAGGAAAGATTGGACTTTAGCAAAAGCAGCTTGTGGACTTTTGCCAATGTTGCCTCAACGGTCTGTGTCAGTGATGATGGGGTACGTTTTACACTCTTTTTGCTGAGCACTACTAACAATCAATAGTCGTGTGAGAAGATTAGGGTGGCCCTCGAAAGTTGTGAAGTAGAGAAAGATATCACAAACTTCATCCAGGAGAAGGGTACGGGCCAAGAGATTCCAGATCCGCCAAAGTACATCAACTTCTGCCGGGGAGACCTCAACGATACCGCGTCAGAAGCGTCAGATGACGAGGCCTATTCTGTCGCACAATTCCAGCGCACAATCAACCCGGCCTTCCGAAGCTCGTCTCCGCAGCCTTCCATTTTTGAGTCCCACCATGACCCTCAATCCGACCTGGCTCAGCGACTGGGCCATTCTGAAGCGCAGACACCGCCCAGCCGAGAAACTACGTTGACTCCACAGAAGGCCATGGGTCAGCCTCCACCACAGATTGACTACAGACGGCAAGCCCAGAACCAAGCTCAACTCCATAATATACAGACAGAGGACTTCGCTCAAGTGCCGCACAACGAGTATCCGACCGACGGAATGACAATGTTCTGTCGTACAGCTCCAGCATCAGATCGATCCTCGGCGGTGAGTCCAATGAGACCGGGCAGTCGAGACTCCCAGAGCGAGTACTCGAACCCCACGTCATTCTCAAGTCAGGAGCCAGCAAGTGGGAAACAATCACCCAACAAGCCAATGGCAACGGCCCCTGCAATGAGTCCTACGAAACAAGTCCAAAAGAAGAGAAGCGGTTTCTTCAGTAACAGCCCCTTTCGGAGAAAGAGCAAGCACGACAAGGAACCACCTGTCATCGCTCCGCCAGAGTATTCATCCAACGGGCGTAATGCAGGAAGCAGCGCCGCAAGCCCAACGCGCAATTACGGTCAAGGTAATCAGTCTTCAAGGTTGCAAGACACTCTAGCTGGGAGCCCGGAGCCAGTAGATCCTCGCGCAAGTTTCCAGCTTAACGTCGGAAACAACGTCTTTGATGTTGCCTCACCGGATGCTCAACGCAGCAAGACCTTCACCAGCAACATGCCCTCACCCACAAAAGACCTTGATCCTATCGCTCAAGCACTTGCCGAGTTAAAAGGCATCGGCAAGCAATCTTCCGTACGAATGTCTGCAGACCGCTATTCCGGTATAGCAACGCCTGGTCCTGGAGCCAATTCACGTCAAAACAGCGACATCGCAGCCGCTCAACGTGGTACTCCTCCGCCATCATACAACGAACAGCCCGTTAAGCGTCTCGATCTTCCCCAGCCAGCATTCACATCCGCTCAGATGAAGCAGACTACGCAGCGATACGAACGCCAAACGCAGGATATGTATGGCTCCTCAAGACCTGGTACCCGCGGTAGCGGAGACGTTCCACGGGCCACCTCGCCACTGCCAATGAGGAGCACAAGTCCCCGTCCTGGATACAATACCTCGCAGCCCCAGCCCCAAGGGCGAACTGGCTACTCCAGAAGCGCAAGCCCAAACCCCTACAACGGCGCGCGGCAGGCGAGCAACAGCCAGACAAAGCCTGCTTACACGAATCGTAACCCCGGGCAATATTCGCAGCACGATTCACCAGGCAGCAGCAGTCCGAACAAAGCCGGCTACGGTAGTGGAGCCTACTCTCGCCACGGCTCGCCAGGCGACATTCCGCGCGCCGTGTCTCCGCTGCCACAATTCAGTCGTCAAGACCGACCAAGCAGCAGCAGTGGCGGTGGAGGCATGGCACTGCAACTTTCCGACGGCGGCCAGGGCATGAACCCGAGGGCTCGAGGCGCCACCAACGCCCGTCCCGTGAGCCATTATGGAGGGCCGGCTCAGCATGGTAGCGAGGGTGGGGTGCAAGTCCCGGATCCGCGGAGTAGGAGCAAGAGTGCTGCGGGAGGCGGACAGTTCACGAGGGACGGCAGACCGATTCTGCAGTATGGTGAGTCTTGGGCCCCCATCAAGGGTTTTGAGGAGATGTTGACGTTGAGTGCAGCGAGGGCATTATACCTCTACCGCGCTGCGATCCCCGAGGAACTCAGCTTCGCGAAGGGGGATATCTTGGCGGTTACGAGGTTTCAGGATGACGGCTGGTGGGAGGCGGAGGTGTCGGGGAAGGGTGGGAGGCCGGGGCTGGTGCCGAGTAATTATCTGCAGCCGATGTAGAGGGGCGGGGGAGGAGAGGGGATGTATAGGGAAGTGGGTGAGATATCTTGACGGGTCAGGGGAATATGGTGTGTGGGCGTGAGGTGTAGGATATGGCTGGGTTTGAGATGCGCTGGTCAGCTTGGTTGATAGGTCAGGGAGGTTCGATGGCATGTTGACTGTGCAACTTATGGCTACGAGACGTAGATAGGTGAGGGCTGCGAAGACTGAATCTCCCCCATCTAGGGTGTTCGCTGTATCCATTTCCCTGATGCATGTGCTTTATGTGACTCGTTTCTCTTACATGGACGTTCTCAAGTATCTGTCTGACCATTGCCGCTTGCTATATCTGCCACACGTACTCGAGTCGCCCTTTCGATATGCGATTGCACAGCCATGCTAGATTGGGCCGTTCATAATCATGATTTAGGAGGTGTCGGCGAGATATCCTGGTTGATGGGCTCCAAGATGTTGAAGCATATATAATCGAATAAGGCTTTGTAGAGTGCGGTCGCATTTTGCATGGTTCAACACAAGACAACGATGACTTGAGAAGATAGAAATCCTGATGGACGGGTATCCCATGCGCTAGTATGGTGCACTTCCCAGCCGCCTGGTCCAGGTGACCTACTCTTCAGTGTAGCTCCCCTTCTTCGGTGTCGTGGTGTCCGGTGCACGAGTCGAGCAACGGTCTCCCTGATTGCTCGGTAGTGGTGATTGGCAGACCAGCCCGTCATCAATTCGTCGACGCGCTTTTCGGAAGGGTACCGAGTCCTCGTGCACCGTTCGTTGCTACCGCTGGGGATTGCAGGTAGAGGATGCAAGAGGATGGCTTACTCCAGAAGATCTGGCTGTGGCTTTCGGTGAGTTACTGGCAATACGGGACTTTAGGACATCGTAACACTGAAAGCACCCCGTCAGCACGATGCCACCGGTCCGCGAAAGGGGAAAGACTCACATCGCAGCTCCCTGCCCCGGCTCGCTAATCACCACCGCCTCGCCCAGCTTCTCTGGACTGATGTCCGGCTCCCTGACCTTGTAGTACTTCTCGATCCACGCCGTTCTGACATCCTCCGCCTTGTCCTTTGGCACTAGATGTACGGTGCACCCACCCCAGCCAGCTCCCGTCAAACGGCTGCCGTACGAACCCGCTTCGCGTGCGATGTCACATAAGTGGTCTAGCTCGGGACAGCTGCAGTCGTACACCTCTCTGCAAGAAACCTGCGTCTCGTTCATCAAGGAGCCGAGGCGGGGTAAGAGATCGGGTGGGGAGGGGCGAGCCAGGAGCAGCTCTTTGAAGTTGAGGACGCGGAGGGCTTCGGTGATGACGTGCTTGGCTCTTTGATGGAGATAGAAGTGTTCGCCTCGGACAGGGAACTTTGTGCAGAAACGCTCGTCGAGGTTCTGGGTGGAGATGGACAGGGCTGAGGCGATATCTGAGCGGGTGTAGCCAGCCTTTTTGTTGAGGTACTTATCGACCAGTGAGAGCACTATCTCAAGCTGCTCTTTAGGGAAAGCTGCAGGAGCGCCTGGACCAGAATGGCTGAAGTAGGCGTGTTGGAGACCACGAATGCTACGAGACAGCGGACTAGAATCATCTTCGAGTGTCAGACCGAGAGCATGAGCAATGACTTCGGCAGCGAGAGTGCATTCGACAACCCGCTTGTTGTAGCATTCGGGCGCAGTGACTTGTTTGTCGGAGGCCACGAAGCTTTGAGCAATCATGAACGTTATGGGCGGGTCCATCTTAGGAAAAGTAAGGGCTTCGGCGCTGAGCTCGGGCCAGAAGGTTACGCTGAGAGCATTGCCATGGATAGAGAAGACCGATGCAGACTGATCCATACCCCCTGAGTTGACACCAACCGAGCGTTCGGACACTATTGCCAGCTCCACTAGATCTTTCTTGGAGACCTTCTCCTCACCGTTGGCTCGGAGCGCGGCGAGAGCGCTTGCGCAAACGAAGGCGGCGCTGCTAGAAAGGCCCCCTCCAGCGGGCACCGTACCATCGAAGAGAACTTTCATGCCGACTGGCTTATGGCTAAGATCCCTCTGCCGCAACAACTGATAGGCGCCTTTGATGCCAGCTTTGAAATAGTTGCTCCACTCATGGGCTGAGGCATCGATCTCTACCTCCCCGCTGTCCGATATCAGAAATTCGTTGGACTTGTGCTTTTCATGGTCTACATTGGCAACTGTCTTCTTAGTCTTACCATTTTCGTGGTGATCTGGAGATGCTGAGACGGCAATCAGGACATCTGCTGCTATCGCCATGGGTAGCACCTCGTACAAAGAATAGTCGATATGTTCTCCTATGATGTTGACACGACCCGGGCTTCGAGCAACGAACTGAGGCTTCTCTCCGTCATAGATCTCAGCGAAGCGCCTGTAGAGACGGTCCCAGCGTTGCATTTGAAGCTTGAGAGCCTCAGTAGAATAAAGGGCATCGAGACTGTCCACTACAGGAACTGCCTCATCCATGGTATTCTTTGCCATAGCGAAGCCTATTTCTCACTAATCAAGAGAACGATCACGCGGAGAACACGCTATGAGTCAAGATATGGGACCCGAAGGATGGGATGATGCAAGCGTGCGTTTGGGCTCTTGTGGAAAGTCTTGAGATATTGCCAACCCTCCGCGACACGAAATAACGTAGACTAGAAAAACGACCGAGGAAAAGGAATAAACGTGGTGCCACAAGATATCCCACCATGCGAGTTGACCTAGGCTCCTCGACTTTCGAGGTCCGTCGGCACAGGGAGAAGAGGTCGACGTCTCTCTTGGAAGTGACGAAGGCAAAGAAGTCCTAGATATCGCTTTATCTAGACTCTTGATGGGCACCTCAAGCTCTGACGCTCGTTGCACATAATGGAATACAGGTTTCAGCTTACAAGTATAGGTACCTTATTTCTGTATCAAAGAACGTTCCCTCGCATCACGTGACCGTTGGGACGGGTAAAACGTCATTTCTCGAGTCCAAAGCCGAGGATCTTCCGCCCCGCAATGCACTAAGATCCGATCTGGAAAGATGGCCTGATGCCTTTAGCCGATATCGCAATTCGCAATTCGCCATCTTCCGCCGTTTTCTCCCACCAAATCCGATTTGACTCATTCTGGACAACGTCGCACACAATGTTGCGCTCACAGCCTGCCCGCAATGCCCTCTGCGCCTTGAAATGGCGACGGCCTCCCACTCGTGCCTGTTCTCTGCAATTCTCTACTACTACACCAGCCGCTGCCCTCTTGCTACACCGAAAACCAGCACCGACGCCCAGTCCTCAGAATGATGTTGCCAGGAGAGGCCAAAGTACTGCTGCGGCACCGGCAGCGTCAGTCATCTCTCGCACGTTCCAATCGCATTATGGATCAAGCCTCAATTGCTAATCTACTTCTACAGTCAGGTACGGCCAGTCCCGAGTCCGGCGTTCAATCAGGAGTCGAAGCGAAATGAAGTACATCCATTACAGAATGTGCAGCAACCGGCCATGGACGAATCGTACGTCAAGATTCTCTCGACTTTCTGATCTCCGTTGGGAATGTCGTACACTCATACAATGGTCATAGATTTGTGGGTCTGAGTGGCGGCCAGATTTTCCATGAGATGATGCTGCGGCAGGGTGTCAAACATATCTGTACGGCAAGCCCATATGTCTTCAAGAAGATTGCGATCGACTGATGTCGAACAGTCGGCTATCCTGGTGGTGCCATCCTTCCTACCTTCGACGCCATCTTTAATTCGAAACATTTTGAGTTCATCCTCCCCAGACATGAACAAGGCGCAGGTCACATGGCGGAAGGCTACGCTCGAGCTTCAGGAAAGCCAGGCGTCGTTCTCGTCACTTCAGGGCCAGGAGCTACAAACGTGGTTACAGCAATGCAGGACGCCCTGTCAGATGGGACTCCCCTAGTGGTTTTCTCTGGACAAGTGGTAACAAGCGCCATTGGGTCAGATGCCTTTCAAGAAGCGGACGTTGTGGGCATAACACGGGCATGCACGAAATGGAATGTCATGGTCAAGAATGTTGCAGAACTACCAAAACGGATAAATGAAGCCTTTGAAATAGCACAAAGTGGTCGACCTGGGCCAGTGCTGGTCGACCTGCCGAAAGACGTACAAGCCGGCATCTTACGAACTCCCATCCCAACAGCTAGCACACTTCCCACCCATCCAAGCGCAGCTAGCCTAGCCGCACGACATCTCAGCCAGAAGCAGCTCGAGGGCGCCATCCAGCGTGTAGCGCACCTTATCAACATCTCTAAAAAACCCGTCATCTATGCCGGCCAAGGCCTCATTGCCCGCCCCGAAGGTCCTGAGCTCCTTGCCGCCCTCTCTGCAAAAGCTTCCATCCCCGTTACCACCACTCTCCAAGGCCTCGGTGGCTTCGACGAGCTGAACCCCAAATCCCTACACATGCTCGGTATGCACGGCTCGCCCTATGCCAACATGGCCATGCAGGAAGCCGATCTCATCATCGCCCTCGGAGCCCGCTTCGACGATCGCGTCACAGGCAGCATCTCGAAATTTGCCCCTCAAGCCAAAGCCGCCGCCGCCGAGAACCGAGGCGGCATCGTGCACTTCGAGATCATGCCCAAAAACATCAACAAAGTCGTTCAGGCGACCGAAGCCGTCGAAGGTGATGTCGCCACCAACATCGCCCTCCTCCTCCCCCACGTCAACGCCCAGCCCGAGCGCCCGGCCTGGTTCGAGCAGATCAATTTCTGGAAGTCGAAATTTCCCTTCAACTACGAAAAAGAAACCCCCGATGGTCTCATCAAACCCCAGACCGTCATCGAAAGACTCAGCGAGATGACCCAAGACATGAAAGACCGCACCGTCATCACCACAGGCGTAGGCCAGCACCAGATGTGGACCGCGCAGCACTTCCGCTGGCGCCACCCCCGCACGATGATCACCTCCGGCGGGCTGGGCACCATGGGGTACGGCCTCCCCGCTGCCATCGGCGCCAAGGTCGCGCGCCCGGACGCCCTGGTGATTGACATTGACGGGGACGCCAGCTTCAACATGACGCTGACGGAGCTCAGCACCGCGGCGCAGTTCAACATCGGCGTCAAGATCATCGTGCTGAACAACGAGGAGCAGGGCATGGTGACGCAGTGGCAGAGTCTCTTCTACGAGGACCGCTTCGCGCACACGCACCAGAAGAACCCGGATTTCATCAAGCTGGCGGATGCGATGGGGATTCAAGCGCGGAGGGCAATCGCGCCGAAGGATGTGGAGCCGTGTCTGAGGTGGCTGTTGGATAGTGAGGGCCCGGCATTGTTGGAGGTGGTTACGGATAAGAAGGTGCCTGTGCTGCCGATGGTGCCGACGGGGAAGGGGCTGCATGAGTTTTTGGTTTATGATGAGGGTGCGTCCTTTTATCCTCCTTTTCCTTCCTCCTCTATCTTCCGTTTCCTCCCTCCCCTATCTTCCGTTTCCTCCCCCTCCTATACCCTCCTTCCCTCCCTCCTCTACCCTTCTACCCCCCCCCTTTCCCATAACCATCACTCTCCCCCCTCACAACCACTGACACCCCCACCAGCCAAAGAAAAAGAGCGGCGCGCCCTGATGAAGAAGCGATCAGGCCACTGAACCTCCACCAATTAAATATCCGCAGCATTTCCCGGTGTGTCAGGCGTTTCATGGTGAAAAAGCATCTAAAAAGGGGGGCGGGTGGGTACTTCTATATATCGGGCGCGATTTGATCTGATGAAGATACCGATTTTCAAACACCGATTTACAAAATCCAACGTCCTGCATCTAAAGGAATGAAGTATACTGTCTCCGATTGCTGTTTACGTATATACCAGTCCAGAAAAAAAGTTTGCTATGCTTCCGGGTTTCTCTTCTGTGGTGCGTATGGTGCACTTCGCCGAACGTCGAAAACCACGCTCAGGCTGTGGGCTTTTCGTTGGCCGTCTAGGGGCTCGACCGTAAAGATGTCCATCCGTGTATCGAAGAAGGGTGGGCCGTGTTCTGGCTCCTGCATGGGGTAAGGGCAAGAGGGGTTGACGGGGTGAGGTTCTGTGCTCGGCTTTTGGGGTTTCTGTGAGTGGGGGTGTGAGAAATAGTAGAGAGGGGCGGGGTTGTAAAGTTTTTTTGAGGGGCGGGGATGAGGGATGGGATTTGGTATGAAGGCGGGGGGGTGGTAGATAGGTCGAAGCTGTGACAGGAGGTTGCAATAGGGTAGAAGGCACATGCTCCACACACCAGCACGCCACTTGAGAGGAGAGGAAAAGCAGTGGCACTGAAGATCCCTCTATGGAAGAACACACACATATGCCTCGCTTGCCTCCCTTGCTGGACTGCCCGATGCTGCCTGACAGATCCGCCAGCTTCTCGCTCACCTACCTTACCCCCCCTTCCTCCCCAAGGTTCAGCACCCTTCTCCGCCTATGCCCCTCCTTCCTACTCCAGCTCGTCCAAAACACCAGCGCATCCTTGAGCACCACAAACAGCAACCCCCCCACCAAACTCCTCCCCCAGCGGCTCTGCAGCAGCCCCGTCTGCCGCGCCGGGCCATGCAGCCAGTGTGAGCGAGGGGGGCCGGTGAGGCGCGAGGGGAGGAGGGTGTGCAGGGCGAAGCCCATGCCGGTGGCGATGGTGGGGAAGAGGAGGCCGCCGATGATGGCGCTGGCAATGGCGCTGAGGTCGATGTTGATGTGCCGCTGGAAGTGGGCGGGAGGGGCGGGTCGGGCTGCGTTGGGGTCGTTGTGAGGTTGGGGTAGGTCGATCTGGGGTTGGGGTGGGTGGGCTTGGTTTCCGGGTTGAGGTGGCTGAGGGGCATTGTTGGGGGGAGGGGGTTCGACGACCTCTTCCTCTTCTTCGATGACTTCGACCTGCACGCCGAGTTCGAAGTCCAGCAGGTTGTCTGCGGCGGCGTTCTGGGGTTCGGGCTGCGCGGCGGCGTTGTCGGGGGCTTCGTCTGAGTCCTGGGCTGCGCGAGGTTGGATGGCTTTCAGCCAGGCTTTCTCTCGGGGTGCCATCACTTTCTTGTGGAACCCGTTGTAGATGCTTCGGATGTAAGGCATCGCGCAGAGCGTCATCATCATGCTCGGCGGCCATAGCGGTCCGTTCTTTGTGGCCCGCTGTCGGTTCATGAGGAAGAACATGGGTAAAATAGGGAATATGCCATCCGCATAGGACGTCCTCGAGAGTGCCAAGACGACCGGTATGAAAGGGAGACCGAAGAAGACATTCGAGTTCACCTGCCCATCGGCACGACGAATACCCAGCAAACGCACAGCATCCGTCTTGCCCATCATGAAGAACATGCTAGCAAATCCGTGGATATAGCACGCTCCCGCCAGCGCAATACCCACAAACACGCCTCCCACCGGTATAAACGTCCTTGCCCACACACGTTCAAAACCTTGCGTAATCTCTACGGCCATGCTCCGGGGCTGGGCAACTTTGATATCGGCCTTGCACTGCGGACACTGCACTTTCGCGGTGTCGTTCTTTCGGTTCGGCGCCTTCAGATCGGCAACCCAGTCGAGCAGACAGGCTTGGTGCGCGGTGAGGGCGCAGGGGCAAGGAGAGACCCACTCGGAGTCGGCGGGCGTGTCTTCGGTTTCGTCGGAGAAGCAGATCCAGCATTTGCGGGGTTCGGGGGCAGGAGGTGCAGTCGAGGAGCCTGCAGTGGCGTGTCCGGTCGAGATCGGGGAACTGGGTTTGGGCGAGTCATTCTGTGAGGGGGAAGGAGATGTTGGCGTGTCGATCAGCAATGTTTGGGAGTCTTCTGAAGTGAAAGAGTAAGAGGAACGGTTCATGCGGCGAGCGTTGATTGCGCTGGGCGAGGGGGTGCGCTGGTGAGAGGTCTGGCGTTGCGGAGCAGAAGGTTGAGATGGCAGGGACGCCATCTTGGTTTAGATTGTGAGAGTATTGAGGGATGAATGGGGAGCAGTGTGGACCTTTGAGATAGCCGCCTTTGCATCCGTATCTGATTTGTCATCTATCATCTATCATTCATTAAGAAAGCTGGAGGCGAAGTATCAGATTATTCACATGGCCGTTGCGGCAAACTGATCTTCGTCAGGCTGGCCAATCAAACGAATTTGATCACATGACCGGCTACTTGTTCCACCGCGAACAGATCCTCCATCGCTCGGAATCTTTCAGGTTGCGTTGGCAGCCCGGAGTCCTCCACAGTCTTGTTAACGACGGAGTTGGTGAAGCCGAGAGCCAGAGCCGTGAAGTAATGGCTACAACTAAGCAGAGAACTGGCCAGAGCCCAATTCCGCGGCTGAATCGTGACCAATAGTCTCTGGATTCCGCGGTTGTATTTGGACGCGTCAAATCATTAAGCATGGCCGACATCACCCCTACACGCAAGTCCGGGCGGAAGCGTGAGAGAAGCAAGAAGTACACAGATGACTTATACGAGACACTCAATCTTGAAATTTCAGATGGCGACGACCTAATTCCTTCACGAAGGCCTGGAGAAGATGCGCAAGATGATGAGGATTTCGATGCTGGTCAGGTCTTTGGGGAGCCTGATTTGTCTGTCGAAGAAAATCTCTCCGTCGCAGAGGCATCAGAAGGTTCACCTATTGCTACTCCGGATGAATCAGAGCGCGAAGAGATGTCAGATGATCGGCTCTCGGAAGAAGCAGGTAAGCCCAAAAGAAAGAAAAAATGGAAACCGCCCCCAGAGGTGCATTTCAGAGGGCTTGCGGAGAGGAGGAATGAAATCGCGCACGGCAGCGAGGGAGGCTTTATCGACAGCGTCATTGGAACCGCCAAAGTAGACGTAGCGACCTATCTCAAAGCAAGAGATATGTGGGCGAACAACATTTCCTTACCCAGTAAGCACATTGGTGGCAGAGACTCCGGTGGCATGCGTCATCCGTTCAACCACACTCCGAAGCAGCGAGAAACAGAAGCAACGGTAGGTTGGAATTGGTATCACCTTGAAGGTGGCAAGGTCTCTTTCCAGCAAAGGCAGACAACCCGGGTTTTGAGTGCCGAAGAGAGTGCTCGTTATGTACCTAAGCTCGCAGACAGTAGCCATGGCGTTCTCATGGGTCCTTACGGTAAACAGAAGCTATTTTCGCTTACTTTCTTGCAATGTCTCAATATTGACGATGCTTGGTCACAAGCTCGAGCGGCTAACCCTACGCCCAGTGGTTTCACACCACTTCCGCAGACTCCTAGCAAGCGACAGGATGGTTGGGTGTTAAATGTTGCTTCAAGTGTACAGTGCCTCGACTGGGCACCGAATCATACGAACACGCAGTATCTGGCCATCTCAATACTACAAGCAAAGAAAATGCCTCAACAAGGCTTCTCGAATACAGCCCCTGCTTACACTCCTCAGCCGGGACCTTCTAGCATACAGATATGGGCAGTGGCAAAGTCAGACATAGAAGGCGAGGATGCCTATCTACCACTACAGCTTTCCTTGGTCATCTGCACCGAATGGGGTCACGCAACGCAGCTGAAATGGTGCCCGATGCCAAGGGTCGCGCAGGATAACGAAGCCGAAAGTAGAATCCTTTTAGGCCTTCTGGCGAGTGTCTGGGCGGACGGTTGTGCAAGAGTGCTTGACGTGTACCTTGAAGCGCAGAAAGATGATGGTACGCAGTATGGTATGTGGTACGGCAATGGATTCTGTGATTGCTACTGACCCACGAGCAGTCAAATATGATGTAGCGCCGTTCGAGTCGAAGCCTGCAGACGCAATGTGCACTTGCGTAGACTGGCTTTCTCCTACGGATATCGCGGTTGGATGTTCGAATGGCTATGTGGCTATCTGGAAAATATTCCCTTCGGAAGCAGCTACCAAACCACCTACACGCTCTCCAGGCTCTACAGGGCTTGATTCTGACATACCAACATCTCGTCAACGAGACTTGACTACTGGAAGTATAGGACCCTATCCCTACATTTACACCTTCTTACATTCCACCTATATCCTCGCCATCTGCTCTGCCTACCCAACGCACCCACATCTCATAACTACCTCTTCCGTAACAGGGTACCTTCGCCTCACTGATATCCGCTCACCGAGCTCAGACTATGTCCTGAGCCAACGCAGTCACTGGACTCCCAACAACATATCTTATTGTGCAGCACTAAGCTCTTTCGTAACTTACGAGGATGGTGGCCTGCTTAAGCTGTATCCCATCCGTCGCTTCTGGACCAGTGTCGGCTTTGCGAAAGGAGATTCCGAGGCTCTTTGCGTGGCGGTTGGACGTCTGCATCCGACCGTTCTCGTGGGCTTCGCCGATGGAACACTGCTAGCCATAAACCCGTTCAGAAGGTTCATCAATACCCGAGTGAAAGCAATGTTGCAGCAGAAGGTCTGGAAGCATGAGTGGGCCCGACAACAGCTCGATACGACCAGTCAACAGTCTAGAGAGGAAATAATTGAACACGGGCAGGCTAGTTCGCCGAACGTCTCCGCTCAAGAGCCTTACAGGCGGGGTCAGAACGGTCAAGCTAGCGTGCCATCGGGTCAACAGAACGAGCAGCCCTGTCCAAATCGTATCAGCAGGATTACAGAAGGGTACAAGATCGAAGCTCTTACATTAGCGCCGATAAAGGCTTCGCGGACTACAAAGGATATCAAAGATACTGAAAATGGATTTCATGCGCTCTGGTCGACTATCTATGATGCGGAAACCGGCATACGACAAGTGGTTTGGAATCCGAACGAAGGCTGGGGCGGCTGGGCTGCAAGTGGCATGGGAAGTGGCCTTGTCAGGATTGAGAATCTGGCTGTCTGATGTGCAGGGAAGAACTGAGTTTTCCTGCGTTCAGATGTCAGAGGCTTCTTCTGAATCCTAGTGCTGGTGCGTTCTATACTGCACAGCGTTTTCTAGCCTCCCTGACTATGGCAGTACTTATGGTCCCCAGCCGAAAGGTCGTGGCTCCCTGCATGCCTTGAGTAAGAAGCTACATGATCTTAGCAAGAATGTGCGGTTATGAGCAAGTATGCTTTTATCAACTCTTAAACAGGTTTTTCTTCCAAGCCGACCTTTTCATATCCTTTCGAATCTTAATAACCCATAGAGTACTGTCGGTTCCTTGGAAGGGAGTCATTGCCGAACTTCTCGTCGTCATTTCTTGCTAAGGATACCTCGTCTTCGTCGGCCGTACAAATGGCGAATGACGATGACTGCCCATTCTGCGCACGCTCGTACTTTCTAACCCTTAAACACTCATGAAGAGAGCTACACAGTACTTGAGGACGACAGGTTTTTCGACAAAACACGTTGCTCCGTTTTCGAAGCAACAGAGAGTAGCTGTTGTTGGTATGATGATCTCAATGATCAAGGATTAAATGATTGCCTTTCCGGCGGCAATGGCACAGTTAGACACTCCTGACCCAAGTAATACCATCAGCTGATAGGAGATACAGGTAGAATGGAGAACGCTGGTTTTCCGTGCATTGTAATGCTTGATCTTTCCCCAACACTCTAATGTCAAGAGGTAGCCTATTCCAACACGTGGCGGACGTTCCAGCCGTGAGTCTTGACAAGTCGACGGCCAAGACACTTCTTAAGCATCTCACGATCAGCTGCCGCGCTGCTTCGGTACTCCTGACGAAAACACATCGTCCATCCGGCACTCTCGTATCTTACGATGATTCTTAAAACGTGCGAATTTTAGGTACGCGTCCCTTTGTGACCAGAGCCGTGGTATCACTCTCCCTAGCTGACGACAGAATGCAGAGTTTTGGTGTCAGCACTCAATCAATCAACAACTACCCCCAGAAATTGATGACAGTCATGTCAAAGTCATAATGGTGTATGATTTCGAGAAGGAATGCACCACATATCTGATCTTATCATTGGACAGCGGTTCCTTTCCACGTATGAAATCAGGATCGGCACCCCTCTTTGAGAGCAAGTCTACAAAACGGTCTGCGCCTGGTCCGAGATGCGACCCGCTGTGCCTGCACCGTATCTTTGCCAGTGAATTCATTACCACGCTCATCAACATACAAAAGAATTTGGACCACAGGATGGGTAATGATGGAAGGAAGATTCATCGAGATGAAATGAGATACCGTGTGACCACGTTCAGCCGTGCAATCGATACATTAACACAGGCAGCAAGAATCACTGCGGTACAACTGAAAGCCATATTAGCATGCAGCTGTCGGCTTCTTGATCTTCTAGGTTTAGAGCGAAGGGACCCATTGGCTGTATCAGTACACGATGAAATGGCTTATTATGCCGGCGTTCTTGAATTAGTGAACGCAGAATTGGCTTACCTAAAAGCACGAATGAACAATCTGATGAGCGCGGTATGATGGTGTTGCGGACAGTGGACACATGCTAACATATTGCCAGACACTTGACTATGTGAGCCAAAAGCACAGCCAAGTAAACAAGATCATAGTAAGAGAAGCCAAGAAGCACAGCGCTTCGATGAAAGCAATCGCAGCGCTGAGCATGCTTTTCCTTCCTGGGATTAACATTGCAACTATATTCGGCATGTCTTTCTTCACCTTTTCCGACGCAAGTCTGACGGTCTCTGGTCACTGGTGGATATACGTTGCTGTAACAGTTCCCACGACCATAACGCTTTCCGTAATCTGGTGGGCTTGGAACCGAGTCTCATGTTGTTCCATTCGATCCGCGTTTCATTGGCCCCCGCGGGTGGTTGATGGAAAGTTTAGAAAGCGGAGGAACGACTCGACATTCTCTGACGATGACAGCTTTGAAGAAGCATGAAACGATTGGCTGTCCCTAGGATTGGCACATGAAGAATAAGCAAATCGTCGAGCAATGAGAGAGTAATATAGCATTGTTCCAAACACCGCGCTCAGCATTACAAAACCGTTGACGGCTTTCTTACGTCGAGCTTTCTTCGTCTCCGCTACCACATGGTATCGGCACTGCATGAAGAAAGTGTGACCGTGTTACCTGGCCATCCTTACAAGTTCGTTTTGAACATATCTGATCTGCGCGTTCACCGATTCCATGCGCTGCCAGGGTGTACCTGCTGGGGCTGATCACAATGGTCAAGTCATCATATGTCTCCTCGAGCTTCTACTTCGTCTTCTCGGTTTAATATCCTGACTCCTCTGGTCCAGCAAAGCTTCCTCTCTTAAGCTACGGGTCACCAACGATTATAATCGGTCCTTCATCATCTTGTCAGAACGTTTTTCCGAGAAGCGCTATGGAATAGGTGTTTCGTGCTTGAATCACAGTCGCGAAATGCTCAGACACAGCCTTGTGGTCATTTTCATTCTTTTGCCTTTCTTCTTTCTTCCTCGGCTCAATATCCCTAGCACTCCTTAAAAGAACGACGTCTCTCTAGAGCCCCCAATTACCTGTCAAGTGGTCAGGGTGATCGAATCTGCACCCACGTGAGATTTGCTATTGTCCCTCATTCCTTTTCTTTACCGCCGCCTCCATACTTAGAGATCTCTGGTCGCGAAACACTGCGCATTGATTAGAGAGCACATCATCCGCCTTCTAAAGCATACATGTGCCTTTCCATGATGGTAATAGAGACTCCATTACGATGTTTCTTCATGGTTGTTGCTTTGAAGACCAATCCTATACTCTACTCGCTAGGGAAGGTCTGCCGACTTGTTTTGTCAACATCAGGCCGTCAGGCAACAACGTAATCACCGGACTGAACGCCTGGTTCCAACGGTCGAATCAGGACAGCCGTCATGCATGAAAGCGCCTATCGAGTCAAGCTTCCTTTGCGCTACCAATCACCGTGCTCAATGCCTGGACGACCGCATCACATGACCGCTTGCGTCTTTCGCGAGAGCCTACAAAACATGTCCCGCGAACCTTCATCTCTTTCTTTCCTCACGCTTCTTCTCCAGAGCCGGCCGAACACACCACCGCGAGCAATCTCTTCGTAGATTCTCGCGCGCAGAGTCTTCCCAGGATTGCCTTCCTGCTTCTTTCGAGTTCCTCGATCGAAGCATAGGGAGGTGCCTGAGAGGCTTCCGAAGGTCTCACTCATGCAACGTGCGTGCGAAGCGTCACTTTACTTCTGAACAGCCCACTTGTTACGCTCCTTGAGTACCATCCGGGTCCCTTTCGGCCAAATCATCGCCTTCACTTCTTAGTCTCCGTTGGTCTTTGACAAATACCATCGCACTTCACCAACATGTTCAAACGCTCTTTTCCCTCGAAAAATCGCGCAGGCAAGTCGGTCAAGCCGATCAAGAAGACGTATCGCGAGCATACGAAGATGAAGTTGCAGCAGAAGTTGGATCGTCCGCCCGTTGGGAGGTTCGCAGACACCGTCGGAGGCTAGGTACGCATTGGCTGATACAAACGATGGATATAGTACTCTCACAAGCGCCATAGTCACCTTGATTGTGGGTCGTGACCAGCGTCTTTTCGCCGCTCACGAAGACATCCTATCTTCATCCCCCTTCTTCGCAGCTGCTCTCAAAGGCCAGTTCTACGAGGCTTCTACGAAAAAGGTGGAGCTGCGCGATGAGTACGTGTGACTTGAACAAGATGGCTCCGTGGGCGCTAATTCGACGTCACAGAGAACCCGAGGTCTTCTCCTCGGTCCTCGAATACCTCTACAAGGGGGACTACTACCCACGCTTGCTGCACAACAAGCGCCGTAACTCTTGGGAGCTCGAGGACGCGCAGGATCCCCTAAAACTCGGTGGCCGTGGGTCAATCGAGTCGGAAATCTACCACACTGGCCTGGGTGGTGTCTTGCTAAAGGATACCGCCATCTACTGCACTGCCGAGAAATTCGGCTTGGAGGGCTTGAAGCGCCTTGCTCTTCGGAAACAGGGGCTTCAAAGTGGTATCCAAGTCGAGGTCATTCTGCGCTCGGCTCGCTTTGCATACGAAAACACGCCAGACACGGACTCGCGCCTTCGTGCTCATTACCTTGCTCTGATTATCCGAAGTCGCAAGACCTTCAAGAGGAGTGGAACCATGCAGATGGAGATGGAGATAGGAGGAAGCAAATTGTACCTCTCTCAACATACATGCGAGGGTTGGAAGCTTACGATGCCAGGTTTTTCGATCTGTTCGTTGCCATGTGTAACCATGTAGATGACATTGTGGATATCTCGTGAGTGCACCAAGACCACGCTATGAACAGCTCTCTGATTCCTAGCAGTAACAAGAGTTCTCCCAAGACCATCTAACCGCATGCTACACATCCAATACCAGATCCTCGAGTTCGCAATGGAGCCAAATTGAGAATTTCGGGACTACATCCACACCAGAATGTCAGCGGCGACCGAGAGTATTTCCACACTGAAGCCGGCGAGCTTTGCGTTGCTTTTACCGCGTACACAAACTCCACTTCTCTACGAAATTATCTCGAGGTCGGCCGACCCATTTCCGGTGTCAAATGACGGTCTAATCTACGACTGCCGTCTTCAGCCCGCTTGTCAATCTTTTGATTCCAAGATGCAGCCCCTACCCCACTCTTGTGCGCCTACGACTCTTCACTAGAAGAGTGTAAGGCGGCAGAACACATAATTTGCACCTGTTCATCGATACCCATCTCAGTTCCTTTTAACGATCACAACGAAATCTCTCCTTTCCGAAAGGGGAACGACAAGAGCCGTGCGACTCCTTCTCGCATGTTTCCTTTGTTACACTCCACTACTGGATAGGGAGGTGGTGGTGACGGTGGAGGAGAGTCTGCATGGTGAAGCCAGCCTATGCTGCTGTGGAGCAACTGCTATGTCGGTCTACTTTGGTGGACTTAGCGTCGCAGTTCGGACACAGGCCTCTTTGCGGTAATCAGAGTCGAGCAATCAGAACGATTCGGCCACCTCACTGAGGTACATCTCAATCATGAATCTGTGAGCCATGTCAAGTCAAGTAGACGCTTGCTGCCTTTCCCTGCTGTACTAAGCGTGCTTGTTCGGGCGTGGAATCCCCCCACTCTCCACCGTCCAAACGTCTCACTATTGCTACAGCATGCGATAGCGCCCGTAGGCCATGCACCTCGTTCTCGTGGCGCGAGAGCCTCGTATCCGTGACGAGTGCTTACTTTACGGCAGATCCTCGGCATTGACGACAGTAAGATTGGCCCTGTTTTCGCGATTCATCAGCGAGATCAGTCCATACATTGGTAGTACAGGCATGGCCTGTAGCCGGTTCTGGTCTATTAGTCTGATTAGGTTCGATTCCTAATGGCGCTGGTTCAATGTTGGAGTGGCTTTTAGTTCTAGTTTCTGTACAGGCATGGCCTGCTTGTTCTTGGCTGCCAACAATGTACGTGGCTCACAGCGTTGGATGGCCTTAGGTTGTGACTCGTGGTCCTTGTGATCCTTATTTCTCCCAGCTGCGCAATCCCTCTTCCTTCTACACCCTGGTACCTGCGTCGCGGTGGACCTCCCTCGCCATGTTCTTGCCGCGCATTCAGAGCAAGTTGATTGCTGTGGTCCTTGTCATCGGTACACTCTACCTCATCACCGTCCAATGGGGGACTCCAAATGTCCCGACTTCATCATTCACGAACCCCTTTGCAGGCCAGCACTCGAAGTCTCCGTCGCCCGCAGCTGCGCCGAGTGGGAAAGCGTTTGCACCACCTGTCAAACCCCCAGCTCCAGACAAGGACGCTTTCAAACCGCAAGCCAGACCCAAGGTATCCGCCGCAGCAGAGCCTCTGAGCGCTCCATCAGAGAAGGCACAAAGCATCAAAGAGTCTTCCAAAAGTGGAACCCTAACACCGGTTGCTTCAGAACCTCCGCTTGAATATACCCCTCTACCCAAAGAGCCGGGACTACCTCACGTAGACACCAAACTAGGAAAATTCAAACCTGCAGCATCCGGCCTCAATATAACATGGTCAGCGACTACGAAAGAAGGCCAGATCGCTTTTTGGAAGGATTTTGCCCCCTTGCTCGAAAGTGGTGCTCCAGATTGTCCTCCACCAAGTCGACTGGGTACGGCTGAAGCACAACCTTTCAGTTATAAACCCACAGAAAGATATGACGTTCTGTCAATGCCGGACGGGGATGTCACCAAGATGCAAAAGGCACACGAGAAGTTTGTTGAGGGACTCCATGGGAAGGCAGCGAAGCTGGTCTACATACCAGGATCAAGAGGGCTAGTGACAACTGCAGGCGGCGCATATCTCCCAGTGTTTGCCGTGTCCCTACGCATGCTTCGCAGGAAAGGGACGACGCTCCCCATGGAAGTCTTTCTGGCAGATGAGAAAGAGTACGAAAGCCACATGTGCGAGAACGTCTTTCCAGAACTCAATGCAAAATGTGTGATCCTGTCGGAGATCATGGAAGCTGTTCCTCATGCGATCAAAATCTCGCATTATCAATATAAAGCCTTTGCTATGATCTTCTCCTCGTTCGATGAAGCACTGTTCCTCGACTCCGATGCGTTTACAGTCCTCGACGCAAATTATCTGTTCACGAAGGAGCCATTTATTAGCAACGGGCTGGTAACCTGGCCAGACTACTGGGCTTCTTCCGCTTCGCCCCTATATTACAAAATCGCCGGTCAGCCAATACCACCATTATTGTTGCGGCAGTCAACCGAATCGGGCGAACTCCTGCTCAACAAGAAAACACACGCCAAGTCCTTGCTTTTAGCGACCTACTATAACTACTATGGCAGCCACTACTATACTCTGTTCTCGCAAGGAGCGGCCGGAGAAGGGGATAAAGAGACGTTCATAGCTGCAGCCTCCGCCCTGAACGAAACCTTCTATCAAGTTGTCGAACCGGTCCGTGCCATAGGTCATTCTACCAGTACTTCATGGACCGGCTCCGCAATGGTTCAATATGATCCGGTCCAGGATTACGGCCTCACCCAAAAGAATCTCTATCGCAACAAGGACCAAGACGCTGCTGGGCCAATCCGACCGTTCTTCCTGCATGTGAACGTACCTAGATTGAATCCCTTCAAGGTCTTTGACCATCCAGAGCATACAAAAGATGTCGAGGACCAACCGCAGCGTATATGGCAAGGCGTGGACGCAATTACTGCCATGTTCAATGGAGACATCGAAAAAGAGATCTGGGATGAAGTGAGGTGGGTCAGCTGCACGCTTGAGAACAAATTCGAAGGTTTCAAGGATGCCAAGGGGATATGCGATAAAGCTACGAAACATTATGAGAGTGTTTTTGGCAAAATCGAGCAAGAATCCAAGAAGATAGAACAGCCACTTAGCGAGTCCGCAGCACCATCTAGCAAACCAGGACAGGACGCGCCACATTCTTTTGGAATTTCGAGTGGGAAGTCCGGACGAGGGATCGGATAACAGACCACAGCTTGACACTCGTTTGCTGGATTCAAACCAGCCAGAGGGCAGCCCCTCGAAACTGACAGAAGGACAGTGAGAACCTCGAACCTCGCGCTCTATAAAGCTGAGCCAATTGTATTATATTGTTGAGGTATCAAACAATCAGGGAGCATTTACTTGGGAGGCACGGAATACCAGGGACATATGGCATAGCAAATACGGCTGGTCAGCGTTCCCGGGGCGTTGTATCTGGACGACTGGCGGTTGGGTAGGATATCGTGGATCCCGACAGGCAGACCGAAGTTGGTGGTTTGGGCGGTTCAACCAATGCATTATCTGGCGTTAAAACGACATCATTGTGTCACAAGGCTTACCGATGGTCATCATTCTCGTGAAGCCGTTAGTAGGCAGAGGGAGGGGGGGATTGGTCATCAGTTCCGATTGTATTTTCTGCAGTTCGGCGGTAATACGGACTTCGATCTTCTTTTCTGTCTCTCCATTACTCTATTACTCGTACTCCGGTTGTCCTTTCTCCAGTCGGTTCTCGAACCTAACCTTTCTCACACCTACCCCCAGCCGTATTTTCCACAGATCCCGCCCCTCTCTACCTTCTTCGATATTCGGCCACGCAGCGATTATCTACTCGAATCAAACGAGCAACGACCAACTCCAGCGATAGAGGAAGTGAGGCTGCGGAAGAGGGGTGTTCATACATTTACAACTCGACTACGCGGACACGGCTTATTAAGAGGGCTGCCTACTATGCGGAATATCCACTCGAACACGATTTCAACGAAGGCTCACGTCTATAAGGCGGTTTCTATGACATAAAAATTAGTGCCAAGCATACAGCGTTCTCTTGCTACGCGAGCTACTCGACGTCAAGCAACTATTCTACAGGCCCCTAAGAGTTTTTCTAGTTTTTCTCGACTGAATAGCGCAGTCTGACGCGTGCGATAAAGAGGGAAGTCCGGACGTAGTCCATGGCGGCTATACGAATGTTATGGAATGGGGTCATTGTGATGACAATTGTGCATGTATGGACGAGGTGGTTGCTATTGTAAAGGAGCAGTAGCTAGATCGCCTCAAACTTGGGACATAGGCCTAGCGGCTTGAGTGGCTGGATACTCGTATCCAGCCTCCTAAGTATAAAAATGGATTACACACACACACACACACACACTTGCAGAAGGATTTCCGAGTCCTTTTGACCTGCCTAATGCGGTATCGCTCGCCCTGCGCGTGCTTGGCAGGTATCTGACATATAGAGCTTACCTCATTTTCTATCCACCTTGTCGTGCTCTTGCGTCACAACAAGCAAGATGTATTCTGTCTTAGTAGTCCTCTACGGTTTCCTTCCAGCCATCCTCAGCTCAGTCGTACAAGGCCACGCAATAGCGCAGTTGGAAGCTCGCGGTCACGGCATTTTTTCCGACCCAGACCATGATGAGCTAGGAGCTGTAGCCTCAGAGAGTGCAGTCTGTAGTAAAATCGGCATCGAGTTACTGGAAAGGGGCGGAAATGCTGCTGATGCTGTGCGTGATCACTACAATCTGCAGTCTTCCCTCGATATTGCTAATAGTCATGCGTCCAGCTCGTTGGCACGCTTTTCTGCGTTGGGGTCATTGGTGAGTAGATTACGATCCGAAACAGAAATGTACTGAAAGCCAGAATAGCTGATTGGGCATCTAGGAATGTATCACTCTGGCTTAGGGGGCGGTGGCTTCATGCTCGTCCGTAGTTCGAACGGATCTTACGAGTTCATCGATTTTCGTGAGACGGCTCCTGCAGCGGCCTTCCAGGATATGTACAAGGGCAATATTAATGCGTCGTTGTATGGTGGTCTTGCTAGGTATTGTCCTTTTCCTTTTTTCTTGTACTTTCCCCATGTAAACTTTCGCGAACGCTCCATTAGTGATCCCAAATTTGTGCGAGCTCCCGCCATTGTGAGTTGTGCGTTGGCTGCTCACATAATACGAAGTGGATCGGCATTTCATATTACACGAGCACAATAAGACCAACTGCCAATTAGCCCCTTGGAAGAGTTCAACGAACAGACTTCACTGATCCCTTTCCCTTAGTGGTGTACCCGGCGAACTGCGAGGGACAGAGCACCTCCATAAGAAATACGGCAAATTGCCTTGGTCCACAGTCATGGCTCCAGCGATCCAACTTGCGCGCTACGGCTTCAAGGTCACGGAAGACACTGTCAGCTACATAAAAACTGGCATCGCTAGGTTTCCAAATTTTCTGGTTGAAGATCCAAACTGGGCGATTGACTTCGCGCCCCATGGAACGCTTGTGAAACTCAATGATACGATGACTAGGAAGAGATATGCCGACACTCTAGGTACGTAGTATTGCTTTCGTAATCCCTTTTGATTCCTTTCTCTACTCTCGTCTATTGTTTCATATTATTTGTACAACAATCGAAGTGGAAGGCACAGCGACCTCGGCAGTGATCACCAGGTGTCAAAGTTGGTCTGATGTGCTTATTCAATATCATCATTCCTGATTTGCGGCGTGCTAAAATGAAACCTTCTATAGAGACGATCTCTATCTACGGAGCTGATGCATTCTACACCGGCGCCATTGCGAATGCGACCATTACAGCGCTACGAGCCAAGAACGGAACAATGACGCTTCAGGATCTCAAAAACTATTCAATTGCCATCCGAAAACCAGCGCAAATCACGTACCGAGATTTCAAGCTTACTGCATGCAGCGCACCATCCAGTGGAGAGGTCGCTCTTAGCGTCATGAAAACCGTAGAGGGCTATCAAGGATTTGGTGAGGAAGCGATGCTAAATCTGAGCACGCAGCGACTGGACGAAGCTATTCGGTTTGGCTACGGCGAGGTGATCCTCCATTTTCTTTTCAAATCTAAACTGCCCAGATCTTGCTGACGGGTAATCCGTACGTAGAGAGCAAATCTGGGTGATCCTTCTTTCGTCAAAGGACTGGACGAGTATCAGGCTGAGATGCTGAACGAAACCACGGCCGCCAGGATTCGTAGCAAGATATCGGATTTTCATACGCAGGATGTGTCCGCATATACGCCTTCGGGCTTAGTGGGCATAGCTGAGTACGTGTCTTCTAGCATTAACTGGGTGATTTCTTGCCTACCCTCTCTAGCTTCCTTAAGCGGTGGCCGTTCTTAGTTGGTGGAGTGGTTTTTAGTTTGATTCCCTATGTTGGCCTCCTTTGCGTGGTAGACTTCCACTACTTCAATCACGCGCTTCTATTTTCTTCCTCTTCGCTGTCAGAGTTATACTCTTTTTTTACGCTTCTCGCAGGCTAACACGGCCACCTTTGCTCCTACAGCTCCGGCACATCCTACATCGCCACTGCCGACCACACCGGCCTCGCCATATCCCTCACCAGCACAATCAACACCCTTTTCGGCTCCCAACTCATCGTCCCTGCCACTGGTAGGTTATCTATTTTAAGCCCCTTTACCCACTTTCGAACGTTTCAAGAGCATTGAGAGATGTCTAGCGAGCATTCGCTCGAAACACATGCTTTATGTCTTGATCCACTGACTCCAAGATGGAATGCTGACTCCGAAATCATGTAGGCGTAATCATGAACAATGAAATGAACGACTTCTCCGTTCCTGGCTGTAAGTTCTATTCCCCACTCCCCAACTCCCCCCAACTCCCCCCCAACCCCCTCGACACGTCCAAGCAAAATCGCTCCCAAGCATCGGCACGCCTAACAGTTCTATCCCATTCCTCAACAAAAAGAAGCTAACCCCGAACCCCCCCCAGCCACCAACGCCTTCGGCTACGTCCCCTCTCCCGCAAACTACATCCGCCCGGGCAAACGCCCCCTCTCCTCCATCTCCCCCACCATCGTCGAGCACCTCTCCAACTCCTCCCTCTACTTCATCATCGGCTCTGCCGGCGGCTCGCGCATCATCACCGCGACAATCCAAAACCTATGGCACGTCCTCGACCAGAACATGACCGCTCAGCAAGCGCTCTCGCAGCCGAGACTCCACGACCAGCTGCAGCCGAATATCGTCAGCTTCGAATACGCGTACAATAACGAGACGGTGGCTTATCTGAAGAGTCTGGGCCATAATGTGAGCTGGATCGCACCCGGGCAGAGCACTGCCCAGGCGGTAAGATTGCTGCCTAATGGGACGTTTGAGGCGGGGAGGGAGACGAGGCAGAAGGCTAGTGGGGGATTTGTGATCTAATTTTTGGCATGTGGTGAGCAACGAGAGAGAGGATGGGAAGGGGGGACAGGATATAAGTACGCAACGTGATGTGTGCTGATCTAAGGTATGTTGAGCATACGCTGAGGACCAAATGGCGGATCAGGCCAATAATACTAGAGACAGATAACAAAGAACAGGACCAATATCGTTGAGCCCTATGCCCTGGCTGGCAATACTTTCCAAAGGCGCTCTTTGAGTCAGTACACTTCCCACATCCTCATTTTTCCGAGAACCATCCTATCGAATCCGTTAACAAATGAAAACCCCCACCCTTTCCCACATCCCCATCCCGCTAACAGCCCTCTCTTACCAAATCCTCTCGCCACGACCTAACGCTTCCTATCTATCATATCCAGGCCCCTCCCCCCCGATTCCTAAATCCAGCATCGGCGCCCTCTTTCTCTTCTCCCTTTGATTCTCCTCCCAGAACTTAGTCCATCAATCAATCAATCAACTACTCTTCGCACCCCCCTTTTCCTTCCCTCCCCTCACCAAGACACCTACCCATCCCATCCCATCAACCCAGACCCTCTCCACCCCTCCCT
>JAABUS010001319.1_pt1 | contig 55027 bp, 38 predicted proteins | sample 5560161 | NCBI WGS metagenome assembly JAABUS01 (sample SAMN10711885, study PRJNA513376) | rock metagenome | isolation source: Antarctica rocks | place: Antarctica: Victoria Land, Trio Nunatak nord | collected 2016-01-04 | reverse complement strand
AGAGGAGGAAGGGGAGGAGAAAGAGAAAGAGAAGGAGAAGGAGGAAGGAAAGAAGAAAAAGAAAGAGGAAAAGGGATTATAAGGTCAACATGCTACATGGACCTTCGACGAGAGATGGTCCGCTTGATATCCGTTCGTCAAATCCAGGACCGCAATTCAAGATTGATTTGTGGTGAAGCTCATCGCATGGGCAATGGATGGCACAAGACGTGATCTTTCGCTCCTACGCACAGGGAGAGAGCTGCGGAAAATGAAGCAATTCCATGGGTCTGGACTTCAGGATGCCCGTCCCTAAGCATGAGAAAACGGAAAGATGCGATACCTTGTCTTTTCTCGGCTACGGGACGCAGACTCAGAGGAGGAGGCTGAGCTCCATAAGTCCGGTTCGGAAGCAGGAGAAAGATCACGGAAAAGCAAGATTCCTCGGAGGAGTACATACGAAGAATCACACACCGGACTGACACCAGACGCTACACAGTCAGCGCCAACCCACCATCACCCCAGCCGAACGCCCTCCCCTGCAAACCCACACAGCATCACGCCCCCACCCTATACACCTGCGCCCCCCCCTGCCGCATCTGCACCGTCTCCCTCCTCTGCAGCACCACCAACGCCCTACTAAGCGCCCGCTCACTATACCCCCTCCCCTCGACAAACTCCCTCCTCAGCGTCCCCAACCCCGTCGACCACCCAACCGGCAGCCTCCTCCGCAACTCCTCCTCCACCTTCCCCGTCTCCTCCATCAGCTCCCGGCTGCCCTGCCCCTCGCCCTGCGCCACCGCGTCCATGGTCGACGCCAAAAAGAGGCGGATCGCCTCATCGACGTGGGCTTCCGAGGCGATGGGCGAGAGCGAGAGCTTGGCGAGGGATTCGGAGATGCGGATGATGGCTTCGAGCTGCCGAACGGTGATGGGGATCGAGGAGCGGGCGTTGGCGCTGAGTTCGGCGCTGTGGACTTGGCGGCGGATGGAGACGAAGTGGGAGGAGAGCTTTTCGGCGGCGGAGGGGGAGAGGCGGGGGGCGCAGCGACTGGGGGAGTGTGGTTAGTGAGGAGGTTTGTGGGGAGGGGGAGGGGAGGGGGGATGTACGATTTGCAGTAACTGATGTAGCGCTTCATTTTCTCGACGGGGATCTCGGCCTCGGATTGCTCGTCGAAGCCCTGGCCGCCCATTTGGATACCCATGACGTGGCGGGCGATGCGTTCGTCGCGGCCTTTTTCATGCTCGTCGCGGACGATGAAGATCATATCGAAGCGGGACAGGATGGTGGTTTGGAAATCGATGTTCTCGCCGGGCGTCTTGAGATCGTCGTAGCGGCCGAAGATCGGGTTGGCGGCTGCGAGGACGGAGGAGCGGGCGTTGAGGATGGTGGTGATGCCGGCTTTGGCGATGGAGATGGTTTGCTGCTCCATGGCTTCGTGGATGGCGACGCGGTCTTCTTCGCGCATCTTGTCGAACTCGTCGATGCACACTACGCCGCCGTCGGCGAGGACCATGGCGCCGCCTTCGAGGTAGAATTCGCGGGTGTTGGTGTCGCGCTGGACGGAGGCTGTGAGACCGGCGGCTGAGGAACCTTTTCCGGAGGTGTAAATTGCTATAGGGGCTACTTTTTCGACGAACTTCAGTAGTTGAGATTTTGCTGTGCCGGGATCACCAAGAAGGAGGACGTTGATGTCTCCACGGAGCTTCATGCCGTCTGGCAATATTTTTTTGGAGCCTCCCATGAGTAAGCAAGCAATTGCTTTCTTGATGTCTGCGTTGCCGTAGATCGATGGTGCAATGCAGCGAGCGAAAGCATCATAGAGATCCGGCTGCCGGCTCATTTCCAGGAACTCCTGCTCTTCCTCTTCTGAGAAGATGGCATTACCCTTGGCGGTGTGATCGACATCAGTGGTAATCCCTACAGCTCGCACATATGGCGTTCGGATAGCGACCGAGTCGTTATTGGACCCCTTGGAGTCTTTATTCTGGTAGATCGAGAACACCCCCATGATCGTACATCTGGATCCCGGAACCACCCGATTTGTCAAATAGCGATCCGCCGAGATCTTGATATGCCGCGGCAGCTCTCCCACAGGCACCTGATCCGGCGCTTCTTGCAGCTTCAGGATTTGCTGATCAATGAATTGGCATTTCTCATGGACCACAAAATATGGATCTAGCGGACACTTGTCCGTGGGATCGCCTTCCGTCCTTGGTCTTGAACATACACGTGGTAATGACACGCCTGCGATGCCTCCACTGACCGGCAGTGTCTCCATATTCTGGCAATTTCGGCATTGGATACTCAGAGCGGTGGCTTTTGAAGAGAGGGTCGATGCACCGATGACGATGCCGGGTATGCGGACAAGGTGGGAGATGTTAGTCGCATCGAGGTCGCGGATGGAGATCTGGGAGACAGAGGAGTGGAGGAGTAGCTGATGCTGAGGGAGTTGGATATCATCAGGCTTTTTCGAGGGGTATACAATACGGTTGGTGCATTGTTTGAGCGCTGCTTCGAACTATATCTTATTAGCTGATGCCGAATTCTTTCCACGCTCTTCCGAGATCTCACTAAAGGTATGATGTCCGTAGGCTGGGTGGTGAGTCTATGCGCCAGCTCTTCGTTGTAGGATATCAGATGCGCTATATCCACGTCGCAGTAGTATTGCTTGACCAAAACATTCTCGCGGATCTGATCACTGTATCTCTTCGTCAGTAACACAAACCTGGAAGGGGGATCGCAGCACCCACCGGTATATGAAGGCATTGTCGAGTCGAAACTCGAGGATGAAGGCGCGCAGCTGCGACTGAATGTGGGTGCGAGAGTCTTCGCTGGCATCCGGATCAGGAGGAAGCACGCTCAGCGAGAACACAGATTGCCGATCCATGTTATCGATACCTCCTTGATGTGTGATTTGGTTTGAGTAGCAGCGGTTCAGGGAGGTTTGAAGTTGTACTGGCCGACGCGACTTTGACGCGTGTTTCCAGGTTTCGCGTTAAGTGATGCTCCCAACAGGGAAAGGCTCGGCTGGTCCATAGCGTCGATATTTCGATACTTCTATGAATGACATCCCTTCGATGACAGTCCCCTCCTGATTCCTTACGAGAATTTGTTATCCCTTCGTTTCTCGTTGAGGTTAGACATGAAGTAACGCTCGTTTTGCCATGTCGATGATCTGATTTTGCATTCGTCCTACATAGGGAGTCCGTTTCCCGAAGGTGCGAAAGTGATCCAACTAACAGAGTGGGAGCTAAGATCACTTCCCACGGAGGCTGCAGAGGATGGAACAGTGTGTATACCGTAAAGAGGGACGGATTCGGGCGCCATCAGCTATCCCGATAGCCACTCAACGATGGAATAAGAGAAAGGCGGATCAATGTATCAGATGGTGCTTGACGACCAACAGGAAGAGGAACAGCGGCTTCGACGCTTCTGTCCTCTTGGCTGGATCGCTCAGAAGCGTGGCGAGCACACTTGGGATTTGACCGGCCATGCTCTTGTCATGGATATGGATCGCGGGCGAGATCATCATCCCTGGATCGTGCTTGCTTCGCAGTGGCCCGATGTGAATGGTGATCAGCCGGAGAAGTCTACATACGAAGCGCAGCAACGACCCAGACGGGACGATGATCCAGTTCCCGGCTTATTTTCTGGAGATCACACTCGAACAGTGATTGCTAGGTTAATCCACGTCGACGAAAAGAGCTTTACCGACGGGCAGAGAGCGACGCCTTTCCTCCAACAATTCGGTCCGCATTTTAGCTTCAACCTATGGCGCAGAGGCGGCGAAAGAACAGTCAGGGATTCCACACAATTCCGGGAATACCACCCTGATCTAGCTCATATAATGGGATGGTTCTGGGATGAAGATGAAAAGGAGGAGGTCTGTTACGCTGAGAATGGCACCGAATATATGAGATACAAGCCTAGCGCCGTTGAATACAGATACCCATGTTTGGATCAGGTGTCAGTTGCAGGTCAGAACGCCATGTTCGGGGAGGTCCTCCAAGAACGTCACCCACATCCAGAGCAAGTCCCTACATTTGAGCGTATGAAGAACCTGAATACACAGGACGAAGTGCCTCGACATCTGCAATAGAGCACCACAGCCGGATACTGAACGATGAGCTGCTGGAGGCGCATGTCATGCCGCGCGAGGAAGTCAGGGCTCGGGTCGTTTGCGGTTGCTATCATTGCTAGCAACGGCTGAACAGAATCAGGGAATTCTTTGCCTGATCTTGGCAACGAATGAACAGGATCTGAATTCCTCTTACATGCCTGCGTGCCAACAAGCTGCCTCTTCTAATCTACCGTCCCTGGTGCGTGCCTTGCAACGCAATCTTGCTCAACCAAAGGAATCAAAGCTCATAGCTATCCCACGCGATGCCAAACAAATGATGCACAGTTCCCCCACACCAGTATAAAAAAACGCTTCAACGCAATACCAACGGGCTATTCAGCCAGCGAAGACCCAACGCCAAAGCGGCAAACCGTCAAAGCACTGCACTTCCTGGATTATTGAGTCCATCAAAAGAAATACTGGACTGGAGGAAGCCCTGAAAAGTGCATCATGGGATACCGCTTGTGCTGTCTGAGCTATCATCTGAAATCCGATTGTCTTCTTCCGCTACTCGTAAGCCAGTAGCGATAACTATCTGCTTCCTACAAGATGTCAGTCTTTAATAGATAAGTGCCTGCTCTTAGTGTCGTCATGTTGTTCACCAAACTCGCTTCGATATCTATCCACCGAGTCATCGATTAAGAAGACACATCTTCCTGTAAGCACAAGATGACTTACACTTTTCTCTTGTCGATGAACAGCGAGCTTCGATAACAGCAAGCACTAGACAATGAGCATCGAGATATCCACAAACTGTAAAGATCCACTAGTAGCTCTGCAGCAAGTGGGCGATATCATAGCAGAAGTTGTAATCAAAGACCTACGATCAATTCCCCATGTTGTTGTCTTATTTACATCGCTTAAGGATCCAGAATCCCAGCCGCTGACCACAAGACTCAAATTCCAAAGAACTCACATGCGCTCCAGCCCGCTTTTCCAGAGTGCTCAACCTTGCCAGAAACACAAATTCACGAAGATTCGCCGACGGCAAGTGGAAACAACGGCATAGATCAACGTTGACACGATAATACGTTGGGCATTCGGGCCAATGCGGGCCTTTGTGCAAAGCGTCATCGAGTCTTTCGGACTCAAACCGAGCGCAAAACTTAAATGTTCGGATTACCCTGCCGTGAGCGTTCCTGAGAATCGGTCCGAGTGTTTGCGCTATGAATGATTTTACAGATGACGAAGAGAGAGGGACTGCCGTTGATAAGTGGGGCTTGGAAAGTTTTCAAGTCGCAAACTAGGCTGCCTGTGGTCTATATCTTGTAGTAGACTTTGCTGAGCTGATTCGGGCAGTGTGATGTCAGGGGATTAGTCTTCAAGCTTGGTGCGAGGTGGCTGCGGGTTCGGGATTATGAATGGCTTGTTTGAACGCGTTGAGTGGCGTTTTTGAGTGCTTTGAGAGGAACACCTATTGCCTAGATGGTGGATTGAATGGTGGAATGGAGAGCTATGGCAGAGGAGGGCGTTAAGGGGACCACAGAACCTCGTGGTCAATTAGAATCTTGCACCCCCTGGAGGGTTTCTCTTAATCTGGATACAGGATGCAGTAGGTAGTTGTAGGAAGATAGCGAGCTTATAGACGCGACATGGCGCAAAACAAGATCAGAATGGCGGACATCCATGCATTCAATTATTGGAAGACTATCGACCGATAGGCACAATCGCAAAGCTTTCTCTTCCCAGACCATCCTCTTCTATACTCGACTGACGCGGAGAAATCTATGCATCCGCATCCCAATAGTTGCTCCACGCAGGCGGTTTCGGCACGATCTCGCCAGGCCCAAGTCGACGGGGATAGATCTGGAAGTAAGAATCCGTGAGCGACAGCTGTGTTCCCTCTTTTGGCAAGAACACGTCGCTGTCAGCCCCGGCGACAATAGCACGACGAAGAAAGTCCCACTTGCGCTTCATGATTAATGGCTCTTCCACTGTGATTGAGACTAGAGTTTTGTGGTCGCGGATGAACTTTCGCAACGTATCTTCTGGGGTGGTAATGTGCTTGAGGTACAAGGTCTTGAGATTTCGGATACGACTTTGCCCGAGGATCGCAACAAGGTCGATGCCGATCTCTGTGCGCGGATCCTGGATGAGGGTGAGGTTTTCGAGATGTCCCGTCGGTACGTACCATTTCGTGAGGGAATGGCTATGCAGCCATTGCACTGTGCGGATGCTCTCTCTGGCCATTCTCAGGTTGATTTCCAACGTACGCATGTGAGAAAATGGTACCAATAGCTCTGTTGGCGTGATGATCTCGTAGACATCATGGAGGGCCAATGTAGAGATAGCTTTTCCACAGACCTTACGCCAGAGAAGGAACAGCTCCAGATGCTTGTTGTCTTCAACTTCGTTCTGTCGCCATCGATGGGCTATCAGTGTCTCTGATTCCTGGCGCGTGATGTAGTCAATTTCCCGACCATAGCATCGACCGGCGCCGTTCAGCATGCAGAGATCTGCTTGGCCAATTGTTTGCAGTGTCTGGAAGTTACTCAATCTATCGAGGTGCAGTCGCGGCGGTATCCACGCGTTACGATCTTCGCGATATCTCAGTGCTTGCGCGTGCCACACCTTGATCTGGTTGGAGCCGACAGACCAATATGCGTAGGTTTTGTACGCCTGTTTGAGGATCGCCTCCATCTCCGAAGCTGTGGTAGTGGCGAGGCTCCCCGTAAGTATATTGGGACCATCAAGAACCATGCGTCGAAGAGGTTCAGTCCCATGCTTGAATGATTCGAAGGAGCCGTAGATGGGGAGATCTCTCTCACGCACCAGCTTGATAGTATGCACAAGCTTGGCTAAAGCCGGGACTCGCGCGATATTGTTGAGATTCCGCCATTGATCACCGTGCGGATACAGAATCAAAGTGTGGAAAATGTACTGCGCTGTTCGCGAAAACCGTCGACCGACTACTCGCAAACTCTTCGACGACTTGACGTCTCCGGCTAAGCAGTCGCAGATCTGGTCGATAAGCTCGGCCGGTAGTCCATCCATCATTGCTTGTTGTGGTTCGATAGATTCAGTGGTAGTGAATATGGTAGCAAGTGGAGTTGACAGTGGTTTTATGAGAAGAGCATTGGGGACCATGGGACATAAGACTAACACACCTTTTTATGCCGACAGCATCGGAATAAATGTGATGAGTCTGGTCGATCATCACAAACTGTAACACAGAATTAGGTGTCCTAACACGACGTTGGTTGCAAAGCCATCGTTCCCAACAAATAACAAAGGGCCCTTCGGGAACCTTTATCAGGTCATACTGACAACACTTACGGGGAGCTCACGTCCACTAACATCATGACTCGACCGGCGTGAACTGAGCATTCGAAAAGTTTCTTCAGTACGGGGTATCGCTGGACCTCCTGACTATCAGTAAACCCACATGCCCACATGGGCTTAATTTCTTCTTGTCACATTCGTACTTTCAAGTCTGCGCTGAGGTGGCTCTGCCATAGTGCCGCTCATCAATATTTGTTCCATCCGAGGGCCTCTTCTGTCATGAAGATACTGGGCTCTTTAGTTGAGAATTTTTCGAACCCGACAGATCGCACTTGCCACGTTCCATACTATTTTTTGTCCTTAGCAAGCAAAACGTGACAGGGCATTACTGTTCGAGCAATCGACCTCGCAGTCGGACACAGGCAGAGACAAGGTCAATCTGTCGTCGCTCGACTGCGGGAGCAGGGAATGATCAGTCCGTATCCTAGTGTTGAGAGCTATCCATCTGGACAGGAGCTGCTTGCCGACTGAACAGGAGAGTGTGTATCATCCACGCTTCGTAATATCTCATGAGTCCATCAGGCGCGTGCAATAAGATCTGCATCCAACGAACTTCCATGGAAAGTACACGTTGCTGAAAGGAGCCTAGCGCCGACAAACCTTGCCTCCAGTGAGTCTATTTTCCTATGAGGCTACCTCAGAGGTATCTTTTGACCAGATGGGTGCCCTGCTCCCAGTGCCGCGAACTTGTATACAACCTAGCTAATTCATAACGCCTAATTGTCAAGTCATGGCGAAGATGTTTCAAGCCTTTACACGCGATGGTCCAAGCTTTGACAAGACATTAGCGGGTTCTGGTCTACCCCTTGACTACATCAGGTTAATCAGTGAATCTCAATGTCCTGTGAGTCAAGAAGCGCATGCACGAGAATGCTGGACCATGTCAATTGCTGCCGGACCGCTCGGGCTGTTCCACTCAAAGCGCCAGCAATTTCCTAGATGTGAGTTTCTTAAGCGCAGCTGCGCTCTTGCAGTTGCTCCCCACGTTGTATAAAATTGCGGGCTCCCCAACACAATGATAATCTTTGGACGGACTGCTGACGTTTGACTGCTTGGCGTGGACCTGCAATACTGCCATGCATCTTGTTCGCCTCGTCCGAGTCCTCTGCCTCTCCTTTCTCGTTTGCGTCGTACTCACGAAACCTATTAAGTCCCCCGGACTCCAGCTCGGAAATTCTCGACACTACCTACATCCCCGCCTGTATGAGGAGATCTTGAACGACCGCTGGCACATGCAAGTGGAATCGGTGGTGGAACAGTTCATCCAGCCCAAATTTGCTTTCTGGGGGTTCAGATACTTCATACATAGCCTTGCCTCGGGAATGGGTGGGGACTTCTTGACGAGGCAACCGTCTCCGCACTATTCATTTACCATGGGATCACTGGTCTTAGATGCGGAATCAATCACGGACCAGCCTATCGCCTGGGAAACGATGAGATGGTTGGTAGGGAGGCTAAACACCTGGGTGGACAATGGGTGGCCGGGTGGTGAGGTCTTGATATGGCTTATGGATGATTTGCTAGATAACGCTGTCTATGTCAGCTTGAGAGTCTTGTTGGACAGTCCCCTCGATAGGGACCCTTGATAGGGACGCGATGATGGAAATCGAGTCCATCAAGCTGGGTAGCACTGATGGACCCCTCTCCATCACAATGGGCAAAGAACATCCTGCTTTAGCGCAGGGCGAGTAAAACATCCGCCCCGACGTCTGTGGACCAAACCCAAAACGATGTTGTTCACACCCCTGCCGCTTCAGCTTCAGAAGCGCGAAACGGCACTGCATGAATGACAGCTCGCATCCTGAGCCTGGGGCACTTACAGCGCTTCAACGGACCGCATCCGACGGCAATACCCGAAACCTTAGACAGGCTGGACATGCCCTTTTCGAGATTCTGGCAACTCTTTGTCGAAATTCCCGGACACCGAAAACCCGCTGGCCGAAATGCCTCCTTCGCTCGCGCATTTTACTAAGCCACCTACTGGTAGGCCATTGTAGACAAGCGTATCGAAGCTGCTGCTATCTTCTCCATCGGGCGTCGTGGAGAAAAAGGCAATTTTGCGCGACACTGGCTTCTTCCCTGGATTCCTAAGCCAGTGGAGGCTGAAGGTAATGGCATTGCTGGCACGCCGCCTTGACAAGACTTCAACGAACAACAGCAAAAACGCACTTCAGGTCGGCAAGGCCGCCTACATTCAGGTTCCTGATCTTTTCGTCGAGGCTTGCGGGAACAACACTCCTGTATCCCGCAGATGCTGCATGCGCTGCCAGCAAACCGCCAGCGCTCGGTCGTTTCTTTGGCGGGGAATCCTAATCATCGAGCGGGGCTTGCGCTCTGCTCGGGCGTTCCTACAGCGGGGCTTCCAACAATGCAGAAGAACAACCCGAGAACGGTTAATGCTGTGCCAGAATGAGGTTTCCACCATCACTTTGTCGGAGAGGCAGTATTTTCCACCCCCGCACGGCAGGACGCGAGTTCGATCATGGGCGCTGCGATCTCCTCCATCGCGATTGTCGGGTCCGAACAGTCTGCAAACCAAACCAATATGCGCACTAGAGCGACTGCGTATCGAGGTTTCTGCGGTGGTTTCGTTGGCAATAGAGTGTTGAATACCCGGGTCCGCAATCTGCATACGGTGCCAGCAGCAAACCTCTTCCGAACTTGGAGCCCTGCCCATTCGAGGTTTCAGTGGGTGACTTTGTTGGAAGCGGAGTGGTGCCTGACCCTCTGCGGCGGGTAGCCAGGATTGTGCAGGTAGCCTGATTGCATACCTTTTTCGCGTGGCAGCTGAGTCTGTCTTTCCAAAAAGACCCTCTCAAAATCTCGGAGGGGAACACGGGTACAGAATGCCCAGCACCACGTCCTCGGGAGACGGTGGCTGCGTGCAGCTCTGCCTTCAACAATCGACCATGTTGAACGTCGAAACGGTAGTGATTAGGCTGCAAAGAGGGTTTGTCGTGCATAACGTGGTGTTACTGTGCATACCAGCGGTTGCTAGTAGCCCAAGACCATACCAATGGACACAAGCCTCGCTCAAGCATCCATATTCGCCAGAGGTGCATCGTGATCCTCTACTGCATCACAAGAGCAGCAGCCATCCGTCCCGATAAACCCTACCTCCAACTTACCTGTCGTTTGGGAGTTTCGCTTAGTGGTTCAGCAGTATATTCGATAGAACCTCGTTATGGCTACGGCATTTCCTTGCCCACGTTCTGGTTGGAAGCCCTGTGTCAACTTGTTAGGAGGTTGAAGTTTCTGAGCCATGTTGAGGTTTTGTTGAGTATGATGTGGTGTTTTTGTGCCTGGCACTCAGTCCCGACAATTCGATTAGTCCTACGTAGGTACCGAGTGCTTGGAATGAGCTAGATGGAGTTTTCAAGTTCCAGTTTCATCGACGAAACCTGCCGTTGATTTCGATCGTGAGGGTGACCATAGTTTCAGATCTCCCTTGCGCTACCAATCGAGACTTCGGCTCATGATTTCCCACCCAACCTCCCCCCTCTCCCCATCGCATCCCCTCCCCTATTCCTCTACAGATCCTCAGCCTGCTACTTCCTGCCCTCCCACAGAAAACACACCCCTTCATCTGCCCAGTTGTCCTTATCGATCACCACCGAGAGATTCTTGTACTCCATCTCCTCTATATACACCGCACCTCCTGCTTCCCGTCCGTAATGGGGGTATATTCTTCGGTCTCGCTGAGCGGTGAGGTAGCCTACCTCGCTGGCAGTGGCGGTGTTGATGAGCTGATGATGCGCGACAGCGGAGCAAATATCGGGCAGGAGGCCGTAGAAGGTGAACGCGAATGACGGGGATGGAGTTTGCAGATGCGCGACGAGGGAAGTGGTGAAGCGCCGGGCCAGAGACTCGAGACTGAAGTCTGAGGTCGAGCTCGGTTGGAAGATAGCATAGAAATTATACAACAGATCTCTCTTCTCTCGGGCCTGCGCCAAGGTGATACGCAGGCCTGAGACCCCATCCGTTGTTGGTAGATCCTCCACGACCAAGTCGATATTTATGGTGCTCGGTAGCCGCGTCTCCCCCATGTGAGACCCCAAAGGCGCCGGAGCAGCTAATTTCTTCCTTGTATCGTCCCAAAACTCCTCCCAGTCCTCTCTCATCCCGATATGCTTCAAGGAATCTGGGACCTGATGGGGCTGCTCCTGCCGATTGATGCAGATCTCGATCTGCTCATAGACGCCCGCATCCTCAGCATTGAGACCTCCACGATTCTGAGACGCTGGGGACGAATATAGAATCTCGCGAAAAGTGGGCCATGGAAGTCTTTTCTCCAATCGCGGTCATCGATGATGATTAGGAAGCGGCTAAGGTAGAGGTCGTAGCTGTAGGTTTCAGGAATGAGTCCCGGGCGATTGGAATGGCTATCTGGAAGATCGTGTGTATTGTAGGTCTTGCGGTGAGCGCGCTCTCGGTGCTGATATTCAATGCATGCCAATGGCGTCGGTTGAGGGCTGTAGATTTCGAAGCCAGCACTGTACTCTCCGAGTTCATTGCCAGCGAGGTAATCCGCTATGTCGATCGGCGTATCAGACAATTCGAGGGTGGAGTAATTTTGCCAGAAGGTCGGGCGAGGCGAGATCGGATCGCGCCATGCGCTGTCAAAGGGGCGGTTGGCGTGATCCGTGAAGACGGTGGAGTACCATGTTCCGTCGGTGGCAGGAAAGGAGGGTCAACAGCAAAAGCCCTGGTCGACGCCAGTAGCGGTCACTAGTGTGGCGAACTGGAGGCCACGAAGGACTACCTGAAGGTTGTCGCCCAGGCGACTCGGCTTGCGGATTCTGGGGCTTCTAGCACCCCGAAGCCCCTAAACGTCCCCTATCGGCCAGGTCTTGGCACGACCAGGACTAATGGGGTCGAGTTCCGTATGCTGTAAAGAGGATGCCCAGCCATTTGATTTATTCTGCCAATTATGGTGAAATTGAGAGAGATTGCGATTTGGTGGGAGAGGTACTTCTAGGTAGAGGGAAACGGGCGGCGAAAGGAGGATAGAGAACACGTAGCAGGATATGCTGGGCCAGGATCTACATACCTGTAGTAGATTGAAGTTGCTTTGCTTGAGGATGATCGGACTCTGCCACAGCAACTCACAAGACCAATGATTTTGTGTGCAAATGAGAGGTGTCAAGCCTCTTTTGGAAGCCAAGCAAGTGACCAAACTAGTTATAAGGGCTCGCGATTCAATTGTTCGTACAGACTCACGCGCTTCATCAATTCCTCCACGAGCTTGTCCTGCCTCTCCAAGCGATTGGTCAGGTTTTTGGCAAGCTTCTCCCTCCGCTCCAGAAGCCTCGTGAACTTTACCGTGTCGAGCTTGTACTTAGCCTCTTCGTCCAAGGGCTCGTTCTCTTCTATCAAAAGCTTGGGCTCCTCTTTCTCCTCCAAGAGCTGGTTCTATTTTTCGAGTATGAGCGCCAATATCTTCTCCATGGTCGTGGGCTTGTCCTCCTTGTCACCTCCCTCGCTGCCATTTTCGCTATCGTCTTCGCTCTTGTCTTCTTCGCCGATGTCCTCGGTTGCCGACGTCTTAACTCGTCACAACGCTTGGACCTGCCGTCAGACTTTCTTGTGGTCAGCCCATGCAGACTCTGACGTCACCAAGGAAGAAGTAATATACTCACACGGTCCGTACCATGACGCATGGTCAGCACATCATTGACCTTATCAAGATAATCCCCATCCTTCGCTATCCCCTCGATGAGGTTCTTGGTCACAATCCGCTCGGAGTCTTCGGTGAGCGAGCCTGTCTCCCTCACTATTTTCAAAACGTCCTTCACCTTCAAGAAAAGTCTGATTTGCGTCGCCGCCATGGCATCATTCGCCCTCGCCTCCTTGATCGCCTTGTAAGCATTTGTCGGATTTCGAGGAGGCGGCACGCCGTCGTTGTGTCCACAGCAGAGGGCGAAGCGCTGGATGATGGATTGGACAAGGCTCAGAGTGCGCTCTTTCGGATGGTAGCTTGGGCAGATGAGCAAGTCGCAGAGATAAAGTTCAAGATCGAGTTGGAAGGCGGGATCGGTGGCGATGAGATGGTGGATAGCATTGGAGGCAAAGCGTCCAAGTGTCTCTGTAGTTTGGGCCGGCATCGTGGCTTGGACACGACGATGAGATATTCAGAAGTCGTGTGGGTGGGAACGAAAAGTCATAGGGCGAAGAAGATGAGCTTTATAAGTAAATTGAGGGTGTGACAAGTGGAGGTGTTGCGGAAATGAATCGATTTTTTTTTTCTGGTGAGTGTTGTGCAGACAGACAACAAAAGTCCATGTGCAGGAAATACGAGCAAGATCGTAGCCTTGTCTTTGCTTATTTCCAACAGGGCCTCTTGTGTCGATTGTACGGGAAATTTCGGCGTGAAAACCTAAGTGTGAAGCTTGCTGCAGAGCGCGCGTTGTAACACTGTGCTGCTGGCAGCAGGCTTACACTATGGTGAAGACATCGAATACTGATGCTGCGTACCTGTTTACCTAGATTCTACAGCCATAAGGGGCAGCGACCAACGCATCTGATAACTGACAATAGGCCATAACAGATTTCGAAATATTGTCCTACCACAGCAGGAGCAATCAGCGTAATGGAGAGCATGTTTTAGAAGTTTTCTATACATAAATAAGGTGAGACACCTGTTCACACAGTTGGTGTCCTTGACGTCTCGGCGCCTATCCGTGTTTGATCTGCTTTCGCATCACGTCGCATGTGCACTGAAGTCCAGGTTACAGGTTACCTCGCTCCTTTGAATAGGACGAAACTGAATGCTCGCCGGTGTCAATATGGTCGCAACAGCTGTTTGGCAAAGCTACTGGCAGAGCTGTCCGCTGCTGTGAATGTCGAGCAGGCCCATCAATAACCTTCCCGGTCATGCTTACTATTTGACTTGGTGTCTATGCCTGCCGTTCCACGGTCTGAATCGTGGAGTCCACGAGCCGGCATTCCAAAGCTTGCCCGAGTGTATGTGGTGAGATAATCATTCAAGATGGAGGGTCCTTGCTTGAAGAGTTATTGTCCAGCCAGCCATGGGGGAGCTAGCATAAAGAGCCTGAAGCAATAGTTTGGAAGCTCAAGCTTTACGATTCTCCATCCTAGCTCTCAGATCTCTGATGAGAGCTTTTGCTTCTTCCACCTCGACGCCATCTTGGCACAGCTCGTTAGCCAACTCCATAGCACGCGTAAGTCCTCCACGGCTGAATTCCCATCTGGCTAGCCACATTCTTGCTTTGGAGGTAGTATTCGTAACGCCGATCCCATGCCCACGTGTGTCAGTATCTGAGATGTCCCCATCGTCTGCCAGGCCTTCTTCTTGAGCCAAGGTAAGCTCCATGTATGATGCAGCCTCTTCGTAATTGCTCATCTTCTCGTGCATGAGCGCTATCTGGTACAGTGTTTCCGCGTCCAATACTCCACTCGGGACCTCGGCATTAGTCGTTCCTGATCCAAAGGAACTGCTAGCATCATAATACGTGCCAGCTACTAAAGCCCTTTTGTATGCTTTGATACTCTGCACAGGCCGGTCGACCTTATCGTAGCAGCTGCCGACAGCCTGCCACATTTTCGGATCATATGGTCGCAGACTTGCGGCTCGTTGATAGTAGAAGAGTGCATAGAGGTGCATCTCGAGTACTTCGTAGGTCTGGCCGAGGCCATACCAAGCCCTATAATCCTTGCGATTGACGTCTACGGCACGTCTGTAGCTTTCGATGGCTGCATGTGTATTCTTCATCTCCACATACTCATGGCCCATCAACGTCCAGGCCGCCAAGAAATTACGATCAAGCGTCAGAGCGCGCCGGAAGTACATAACAGCCTTTTCGTGCTCGGACTTTAGGGCGTAGTAATTGCCGACAATGCAACAAGTTTCGGGCCGGAATTTGTCGGTTGCAGTCGCCGCCTGAGCCAGGAACGCCAGCTTCGGCCGTGCCTCCATAACGTAGAGAATATTCGAATAGTCTGAGAGCGAGTCAAGCCTATGGGGATCATCATGCAGTAGTGAGGAAAAGATCGATTCCGCTTCTTGCAAATCTAGGAAGGGTCAGCGATGTCGAGGCAATTTGGGTAGCTGTGACCACCTTTGGAATGATATAGAAGCAGGGCTCGCTGAGTCTTCAAGAAGTGACTTATTGGAAATATGGCTTCCAGATCCCGAAGCTGTTGATAAGTGGCGTCCGTCGATTGGTAAAGAGTCTGGCTCGCATGTAGATGAAAAACAAGAGTCATGATATTCTGCGGTAGCTGAGGGACGACTCTTTGCAGCTGATGTACGTTGTCAATATGATCTCGTCGTTCCCGAGCACACTACTTACCTCCTCTGCACTGCCCAAGAGCTCACTTAGTTCCAGCCACGCACTCCAATTATAAGGAAATAGGAGTACACTACTGAGCAGCCACCTTTTCGCTTCCTCTTCAGACTTACCTTTGACAAGCACTATGCCGTACAGATACTCGAGCCAACCTTGATTACTGCCACTTATGCCTCTGGCCTCACGGTCTGCAAACCATCCCTCAAGATGTCGCCCCAGCCCTACAAGCTCCTTGTTCACAGTTGAGCCACCGTCTGCTGGCCCAAGAATCATCTCGCTTTCCTCATCCTTCCGTTTTTCGCCGGACATGTACCTGGCATACAATGACAGAAACAGGGACTTCTGACCGAGATACGGGAGAGTATTGGGTGGCGGCAGATTGGGAGCCTTGGTAGTCCCCAAGTCTTTAGCCTTTCCTTTGAGTGATACAGGTGGGATATAGTTCTTATACCTCGGCGACGCGGTAGACAGCGGACCTCGTGGGAGATTGGCAGGTAAGAAGACAGCAGCACAACGGTCAAATTCGCGACAGTCAAAGAAGGCCTTGGCCAAAAGATACCTTGGCAGCTCTTGAGCTTCCAGTCGAGCTTCTTCTGGGTCGGCATTCGGAGACATCAAAGAAGACACATGTAGGTCTTGATCCTGTACGTCTTCCATGGGCGAATCTATTTCCGTGTCCGGGGTAAAGTCCGCCGGTGAAGGCAGAGACGTCGACATCTCTGCGGCCCATTTTGCGGACTGGTAAAGACATCTTTCGGAGCACTGTATCACCGCACTCTGCAAAGTACTCTTCAACTGCTCACTCTGCTGCTTCCCGAGACCCGCCATGACGCGTACCTCATCAGAAATACGCAGCGATCCAGCGAGCCTATTCGACCCTAGCTAAGCAGTGGATTGTCTACCTTTTACTTCGCGTAGAAAACATCAGTTTTTCGAAACATTACTTTAAGGTTGGTTTGAGGAGGCGGGAAGCTCCACATGCCAAGAAATTGTATCCCTGCCGGAGATCAGGCACCAAAACAATCGGCCCGTGCATTTTTAGGGAGGCTTCGAGACTGACTCCATAAACGGAAAGTTGAAGGTCAGTCTCCGAAAAATTGTCTACGACATCTCGCTGGGCTCCGTCAGGCCATCGTTTTCGGAAGGCACGGTGTCTACTCGTAGCATAACCAGCCGCCTTCCCTGCGGAGTGATCACAGCATCTATCGACCTCCCACTTCCCCGTGGCTGTCCTTGACAGCCCTCACGTACCCGTCAGCACCTTCATCAATTTCCATAGCCATGGCGTCTACGAGCAATGGCATCACGAAGACGACACGCGAGAAATTTGAGGCTGTCTTCCCATCTCTCGTCGAGGATCTAATTCAACGTTGCAAGCAATACAATATGCCCCAAGATGCTTTAGACTGGTTCAAAAAAGTTAGTTATAACGACTTCCCTGCACCTGCTTATCATATTGACACGGAGAATTCACACAGTCCCTGAATGAAAACACCATGGGTGGCAAGTGCAATCGGGGAATGTCTGTTCCTGATACCGCCTCGATACTCCTCTCCAGACCCCTTGAACCAGAAGAGTACCGGAAAACGGCTACGCTTGGATGGCTGACAGAGCTGTTGCAAGCATTCTTCCTCGTTTCGGACGACATCATGGATTCCTCACTGATAAGACGTGGCAACCCTTGCTGGTACAAACAACCCAAAGTTGGCATGATTGCCATCAACGACGCCTTTATGCTCGAGTCCTCCATCTACATTTTGATCGCCAAGCACTACCGGTCTCATCCCTCATATGCTGGTTTCCTCGAGCTCTTTCACAACGTGACATTCCAAACCGAGATAGGGCAACTGTGCGATCTCTTGACCGCCCCCGAGGATAAGGTCGATCTAAGTCAATTCTCTCCTAAAAAGCACCGATTCATCGTCATATACAAGACAGCGTACTACAGCTTCTACCTCCCGGTCGCACTGGCACTGCACTACCTTGAACTCGCCTCAGACTCGAACCTCAAACAAGCACACGACATCCTCATCCCACTCGGCGAATACTTCCAAATCCAAGATGACTACCTCGACGCATATGGCGCGCCGGAAGTGATAGGCAAGGATGGCACGGACATACAGGACAACAAGTGTTCATGGATGATCAACCAAGCACTGGAGCGTGCAAGTGACGAGCAGAGGAAGGTCCTAAACGAGTGTTATGGCCAGAAGGATCCGACAAAAGTGAAAAAAGTCAAGAATATCTTCGAAGAGCTTCGACTCAAAGAGGCCTACGTTGCCTACGAGCAAAAAGCTGTTGGGGAATTCAGGGACCGTATATCCAAAGTCGATGAGGGATCAGGACTGAAGAAGGAGGTATTTGAAAGCTTCCTCCAGAAGATCTACCAGAGAACCAAGTAAATCATACAACAACGGGAACCAGTAACACTCGTGCGCCTGGCGACAGTCCTACGCACAAGCATTGTATAGCCTCAAAATGCTCGGACAATCACTTTCATAAAAGCTCGATCTTGCTTCGGGCCCCTCGACAAAGCGACCGTCTGGCTCAGTGAAAGTGGTCGTCTCAGGTGACGTCTGCTGCAATATTATGGCACATCCTTTCTGCGTTCACCTTTGACTTACCATCTACTTTGCGAAAGCCCGCCGTAACCGAGCTGCAAGTCACCATCTTGTTTGCCACTATATCTTCAAACTTTGGTTTCGTGTTGCTTCGTCTCATCGTTGTCGCCTATGTTCTGCAAGGCTCACATAGATGCGTTCCAGATGGTCCGCTATGTTAATATGGGACGAATACGACCTCTACTGCACAGATGGGTTCTTGCACCGCACATACTAGCGCTTTTGGTCCTGGTATTTATGCAATGATTGGACTCAATTGTGGTACCAGCCTTGTTGGAGAGCACGGCGTTATGATGTAATCAAGAGTAAATTTGTGTTCCAAATGTGGTAGGAAATGGCTCTTGTACTGGCGTAGTATACCTGCTTGTATCCGTAGTAAACGTCTGTCTCCCTCTAATAAACCATTTCCACTTTCTGGGTGTTCTGCGCCCTCTCCGAGATGAAAATTTACATTGGGGTGCGATTCTCTCAAATCTGATCTCTAACTATGAATACGCTACTGCCATCAATAACTACATCTGCATTGTATCGGTGACCTTGGCGCGCACAGTGTTCGTTTTTCGATAGGGACAATGGCTTTGATTGACCTTTTCCTATTACATATTCCTTTCTTACCACAATTCCTTTGTTGAAGTCATTGTTGTCGCGTTCTAATTGCGAACATTGCAACGCTATAAATAAAAGGGATCGCGTCCGCCCGAGAGCATCTGTTCTGCCTTGCCTTACAGCTGCTGCCAGCTGATAAACTATACCAAAAGATCTCCCATACCTGTCCATACCCTCGTTCAAGATCAGCTCTTGTGACTGTTGTAAAGGTACACATGTTTTGCATCACTAACACTCCGTCTGCACGTCAGCTAATCTTGATCAGGATTTCCTGGCTTGGGGAACACGATGCAGATTCTCTCCGACATCCTGCGCTTGACGCATCTCAAGGGGCAGAAGAAGCCCAAGAAAAAGGGTGGGAATCGTCTCAAAAAACATCCTGATGTGAGTGCAGATGTACTAATCTGTCAGGCGCTCGAAGTGCAGACACCCGGGAGTGCACTGCAGCCGCTATGGGGGCCGTTATTTGCGTACTCGTACTACAGCCCTGATGACGTTGGTCGCGGACTGCTTCGCATCACCAATCCGGACTCATGGGGTACAAGTCCAGACTTGAGCAGCTCCACCCCGGGGCCTACGCCCAGAGCGAATTCGGCTGTATCGACCCAGCACCTGGACGATAGGGCTATCGCGGAATCGCAGTCTTTGCCTAATTCCAACGGACATAGGTCAACGACTGTGTCTAGCAATACCCTTGCAGTGTCTTGTCCACTGTCAGAGACAGTTTCCAGGATCCCAGAGGTAAATCCGCTCCGGGCCAATCCTCCAATTTGCTTCCAAGACCATGGCACTCTATCATGGCTGAGTCTGAACGCATCTACCGAGACCGTAATCCCGGAGTCGAGCGAAAGCTCTCAGGCTGAGGCATCTGGTATGCCTACAATAAGACAGGTGAAACGCTTTAACCCCGTGACAAAGGAAGACTGTCCACCCAAAGCAAAGCCTGCGATGCATGGACCCGGCTCACGCTACTTCCAGTACTCTCAGCCCGAGACATTCCGTGTCTCCAGCGACAGCCTGATACAGGACAGTTCCGCAGAAGCCGCCATTGCGAAACATCCCACCGGAACGCTGCAGCAGTCCCGCCCACCCATACACCTTCCTCACCCTCCTTCCGTTCCAGAGCGGGTAGTAGTCTACGCGTCAGTAAAATCTGTCTCGCGGCATCAGCAGCGACCCACAGCCACTGACCCTGATTCCTCAGAGGAGGGGGCCAACCCCTTTGGACACTACGTTGACAGAGAGGAGCTGTTCCTGCACCAACCACCAACCCCCCTCGAACACCTCTCCGAGCCCACCGCAGCCCGTCGCGAAAGCAACAAGGAGCGACTCAAACGACGGACACGCCACGCCTTGGATGCTCTGACCCCTACCCCACCAACACCATCACCGCAAGCAAGGCCCACAACCCACCACCGCCGCAGGAGCCTCGAGGATCTCAGCTCCTTCATCAATCGCCCCCGACGGTCTTCTGCCAGCTCGGCCACTCGCTGGGACGACCACGCCTTCACTGAGGGACTCCACGAAGCTGTGCCCCGTCGCTGGCCCTCATTCTCAAACTTTCGACTGACCCTCTCAGGTGCGACGAACCGTGCTAAAGCGACTGCCACGACGGCTGCTACTACGGCTGGGTACTTCACTTCCAGACACAACAAGCGGCAGACGTTTGTGCAGAGGAACCTCACGGACCTCCTCAAGAAGGGGCTGGAGATGGAGAAGGCGGCGAAATACTTGGGGGAGGCGTTGGATGATTGGGGGACTTTTGAGATTGATTTCTCAAAGTATGAGGCTGAGGAATAGAGGGAACAGGGGTTTGAGTAGGTGCTGTACGTCTTGAGGAGGATATGGTGGCTCTGTATTTGGGTGTTTTTGGGTATACTGGCATACCACTCTTATGGAGGTCTTTACTTCTCAGTATGCAAGCATCTAGCGAGGCTTTGATGGGGTCTGGACGGTGAGTCATTACTTAGTTCACATGTAATGTAATATGCTAATACACCTCTACGAAAACCAAGATTGGAAAATCATACGAGGATCAGCGTCGTGGGCGTTTAGTATGTCCTGCTGGGACGATTGATACCCCTAGCCAAATAACATTATGTTGGCTGAACAAAGCACACACCCATCGGTACATCCGGATGGTCGAGGTAGCCGTTGCCGAACCGAACATGCTCCTATCGTTCTACTCCCTGCAATCTTCTTGATTCCTCTGATATCTTTCACAATGCTTATACATTGATATCCCTCCCTAGCTTCATCGACCGATGGAACTACATAGCTATCCCATGCGTCCGATGCGCCAGCACGGTGCCCTTTTCAGGCGCTTCTCGTATCACATATGAGTTCAGGACCATCTTCGAACTCTGCTTTCAGGTATTTTTATTGAGTGAGATAGATGCTTCAACGCTTTGGCTCTTTAGCTGTTGGTGTTTGTTGGTGAATCAGTACATCAGTTTTCCGCCTGTGCGTTCTTTTGTGAATACCAAGGGTCGGGTGCAACCCCTTCGTGCCGGCGGATAAGGTAGGATAATGCAAAAATCAAGCGAACAACGCTTAGGGCTTGTTTCTTCCCATTCTGGTTAGCGCTCTGGCTGCCCACGATGTCACTGCCGTTTGAAGAACATCACAGCAAAGCCGCACTCCCTTCACCTTAACTTAATGACGTCCTGCATCTACCAATGGTAAGCAGCATATCCTCTTCACTCCAGTAGTCGCCGAAAATTTCACGTCAATCAGAAACACGCAATCCTGGCCGTACAAGAACAGGCGCGTGTGTCACCCCGAAGTCATGTGACTGGACGCATTATCTCAAGTCAACAAGCATCCAGGACCCACCATCGACACAACCATCCTGAAGCTCGGACGACTTGCAGCTTCGCATCAGCATCTCTCGCACCATCATCGGATAACTTGCTCCCATTATGGGTACAGGTGGCTTGAGAACCGTCAGATTCCGGGGGAGACACTGGGCCTTCTGCAATAGTTATGACAGCTACCCCAAGGGTATGGGGAAGTCGCTTGTTGACCAGATTCCAACCAATTCAGACGATTATCAGGAATGGCTGAAAGCCCAACGTGCTCACTGGGCCAAGTGGGATGACCTACTCCAAAAAATCTTGGACATCGGACCAGAAGATCTGGCTGAACTCCGATTACCGCGCGCTGAGATTGATACGGAGAACATTTGGCATGAAGCTTTTGACGAGAGACTGAAGAGTATCCCACCCTCATTCCACATCGGCACCTACAATTTCTCCGTTGAATGGTCATATACCATTGATCTCGACCGTGAGGTGTTTTCTGTAGATAATGGAGCTCACTTCCGGCTAGATCGTGTCTCTCAGAATGGCCGTTGGATAAAGGCATTAGCTCTAGACCAAGGTTCGCAAGCGTTTGCAAACCGTTTCACACTATCGGTGCACTATCAGTTTAAACCGTTTAGTGCAGTTCAGTTTAGGGCATCTGGCAAACCGTACAGTTTAGTTTGGAGAGTCTACACCACGATTTGCACTGATAGTTTATAGATATCTTGATGTTTAGGTTAGCCCTCGATGCAACCCTGAAATAAAGGTAAAGGTCGCTTAAAAATCTTATTGACGGGTAAAAATTAGTATTGATTTTGTTATCACTAGGTCGACCGGCAAGCGGCCCGACGATCCGATAGATTAGATAATCGAATCAGGGTTCTTCGATCGAGCCCTAATTAGATGGCACTATAAGGCCTAAACTAGCGTACACTATCAGTTTAAACCGTGCAGTTTGGTTTGGAGCAAAAAACGCACGGTTTAGGATCAGGGCCGGCAGTTCAGTTTGGTTTAAGGCCTAAAACGCACGGTTTGCACTGTTGCGAACCTTGCTCTAGACGCAGATTCGGAACGGCTTGCATTACCACAGGCTGTTGGTGAGGAAACGATCACTAGTCTCACAGTGGACACCGAAGACTTCGCACCCAACGCGGCAGAGTATTGGAAGATATTGAAACCCAGGGTAGTTACACCGGACCTTGCTCATATCGAGTCAACCCAACCTACAGTCAATCGGCTACGTTCGATATGTTTTGATCTCTTTCAGGCTACTCAGAAACGTTCCCTCTCTGTCACGCTGCTAGGATGGCAGGCTCATGAAATGCCGTTCCGAGAGATCGCATATTTCATCCTATGTCTCGCCGCTGGCGGAGAACACTTAACTCTGGTGGACGACAAGCGGGGTGTGCGGGCATGCTTACAGCGAGTGATACTGAAGAGGAAATGGAACTTGTGAGTTCGTTAGGCGCCGGGTATCACAAAAAAGGAATGCCAACAGGTTGTGCCCCGGATGACACAAGATACTGGTTCGAAGGAGCCCTTGTCTCGCTTGTACCACGACTGGATCGTCCGGAGATCCTAAAAAAGGCTGTTGCCGATGTGGTTCAATACGGACAAATTCAATGTGGTCGAATTGCTTTCAATGCAGTCCTTATCTCGATCGAATATCTGGTCTTAGTCAAAAGCTTTCCGAGCGGTATGGTACATCATACAAAACTTCTGCCGCTGATTCCCATAGCCCTTCACCTTTCGTTGGATGCTCGAGAGAGATATGGAAGCCACTATATTGATGATTTATACAGAGCCGAAGTCGAAAAGACGGATAAGCAGAACGAATCTGACAACGAAGAGACATCAAGCGAGAAACACGATACTCAAAACGATACTGGTGCTCAGATGAGCGCCGAAAATTCATCGTCTGATAAGGCCATTGATAGAAAGAACAAAGAGGCGGTAGATGAGATCGTAGCAGTGGAAAAAGAAAGAATGGGGAACAGTGGCGATCCTGGAGGAGGAGGGAAAGACCCAGATTGTGAGAAAAATGACAAAGATACAATCATTCAAGAAAACAAAGATGAGGCAAATAATAACCCCTCAGAATGGACAATATACGAAACTTTCACATCTCTCATCGCTTTCTTTGAAGCCTCTGTACGTGAGAGTTTGAAGCCTACGAATGTGGACGGGAAGGGCATTCCAACCGAAATATACGAGACGATTCTTAGCCATGTATCAGACATGCAGACATACAATGCGTGCTTGAAGGTTTCCCGACGAGTCCGAAGCTTGTGTCTCAGACGACCACTAATTATGGACAACGTGGTATTGCTTGAGCTTCAATCTGGTGGAGATAAAGAACAGTCTACCTTTACTGCTGTAGAGGTCTCTGCCAACAAACAGATGGAGATAACTTTGAGCTGGCACAGTTATAGGAACCGTCCACACTATGAAACAGCCTGCTACGTTATCGCTGGATCGGAGAAGGACAGGAGAACTTTCATCGACCAGGAGATGACATTTGAAGGACTCAATGTGCCATCGAAATGGGATTCTGTGGAACATACGACTGAGAATCAGTATTCTCGACGTGCAAGTCTACCCCAGTCGACCGACAAACGATGGAACTTTTCCCTCCAAAGCTTCCCTATCGCCAAGGAGAGCTCAAGTAGGGATCTGGGACAATTCTGGACCTACGTGCTGCAGAAATTCAAAATTGAGCACAGCAATGCCTGTCAACAAGACTGGGAGCTTCCGCCGAACACCAAATGCTTCCTTGGCACTTATGTGGATTGGAGTGAGAATTACCTAGGGTCCTTTCACTACCTAGCAGTACGTTTGAAGAGGGCTAGTAAGTTTCGGAACAGCTTGTGGGATGATATTGCCAGTGAGGTTGCGGATAGCTTAGAAAGTCTCGACAACACCAGTGTTGCCATATTCCCTGAGCCTCAACTCGTTCAATCCGTTGGCGTGGACCATCCGTTTGTGCTCCTCGCCGTTGGTCCTGAAGTGCGTCTGTATCGATGGCTGCCATTACTTGATGGCGACCAAGTCATGGAAGGCGCAGAAAAGCAGACAACAACCGCTTCAAGACTGATGGAATTGCAACCAGGTAAGATCTTCTCCCCCGTTGAAGAGGAAGGTAGGAAGGCAATCACCGAGTTCTTGGAAATGGCCATAAAGCACAGGGATGAGCGCGTCCAAAAGTATGAGGATGAGAGGGTGAGGGAGAGCGAGTGATAGATTGAGCTGAGAAGGGGGAGAAGAGTTCTGAGCTTCCTAATGTACCAATAAAGCTATGAGAGTATCGAGGGGCGAAAAGAGCCCTGAGATACCTGTCGTACCAATAGAGCCACAAGAGCATCGATCATCATAGATTCCATGGTCCACGGATTGAGCATCAACCCGCGTCTGGATCCTCCTTGAACAGCTCAGGAAATCTGCTCGAAAAACTCGACTGTCTGTCTGCCCTAAAAGATTTTCTTTCTTAGCAGAATCTGCCTAGTTCACTCATCCTCCTCCGATCCCTCACACCAACTCAATTGGAAAACGTTTCCTTTCGCCTACCTTCATAAACAAGAAAGCGACCTACTGTCCCCCTCCCGCTTCCCACCTAACCCCTTAAATCCAGACTTCGAACAACCATCGCGCATAAGTTCCCCCACCCAAACACCTTACACCAAACAACCGCAATACCCACAGCACAAGTCCATCCACCGCCATCAAGCATGCACATCTTACTCCTCTTGCCCCTCCTTCCCCACCATCCTCTCAGCCATATCCTCCATCCTCGCGAATTATCCTTTCCCAGTCCTCCTCTCCCAGTAGAGCCCTGCAGGACAGGGGGGCTAGTGCCGGGGATGAGGGAGATTAAGGGGTCAATGCTTGGCCGTCTGCCATACTATTTAGTATGGCAATTGCCCATTGCACTTCTCTCTTTTCTTCTCTCCTTATTGTATTTGACTCTTTTGATTATTGCGCATATTATTGTCTTTGTAGTTGTTTCTTTTATATTATTGTCTTGCAATTGTTTCTTTTTATTATTATCTTGCAATTGTTTCTTTCTATTATTGTCTTGCAATTATTTTCTTTATCTCTTACTCTATTCTTTTAATTATCGTATTTTATCAATATAATATTTCGTAAAAACAAAGCTACTAATATTGTTGTCTCTAAAAGAATATTTAATACTTGTTGTATATCTTGTATTAAAAAGTTTGTTTTTAAGATACAATTAAATACTTGTTTCGAATTAAGATTTAATACTTTATTGTAACAAATATTTAAAAACGTCTTTTATTATCGTTAATTATTGTCTTTTTCTTTATAATCTTCTTGTTTTTTACAATTTTCTTGTTTTTTATTATTATTATTGTCTAGAAATCTAGAAAGACAATTCGAAAATAATATATAAAATATTGTTTTAAATAATAAGATTGTTGTTCTTTGTTTTAGAGTTAAAATAATAACAAAAAAGATTATTGCACAAAAGCAAATAATAATAACAAAAAAATCTCTTGTTATTTAGAAGCTTTAATTGCAAAATATAATAATAAATAATATATATATATTTGCTTCTATAATTTCTATTAATTTAAAAACATTAATAAATACTTTAACAATAAATTTCTTGCTTAAATTTAATAGTTTTGTTATTATATTTTTTAATATTTTGTGTTATTATTTAAACAATATCTTTTATAACAAACTAAATATTAAAAATATTATAAAATTTATTGTTAATTTTTTCTTTATTGTTGCAATAAATATAATTAACTCTTTTAATATAAAGTGTTTTCTAAATTTGTTTTGTATTTTTAATATTTATATTTTTATTGCTTTTAGCTTTGTTTTATATTTTATAATAAAATAAAAACTTTATTAAAATATTACTCTCTATTGCTAGCGTATAGTAAGTATAACAAGTTACAAAATCTTTGTTTTTATTAGATTATATTATTAGAAATTTGTTACTTGTACTATTTAAATAAATTAAAATAATTCTTTATATTAAATATTGTTTTATCTTAAAATAAAGTAAAAATTTACAAATATTTTTAAAAAGCAATTTGAGTCTTTATTGTTATTAATATTTTTGCGAAAACTATATTTTTTTGCTAGTTTTATAAAGAATATTTCGATACTTGTATTTAATAGATTATTTGTTATTATAAATAATATTTGTTATTAATAAATTAAATATAACAAATATAGCAATAGTAACAATTGCAAATATAAATATATATATATATCTTACTAGAAAATTTATAATCTTAATTGTTGTTTTAATAAAATATAATATTTAACAATCTTATTGTTGTTTTTATCTTCTAATATACTTAGTTTGTTAATTTTTGTATCGAAGAATTTTTTATATAATTTAATATTGTTAAACAAACTTAATTTGTTATTAAGTAAACTTCTATTAATAAAAAAATAGTACAAATATCTAGAAATATATTTTAATAAATATTTTGTTTTTGCTTTTTTAAATATAATTACGCGAAATACTAAAATCGAATATATTAATTTATATATTTTTTGTATAGATATAAATTATATTTTTATAAACAAAGTTTCTAATATATTTATTATTAACATTAATAAATAATTGCAAATAAATTATTTAATTATACTATTTACTTTACTATCTAATTTATATATATATTTACTATTAAATCTTGTATCGAAATACAATAATAGCTAAAAATATATTTATAATCTTTTCTTTCTTAAAAATTTTTTGTTAATAATAATATATTTTGCAATTAAGAAGCTCTTAAATATGTTGCAATTAATAATATTATTGTAATTTTAATTGCACAAGAATAAGAAATAATACTTTTTAAAGAGAATTTTGTTAACGTTTTTAAATATATAGTAATAATAATATCTAATTAATAGTTATTAGATTTTTAATAAAATTTTGTTTTCTATATAGAAAATTTTCTACTCTTTGAGCTACAAATTGTTTTTTTTTCGATTTATTTACAAAGATCTTATATTAAATATTAATATATTTTTTCGAATAATATATTTTTTTGCACTATTTAAACAATTTCTTTGTTATTTTACTATTCTTTATTAACGTTTCTCTTTATTAAAAAGAGTAAAATATGTTTTATAATCTTTTAGAACTTCGAAATAATAAAAAGAAAAAACAATTAAATTATTAAATAAAGTTTCTAAATATTAAAATAAATAGTAAAATAATAAAGATACAATTGTCTTTTATTAAATTGCAACAAACTTATAATTTTATTATTATAATAATAAAAAGAAAGATACTTTTATATTAAAGTTTAAAGATTTTAGTAAATTTTTTATTCTTTTGTACTAAAGTAATAGTATTAAAATACATCTTCTTAAGTATTTTATATATTTCTTTAATAAAAAATAAAAAATATTATAGCATTATTATCTTTATAACAAAAAATATAGTTTAATAATATTATTTTTTGTTGCGCTAAAATAATATTAAGATTCTACAATTTATTGCACTTTAATTAATTTCTTATATATAAATAAATACGTTTAGTTTTTAAAATATAAATAATTATTAAATATTATATAAAGATAATATATTTATCGATATTTTTTTTAAGCGCTATTTTATTTGCATTAAAAGTAAGACTCTTTATATTAATACTTATAAAATAAAAGCAATTCTTTATATTTTTTGTTTTTAATTGCTTTGTCTTTGCGATAATAAAATTATTATTTATAGTAATAATACTATTTTTGTTGTTAATCTTAATAAAGAATCTATTTGTAACAACTTTATAAATTTCTTGCAAAATATTGTTATAATTATTGTTTTTAACAATATATTAATAGAGTTAATTTAAATTAACTTTAAATTAAATAATTTTATAAACTTGTTTTTATAAAATAAATATAAAACTATTGTTAACAAATATTTGTAATAATTAATATATTTTATTATTTAGATTTTTGCAATTTCTTTAACTCTTAATATGCGAAGATATCTTTAAATCGAAATATAATTTTTTTTCTATAATAAGAACTTGCTATTTCTATAAAAGATCTATATTTAATAATCTTTAAAAGCTATATATAATATTGCTATTTTTATCTTTATTGTAATACTTTGCTTATTATTATTTAAAGTTTTGCTAATTAAGTTGCTTATCTAAATCTTAATTGCATTAAAATAAAAATTATTAAAAATTATATTTATAATCTTTATTATATTTATATCGATAAAGATTATTTCGATTATATAATTTTTAGTAATTTGTTTTTTCTTTATGTTATATGCGATATTAAATATTGTTAAAACAACAATGTTCTTTGTAAACGCAAAACTATTATACAAGATATTCTATTAAATATTCTATTTATCTTTGACGTAATTATACAATTAAGCGCTATTTTTTATACTATCTTTTGTCTTGCTTTTGTAGATTTTCTATAAGTAAACAAATTTATATAGAATATATATAATTTAAACAATGCGAACTTTGTTAATTAATTTATTATTAAATTATTTATTAAACTTTTTGCAAACAAATTCGAACTAAATATTTTTATCTTTAAAATAAATTCTTTTCGCAAAAGCGTTACTCTTAGAATTGTTATTATTAACAATATCGACTATACAATTATCTCTTTAAAAAGAATGTTTTTTATAGCATTTAATTATTTTATTAACTTTTTATTTAACATTAACAAAGATATCTTTAATAAAAAAAGAATTATTAATGTTCTTTGTTAAAAGTTTTGCTCTTTAGAATACAATAATTATTATATTAATTATTTCTTTTGTTGCGATACAATTATTAAGATACGCAATTCTAATATATTAAAAACTATAATTATACTTTTAGATTATTAAAAGTTTAATATTTATCTACGTTATATTAAAATTAATTTCGACTTAATTTTGCAAACTTTGCGTTGTTATTAAAATTGCTAGTTTTTATTATCTTTGTTTTAATAACGTTGTTTTAAAACTTAAAAGAAGTTAGTTAACTTCAAAACAATTTTAATAATTTTATCGATAATCTTATATTATTAACAATTTTTTTCGCACGCTTTTAGAGCGACAATAAGATGCTTTTCGAGATAATTAATACTTAAATATTTTATATATAGAAATAATATTTTTGTTGTATCTTTTTTGATTTTTTGCTAAATTTTCTTTGTTTGTTTTAAGTTTTAAAAACAATAGCAAAGTTTTCTAAAATAAAAGAGTTAATATTAAGAATAAAAGAAATTAAGAAATTAGTATTTGATTGTTTGTTATACTATTTAGTATAGCAATTGCTTATTGTATTTTTTTCTTTTCTTTTCTTCTTATTGTATTTAATTCTTCTAACTTGTTTTTCTACTTTTTCTACTTTTGTTGTCTAGATAGAAGAAAGTTAGTTAACTTCAAAGCAATTCTAGTAATTTTGTTGATAATTTTATATTATTAACAATCTTTTTCGCACGCTTTTAGAACAACAATAAGATACTTTTCGAGATAGTCGATGCTCAAACACCTTATATATAGAAATGGCATCTTTGTCGCATCTTTTTTGGCCCTTTGCTAGATCTTTTTTGCCTGTTTCGAGTCCCGAAAGCAGTAGCAACTCCGATTACTACACCAGATCCTACTTCTAGAGTTCCGTCTCCGGCCCTGACATCCAGCTTGTCTCCACTGGCCGCGATGTTATTGCCTCCCACCTTAACGAGCCTAGCGCTAGACGAGAACGCTGCCACCTCTGCGAGCCTTGAATTACTGCTTTCTAGCGCAGCTTCGTGATGATATAGCGATACACTAGATGAGTATCGTTGGTAGATGGTTTTTGTGGGGAGAGCCTGCCGGCTCGGCGGTTGGGCTTGGCGGACAGGGGCGAAGTTTTAGTACAGATCCGGGGAGAGGGTGTTGATATAAGTGGGCTGTGCTGGAGAAGGGGAGGGTCATGGGGTCGAGACACGGTGTTTTGTTATTGTTAAAATGTCCATGCATTACGGGCATTCAGGCTCGGTCGTGGAGCATTGCGTCATGCGAAATCGACCGGAGATTTTGCGATATCTGCTCGAGCAAGGGGCGAGAGTGGAAGATGAAGGGCGTCCGATCTTGCAGATTGCGGAGATAGCGGGGAGTTCGGAGGAGATTAGAGGCATTTTGAGGGAGTTGGGAGCGGATCCGACGCTGAGGATAGACGATTAGGATGTAGCTTCGGGTACAGATACATACTCTTCTGTCTTGTCACTACACCGTCTTGCATCATTCAATCCCGAGTAGCTCCTGCGAAGCGAAGCTCACGATATTGTCATGGAGTATTGACCCACAGCAGGATCGCCTAGCAGTTGCTCGCGTACTCGTACTGCACCAGAGCACTTATAATCATGGCTGTGTTACGAAAGAATCGTATTATGGGTTCGACAGGCGTGATCGAGAGAATTGCCGCTGGTGCCTTGCCTCAATACTCAGACCTGACTGCAGAAAAAACCTTGAACCCTAAAGTGAGCCCTAAATACTCGCTTAAGTTAGGGTGACGCTAGGGTTGAAGCTAGACGATAGCTTATGCGCGATGGTTTAAACTAGATTTTAGTACGTCTAGATACGTCTAAATTTGATATAAAGAATATTTTAGCAAGTTTTTAGATTTTTTTTGTAGCAAATCTAAGGGCAACATAATTTAATTTGAGAGAAAATTAACTTTTTTGCTAATAAATGCACCAAGATTGTCTTTTTACAATTTAAGAATATTTTTAATTAATTTTATCGCATAATACAATGTTAATTATAATTATTGTAAGTATTATTATTGTTTAATTTGCTACTTTTGTTTATGCTTTATCTAATAATGTTAGAATTAAATACGTGTTACGTTTGACGCGTTCTTATTGTCGTCTTCAAATTGTAATAATTAAAAAGATCGAAAAATTTAATGCTTATTACGCAATTTTTAAATTCGATTAGATTTTGTACTTTACGTTCGAAGCTCTTTACAATTCTACAATTTAAACGATCAATTAATTAATAATCTTATAGATGCTTAAATTTACTTAATTGTAATTGTTGTCGTATACTAAATACTTTATAAATTGACGCAAAAACAATAAACGCATCTAGAAGTAACAAAAGCGCTAGAAAAATGCAAATAAGTCAAAAACGTATTAAGATAATTGTGCGAAATCGTTTTAACTTCGAAACGAAACAAAAGCAAATTAATAAATTGACGCAAACAGTAATCGACGACTTAATTATTATAACGAAAACTAATTTTGAAAAAAGCTTGCTATTTTAGACAACGTTATTTATGTTTAATATTTCAAAAACTATATTAATTATTATGTTGTTGTTAATTTTAAAAAATAATTAGTGTAAAAAGTTAAATAATATTTTAAAATGTAAATTATTAATGTTAAACAATAATAACAATAACTTAAAAATACAAAATAAAATAAAATAAAATATCTTTATATATAATTAGTTATGTTATTAACATTAAAAAAAAAAAAAAAATTAAGTTAATTTTGTTTTAATATTTATTAATTCGAAAATTGCTATTAGTTAATACTTTAACAACGAGATATTAAAATACGATTTTTTTTTTAAATTATGTATATTAATTATTGACGAACTTTATTTGATCAAAGAGTAACAAAAGTTTAAAGTCAAATATGCGAATTTTAATATACTTCGAATACAACTATTGATCGAGATTTCGATATTAAGAATGTTTGCTATTTTAAACAACAAAATCAAAAATATAATTCGAAATTAATATAAGTTTAACAAATAAATTATAGTATTGCAAACATTATTAAATCGCTCTAAGATATTTTTGCAATTTATTAAAATAAAAAAGACAATTAAGAATATATTAAATTTTTAATTTTTTTTATTAAATATCTTGAAAAGCGCATTCGATATATCAAAAACAATAATATATATAAATAGTATCAATTTAATGCTTTAAGCTTGCGAATTCTTTTAACAATAAATAAAAAATCTTAAATATTTAAAAAAAGTTACGCAATAAGTATTTCTTTTAATAGCGTTAATAATTAAAAGTAACAAAAAACATATTTAACGCACCTTTAAGAAAAGATCGCATTTATGCTTATTTTTTAGAATTTTAATTTGTATCAAAATCTATAAAATAAAAATAAATAATTCGAATATTAAACAAGTTATTTAATAACTTGTATTTAAGAATATTAGTCAAATATATTAGCGTCTTAAATGCGCAAATTAATGCGTTAAGAAGCAAGCATATTTTATAATATTATATTCAATATAGTATATAAAGTCTTAAGTCTTCAAAGCGTTAATTAATCTTAAAAATATTAATGTTAATTTTATCGCAATTATCGAAAAAATAAATAATGCTAACAACGAAACGTTTAAAGAAAAAAATAACGTTAATAATTAAATAGTAAGTCTTAATAAAAACATCTCGCAATTAGAACAAAATATTAATAAAAACAACGCAATTGCGTTACTAAATAAATTAGATGCTATACGTTGTTGCGATTTCGAAAAGAATATATAAAAACTAATTAACGTTTTAAACAATTATTATCGAAAAATTAAATTGTTGCATTTTAATAATAAAATAACTAGTAATATAAGTTTTGCAAAGTAAAACAAAACTTAATTTAAATTATATTGCTCAAATTGCAATTTAAACAAACAAACATTTATTATTTTTTATAATAAAATTAACATTTAAAACACTTAAGTGCTAAAGAAGAAAATCTAATTTAAAAAGCAATTAAAAAGCTAAAGAACGCAAAAAGTTTATACAATATTTTTCGATTCTTATTTTGGATTTTATTTAAGCTTAATTATACTTAATAAAATATTAAAGAATTTAATAGTTTAAGACAAACATATAATTAATAAAGCAACTTTTAAAAAAATTATAAAAAACGTATAAGATAACGCAAAGCAATATAGCGTCAAGATATTCGCAATCTTGAAACAAAACTAACAATTAAATATTAAATCGAATAAAATAATTGCGACGAAATTGCGTAACAAATACAAAATAAACAAAGAATTAATAAACAAAGCAATTGTAATTTTTAAACAACGACGAATTTTTTATTTAATTAAAATTAATTACAAATCTTCAACAAAAAGTAAAAAAAAACAAAAGAAAAAAAACAAATAAAAAACAAATACAAAATCGTTAAATGCGAGCTTCGTTAATTAAAAAATAAAAAAAAATATTGCATTAAAAATTAAAAATTAACAAACATTAAAAAACAAATAAAATAATTTTTTTTAAGAACGTTCTCAAGAACATTTAAAATTAGAAGACAAGAATTGCTAAAAAAGATTTTAAAAAATGTTAATAAAAATCTATTATCGTTAAAAGAAAAACAAGAAGTTAAAAGATAAAGAAAAAGATTAAGTTACTTAAAAAATTATAAACTTAATTTGATTACTAAATATACGCAATGCAATTTTGACAACTTAACAAGTTTTAATAAAGATAAGCGCAACAATTGCGATAAACAAAGCTATGCAAATATAAATTAAAAAAATTGCAAAAAAGACTAAAATATATATTCTATATTATTAAGTATTTGCGACAACAATATATTAGAAATTAAGAAAAATTAAGAATTTTTGTCTAAATTTAGAGTCTTTTTAAATTTAAATTTGTTGTTGTTGTTTGCGTACTTAATCTTTGGAATTTTGTTATTATTTATATTTTTTATCGTAACAAAGAGTTTTGTATAATATTAACAATTATATTTAACATCGTTTTTGCTTAATTTAGCAATATTTGTTATATATAAATTTACAATAAAATTTTTGAAGTATTAATTAATAATTTTTTTAATTAATAACGTTTTTGTTAGATGCAACGCTATACTTTATATATTTTTCGATTTTTTTTTTAAATGTTTGTCTAATTTAACAATTTTAAACAATTTCTTTATAAATAAATTAAACTTTAATAAATATAAATTTGTAAATACTTAATTCTTAAGTAATTTGTCGCTATTTTAGAAAAATATTAAACGTTTTTTTTAAAATGTTTTTAAATTTAAGTTTAATAATTTTAGCAATTAATCTATTTTAAAATTAAAGTTTTTTTAATTTTGAAAATTTATTAAATTGTTAATTAATATTGCATCTTGTAATTTCTTCGACGTCGCTAATATATTAATTATATAAAGTACGCGCAATAATGCTTAAATATAATTTGACATATTTGTTGTCTTTATTTAGAAAATAATCGCATTTTTTTTAAGAATATATTTTAAAAGTTCGATATTTGCGTATTTAATAACATAATAAAGTATTATATATAGCTTTATATAATTATAAAAATTTTAATAATTTCGAAATTTTTAATTTTTAATTAATAAAATTGCGATAGTTAATTGCGCAAATAATAATTCGTAAAGCTAATCTTTTATACGTCGAAATAATTTTATTTAAAATTTAGTAAATTTCTTGATATAAGATTTGAATTATATTAGAGTATTATTAATAATTTTGAAATTGTGTTTCTTTTAACAAGTTAAACGCATTATAACGTTAATTATACAAAATTTATAACTTTGTAAAATTAGTTTTTTAATATTTTAAAAGTTGTTAAGCTAAACAATGCGTTTGCGTTGTTACTTGTTAATTGTATATTAAAAACTTAATCTATTTTTAAAACGCGCATTATCGAAGTAAGTATAATAAATTAATTGCATTATGTTAAAGCTTAAATATTACAACTTAATTATTAACATTAATTAGTTAAAGTTATTGAAAAAAAGTTTAAACATATATTTTCGCAAAACAATTATTAACTTTATTCTTTTATAAGTCTTTAGATTATTTGCGCAAATTCGCATATTATTGTTAAATTATAAATTATCGCTCTTAAATCTAATTTGCGTAAAATAAAGTTCGTTAATAATATTAATATTGTTAATTGTTGTATTTTTATTTTTGAAAATTAACTTTATAGAATAATATTTAATTTAATAAAACTTTAGCAATTAAATAAATAATATAAACGTCAATTAAGAAAATTGATTTTTTAGTTTTTTGTACTTTAAATTTATAAAGAAATCTTGTATAGCAATCTTAATATGTCGCAATTAAATTTGCTTTATTAATTGAACAATACTAATTAAATAAATTATTATTTACGTTTATGTTAAGTGTAACGTTTTCGAATTTTATTACAAGTAGTCAAATTAAAAACAAATAAAATTAAGAATTTTACATCTTTTTTTTAGCGAAATTAAGTTAGATTCGTAAGATTTAAATATAAGAATTGTTATAATAAACTTAAATTGTCTTATCTTATTAAATCTTTTATCTTTTTTACTTTTTACATAATCGAAATTATTATATATTAAAATTGTAATTAGAAGTTTCTTTATTAATTTAATTCGTCTTTTAATTTTAGCTATTAACTGTTTTATATAACATTAAATCGTGCGATAAAATATAATTAGATTAACAAAACATAACAAATTGACAACTTTTTGACGAATATTGTTATTATAAAGATAAAGAACAAAAATCGACTAAAAATTATTTGATTTATTAAAATAAAATAGATAACATAGTTTTAACATTGTTAAAAGTTAAATTTTAAATATATTTTTATTGCAATCGTTTTAGCGTTTAAGACAATTAACGTTAGCAATAAATTTTAATTAGCGAAAGATATATTTAATTATTGTTGTCTTAATTTTTTCGAAATTAATTAAAGTTTTTTAATCTATAATCTTTAAGAGTTTTTAATATTTTTCGAAGATTTTATTTTTTATTAATTTATTTAGTTCGAATCGCAATTTATTTATTGCTTAGAGTTAATTACAATAAAATGCGATAATAAATTTTCGTAAACTTATTAAAAAAAGAATTTTTCTTTTTTAATCAAATTTTTATAAATATAATTAAAAAATTTGTTATATTGTTTTGCAAATTTATTGCGATATTATCTTAACAAAGTTAGATACTTAACAATTGTTAACTTATAACTTAATATTAAATTTATAATATTTTTTATTTTCTTAAATTTAATTTTGCGAAATTAATAAATATTTAAAAGCGAGATTAAGATCTCTAGAAATAATAAACAAACAAAATAAATATTGTTAAAAAAATAATTTTAACAATTAAAATTTCGCAAAAAAAATAATAAAACAAGATTTAACGTTAGTTTCTTAATAGTTAATAAAAATTTAATAAGAACAAAGATTATAATATGCGAATTTTAGTATAGCAAAAAACTCTTCAAATTTGTATGCTCTCAAATGTGTTAAAAGAAAATTGTGTTTATTTCTAAATTAACAAAATAACAAAGAAAAAGAATAAGTTAAGCTAATTTTGTGCAATGTTGTTTTGTTTACTTAATTACGAACAAGCATTTATAGCAATACTTATAACGTTATTAATGCAACAAATTAGATTAAACTTTAATATTTTTGATTTCGCATTTAGATTGTTACATAGCAATCGTTATTAAATTTACTTTTTTCTTTGTTAAACGTAATTTTTTCGTCAAATATTTAAGTTAAGTAATCGAATTAGTTTTTCGCTTTTCTTTATGTCTCGTTTTGCGATTTTTGATGTTTTATTTTACTATTAATTCGTTGTCGAAAGTTTTCGTCAATTAAGAATATCAAAAGTAACAAAATAACATTATTTAACTCTATTAAATGCAAATATTAATCGCAAAGTATAAAGCTAGAAATTAAATTTATTAATATACTTTAATTGCTAGATTTACTTTTAGATGCAAAATTTATCGCAAATACAATTCGCTTAATTTGATATCTTAAAAATATCTTATAAAATTTAAACAACGTTGCGTAACAATATTACAATTAGAAAAATCGTTACGTTATTACGTAAAAATACTATTAAGTTTTTATAAAATATTTGTTTTTTATTTCTTTATTTTGAAAACTAAATTTTAATATACAATTTATATTTTTATTGCGATACAACAAACTTTTGTTCACTTTTAAATTTGTTTCAATTAAACGATTGTTATGAAATATTAATGTCTTTTATTACAAACAAAAGTTGTATATTATAATATATACTTTTTAGCTTAAGCTATTAACTTTTGCGTTATTTATAATTTTTGATTCAAATTAACAATATTCGAAGCTTCGAATTTTTATTTTAAACAACAAATATAAAATTACTAAAAATATTAAAATCGAAAAAGCGAATCTTATATAGCGTTGCGTTATATTAAAGAATAAATTTGCGCAATTATATATAATTTCGAATTGTTAACAACAATTGCGAACGATTTGCGCTTTTTAGTTGCGAATTGTTTTATTACTTTATAATTAATAAGTTATTAATGCGTTAATTAAATAAGAATTAACGCTAATAAATATAGCGCAATTTTGTATATTGTTTATAAAAAAAAGTAAAACAAGATTTAAGTTCGCGTTAAACGTTTAAGAGTTTTTGCGATTTTTTTTGTTTTGCGTTGCTATTTGCTCTTTATTTTTCTTTTTAATAACGTAAAGATAACGATAATTTATTGTTTATTATAAAAAAGAATATAATTTTTTTTTAAATTCTTTTTGTTTTTTCGATAGTTAATATATATTTACAATTAGTTATTATTAAGCTAGTGTATTTATAAATAAATATATCTTAATTTGTATAATTACTTTTGCAACTTTTTTAATAATTTTAAAATAAACAACATAAAGATACTTTGTATCGAAGAGACAATATATATATAATGTGCGATTCGATTATTTTTTGCAATTAATTTGTATATTATACTTTTAATTACAACATTTTTAATATAAAATATTATTAATACATCTTAATAATAAAGTACAAATATTAATTTTATTTAATATCTTTTGAGCGCATTCAAAAGTTCGCAATCAATTGTTTTCGAATTTAAAAATATATTATTTATTATTAACTTCGTATTCGCTATTTTTTTTAAGCTTTATTTGATAATTTATTGACTTATTAACATTGTCGATTGTTATTAATGTTCAAAATTCGCTCAAGTAGCACTTTTTTCTTAATTTACTTTAATCGAATAAGTTAACAAAACGAAACAAATCTTATTATCTTTAACTTCTATTTTGTTTTTTTCGTTAAAAATTTGAAAAATTTAATTTGAACGCAACGAATTATTTTAAAAATCTTAAAAGTTTAATTTAAGCGCAACGAATTATTTTAAAAACTTTGAAACTTCAATTTAAGCGCAACGAACTATACTAAGAATCTTGAAAATTTAATTTAAACGCGACAAAATACGTCAAAGATTTTGAAAATCTAGTTTGAACAATTTATAAACGTTTTATTTTTTTATTTATTTAAAGCTTACAAAGTTATTTTGTAAAACGCATTCGCACTTTAATTCGCTTATATATATAAACAACAAAAGACAAAAAGAAAATGTATTAAAAAAAGATAAAATCGTTTATAATATATATATTTGAAGTAAGATTAATTACGAATGTTTAATATTGATGCGTCTTGCAAATTAAGAAGAAATCAATAGATTTTATTAATAAACAAAAAAAGTGTAAAAACAAGTTGCGATTCTAATTGTTTAAAAATTTATTTGTGTTTAAACAACAAATATAGCAACTTAACTTTTGCGAATAAAAATTTCAATTCGAATTTATATTTAGACGACGAACATAATAACTTAACTTTCGTAAATAAAAATTCCAATTTAGATTTGTGTTTAGACGACGAATATAACAATTTAACTTTCGCAAATAAAAATTTCAATTTAAATCTATATTTAAACAATTAATAAATATAAAATAAACAAAGATTAATGCAATTAAAAATATGCATAAGAATAATAGTAATTAATGTGTATTATAAGCAAATGTGCGCAATACAAAATTGTCTTTTTAGAAGTTCGATTGCGTCGTAGAATTAACGCGTTAAAGACATATATATTTTATTGTTTTTAAAAATTTATATTAGCAATAAAACTAAATTGTATAAAATTTAAACGCTTATTAAATTACTAATTGTATTGTTAATTTTAACGAAATTAATCGAAGATTAAAGCTAAGATAATTTATATAAATTGCGATTTGTTTAATTTGCGTTCAATATAATACAAAAACAATTAAAATAATCGAAAAGCATTGCGAAAAAGAAATAAAATTAACTCGCAAAAGTTGTTTTGAAAAAAAAAAAATTAATTTATAACAATAAGTTGCTTGATAATAATTTTGTCGAACGCATTAAATTTAATTGTAGCGTTATTGCTAACAATTATTAGAACAATTAATCTAAAAAGCTTTTTTCTTTCTTTTAACGTTCGATAATGCGCAACAAGAAAAGAATTATATAATATATTAAGCTTAATTATATTATAAGTTATTGCACTTATACAATAATAAGCTATAGCAAATAAAACTAAATAAATAAATATTAATATATTTTCGCACAATTAAGAAAGAAGACAAACTTGAATATTTTAGCTTATTTAGTGCTATCTTTATTTAATGCTAAAAAAAATATTATTTAAGATTAAGTTAAAATTATTAGAAAATTAGATTTAACTAAGTATTTATAGATAACTCTTTAACTTTATACAACACAAATATCGAATAAAATTTAATTTACTAAAATTGGTGTTTTTTTTAATTTGATTTGCTATAAATTTAGACTACAATTAAATATATTAAATTGTTTATCTTTTTACTTTTATATATTGTAACAAAAGCATAGAACGAAATTTACAAATGCGTTAATATTAGTTTATTTATTAAATAAACAAAGCGATACTTAATTTTTATTAATACAATTTTCGAACATTTAAAACTTAATTGTAAATTAATTTATTTTATAAACAACAATTGAGCACAATTTTTCTCTTTATTTATTTGATTGCTTTTTTTGCTTTTGCTTTTGTTTTTTGTTTTTAATCTTTAATTTTGCTATCTTTAATGCAAAAATAACAAATAATATTAACGTAAATAACAATATGTTTATTACTTTTAACAACATTGTTAATCAAAAAATTAAATACTATTATTATAAACTTGTCTAGCAAAAATTTACACATTAATTAGAACAATATAATTAAAAATAAAACTAAACATATAAATGTTAACAATAAGATAAATAAAATAAAAAAATTGTAAATAACAAGATTTCGATAAAGAATAATAATATTAATATAAAGATAAAATTTGTATAAATTAAATCGAAAATATGCAAGCTTATGCGCTAATCTATTGCAAAAAAAAAGTAGTCGAAAAAAATTAATTATTTAAAGAATTATTTAACGCAAAGAAAAAAAAGCGCATTAAAATCAAAAAGAAATTAAATATTTTTTCGAAAAAGATTAAAAAAAATAAACGCGACATTAATATTAAAGAGAGTTGTAAATCTTCTAAATTAAAAAAGTTATAATATATTAAAATATATTATATATTTAATATTAAAAAGTGAAATTTGTGCAAAAAGTTAAAAATTATATCGAAATACAAATATAAAGTATTTAAGAAATACTAATTTATTATAAAATTAAAAATTAATACTTTTAAAAATTAGAAATTGCACGTTATATCTTAGATTAAAGTTTGTTTTAATAATTATTTTATAAGCGCTACGCTTAAATTGTTCGATATTAATATGCGAAAAAAAATATAATTTGTCAACTTTAATAGCAACGATTTTTCGAAAATAACGTGTGTGTTGTTTGATTATATTTCGAAAGATTTTTATTATATAGATAAAAAGAATTGCAAAAATTGTATTATTTATTAAGATTAAACAAAATATTATTACAATTAAGTTAAAGACATTTATTGCTTAATAAAAAAGAAAAAGTATAACAAAAATCTATATTACGTTCGTTTTTTATATAAAGATCAAATAATTAATAAGAACAAATTGTTTTTAAAAAAAGCGCTTAAAACTATTATTTAATTATCGATTAATTATTTTAGCAATTTTACAAAAGAAATTGCGCAATTAAACGAAAGCGTATTCGAACAAAGTAACTTAATTATTATTTTTAAATTCGAAAAAAAAAGTCGAAAACAAGCAATTAAGTTATTTGCTTTATTAACGTTGTTAAAAAGATTTTTTTATTTTTATTTTTAAGATTTGATTTTGCGATGTTTTTGTTTGCGAATTAAACAATTTATAGTTAATTAAAGCTTAAATTAAAATAAAAAAAAAGCAAAAAAAAATTGTTGTTCGATCAATTAAGAGCAAAGCAAATAAGAAGAGAATTAATAATTATAATAAAAAGATTTAAATAAGAAACTTAAATTAACAAACAATATAAATAAAAATAACAAAAAAGAATTCGATTTAAATGCGAAATATAATAAGAAAAAAATTAACTTTAACAATAATTTATTTAGTTTAAAAAGCAAGAAGAAGTAATTAAAAAAGACAAAATTATGTTTGTGCAATTTTGCTTTGTTAACTTTGTCGCATTTTTATTTTAATCTAAATAAATAATTGTTAACAATAAATACTAATAATAGATTTTAAGTTTCTCTTTTTTAATATACGTGAAATGCATCTAGTAATTATATAGTCTTTATAAAATCAAGTAGCAATTAACATTATTTTTGCATTAAGTTTTAATTTTAAATATATTAAAGATATTTAAGTTACGTAATTAAAGTAAAAGAAATAAACATATAATTATTATTATTCGATTAGTAAATTTCGCTATTGCTTAATTAATTATACGCGCTAAACTTTATTGTTATTGTTAATTTATTTCTATTAAGCAATTTTGCGTTTAAATTTTTTTTTTTAATTTACAAAATATTTATTGTTGTTATAATAAACGATTTTTGCATTTTTTATTTTTTTGAAGATAATTTTAAACTTTTACAAAGATTTTATTCAATACAACGCTATTATTTGCGTTGTTTTTACTTAATTTGTTTTTAAAAATTAATTTGTTTACGTTTGCGCAACAAAATTATTTTAAAACATTTAACAAATAAGCGTTTAATTTATAATAAAATTAATATATAATTAGATTAATGCGAGAAATTTTTATAATAAAATAACATATTAATGCAATTAATTTAACAACGTAAGTTTAAGTGCAACTTAAGTTGTATACGCAATAACAAAATTGCTTTATTAATTAAACTTAACATTGTTTAAAGTTTTTTCGTTCTCTTATACATTAATATATTACGACAAAATAATTCGTCAAAAAGCGCAAATATTATTCGATATTAATTTGTACAAAATCTTAGATTTAATAATACATATATTCTTTTTTTTTAAAAATATTTTTACGAAGTTGTTGTATTTTTGTGTATTTTTGAATTTTTATAATTTTTTTAAATTATAAATAAATGCAATATTTGTATTTTTAGATTTGTTTTTACGCGTAACAATATTCTTTTATTACTTTTTAATTATTTGATAAAAATTTAATATTATCTTTGTACAAGCTTGTTTATTTTCGTTGTTTAACAAAATTAAGTCTTAAATAATTGCGTTTTTGTATTTGTTTTTCAAATATTTAAGTATATATATATTAATATAATAAAAGCTTGTATTATCTTTTTTGACAACAAATTTAATATAATAAAAATACAATATTAAGCGAAAATTGCGATTGAATCGAAGACAAACGTATAACATTTAATATTTTAAATTTATACAAATAACTTGTTAACTTAAAAAGTAAAATATTATTTGTAATTATTTATAGTTAAGCTTGTTATTTTGTTTTTGTTAATAATATTAATACATTGCAAACTTTTTAATTATAAGTTTATCAATTTTTGTTTTAATTTGTCTTTTGAAACATATCTTATTTCAAAGTTAGTTAAATATATTTTCTACAATAATATTCCTCTTTATTAATTATTTTAATTAGATTTTATTGTCGTAGATTTCGTTAATTACAATTTGATACATATTAATAATCGATTGTTCGAAAAGAAAATATTTGATATATATATATATAAAGACTCTAAGTTAATCTTTTAAAATAAACAATCAATTTCGTTTTCGTTATTAAAAAGAGATTTTATTGTTAATTTTTAAATTTTCAAAAATTAGTTGTTTAAGTTAACAAGTCTTCAATTTTTTTAAAATAATTTTGTGTCTAATATTGTTAAACTTTAACTTAATATGCTTAACAATTTTGCAAGTATAAGTATAATATAAATTCGAGAAGTTTTTCGTTAACGTTAATTTTATAATTAAATAAATTGTAAAAAGATATTTACTTTTAATATATATTTCGATTTTATTTCTTAATTTACAACTAATTTATTTTAAAAAATCAACATTTATAAAATAACACTTGCAATCTTTTATCTTTTTAATTTCTTTTGTTTTTAAACACTTAATAAAAATAAATAACTTAACAAACATATTATTAAATACACTATTATTATTCGTTTTTTATTGTTGTTTATTGTTGCTACAATTGTTGCTTTTAATAATTGTAATAATTTATATCTTACTTTTTTTTCTAAAATTATTAATATCTTTAAAGAATTAATAATTGTTAAATCTTTCTAAGTTATCTTAAACACTCTTAATTTATCTACAAAAAACATTAAAATATTGCGAAGCTTAATTTCTTGTTTTAACAACATAAGTTGCGCAATAAATTGTTAATTAAACAACAAAATATCTTGCGTAAAATCTTACTCTCTTTTTTTTTTCGCAAATAAATTATAATATTTTAAGCAAAAAGTAAATAAACTTTAACAAAAAAAAAATTGCGTTATTGTTAAAGTTGTTTATTTAACTTAATATTTAAAGTTGTTGTTTAATTAAAAATTGTCAAAATTTGCTTCTTAGTTAGCGCAAATTTTGTTAATTTTTTTGGTCTTTTTATTACAAAGTTTCGTATAAATCATTTTAATAATCTTTATATCTTTTGTTTAAATTACTTTTATCGCATTTTTTTCGTACATTTATTTCAATTTTATTTGTTATAATTTGTCTTGTCTAATAATGTTAAAAATTTTGTTAACAATAGTATTAACAATTTTAATTTTATCTTTTGTTTTGTTTAGAATTGCTAAAGTCTTTCTTTATTATTTTTTTTTTCGCTTTTTTGTTTTATTTAATCTAAGATAATTTGTTAAACATTACGTAAATTAACAATATTATAAAAAATTTTACTAATTTTTTTTTTTAATTTGTGTTTATTATTAACGTATTAATAATTAATTGTTAATATTAATACTTATAAAGTAAAATAATATATCTCAAAAAAAACAATTTATAATTAAGTTCGAAATTTTAAGATTACATTTTAGAATTGCATTAACAATAAAATTTTATTATTATTATTATTTTTATTTTTAATTTAATAAATTAAAGTTTCGTAATCTTTAATTATATATTATTTAACAATTTTTTGCGTTAAACAATTGTTAAAAGAAAAAAATTTATTGTTAAATATTTTAATCTAGCTTTTATTTACAATTTCTTTACGTTAAAATTAATTAAATAACGTATATATATTACAATTTTTTGAAAAATTAAATGTTAAAAAGAAAGCTTATTAACAAATTAAGCAAAATTATTGCTTTTCTTAAAGCTATTTTTAAATTTAAAATTGTACAAATGCGATTTTAATTTGCATTTAAATATTTTACAATAAAGTAATCTTGCAACTTGTAATACTTTATAATAAGACAATTTCGCAATTTATAACATTTTATAATAAAGCGATTTTGCAACTTTTAATATTTTTTGATTAACAAATATTAATAAAGCGTAAGCAATTATTAATACGATATATATAATTAGCGCGTATATAGCATTTGCAAATACAATTATTCTAATTATAACGCTTTATTTTACGCAAATTATAAAGTTATTCTTAAACGCATTTATAAACGTCGTTATATATTTTTGCTCAAATAAGACTTATTTATTATCGTAATCGATTTTTATCTCAAATATTATAGGCAGCCACTCCATGAACTTCATCCTACTTTAGGTGAACTTCACCCAAACTTTGCATAAACTTTACTCTTGTTACTAAGTCTAATCGAGTAATTTTTTGATTTCGTCAACAAATCAAATTAACAAGGTTAAGAGAGGCGATAAGATGTACACGATTTTGCGCCTATTTATTATCAAATTCGATGTAGTTTCTTATCGATCTCTCGATGCAAATTTAAATCTAAAACATAAATTTTGTCTACTTAGAATCAATCTCTATTTGCACGTTTAATTTACATCTAAAAATTGCTTATATAAAAGATCGAAACACTTGCTTTTTAATCTTTCGCAATTCTCTTTCGTTTATCTTGCTACTTATCTTCGCGATCGCCTTGCTAGCGATCTTCTCGCTTATCGCGTTGGCTCTAAGTAGACGACGACGATTAACTATCAAGTATTTGAGTTTAAACATGCTCAAAGCTAAACAACTCGCGATAGATTGACTTCTTAAAGACTCGTTGACGTCGTTGCGAGACAATAGAACGCTATAAAGCTCTTGTTTATACTTTATTTAAGGCGTTTGGCAATTGTTTTTTAGACTTTACTATCGTTGACTCTTGAACGCGTAGAAAATTGAACAACGACGACAAAGAAGCTTCTTCAATAATTATAACTTTGTTATTATTGTTTCGATTTGTATAATTCTTCTTTTCCTTCTCGTCTTGTTTTTGTCTCGACGACTTCACAAATCTTTAATAAGAATATATATTCTTTAACTTCAATATGCAATTGCTTGTTTAATCGTACAAGCAATCTTAAATGCGATAAGTATACGAAAGACTTATAGTTGTTATAAAGATATAAGTGCAAATTACGATTGCTATAGATTGCTCAACAATGCAAAGATATTAATTTATTACTATTTTAAGAGCTACAAAATTTACAAAGGCAAGAAGATTATACAAAAAAGATCGATTTCGAAGCTTCTTTAATAGACGCGCTTTTGTCTTTTTAATCTTGTTGTTGTAATTGTAATGTTAATTAATAAGAAGTTGTTTTAGTCTCGTCTTTATTAAAAAGAGATTATCGATCAAAAATTGCAATCTTTGCTTTATTACTTAATGTTTGCTCTTATTGCATAAGGTAATAATATTGTCGGAATATAGAATTTTGTTAATATAGTATTTGATTTACTTTTGACGTTGCGATTAAATGTGATTTTCGACGTAAAGTTTAATGCGCATATCTATTTCGATATACTTTATGTAGAAGCTTTGATATTGTTTCTTAAGTTTTATTATTGTAGAGTATAGATATAGCTTCTTTTATTGAGTTAAACAAAACTCTTAATTTTGCATAGTTTTAAAATATTTCTTGCAATGCTTCGTAAAGTTGTTGTTAATATGCTAGACGCATAGAGTATAATGTACAATGTTACGATCAAATTTTCGTCGTTTAAACACGTGTAGTATAGTTGAAGCAAAAGCTTTATTGTTATTTAACAAAATAATCGAGAAATACGATAAATCGAAGTAATTGTAGAGTTGTTTTAGAGCTTCCAATACTTAATAATAGTTGTCAAAGATTTCGCCTTTTATGAAGCAAAAGACGACGAAAAAGAAGATATTTAGACATGTAATATTAATAATAATAAGCAACGATATCTTGTATTTGTTCGTCTTGTAAATGCAATTTATAATTAGCATTTTTGAATTCTCGCATAGTATTTGTTGTATGCATTTAGAAGTAAAGAAGAGAAATCTATAGACTATTAAATAAGTTTGATGTTGCGAAGGATTACCTACTCTAGTTTATTGCTATATCGTTTTTTCTTATGATTTATATATTACTTTTTCGCGTTATCTAGATGCTTTATTATCGCTTGCATAGATATTAGTAATTCTAGTTATTTTGCCTTCAATTCTTGATGCGCATTCTAAATATCTTGAGATTTAAAGATTGAATTTTTTGAGTCGTCGTCAAAGCGAAAATCAATAAGAGTAGACGATGTTTTAGAGTTCTTTAGAAACTCTTTCTTGATCTCTCTTTTAATCTTCTTTGTTATCGTCGTTTTGCGATAAATCGAATGCGCACTTTGCTTAATTGAAGAATAATTATGCTTTAATGTAATAAGCGTAAGTTCTTATTTCTCTATGTTGTTTTCGTCCTCGTGATTGTTCTTCAATTTCGCATTGCATTTGAAAGAGTATTTCTTTTGCTTGCTTGTCGTATTACAATAATCTTAATCTACAAATATAATTTTTTTATGCGCGTCGCAAACAATTGCGATCTTTATAATAACGTCTTTTCTAAACGGTTTAATGCGACGTTTTTTAATCGCATAGTTTTGATTTTTCGTATATTTGTTTACAATAATGACGAGGTAATCTAGCGTTAAATAAATCTTTTAAAAAAGATTATCAAGTGAAGGAGCAAGCATAATTATAATGCGCAATTATTAATGCAAGAAGTGGGTAATAAAGAAGAACGACGACGATGTAAACAAAGAACGCGATGAATCCTAAAATTACTCGATTAGACTTAGTGGCGAGGATGGAGTTCATGCAAAGTTTGGGTGGAGTTCACCTAAAGTAGGGTGGAGTTCATGGAGTGGTCCCCATATTATATATTGCTCTTAAATTTTCTAGCAAAATTATGTTTTAATGTCGACGCTTATTGTTTATAGATAGTTTACACTATGTATTATAGTGTTCGTCGATTGTTCGAAGCTATTGCATTATATCTTGTAGCGTTATTTATAAATAATTAGGGTTTAGTTTAGAGCTTAGTCTAGAATTAGGACTGGTCGAACACAAAACATAATTCTGCAAAGGAGATCTAAGCACTGAGGCAACTGGTGCCGCCGAGCCCAGAAATTGCGGGCCACCTTGCGAGCTTCATCAACTCACTTACAAAACCATACATGTGTGTAGATGGAACTTTGGAACCACCTCACTCCAATCATCGATCGTTGTATATAGAGCTGGCGATGCAAGCCGTAGCTGAAGTATCAGTGAAAACTCCAGCCCCTTACTAGATCTCAGAAAATGATCACAAGCGTCTAAACACTGATCGGCGCCCCCCTAGTCGCTAACAGGAGCAGTAATCACCTTACTTCATATATACATCATCAAATCATCGAGATTCCTGGTTTATGCTCCCAGAGATTATATTCATGAAGGTGAGGAGAACCGAGACTTTCTAGATAAACAGTATCTCTTGATACGACCCATTCTCATCAAAGCTCTACTCATCCATCTTCTGTCCAATCTTCATCTTATCCTAACATCGCGATGGACGGATTTCTGCATCGAAAAACTTGTTCGAAGAGAATTTCCTGATAGTCGTGTTCATTGGATCGTCATCTGTTAAGCTGCCGAGCCTATTGTCTATCGACGCCTATCGACTATGCTTGGTGGCTACCGCCGACCAGGCGACAAGTCCTTTGAGGCTTTTTGGAACAAGTTATTGTTAGGTACGTAACGAGAATGACCGCAACTTGAAGAACTTATTCCACAATCCTAGTTCGCAATCTGAAATATCGAATATCGCTCAAGATCATGGAAAAGCTGACATTCTGGCAAAGCTACTTTCTCCTTGTCCTTGTTCATGCTGTTTTGGCTTTTGCTGCGACCCCAGGAGCATCATTAGCATCCTCACCCAACCCTCTTCTACCTACCAATCCCAGATGTATCGACGACATAGCGTGGTCGTCACCGGATTTCAAACCCAAAGACTGCTACTCGGTCCTAATTCGGTTCCAAGCCCAGGAGATAGTTGATTCGCATGGTCTCGACGTACCTGTTGAATTCTTGGCTCCTGGCACCCCAGGGAAAACTGTCTTCACCCGTGCATTGACGCCAAGAAAGTACTACTTCGGTATGCCTTGTACAGCTGTTGTTTAATTGTGTGGACATACGATGAGAAGCTCATCTGCTAACTACTCACGTTCATTTCCTTGAAGAGACGTGCACACTGGCAATAGTGATGCTGAGCTACTTCGATCCGAAAGAGCTCGGTCTACCGTCCGGGGCGGTCTTCTCCCCAAGAGATGTGTCTTCTTTCAACGATGTCCGGTACTCTGCAGTCACCGTTGCCAATGATTGCCTGTCAAGGGTCCTACAGCGCAATCGAACCGGTGGTATGACCGGAAGTCTGGGCTTTCGGAGCGCTACGGGTTGGGCGTCACAAGGTAAGTCGAGTATGGTTGTCATCAACAATGATTTAGTCAAGACGGTTCATTGAATGCGACTAGGTCTGACCAATTCCATTGGTGCCTTTCTCTGGGCTACAGGCTCGGACATCGACAGAAGAGTTCGACCTGGTATATCCAGGGGTGGGGTTGTTCAACACTACAATATGACGACAGAGAATGATGCAGATAGCTCATAAGCTCCTTCTTCCTTTGCGACATTGGGCTTATCTTACTTATCCATACAATTCTGAGCGTGGCGTATCGACTAATCGGGCGAACGCCGGTTGCTCTCTGCAAGAGCCTTACCACAGATCTTAGAATGAAGGCTTGTGAGTTCTGGAGTCAGTGCAGAAATGAGGCTCACATGGACTCTCAATACCTTCAGCATCCTCAGACCCACCATCTTCTAATTCGATATCAAGCCTTGCTCAGCTTCTGCTGCCAAATTGTAACCAGCCTGGCCTTGTTCTCCTTTCTTATCATCATATGGTTAATGGGAAGTGTACCGTTATCGTCGGTAGCCCAGAATCGTGCACAGCAAGACAATCACGAATTCCGCTCCGTTAACACGGACAAACTTTAGCGATAATTGGGAACGACTTGTTCATAGCAGAACCGCATCAACGGTGGTGATAAAGCGCCCCTTCTCGATTCTCCCAAGAAGGCTACAACACGCTTTCGGTCACACATGCGCGTAAACTCTGTCGACTCTTACGACGCAATTAAACTAACAGACGATCAGGCTACGAATAGGTGAATGGAATCACATTTTATGTAGATACCCGGGATATATACGCTTTCGGTATAAATTTCCTATCCAGCCCCCTAGACACAGCAGCAGAAACACTCCCGTGACGACACTCAATCATCCCAGACGCCACGTCGTTGTTTGTCAACCAGCCGCATTGCGAATGAGGCCCGCGAACAAGGGGCCAATCAAGCAACCGGCCGCATAGGCAGCATTGACGAGGCTCCATCCAGTGGCAATGACGGATCTCTTAACGGCTCGTGGGTCTTCCTTCTCCGCGTCTGCAACAGTGGCACCCATTTATGAGTTGCAATTATAGACGGTAATTGCTCAGAGAGGCGGCAATTTATAGCCGCGAGACAGCCTCGAACCATGGACTGGAGTACGGGCGCATCTAATTTTTACACGTCAGCATCATCAAACAGCCAGTCCAATTGTGATCAAAATTCGAGTAGATAGAAAGGCTGAAGCTCGACCGTGGGCTTGGGGTATCCGGTTATCAGCAGACAGCGCTTTCGGGATGACATGAAAAATTATGAAAAGCAAAGACTGATGGGATAACATGCTAGCACCATGGCGATCGACTGCAATCGATTGCTTCGACCCAAGACCATCTTGACAAATGTAAGGGACATAGTTGTTAAACAGACTCTAATTCTGTTTACTTTGCATGCTATGCTAAGAAACAATGCATTGAAGCTGTAGTGACAATCAAGGAGGCCAAAACTCTATAACGACTTCAGAAAAACCGCGAACAGCAACTGTAAAGACAGATAGTGAAGACTTGTCGCGATCTTGTTGAAGGAGTGCACCGTCTGCAGCTTCTGCGCCGAAAAACAGAAAACCAAAAGAATCCCACCGCAGTCTCCCTACCAGGCTATTCCATCCCTCCTTATCGTACATCAATTCTTCGCTACCAAACCTTTAGCAAGCCCACCCACAATCCATCTGCCTATTGTTGCCGTCCCAACCTCCCACCTTGCACCTGTCATCTGCACTGCTCCAACTATCGGCACCATATGCGAAATACAGATTCCAATCTTTAGCACCACCTTCGGTAACGACAAGGACATAAGGAAGCTGGCTGTCAATGTTGATGGGGCTGTTATTGAAATTGGTGCGGAGCAGATTGCCTATAGGACTGCTTTCATTATCTTTTATGATCACGTCGATGCCGTAAGGATCCGCGCCATATTGGGTGATATGGAGCCCGCAGCGGCCGGGGGCATAGCGTTTCTCGAAATCGTTCTCGACTTCACGTGCGCCAATGCCGGGGCCGGGAGGGATGAGGGTGACATGCTTGGTAGGCTTGCCAGATGCTGAGGTTGGAGCGGGACTAGCAGTCGCGAGATTGAGAAAAGCTGGAATGAAGGTCGTCAAAACGACGGCGCTGAAAGGTTGCATCTTGGTCCCTTTGGCTTGGGAAAAGTATATGGGTTTTGTTGACAGTTCCGGAAGGTTGATGTTGTCGAGTAATTTTTTAAATTGGAGCTTGCTGTCGATGACTCTTAGTGATGAAGACTTCTAGTAACTTGTTGGATGATGACTCGAGAAAGACTGGGAGACTGAGCTCCTTTATATTGTTTGAGCGTCTCTTAATTGTTGGCTTCTTTTTTGCCAAACGCCTAGCATCCACTCGTTCCAACACATCACAAGACTTGTAATCTATTCGATAACAAAGCACGTAGGTTAAGCGTCGTCCTGTGAGCTAACTTATGAGAACACACAACCAACAAGGTCTGGTGCCTGGTAACCATTCGAGTCAGACCACTCTTTTCATGAACAAGATGCATAGCATCTGCTTCTCACAGGATGGGATGACAGTTTGGCTGGTTCTATAGGTCGGAAAAGATCCAACACCTTCAGACAGGCTTCAGTGGTGAAAGAAGTCTAGCAAGCTCAAAGTCGGGCTGAGGTTGCGATTCTTCGTTTCTGGGAAACTCAATCTACGTGCTCAGTTCATATCTTGTTACCAACAGTACATAGATCGGGAAAAACATGCCTTGGCTATTACATAGCTTGATTATAATTCTTGGATTTTGATTCTTGACACCCCAGGCCTCCATTTTTTGAAAATAATGATGGTTATATTGAAGCGAGTTGGACAGTTGGAGACACACTCTTGTAGCCAGCAGACCATCTGTCTTCATAATCATGTTGCGCGATCACGGATGGCTTTCAAGTCTTATCGCTGAGTCTCAAAAGGTTCACATGCGGTCCTGTGCAAATTTGATAATGCTTGCCATCTCTGGCTTGGATGCTAGAATAAAGTCTCTGGGGCCGTTTTTCTCAAGGAAAGAGGATCAAGATATTCGACTAAGCGATTGAAGTTGCTCAAGTAACATAAGCGTGAAAAAGAAGTTGAGCATGCCAGATGATAATTTTAATCCTTCACAGCCACTTACAATTTTTGTCCCAAGATCAGCTGATCGAATCTGCTTATGTTGTATGTTGATCGTTTGATTATGTAGAGTTAGAGAGGGCCGTCAACCCTAAAGGATTTGAATCCTCTGGTGGCAGTGCGTACAAGGCTGCACATATTAGTGTCTTAGCTATGTTATTACTGTGCGTGACGTCTACTGTCCAGCACTAGTACTGTAGACTGAGCGTTTGGAACCGAATTTCATAAATTATGAAATTACTAACTATATTGGGTTAAAGTTTGACCTATTTAGGTATAACTTTCGGGTCAGGTTTTCGATTTTGGGGAAAAACCGACCCGAGTGACGGTCAGCCTAAAGTCTAGTAGAGAACTCAGCTGCCTTCGAGTGTTCTGTTCAATTGCAAATATAAGTCTTACTTTAAGTAGATAGTATAGTACAGTTATGTATTTATTGCTTACTCTTTAAAATCTATACAATAATTGTCTTAGTACTTAGATCTTATATTTACTTATTGTTTCGTAGAACTATATATTATGTGCAAATACTAAATCTAGTAAGATAATAATTGTATCCAATAAGATAACAGAACTTTTTTTTTCTATAGAAAGATTATTGTACAAATGCAATACTTAGTAATACAATACTTAATATTGCAATATATAAAATCGATATTAAGCACTAAATTATTAAAGTAAGTATTGCTCTTTAACTTCTACAAATTGTTGCATCAAATATTGTATTGCTACAACAATCTTTTTATAGAATCTAAATACTAAGATAATACAATAAGAGATTATATTAATTCTTAAGTTAGATTTCGACTTTAACTTTTGAAATCAATTTAATCTATCGAATTTAATAGTAGAAATTAACTCGAAATTTAATTCGATTTCTATTATTTTAAAATCGAATCGACTCGACTTAACTTAATTCTTAATTTTAATATTTAAAATTAAATCAAATTGTTAAGAAATTAAATATAATATTATTATATTAAGATTTTCTATTTTTCAGTATATGTAATTATAATTTTGAATTTTTCGCTATAGTATTAAGTAATATGCTTCGATTTAAAAACTACTTTTGTTTATATTATTTTAAAATAGCTTATTTATATTAGTTGTTACTTGTATTATTTTTTTATATAATTTTTTTGTTTTCGAGTTTTTTTCTTAAATTGTTAAAGAATATTATTATACTATATTTATATTTTTGTTTGCAAAATATTAAACTTTTTAAAAGCTTTATATTAATTATTGTTTTTTAAACAAAAAAATTCTAACAAATCTATCTTTTGTACTTTGTTATTTAATAGCTTATATTCTAATTAATTTGCAAATTAATTTAATTAAAGCTTTCTTACTTTTGTTATTAATACTAAAAAAAGAAATCTTTGCAAAATATTTAACAAAATATTTATTAATTACTTATTGCTTGTTTTAAAAGAGAGAAACAAATATATTAAATAAAATTTAAATATTAATACTTAATTTTAAATACAATAATTACAAACAATTATTAGCAACAATATTTTAAACAAAACTTAATTTAGACTAATCGTATTAAATCGATTAATCGAGTTCGAATTAATTAATCGATTCGAATTTTAACAATTCAAATTAATTCGATTCGAAAATTCTGATAGATCGATTTCTAAAATTAAAATTAAAAATCGAATTAAATCGAATCGATTTCTAGAATTAAAATCGAAAACCAATTCGAAAAAATCGACTCAAATTGTCAAAAAATAAATTTATTTAGTAATAAATTTAATAAACATAAATTAGATTTTAGATTTTATTATTATTTTATCTAAATATTCTATAATAATGTAGTAAAGTAATATATATAAACTATTTAATATTTATATAGTAAATAGATTACAACTATTATAGTCTCTTAATTAACTTTAATTCTATATTTTATCGAAAAGTATATAGTAATATATTTAGATAATATATTTAAACTTATTAATACTATTAACTAGTCTAAGATCTCTATAATCTTGTAATTAACTTTATTTTTATTTTTATTTTTATTTTTATTTTTATTTTTATTTTTATTTTTATTTTTATTTTTATTTTTATTTTTATTTTTATTTTTATTTTTATTTTTA
>JAABUS010001316.1_pt1 | contig 55106 bp, 63 predicted proteins | sample 5560161 | NCBI WGS metagenome assembly JAABUS01 (sample SAMN10711885, study PRJNA513376) | rock metagenome | isolation source: Antarctica rocks | place: Antarctica: Victoria Land, Trio Nunatak nord | collected 2016-01-04 | reverse complement strand
GGAGTGGGTGGGAGCGAGGGAAAGGAGAGCTGGGATGATGTTGGGGAGGAAGAAGAGGTGAAGGAGTGGGCTAAGGGTGGTGGGGAGGGGAAGGGGAGGGATCTGGGTGTTGATGAGGATGAGGATGAGGCGAGGGGGTTGGGAGGGGAGACGAAGGGTGGGGATCATATATCTGGGAGTCCGGGGAAGAGGAAGAGGAAGCAGGCGACGTTGGATGGGGTGGTTGAGAGAGGGGCGAAGAGAGGGAGGAGATGAGGGTTTTCTTGGAGTGGGGGTTTTGGATGTTGAAGATGGGCTGTTTGGATACCGAGGTGTAAAGGAGTCTACATCGCGGTATCTTGGATTGCGTTCGCGCTGTCTGGATCTTTGATATCGGCTGCCTCCGCTTTTTCATCCCTGTGCGGAGATGTTTTCCAGGCTTTGGAAAGCGGTCAGTTGGGCAACTCGATATTCCAGTTGCAACGAGACACCAAAACGTCAGTGAGACCGAGGCCGCTATGCTCGGTGCTTGCAACCCATCACGTGGCACACGAAGCGGCCAAGAGCGAGTAATTTGGTTAGGGCGTATAGCTGTCAGGAAGTACGTCCACCCTGCGGCCAAGAGCGATACAACCAGTAGGGCGTATAGCATCCGGTAAGTACGGAGTAAGTCTGTACATCTCCGCAGAAGGAAGCAGTGGGCCTCATGGTTAGGCCTCAGGGCTGTATCCCAAACACATATTTCTGGCACGCCTACATTCGCAACATCCCCAGGATCAGCAGAGGAGCACACAACCACAATCGACAAGGGAGGGAGGCTCACCGCTCTCAGAACCGCCACCTGCTGCTGGGTCCGTACAAACACCCCCCTGTACTGCTCCAACGTCTCCTGCACGAAGTCGTTCCGGCTCTTCGTCCCCGCACAGATCTCCTTCATCTTGAGCTCCATCTCCTTCCGCAGGAACGGTTTCCCGAGACTCGTCTCCAGCCCGATGTTGTCATAGCCTTCGATGAGTGCCACGCCCAGCGTCGTGGGGATGAACTGCTGCACCGCATTGCCACCGCCGCCTCGAACACCTCGACCGCCACCACCACCGCCTCCTCCGCGGGGCTGCGTAAGGACGTACTCTCGCTCTTTGATCTTGGCGATGTGCTCGGCCATTGTGGCGTCTGTGCCGATACCGTTGGCGTCCATCAGGGCGATGAGTTCGGGTTCGGTGAGGTATCCTGGAGGAGTTGTCTCGCCGTCCGTGATATTGGCTTCTGTGGGCTCGAAGATCTCGTGGAGGATGAAGTTCGGAAGCTGTTGGCTGCTCTCCCATTTTTCGTAGGGGTATACATCGAGGTAGTTTCGTTGCAGGACGATTAGTCCGGTGGTGAAGAAGACTTCGTCGCCGTACTCGATCTCGACTGTGGTGGTTTCGCCTTTGGCGTCTTCGGAACAGCAGGCGAGGAAGCGGCGGACTACGAACTCGTAGACTTTGCGCTCGTCGTCTTTCAGGGTGGTTGGTGTTACGTAGTTGACTGGATGGATGGGCGGATGGGCTTGATCGCTATTCCTGCCCTGTCGCGGCTGTTGGAAGCCTCCATTGAGTAGACTGTAGGAGTACTTAGCAGAGTGGCAGCTAGTGATACATTGGCGCTACTTCTACTCACCCTTGAGCGTAAGGTCCCCAAGCGCCGTCCTGAGCCTGCTTTGCAACGAGCCCTCGTAAGTTCATGCCTTTATCGAACTGATCCGTTTCCGTGCGCGGATAGCTGATCCAGCCTTTGTTGTAGAGGTCTTCTGCGATCTAAGAAGGCTAAGTCGATTTGCTAGAATAGAAGGGCAAGGCTCTGAACCTTCATGACTTTCTGACTATCCATCCGAAGATACATACTTCCAAGCTTCTGCAGCTCAACGGTAGTAAGTGGCAAAGGGCGCCATTTGCTTGTGGCTTTCCTTTGCATTTTCGAAACCTTCGCAACTCTTGCTGCTAGACATCTCTCGAAGAGGACGATAACCGAGCCTCTGTCGAAGAGACGATTGCGGCGCCAAGAGAATTGCACTTTAATATCGTCCCGAAGCTGTATGACTTTGATGCTCCAGAACTTCTCCGGCACGAACTTTTGGACCCGAAAGTACCTATCAACCACGAATCCTAAAGTCGGAAATTGGCAAGATCCTGTGATACATGAAGGGTTAAGATGGCAGTCTTAGACTCAATTCAAGCCGAGACTCACCATAACTGATGATCTTATCCGCCAGGTCTCCGCCAAGTGCCTGGAGAGTAAGCGTCTGATAACGGGTGAATGCCGCACCAAGACGTAAGTCGAGCTCGATCCTGGCGCTCACGGCATTGGCTTGACGGTCGTCGAGGTCAATAGCATTCTGAGCAGCGTGAATCACATGGCTAGAGTGTGTTAGATAAAACAATCTGATTATATGATTGAGCATTGGCCTCACGCTCTCTCTGTATTGCTGAACCTAGCTCGTTTGACTTGGATTCTTTGGTTGCCCTCCCAAGCTGCCTGACGAACTTCAGAGCCAATGTGCTCTCCTTCACGGTCACAGTCTGTCCAGATAAACAAGGCTTTAGCATATCGGGCCTGTTTTCTTATGTTTTCCGCAATGGCTTTCTTGTCCTGCGGTGAAGTTGGCATGTTTTCTGCGGACAATCCCCGATCATACCTACTTGAGGCACTTCTATGATGACTTCTGCATCGAAAAGCTGACCCGGAGCGCATGAGTGCCATTTGCGGTATTGCTGGGCGAAATCTGACCCTGTAAGATGTCCTAGGACGCTGGTCATGGTAACAGAGCAATTCCCCCATGGCGGGCCAAACGTGAAGTCGAATTCGTAATTTTTGACATATTGATTACCGTTAATGTTCCTCTACTGGGAGATCAGCGTTAGAATAGAGACTAATACTGACTTGACCTACAGTATTGATGTTGCCTCCGGCAAGATGTTGGGCAACGGACTTCGCAATTGACGGCTTTTCGGCAACGCATAAGATCTTGTTGGGAGCCATTATATGTAGTAATGGATCTTTAGTCTGCCTTTATTTGCTATTCCAAGCTGGAAAAAGGTCCATCATTTAGGAATAAAAAACCCCGTTCCCCCCTGCGCCTCTCCCTCAGTGGTGAGTATGCCTTCACACATCATCAGTGGGCTCAGGACCCAATTGATACACGGCATGTATACAACTGACGTGTACGAGTCGCTGCCATTGGGTTTGCCTCACTGTACGTGGATGGACACCACGTGTTCTTCACGTTGATCGAGTAAAATAGGTAGGAAAACAACAACAGCCCGAGTCACATGTAGAGGAGATATGGCAAGTCTAGCCGAAGCGGAAAATCAACCGGGATTGCCGGCAGCACACAACGCCATGACCTTCACGAAGGTCAGCGCTGTGCGTGAATGAGTGTTTGTACTTCGGTAGATGGGTCATGGCTCAGTTCGTAATACTTAGTGTATATGTCGCAAACCATTACTTGTAGTTCGTCTGCAAAAGTCATTCGCATACCTGAACATATGACGTCGAGACTGCCCCCATGACATTACCTTCATTGGCCTCTCTGCGAACCTTGCCCTGGTCCTACTAAATCTTAGGCAGCTCCTCACCCTCCAGAAAAGAAGACACCCACTCCACCATTGGACCAGCGCCATTAGGAATAGAAGCTAATACAAGACATCAACCCTCTTGACACCTCCTAGTGTGGCGATAGCAATGAATCAGCCGCTTACTGTCGCGTAAGAATCTGGAACCCTTATTAGCAGACATATGTGCACAGAGATACTAAACCACTGGATGCTGTAGCCACTTACGGGCCGCTGCAGTGTCCAGGCCTCTCAGTTTCTCAATGAAGAATACTGGCTAGTGTCATCGCGCTATTTGGTGTGTGATTACTGATTAGTGATCGCATGTAGCGGTCCTATCCTTGGGAACCATGGATGCTCTGGCTGTGCAAAAACAGAGCTCGATAGTGACTCGAGCGAGGATTGAAGTCATGGAGAATGTGTATTGCATTGCTGATCATTTCTGCCTGCGTTGACACCTGGAAGCACGATCTACCGTGTACAACATTCTGTACATCCCTCAGTTTCCGCAGAACCCCCAGCTTGCCGTAGCTACCTGTCTTTTTCTTACCGAGTCTGATCTATATGCTGAGTTGGTCAAGACTAATGCCCCGTCTCGTCAACCGTCATGCGCTTTCTGAGAAGGAAAGCCATTCGGGGATGAGGAATTCTTATCACACCCAACGCGAAGGCGATAGGTACGCTCTCGTCAGCAAGTTTGAAGTCGTAATTCATGATGAATTTGGATACAATCATCTTACTCATATCGGTAACGTAGAATCTTGCTGGACTATACATTACGATCATCTGTCAGTATCTCTCACTGATCGGCTTTTTACCGAGAATAGATGTAAGTTTTCAAGGACGGAACTGACCAGGCTTGCTTTACTGAGCCCCAGAACGGAAAGCGCCAGCTGGGATGGGAGAGTCGAGACTCGGATGCTGCATCTTCCGAACAATGCTTGACGAAGCGAAACCCATTGAAGGTCTCAGGGTTGGCATAATTGGCGGGGTCTTTCATCTGTACTAGCTGAGGGACTACAACCCAGTTCTTTGCCGGAACGTGAGTGCCGTCCGAGAATGTGAGAGGGCTCGTAATCTTCCTTGGCATGCCAACTGTAGAATGTCAGATTAGTCAAGCGCGTCTGGAAACCCAATACTGTGGCGCTCCAGGTTTTGGGGAATCATACAGATAGTGACCGGATTTAGTCGTGCTGTCTCCTTGAGGAAGCTATCCAGCATTGGCAGTTCATTATTCTGATGATTGAGCAGCACCCCACCTGACCGCAAGAGTTCTGCACGAAGAGGTCCCAGGTATTCGGGATGCTTGCTCAAATTATACAGAGCAAAAGTGATAAGCTGGGAACCAATCAGGCCAGCTTCTCCAAATATGTACTTGGGAAGACGTACCATAGGCATCTGATAAGCGGACGCGAAGATATACGCCAGTGTCTGTTGAGCGACTTCCTGTGCCGTGACATTCTTGCGAGAGTCGATTATCCACTGTACTGTATCTTTCTAGAGGACCATGTCAGCCTACAGTAACGCACTATCATTCAGACTGCTCACTGGCTCTTGCTCCTGGGTTCTCTTGCCATCAAGCCGTTGCGCGGCTAAGGGGACCAAGTGTTTATTGACGTTCTGTGTCACTTTGGACAGCTTCATGATGATCCAGCCTACAATACTGGAATTGTACGTTTAGCTTCTGCTATATCTACCAAGCTGGGAGACTCACGGAAACAGGAATTGAGGAGTGAATTGCAGTATCTCCTCACAAGCACCAGCATAGTAAATATACCTCATCACGGCCTCGAAAAACTCTGATTTCCTCGCTGTAGTTTGTAAGCTCCATGCCATTCTCGAATGACGATTCACTGTGCTGGACTATGGTCTTACCTAGTTCGTCGCCCACCAGGATCACATTATTGATCTTCGTTGTGAGTCTGTTGATTGCCGAGCTCGCATGTATACGTATCCACCCTGTATCACGAAGTTGAGAAAAATAAATTCGTAACAGCGTACGCACTTTAAGGCAGGAGTAATTCACCATCTTTCCTGTTGTGGCTGTCAACCTCTATAGCGAAAGCTTCTTCTAATCTTCCTTCAAGAAGTGGCTGCATGTTTGGAAGCTGCATCCTCGCGTGATGTCGAAAGACCTTTTGTGATAGACTTCCATTTTGGTCGATGTTGTCAAGCTGCAGGCCATCTATCGTCTGTTCCGGGAACGCTCTCTGACTTGTGTCAACCAGGATTAGGTTCAAGCAAATGTTCAAGCAGACACTGACCTCCCATAGAGCTCCTCTAAGAGAAACTTGGTGGATGGAAGCATTGGTTACTTCGTCGATCAACTTCTCGGAGGAGACACAAACGTGATATCGGCTTCGGGAGGGTATAGCGTATGGCTTTCCACAGCCCTATGACAGTTGTGAGCTTGCCATGTTGCAAATAAGCTGGGTCTCACATCGATATATGCTTTCTGGTGTACACTTTGAGCAGCGTAGATATAACGAATTCTCGTAATCCATTTCTCGACCATCGAATCTCCGCCGGCAATTCTAACGTTTTGCTTCGCCAACATTAGTCAAGTAGCTCCTTCCTCGAGTCCAAGGAGACAAATGCAATCGAAGGAAGATCTTACAGGGCAGCGGTTTCGGAAGATGACCATCATTCTCCTTACCTCCCACACCATAACGATACCGAACAAGATATACAAAAGGAGCCAGCGCTCTGAGTAAACCTTGAGAAAGCCCACATGCTGTACAGACTCCATACGCATATGGAAATAGCCATTGAAATCGAAACCTCTATCGGAATACATTGTGAATAATAGAGGGAGTGGGCGATGTCAATAGCACTGCGGATTTGAGTCGAAAGCGAACACCAGCCCGGCAGAAGATTTAATACCGACACTCGATCGAAGTTGTGCATTGTGCAGGACTACTGATCTTGCCTCAAATTACAAGTATTACCATGAGATCTTTTAGACCACTAAGGAGCCAGTCCTCCGATATGACATGGCTATGAATAGCTATTGAGCTCTCTCTCTGATCCTGCTGGAGCCTACTGCATGTCGCAGGGTTCTTGAAATCAAGGATCTGGATATGACTTCCTATGTTCTCTAGCGTCTCAAGAAGGCGCGTACAAGGACCGGGATAGCCACCCTCACACCTTCATGGGAACAAGTGATGAGCTGACGTCAAGGAATACTAGCGGACTGATTAACTAGTTGTTGAACTGCCTTAGCCTGGTGAAGGGACTGTCGGCAAAGGCTGTCGGCACAAACCCTCCCATACCTGTCTTTTGGAGCCAGCTGTTCGTAGGCAAGAATGCCCGTTGAACTAAGGATTCTGATTGCGCAACTACGCCTCGTACTTGCAAGTCGTCGAACAGCCCGGAACCGACAAAGGGTCCCAGTCCCGCGACCAACGCCATAATTTAGTACATTTGTGAGCTCCAGCACTTAGAACAACTGCATACTAGGCAGCTGAAAGGTGCCGACGAGACGCGGCTGAGCGTTCCTAAACCGGACTGTAGAGAAGTTGGCTTGCATATTGCTGCTAGCTACGCCGCGAATAATGTCAGACTTTCATCTTTCAGTCTTAAAATTAGGCTTGTTCGTTGCTATTGTGGACCGAGACTGGCAGCACATGTGTCCACTTATTCAGGTCAAAAGACGGCTACGCCTTGGCTTGTACTTATCGAAGAGTCTGAAGATGGATTCTAGATGTCTGGGAACACCTCTTTTAGGATGAAACTGACATAGAGAAGACACTATGTCAGTAAACAAGTCGATCCGCGGGAGATCAGTGTGACGGACACAAAGCGGAAAGTTGAGGAGGTGTGAGTATAGGATTCACAGCATCTTTTGGGCAAAATCCCCGAGGCAACATGCGGCCCAGCTCCACCATTAGCATTTGACAGCTGTCCATGTGCTACACACCATCTCATATCGAGCATTGCATAGCTCTTGCGAATGCGAACGCTGCTTTGACAAAGGATGTCGTAGAAGAGGGTGGGCTGCGATGGTGCCAGCCAATGAGATCGACGTATCGTGGAGACGTTTGCCGGGGCACAGCTATCGATCCCCACCGCACAAGCACAGTGCCCATTGCTATATGAAGTAGGATTCTGTGAGGGGTGGTCCAACGCTATCTTTCCATCAACCTTCGCACATCAGGCAGCGTGATTTGTCTCCGGTTCTCATAGCACGCTGCATTAGCGGGCGCGGCCCGCTCTGCCGTATGCAGCCGCGATCAACTATGCGCGCGAATGAACTTCGTAGCCTTCCAAAAGGAAGACCCTGGCTGCCTGAACGCGCGCCTACAAGGGGCATCCTTCTCAGAACAGAGGGTGAGTGCTATTTCATGATTGGCGGTCCGAAAATCTTAACTAAGTCAGTGGGGCTTGCTGCGTACAACTGCATCATGCAGGATGAGACCCTGGTGAAACGAAGTGAGATCGGACAGTTTGGCTTCGCCGCAGGGTGACTTACCTTAGCATCTCCAATGCAAGACACCACCATGATCGAAATCAATCGTGCGAGCCTCAAAATGGCATTGACTCTAAATCAGGCCCAGCGAGGCGTAGCACATCGATACACAAGAGATCTAGGACCTGGAGTGTCGTGTATAATCGTCTCACGTTGTCAAACCATCCATCTTTGCGTTTGTAGCAGATATATCCAGGCCTCAGGACGTCCTTCAAGCTATGTCGTCTCTAGAGAACGTGCCCGCCGCGGTATTAGCGGAGATGCCCGTTGGCACACCTCCACTTGGGAAGGTTCCTAACTTTGTTGATCCACCGAACTCTGGGACGAATTTCATTATCTGGAATGGAATTCTTCTATGGATAATGCTTGGTTTTTTTGCCATTAGGATATACTCTAGGCTGCGCATCATTCGGCATCTTTACATGGACGACCGTAGGTATGTCCTAATATTACAACCAAGAACAGATTGCTCACACTGTTGCAGTGACTTGCTCTATCGCGACGGTAAGAAAGATCAAGAATTGCAGGTCCAGCAGGGCGAAGAGGACAATATTCTTGCAGCTGATATCCCCTAGATCGGCACAGCCTTATACTATGTTACCGAGGTTCTGGGTAAACGGTCTTATATCTGTTCTGAAAGACTGTGCTAATATGGCGATTAGCCATCACTAGAGGGCACGCTGGAAAGCATAACTGGGATACGACTGTTCTGGAAGCAATAAGCCCAAAATTCCAAGTGGTATGTTGGTCAATAGGTTACAACATGGGTTATTGGGCTAACCTTAGCATTACATGTAGCCAGTGTATATAACCCAATGGCTTAGCACGTTGGTTCTACCCTTCGTTAAAGTAACATTCTTCATATTCTATCTTCAAATCTTCCGACCGTTCAGGTGGATACGAATTCTATGCTACATCGGGATGGTCTTCACGATCACTTCGTTCTTGAGTTTTCTCATAGCACAAATGGCTTTGGGAACACCTCATCCGGGAGAGTCATGGGCCCGGTTGATAGCGGACCCGCGCAGTACCGAAGATCTCCGTTACCTATCAATCCCAATCACAGCAACGAGCTTCGCTATTGACATATACATTTTTGTGCTTCCGATAATGGGTGTCGCGAAGCTGCAACTATCGGCCCGTCGCAGGTTTGGAGTTGTGATGGTCTTCCTCACTGGCTCTACGTTCGATGCCCAATGACCCACACGGTAGTATTGTTAGAGCTGACACTTCAGGCAGGGCGTGCATTGCCTCGTTCCTCTGTCTGTACTATAAAATTCGCCTGAACCAGAATACGGCAGATAGCTTATGGGCTAGTATGCCTGTCAACATCACGATGTTCGTTAGGCCCAGTATGTTTTCTGCTTCTTATAGTCTGACACATCTGTAGTCTCACCGAAATGAGCGTCGGTATTATCGTCTCCTGCATGCCCTCTCTCGCGTGTTTCGTCCGGCACTACTTTCCGAAGTTCAGTGTGATCGATACTTTAACTTCGCTCAGGGCCAAGCTACTAGCTACTCGCTCCGCACCTAATGGGGCGCTTTCAGCTTCTGGTTCCTACAACCAAATGGTCCAAGATGCCAACCTCGAAGAGCATGACGAAAATTCCAAGAAGTCAGGAGCCTCCTTCAATACGCAGTATGCAGAAATGGGAAACGTTGCTCAAATAACAACACGCGCTGATGGCGATGCCATTATAGAAAAGAACCGTCTGGATGGGATTCGTGTTCAGCATGCCTGGGAACAGACCTCGCAAAGTAAGGATTGGGGTTCCAAAGTCTAGAAATCCGGTCTGATGATTATACTCCGAGATTGTGACAGACTTGGGTTCTTTTGCGCCAATTATATTGAAGAGAAGGGTTTGTAGGTAGAATGCATTCGGAAAAGGAATCTACTCCATATGAGATCCACTAAGTGATTACGCATTTGTTCTCGAAATTATGCCGGACAGCCAAGCGTCAGTGCGCCAATTGTCCCTTACATACCTCCTCTCACACATAGATCGCTACCATCAAAGCGTCTAATGCAGACCGCACCTCTCCAAGGATCGTCCAACGGATGGTGCGAGCAGCTCAAGCGCTGTCGTGGTTTGCGTCAGATTGCTACAAGGTTTCATTGCGGCATGGGCATTCATCATGCCTTACCTCGAATAGCTCGGCTGACCATCCTTACCATTTACATTGTGTACCACAGCTCTGGCCGTAAAGGGGCTCAGTCCCGCCACTTTCCCAGTGAAGAGAGCTCCCACGTGCCAAAAAGATATTTTCGATGGATACCGTTTAAGAGAGACCGCAAGTTCTGGGGAGTCAATAACGTAGGCTCTCCCTCCAGGCATACCACGACAATCAAGGCCATTGATCGGTAGGCGAGTCTTTTTGCTAACAACACGGAAAGGCCAGTCGTAAGTAAGCCAAGGACATCGCGCCGACCGACTAACAAGAGATCGACATAAGAGTAGGATCTGTACTGGAGCAGTCCAATCACATGCCCAACAATTGGTAATCTTGATTTTACGTATGGTGGCTCGTCTGTATAATACTTGATCTTCGACGGCCTTATGAACAGCCACAAGACACATGCACAAAATAACCAAGGTATTAGGGACGATCCATACCTAGGCTCTACTGGCTTCCATGGCTCCAGACCAGTCGACCATTGATGCATACGATCTGGGGGCAAATATCAGGATACAACTTTGAAGCGTGAATCGTCTTCCATGCCAAGCACTCCCATTAGCTTGGGCTCCGCGGAGATCACAGAGTTTGCCCTACATGGAGGTGGTGACTATCGCTGCGATTCTCTCCCTAGCCATCTGCGATGCGCCTCCAACGCGCATTGCTCGCCCCATCATGACAGGGATACGTGCATGCATCCAAGCAAGGCGGCGATACACTGCAGCAAAATATCTTATTGGTGTTCGTGTATGTTTGCGGCTGTGTATGAGTACTATCGGAGTCAGCTCTTTGAATCCTACCTCCAAATTTGTTACGCTTGGACAGGTAAGGAAGCCCTTGGAGTTCTCTCATTCGTGCGCTTGTAATCTAGCGTATTTTACACGCGCGGTTGCTTAATTGCCGGAGACTCCATGCATGTGCTCCACTCTTCCAGACTGGCAGGTGCTATCACCCATGAGGGTGGCCACTCCGCCGGGGATTCAATTTTGAGTATGGAAGGATGGAGGTCAAAACACACAAAGTAAGCTGGCCCTAGTAGAGCTTAGCCGGTCTTCTGAAAAGGGCCGGCGGCAGGGCACATCACCACGCGCCCCTTGTGTTTGGTTCATTCTTCGTTCTGCTCTTGTCTTTGCTGACTGCGGTACAATGATGATACACCGAAGCCTCTTTAAACATGACAATCAAGACAATTTTCACACCTTCATGAATCTGCTGTAATTCCTTTTCATGAAACTGCTCGACGTTAATGGGCTGAGATCTATTGCGTCTCTCTCTAGGCACAATGTGGTGGCCCTTCAACCGTAGATACCCTGAGCGTCGCGCAGAGGAAGTTGACAACCATGCGTATGATTACATCGTGGTTGGTGGTAAGTCTACTTCGTGATCGACGGCCTATCACCCGCTACTGACTTCACTATGGCGCAGGAGGTACCGCGGGTTGTGTCTTAGCTTCGCGTTTGAGTGAAGACCCTAATACTTCTGTGCTTCTCCTCGAGCGCGGCATTGCCAACGATACATGGATGTCCCGAATACCGCTCGTATCGGCTAATACCCTGGATACCAAAATGGGTTCCATTAGGTGGCATAGTGAACCGATGAAGCAGTGCAATGACCGGCGAGACCTGCTAGTAACGGGAGAAGTTCTCGGTGGTTCCTCACGCATCAATGGTATGGTGTATACGCGAGGCAGTGCTGCCGACTACGATGCATGGGGGTCTATGGGACATCCTGAATGGAGATACGAAAAGGTACTGCCCTATTTTATGAAAACGGAAACCACTCTCAGACGGCCGAAGTCGAATTACCGTGGAGACTCAGGTGTGTGGCAAGCGTGTACTTGAGTAAATCGAATAAGCTGACATTTGCACAGGCCCGTGGACCAATCGGGTAATTCCTGAACATAGCTGGCCGTACAGTGTTTATCACGTGTAGGATCTGCTCCATCCTGTTTCCTAGCAAATTAAGTCGTTGACGAAGATTCTCAGGGTGCAGCACAGCGCCTTAGCCATGGGATTCAGATCTATCGAGGATACAAATTCGCCAGACGCGTTCTGCGATGGCATCTCGACGCTTGATTTGACAGTCGACCAGAACAATCAACGGGTGTCAGTCTTGGAAGCATATCTTCCCAAGGCGACTGTGCTTAAACGGGAGAGCAATCTCACGATTTGCACTGGAGCACTGGTATCGAGCGTCGACTTCTCGGTTGATCAGACAGAGACTCGTGCCCAAAGAGTAAATTTTCAGTATGCAAAGCCGACGACAACAAAGGAAACGTTCTCGGTCACGGTGAACAGAGAAGTAATCATCAGTTCGGGTGCCCTTGGTTCGCCACAGATCTTGATGCTGAGGTCCGTCAGCTCTTCCTCCTTGGAAGAAAAAAGGCTAATTCGCATTTGTAGCGGCATTGGGCCTCGAGAGCACCTAAAGCAGCAGGGTGTCAACGTAGTACGTGACTTACCTGGAGTCGGATCCGACCTAGTACGTTTGGCTTTCGCTGCTTCTGTGGCTCTAAATCTATAGCACTAATTTCGTCAAGTGCGACCACGTAGCCATCCCAGTCGCATGGCAGGTGCCTCAAAACGCGTCTCTACACCGCCTGGCGGCATCCCCTCTCCGAGGAGCCCTCGAATTCTTAAAATACATATTGTTTCGAAGCGGCATCTTAAGCGTTCCAATTCAACTGCTTTCGCTCTTCGTCGGTGGTTCTTCGCTCGACGATGACACTTCGAGATTTATCGGAGACAGCTCCCCCAAATTTACCGAGAAAGGCAATGATATAACCGTCCAAAAGGCCCGGGTCGGTCTCCCCGATATCGAGATCATGTCTATAGCCACCAGTGCTATAGACGACTTAGAAGAACACAAACGTAGCTTTGCCAAGATAGGCATATTCACCTTATTGACTTGTCTTCTCCAGCCCAAGTCTCGAGGTATCGTTCGACTCGCATCATCGAATTCTCATGATCGACCAAGAGTCGATTTGAGTCTTCTTCATGACCCTGCCAACTTTGCAATGGCTAGGAAAGCTGTTCGCTTGACGCTAAGACTTGATGACGCCATTAAAGCTAGAGGCTTCTCGCTCTTGCGTGAGATTGCGATCCTCGTGTTCGAACAAGAAAGTGAAGGATTGAATGACTTCATTCGCCATCGAACGAGAACAACATATCATTATTCAAGTACATGCAGGATGGCTTCTGAATTCGATGCTCGAACGTCTAAGGTAGTGGACGACACATTACGTGTTCATGAGTTATCAAATCTGCGAGTCTACGATGCGAGTGTCTTCTCACAAATAATTGCTTCTCACTTGCAAGCGCCAGTAGCTATGGTAGCGAAAAAGTGTGCAAGTATGATTCAAGCGACCAGAGGGAAAGAATGATACTATATCGCCTCTCGTCGAGGAGTTCACAAGCCTAAGCATAGCGGACGACTTCTTTCGTGCACCTCACAAACAATCCGCATCGCTTTGATAGGATACGAGGCAAGTATAGCCGAGAGGGACATCAGCCAGGATTTACTTGTGCCTAATGGACCGCTGCCAGCCTAGGGTTTTCCCCACTTTGCCTACGTGAAAGAGTTATTGTAGGTAGGTGGATGATGATGCAATTCTTAATACGCAGTGTGCTGGAGTATGTGAAATATCATGACTTCTGCAACCTTGATGTGTATGCCTCAACATGTAATATCGAAATTTTCCCCTTGTACTCCCTCAGGAAAAGTCGGAGTCTCTCTGCTGCAACATGGAGCATGCCGAATGTCCTATGGATCCAAGCTTTACATCTACCATCCCCCTTTTCAATGACAAGGGGTACACAACGAGTACTGGCCTGTTCTATCGACCGGTGAGCAGAACTCGAATGGGACCAATGCCGCCCCACATAAGTACTTGCAGCAAGATGTGGCGGGCGTTGGACATGCATTAGCACTATTTGCAGGTCCATCGGGACAAGACGTCGTTGATGAGGCTGGAGGAGTTGGCGTAGACGTCATCGTCTTCGTGGTGGAGGTCAGGCAGCTGCAAGCGCTGGAAATACGAGAGTTGCCGCATGTAGCGACGGGACTCGGTGCTTGCTTGGTGCTGTTTGATGGGCTGCTCAGTAGCTGAAATGAGAGGTTTTGACATGGCAGAGCTTACGATGTCGCGAGGAACTCGCTGCAGAACTGTGAACTTGTCCGACTTTCATATTGGATCAACGCGCGGAAGCAGTTGTCGCGATTACAATTGTTTGCACCAGCGACTGCTGCTAGAAGAGAGACCGATGTGACAAGGCTGATGAAATGCATCCTTAGGGATATGCGGTGGAGAGAAAGGATTGGCTTGAAAATTGGGGCAAAGGAAATGAGAGAAGTGGAAACGTACTGAGGAGAGGAAAGAATGTCTACATCTATATCTTACTCCAGACGATAAACACGATTTCTCCAGGATCTGATGGTCTATTGATTTTCTGCACGCTGCTGCAGACTATGCCAGCCTCTCGCTTCTGGAGAGCCTGAAGGCCACACGTTCTGACAGGTGTACCACACTGCTCCAAGTGATCACGGGTTAAAACTGAATTTCGTCCCTCTACGGCTCAGAGTCCGCGATTAACACGAGGTGAATGAAGCTTGTCATTAGTTGTGATCCCAAAGGAGCGAGAACAGTGAGCTAGAAACTTTCGTGGCTTGTGAGATGGTCGCACCGGTGCCTTTCGTTGCTCCGAGTCTGCAGGTTTAAAGGAAACACCAAGCCGTTAGAGGTACAAATAGACGAAATCACGTGAGCGCCATGGCGCTAAACGCAATGCCGACTTCACGAGTCCCCCAGGACCGGTACCTGCCGTACCTAAATACGGTACTCTTCGGGCTCATCGAGAGAATCATAGAGCAACTTACGCTATGTCGAAGCTATCCCAATCGACCGTGTGAGACTGCCAGGCGCCAGAGCTCAATCTGGAAGTACTTATGCCGAGAAGCCAAGTTCGGCCATCCCAATCTTCCAGGCTTCATGGGCAGCGATGCTTCAACCCCGAGAAAGCCTGGTAGAAAAATGGATCTATATCGGGTAGGAGATGGGGAAATGTCTCCTTCTTCGGATGAACCCGTGATCGCGAGCTTCGACAGCGAACACCTGACCATCGGTGCCGGCGTCGCCATCTTTCACCTTGCTTCAGAGAGAGTGGTGGTATGCTATCATCCGGAGCATGACTACTTCTTTCTGCCCAAAGGTCGTCGAGACGTGAATGAGGAGACTGGGTCCGCTGCGGAAAGGGAGGGATTCGAGGAGGTACGCCGCTGCTGTTTCTCAGAGATGGTGACTGTGATTAGCTGATCGGCTACAAGTCAGGGTACCGCAATCGTCGTAAGTCTCTTTTTGGTTCACTTTTCTTGCTTCAACCCTTTAGCGGATGTTCCGGTCTCTGGTAGCTAAAGTGCTGACGACTCGATCCCCGGTAGTCCTACCTACCTCCCAGCGCCATCGCCAGCCAAGAGCGCACAACCCCTCCAATCGATCGTCTACCGTCCTCAGTACCGAGCCAGTCTGGATGCAACTAGTGCCGGTCTCACGTTCAGTGCAGTATACTCTCTTCTGGTATATAGCTGAGACCGTCCCTCCAGCTGATGAGGCTCTATTGCAAAGCCAAGCCGAAGCAGAAAGGATGGCTTACCAAGTGCCTTCTCGATTCCCTGCAGAGATGCCCCTGGCAGCTCGTATAGCACAAGAACCCAAAGGCTACGAGCCCATCCGCTATGAGAATACCGGCGTCGATGCTGAAGAGGCGTTGTACGCATCGTACTTGCTACCGATACCAGAAGCGATGGAGAAGCTGAAGGGGACCATCATGGCTGACGTGATCCGCAAGGGCTGGAACGGTATTCAGAAGAGGCGAGAGATCGAGGAGAAGGCAGCGACGAGCGCCAATGCATAGAACTAGGCTAGACGCAGTAACATCAAAGCATGCTAGACAACAGAGGCTGACGCCAAGTCACCCAAAATAAAACACCGTAAAGTCAACGCAGAAATACAAGAAACCAGCACAGAAATACAAGAAATCCAACGCACAACACCAATCGCTAATGCCACGCGAAACCGGCAAACCGCTAAACCTGAATTTCATCGAGATTGTGTCCACCGCTGGCTCCTGCCATCATTGCATCCCCGAACACGCAAAGACCACCAAATTGTCTCATCTCCGCATGAATCTAGCTAATGCCCCATGAACCTTGGGTCGACCTGCGGCCCTCGAAAGCCGGGTTGATGGTGCGGAGGTTGGGGTGCAAAGGGAGCAGGCCGGGGAACGAATTGAGCTGCGCCTGGGTTGATTGGTGGGCCGTTGCTGCGGAATTGAGGAGTTGGAATATGGGATGATGGAGGCCCAGGAGGAGGAGCAAGCGGCCGAAGGCCAATGGGGGTCATCTTCCATCCGTCTTTAGCCAGGTGCTGATCGTAGGTGTTGAGCTGAGTCTGGATACGTCTATGGCTTTCCTCCAAGTCAAGAATCCTCTTGGATTTGTCGCTCGTCTCCCTCAGCATTCCGTCGAACTTCTCTTTATAAGTCTCAATGGTCTTAAGGCGTTCTTTGAGGAGCCCATCAGTCTCCCCCACCTGTATTGCGTGGTCTCGAGTCTTATCTTGCATTTCCGTCTCGTTTTCGGCGCAGATAGCGAAGATTTGCCAAGTCATGAGCGCATCGTCGTCCTGGAGTTGCTGCCGGAGGTCTTTGATCTCGGCGTCTTTAGCTTTGTTGACCAGTCGGTGCCCATCGTGAATGCGTTGAACCGTTCTTTCGTGCTCAGTGGTAAGGCGCTTTTCCAGTTCATCGACGATTGCTGTATATTTGCTCCAAGACAAGACAGGCGCCAGCGCCAACAGCAGGTCCAAACACCTCGTCATTCGAGCCCCCAACTCGCCTTCCCACACCCAAGTCGGGGCGAAAAGGCACAGTTGCTGGTCCCAAAAGGCGAAAATCCGGAGCTCGGCATTGAGGAACCAATAAAGCAGGAAGGTCAGTATTTCTTCCAGGATTTCGACGAAAAGACGGAAAGGCGAAACAACGTTGGGCGCGAGAACCAAGGGCTCTGGTAGGGCAAACGGGTAAAACGTCTTTCCGTCCGTCGTGGTGTTGTTGAGCCGGTCGACGAGGGCGATGGCCGGGCTTTCGAAGGCCATTTCGGGGAACCCAAGAGCAGTCTCATTGGTCGTCAGGGTGCCATTGTTACCGAGATCCGGGGCGGTATGCGAGGTGTTTGGGGCGATGATCGGGCTCTTCGAGACGCCATCTCCAGCTAGGAATTGCTTCACCTTGGCCAAATTGGGGGCGGCGAGCGCGGTGGAATAACGGGATGCCGGTTTGACGACGTCTTGGTAGATGGACAGGCCATACTGAACCTGGAACAAGCCGGAGATGGTGCCGAGGACAAGACAGACCAGCTGAATGACTTGACCGGCGTTGAGAGGCATGCTGGCTAACCCGCATCAGCGCCAATGCGTCAAAGCGTCCATTGACAGATGTGCTTACCTCGGTGACGGCGGAGAAGTGTGGTGGAGAGGGCGGTGAAGAGGCCAGAGACAGGAGAAAAAAGGGGCGATTGTCAGAACCGGACCGACGCCGATGCGTTAAACAGTCAAAGAGCTTTGAACAGGAGTTGGTAGTGAGCAGAGAGGAGTACAAGTGGTGCTACAACAGCCAGCAAGCAGCGAAGACGATCGATGAGGAGACGGACGAGGAGAGAAGGTGGGAAGAGCTGAGAGGAAGATTTGAGCGCAACGAAACCAATGATACAGCGCTAGAGGAGACGCACAATAGAATTGACGCTTTGGCTATTGTAGTTCAGTGGGATATATTACACAATAGGTGGAAGCAGGCAATTGCTATTGTGGTGGTGGTTGTGAATTGTGGGAAAGGGACCTTAGCCTCCTTTCTCGGCTATTGTGTGTTGAAGTGAATATCTTCCCCAAACTATGGCAAACGGTATCACGTGCAACCGGCAAATCGCCCTTCGGACATCACGGGCAAAAGGGAGGCACATATCAATCATCGTGTCAAGATAAGTAATACACGTAATTAAGATTTTCATGGAGTCGCCCCTATCCAATGTGATATCTCCCGCTATTTCGTATCCAGGTACACCTGATAGAACCCCAGTTTCCACCCGCCATCCGCCTTCACCAGCTCCGCGCGCGCAGCCCAGTCCTTGCTCGCTTGGCCGCCTTCCTTGAAGACGAATTCGACCGTGCCGTGGATCATGACCTCGGTGCTGTTGGGGCCGAAGGGGAAGATCTTGGTGGGGCTGTGGGAGCGCGAGGAGATGGCGGTCCACATGCCGTGTCGAAGGGACAGGATCTCTGCAGCAGAGGCGTTTAGCTGGGGGCGCAGGGCATGAGGAGGGATGGGTGAGAGGGTGAGAGGGTCAGAAGAGGACATAAGGGGGAGGGAAGAATTTGCGTAAGAGGGGACGGTGAACGGCGTTGTCTGGCTGGGATGACAGTATGGAGATTGAGCAAAGGATACGATGAGCGTACCAAGCCAAGAAGACGCTAGGGAGCGAGTTGCGGAGGGAGGGGGTTCTTATATCTGGTGGAGCAGACGACAATCAAAGATGGAGAAAGGAAGACAAACCTTCCCTGCCAACAGCCTTCTTGCTCGCCAAAATCATCGTAGCGTCGTCCGTAAAGGAGTTCACATATCGATCGTGAGCATGCGGTGTGTCGGATATGTGATAGAAGTTCTCGAAGAACTTTGGGATCGAGGGATCGATAGGGATGGAGGGCAGCTCGGAGGTGTACTGTGACGCCATCAGGAAAGATTCAGCCAGGTTGTCGAGGGTCAGTAGATCTAATGATTTGCGACACGGCAAGCATATAGTACGAAACAATTATAGGAGGGAGTAGAGTAGAGATAAGAGACCCAGACCACAACAACCCTCCTACCACAAAGTGCATTAATAATCTCAGCAATGACGTCCGAATCCTCTCGGCTACAGACAGCGGCAATCGAAACACCACCAACCTTCTTCCTCTTCAGCGCCCTCCTGATGGAAGTAGCGCTGACATCAATCCCAAACTCCTCCTTTACCAAAAGCTTCATCTCGGCAGGGTGCATGCCGGGATTGTACTGCAGGTGCTCGAGCAAACGTTCTTCAACGGCTGGGCCCGTCTTCAACGGTGGGCCTCGCCGCTTGCCCTCCGTTGGCTCTTTGGAGGTGCCATATCTTTTGAGGTTGTACTTCATGCGCGAGACTTGGCGCTCGGAGATGCTGAGGGCAGTTGATATGGAGGGGGTAGACTCGCCGCGGACGATGGCGTTAACAGCGGCGGCGCGGGTTGCGTCGCTCAGAGGAAAGGGCATGGTGGCGATGCAGAGATACAAGATACTACGATACGAATTCTACGAAGAGGGTCAATCTGTGAAGAACAGCAGCGAAGTTTTTGTTGTTACTTGGGGTTGATGCAATTGGGATTGATCGTGAGAGTAGAGATTGGGTTGGGTTGGTAGATAGTCCGCCAAGCATTTTGCAACTAGGATCATCATGGTGATGTAGGCTCGGAGGAAGAAGACCGTGTCTCTGAGTTCTTGCACGAAATATCCTCATAGCGATCTCGCCCCATTCTTGCCCCCGCGCTTCTCCGCCTAATGCTCTAGTCACCACCCTGAGCATTGACAAGCTCTTTCTCTACCGTACTGAGCCGCCTGCAGATATGAGATCGACCGCCAGGCGGATTCGATCTGGTCGTGGTCGTGCTGCTTCCGACATGCTTTCATCTCCTTCGCATTGCATCCGAATGTTGTAAGAAGCGGCGGGAGGGTGAACATGGTCGGACCGCTGTTCGCTGCCCGTGCTTGGCCGTCGTGGTTCGCCCTGAGCCGTACTGTGTTCTGGGTCTACTGCACCCATGGACGCGGCTGCTGAAGTAAGGGTGGACGCCATCTGGAGTCGGTCCACCCGCAATACTGCTGCCCCCTGTATGCTTTCTTCCTTTTCCTCACCAGTCTTCCCATCTCGGTTGCTCGTGATCCAGTTGTTGTAAGAACCAGGAGGGAGCTTGACATAGCCGGACCGATAGCGTCCGATCCCCTTTGTTGGGTGCTGCCAGATCGACAACGGCTGGAGGGGGTAGTAGGGGGTTGAAGAAATTTCCTCGGAAATGTGTGCCAACCGGGCTTGCTCCTGTCTGACTTCTGCAAGACGAGGCTTCCCCCGCCCAATTTCTGCCAGCTGGATGACTACCTCTTCTCTGAACGCCGACGGTAAATCGTGGCCATCGCCGAATCGATTGGAAAGCACATCTGATTTTATGAAGGGCGACCTCATCATGTCGACGTAGTCTGGAAAGGGTATCACCGGGGAGGGTGTCCGTGCCTCTGAAGAGACCAGACCTGTGGCTCTGGCTTGCTCGAGGACCAGTTCCGGCGACGGAGCCATTCTGAAGTCGGTCATCTTTGTGCTTGTGGTAATTGCACTTGCCTAGACCATAATAAGTTGAGCCTAGGATTGCAGAAGGAGGAGAGCTTACGCTTCGGTGCTCAGTAGGGGAATTGTTACTAGAAAATTGTGGATTATAGCCCAGAATCAAGACATCATAGAATGATTTCAGCTCCTCGTCAAGCTGAAGATCTTGAATAAGAAAATGCAAGGACCCAAGATCAGCTACTCACTTGCATGAAGATGCTGTGAATGTCAAACCAGCAGCATGACACAATCAAGCGTCGCGAAGCAATAAGCGGTAGTACCTACCAACCTACCAACGTGCACATGCCGGGACACGTATCTATGCAGCTCCCTGATACATATTACAGGATGGCAGAAAAATACTTGCGTGAACGTTTGCTACATAATCCAGAGCTCTTTACACATGCTTAATTACTACCCAAATACAAGAGTATGCAGGGGATGTCCGCTCGACGCTCGAGAACGATCTCCACTTTAACCTCATGGCTTAGCCGCCACTCTTCGGTGCTGAAAATCGCCTGCGGAGACAGATCCACCATGCATCCGCTTTTCACAGACGAGGAAGAGAAGGAAACAACACATACGTCCAATTTTGGGGGACATCTACCTGTTCCGCATTACTGCCATATCAACAATATGACAGATCAGTATATGAACTCGTCTCGGCCAAACATCAGTTCGTCCTCATCATCATCTTTGGATCGAGGTTCAACTTGATCACCATGGTCCTCGTCCACCACAGCATTGACGGTATTTCTTTCCTTCGTCAGCGGGCCACGCTCGTTGGAAACGCGTTGAGTGGAGGACGGAAGCATAGTCAATGCAGGTTGCGTTGAACTTGTAAGGTTCCCAGATAGCCTGTTGACGTTTTTGCCGACATACCGAGCGGGAAGCGGAGGAACAGGAGGAATGTCGGAGGGGAGGTGTACAGCTCCGCTTTGGGGGGTTCCAAAGCTACAGAGTGACTCCACAGCCGCCGCGAGTCCGGCTTCCTCTTCATCGCCGCCAAGAGTTCGTGGCACACCAGCACCTGAAGTGGACGGCCTCCTCTGGTTGGAGAAGCTGTGGTAACTTCCAAATGCTGGCCCCACAGACGGAGCGCTCCCCACCGGCATCGACAATGCCGATTGGTAGGATCTCGAAAATGAGGAGCTGTTACCGCTGTGTCTTTTCTCCCTTATGGTACCGTAATTGTCGGGGGCATAGAAGTGATCACTGGTCGGCGGTGGTGTCGTTTCAGCTGAGCTCAAATAGTCGTCTTGGACCTCCGAAGTCCCTGAAGCAGGAGGAGAGGCCGAGGAGTGATCGCTGTCATTGAGCTTAGCTGACTCTGGTGCTTCAGATGCATCCTGGTTCATGCCAACAAGGACCGAAGCCGCTTCAAGCAATTGCACCTGTTGATGCTTGGAGATGAGCAGCTTTGAAGTATAAGACCACTCTGGTGTATGCTCCCACCTAAAGAGAAAACTCGTCAGTAAAAGCGAGACGTTTCCATTGGTCAAGGTAGTCCACTTATGGGAAGGGGCGAGAATAAGCAGGCTTCATAGGGGGCACTCAAGGCTCGGAACCCCGAATAAAGGGAAAAACGATACTGACAGATGCTTGGTCAAACAGCTGCTGTGCTTATATCCCTTCCCGCACTGCTCGCATCTCAATTCGCCGCTTGCTCTTTTGCCTTCACCTTTACCGTGGTGCGCACCTTCGCTGGCACGCCTGACTCGTGCTTTAAATGCCTGGACTTCATAGCCGGGTGGTAGGAGACTGGCGGCGGCAGCAGAGCCTTCTTTTACCGGGCCATGCTCGCATGCAGCAGTGTCATCAGTAGAGGTGTCCATCAAAATAGCACTGCTAGGCCCCTGTCCACCGAAATCCGAGGAGATTGAATGGGCGGCCCGCGTACTTCCAACGTGCTTCACAGGCAAGCTTTGCCGGTTCATCTGACCCAGACTCGCTGGCAGATGATCCCCACTGCCATTTAAGGCAGCTAACAGAACAGCCGCGGTGTTGGAAGCTCCAGAAGTCATACTTTTGCGACGTGTCACTCGGTGCGAGGAACTGTTCGCTCCAAGCGAAAGAGTGTGAGAATGCTGTCGAGACCCCGAGTGACGGATAGCGATACTCGAAGAGGGTATCGTGCCCGCTGACGTGCGGTGCTGGCTCGGGGGGCGGGACATAAGCGTGTCCTGTGGTTGCGAAGTCAGTAGGTAAGATGGCAGCTTTAAGCATCGACCACGCACCTTGAAGCTTGACATGTTCTCAGACTTGGCTCTCTGGATCTTGTGGCTCCCAGAAGCCGGATACAGAGAGCCTAGGACTTCAAGACTGACAACGCGAGTCGATGCTGCTGTGTCGAGTCGTGGTGGTGAAAAGTTACGGAGGACGGGACAAAGCAACGAGAGGAAGAGCTTGTACAGATGCTACAAACGTCCAATCGAACACATTCCGAGCCTGGAAATATAGTGGACGTGTATATGGCGATCCCAGTTCCGAATTAGGGCGTTTTGCACGTCGAGGCTGATGAGGCGTAGCAGCTAAGAAACCAATGCGGACAAGTGGGCTTTTCTTATGGGTTGCAGACGGGGCTCTGCGGCCGGAGATTGACAGCGTCAGAGTGGGCTGTAACCTACTCTACGACAGAAGTCATGGAGCTGGCAGAGAGAAGAAAGAAAAAAAGAAAAAAAGAAAACAGTGGTTGCAGGTTGGAAGTTGTGAGTAGCGGGCCAAGTCTGGGCAAGCTGTTGCGGGGATTGGTATGGTATGCTTCGGGAGGGGAAGCTGCACGAGCTGCTTGATGCGAGGCTAACATAACCAAGAATCCTCCCCAGCGGCCACTGACCACTGACCAGGCACCTGCCCTCGAACGGCAATTCCACTCGACTGATTGATCATGCGTTCCATTCTCATCCTCATCCTAGCGAGAATCCCATTGCACTCCGAATACTCTGCGAAGACGTCCCATCAATTGGATCATGCGTCACATGCTTTCCAAGCTTGGATCATCTGCATCCACCGATCCCCACGACCGCCGTCCTGACGCCATCCTCCAAACCAGCTATCCTCGCACCAGCATACGTTCGCCGTACCTGAGCAAGTGCTTCCTCGAGCTGCAGGTTGGGGTCTGTATTTCTTTGGTCCAGGCACAGTCCACCCCCGCGCGCCATCGCCATGCGCCAACCACAAATTCCCCTAAGCGGAGCCACACGGTAAACGCCGGTTATCGGCCTGTCAAATCAGCTCCGATCTGGTCGAATCCACCCAGCCCTCTTGGCAGAGTGGTGATGGATGAGACAGGCTCCTTAAAACAACTCGGGGCCAGGTCACGCCCAGCTCCTTCGGACTGACGAGCTCCAAAATTGTCTTGAACAATCGAACAGACCAGGTCATGGTGGAGGTCTTCTGACCCCCTGGTGAGAGTCAATCAACCGACGATCGAGATCATCATGGCGGATATGGCATAATTGATTGCGCCTTCCCCATGCAAGACATACGCCAATCCAAGCCACAGTCAATTATAACCTCCAATTGGCCCGTCTTGAGCCCTCTATTTATGCCTGCTTGGGAAAGGGCCGCGCCTCGGTTCGCGGTCTCGTTCGCTGATCTGCGTTCTATGGTCCGAGGTGTCCAACATCAATTCGAGTGGTTTGAATTTTGATGCGAGATCGGGTTCCAGTTGCGCAATCTTGCAAATATACGTCGATCAAGAGAGATTATTCAAATCCATCAGCTCCCACAATTTAAAGCCTTCGCCATTGTCGACCGATCCTGAAGCGCGACCAAACATGTCTCGGTCAAGACTCGGAGTTGATGGATCAGGATAGTCCGGTGACGTCGAGCATTGTAATTGTCGCACTTGATAAGATAAGTTACTGCTAAGATAGCAATCCTCCAGAAGTATCTCATGGCGAATTATCTCCAAGGAACCTAAATATAATCAATCAATGTTCGCCTCGAATACGCATCTCCGATTTGCCGTCTCCTTGTTTAAATCCATTTTCAGCTGTTTTTGAGAGAGTATTCGTAGCTGTTGTGCTATTCTCTAGAGTTCGCTATCCATAATCGGAGCACCATTGATCCACTGTCGGACCAGCGTCGGTAGGAAATAAATATATAAATATTGAATCCTCTAAACACGAATTGACCAGCTGTTCCGAATACAAATTTTTGATCAACCATTCAGCGATAGGGTTGCGGTAGGTTAATTTTCGAGCACCCTCACGCTAAGCACAACTAGTGAACGTCGAGCTGCCGGCGCCCTTTTACACCATCCTACAGTTTCAGCAATGACTAAACCACAAACCCACCATGGCGTCCGAACAATATCGCAAAGTCGGCCGAGGCGGCGCTGGAAACTATTACAGCCCTCAAGACGTTGGAGATGTTGCAAAGCACATTAATCAGGTACACAACATCGAAGCTGCCTTGAAGTCTCAAACTAACATTCGGCTCCAGGACGTTGAAGCCCAGGCTGCCACCGGCGACACTCCTATAGAGGACCCCGAGGCCAAACCATCAGACTATGCACACTCTGGCCGAGGAGGGGCGGGCAATTACAAGCCTACAGCCAATTCTACCGCGCCCGGCATTGCGAGCGATCTCTCTACATCCATAAAGCAAACCCCGATCCCTGAGGGCGGCCACGGAGGAAGGGGCGGAGCGGGGAATTTCCGAGGGAGTGTCTCGTTGGAGGGAGGGCAGTCGGAGGTGGAGAGGGCGAACAGGCTACAGCAGGAAGCATATGCGAAGACGGTGGAGGACGTGGAAAAGGGAATGAAGCCACCGGAGAAGGCACATTTGGTGAACGAGAAGCTAGATGAGCCATAGATGAGAGTCGCAAAAAAGTCGCAAAAGTTTACGCGGACATTTGATCTCGGTAGATGTGGTTTAGCATTGCCATGACCTCTCGAGCCCAAACTCCTCGCTCATGCAGATAAGTGGTATCAATACGACATTCAATCAACATCCATCTCCTCCACCCCACCACCCACCAACAACCTCTGCCTCTTCTTCGCCTTAACCTTCTGCACCGGCTGTACCAGCCTCACCTCCTCCGCCAACGGCTCCTCCACCACATCCTGCATCCGCTCCGACGCTCTCACCCTCGGCAGCAAATGCTCATTCTCAGCCACCAGTTTCCGGTCCGCTGCCTTCGCCTTCTCCTTATTGCCAGCCATGCGCTTCTTGTAGAAGACCCTCTCCCTCTTCGCTCGGATCTCGGAAACGCGCTCCATGGCTTTGAGCGTCTGCGCGACGTGGTCGCGGTTGTACCGGACGGGCACGTTGCGCCGCGCGGCGAAGGTTAGGGTGCTGTCGACGAGCATTTCCTTGCCGGCGGACTTGCGGAAGGCTTTGGTCCATTTGAGCTACGTTCGGTTGTCAGCCCGAGACTCTTTTTGCTGGCTACATAGTGGGGAGGAGTATACCTTTCGCGGGTTGCGCTTCATCTTGAACTGTAGATCTTATGAGCATGCTGTTGTGGGTTTGCGGAGGAGCTGTCAGGGCTTACGTTCTTATGGCACTTGCTCCTGCAGAACTTGAACACTTTTGCGTCGTTCCTTACAAAGGTGATACCTATCCAACATCAACGGGTTTTCGCATGGCGGTTTGCCCGGAGCAGACCTTTGGAGGGGTAGCATGGTTGCGAGCAGAAGTAGCAAGTCTCGATCCTGGAAGCATATCAGTCACGCCTTGCTAACTATTCATTTTAACAACATACCTCATCTTGTTTGCGGATAAAAATGCTGTTGACTTAGGCCGATCGTAAGAAGTATTTCAAGAATTGAGAGCCGGACATTGTAGACGCTAGTGAGGGTTAAGCGAGAGACAGGGGTCCTGCGGAGTTTTTGGACTTCGCCGCCGCTGGATCGACGGGCTTTTCTCCAACGTCTACTAGCTACATCAAGCGACGCGCAACTTTGACGATAGCTCAGAGCTCGATACCCACGCTGGAGTCCATATCTACAGAAAGTCGGAGACGGACCGAATCTTCGGAGCTGAGCATGACGGCCCTGCTCGCCGTAGGGGTAGGAGTGGCCGCCGCAGCCTTCTTTGTAGGTGCTCGTTTTCGCCTGGACTTTTACTGCGCGTACTAATACTTTTGTTCTAGGGTCGAGCTGGGCTGGTGGCTCTTAGAAAATACCGCGGAGGAGCAGCAGGCGCAGCGGCTCTTGGGAAGGCATACTACAAGGGGGGATTCGAGCCGAAGATCAATCGTAGAGAGGCTGCGCTTATACTCCAGCTGAGGTACGTAACTAGCACTATTTACCATGGAAAGCTTTACTGATCTCTGCATCACAGCGAGCGAACGTTGACGAAGGAGAAGATCCGAAAGAACCACAGGCAGCTGATGCTGCTAAACCATCCAGACCGAGGGGGAAGTCCGTATTTGGCTACGAAAGTCAATGAAGCAAAGGAGTTCTTGGAGAAGACTTGAATTGCATAAAGAATCATTCTTGGTGTTTAGGTGGGGAAGGGTGTCGATATTAGCAAGGCGTTGGAGGTGTTCAAGTGAGGAATTACTATTCGCCGTAGGAATCGAAATGTATCTCTCCGCTCAATGGTGTCGAATTCACTTACCGAGCAAACACGTCAAGCGCCATATGCGACCTCAAATTGGGGATTGGGGGTGTTTCTTATTCACTTCATTCGTCAGCTGCTTGTGTCACCGGTGATCGACAGGGATAGCAAGGCACAGCCTCGTTACCTGCTATGGCTAAGGTGTTTGATTCTAAAACTATGAGTCCTTTGCTTTGACACAATAAAGAGTCGTTCTCCTACAAATCCGAGCCAAAGTTGGCTTTTCATGGAAGGAAGCATGTCTGGATCAGACGGGAAGCTTAGCCCCGCGGGGTATGTTGTATAGGGTACCTCGTACGCACTTTTCACGGCTCGCTGATCAATTCTAGGTATTTCAGCGGCGGAGTTGTCAAGATCTTGGTCGGACTAGAGGCAGTGGGATTTGACGTCCATCGCGAGCTTCTTTGTGCTCGGTCCGCATACTTCAGTAAAGCATTGTCAGGCCCTTGGGAAGAATCAAGTGGCGTCTTGAAATTACCTGAAGATGAGGTTGATCTCTTCCGCTGTATTCTGCAATGGCTCTACAAGGAAGACTTAGACCACACTAAGCTGCCCCCGCCTTCTGGTGGTATCAAAGCAAGTATACGGCTCTATGTACTTGCTGACAAGCTTCAAATACGTCCACCGACAGCACGATTTGGCATCTATTCATGCCCTACCTTTCTCAATGTCGTGGAGCGCCATCTGCGAGATACCAAATCGACCTTGACATGCGATGAAGTGGACTTTATCTATGAGAATACTTTGGCTTCATCACCTCTAAGACAGTTTGCGGTTCACCTAAGTGCATTTTCGTTCCACAAGCTGGGCGTTCTGATCGAAAATTATCGTCAGAGCTTCGAGAATACACCTGACTTCGCGATGGATCTCTGCAGGAGAATGATGAACCCATGGACACCCTTGGAGGGGATCCGGGATCCGCGGGGCCTCCCTGATGCAGGCCTCTTCGACCACAAACCATTTGGCCGTGGTCGTGAGGCTTCGTCAGTCTTTCAAACCTCCCGTTTATCCTCCGGAGAAGCTGCACCAGTATCATTGGAAGGCGTATCGTCGATGACAACACTTTTTGGAGGTTTAGCTTCCAATCCCGCTACGAATACTGCGCAGAATGAGGAATTTCAAAACATTTATACCTTACCAGAATACAAGCACTTTTCTCCCGAGGTATGTACACGCAACTATGGTATTGAGCTTGGTGTCACTGACATGCCGTAGGAGCTAAGGCTGGCTCACTATAATTCATCAAAGGCTACGACTTCGATCAGTAAGGCTCTAAACCAGGGAATTTCGGACTCACCGGCTTGACGTGGTCCATAATCGAAGCTTTTCTCACTTCCCCTCAAATCCTAGTTCACCGTGTCCGGCGTGTGGTAGTCAGGGTTGGTGGTATTGCATCGAGGAGGAATAGAGCATACATATGGTCCTTCGTCTACATCTCCCGTGCTCTTCGAAAATCGAAAATCTGTTGGGGTCCTTCCTGTCATGGAGCCTAGCGGAATCTTCGGGCCTTTGTGACCAGTCAATAAATATGAATGATCTAAGGTTTGCCACTAAGCATCACCTCTTTGATTTAGTGGTCAAGGGAACCATCAGCGTCGACAAAAGCTATGATGCGTCGGTCATCCCGAGACTATCGCTGTGTATCAGGGAATATCGGATAGGTTCAATGCAAGGTTATCATAGAGGGTAGTCTCATTCGAACGAAGTCTTGATGCTATTCTTGCATATTCTCTGCTTTGTCGATCAGAGCACTAATCAATCTTCTGAATTCTTCCCTCTCTTCCCACATCAACACATGACCCCGTCCTTGAAAGATCCGCTTTGTGACCCCACCTTCTTCTCCAAGCTCCTGGGCCAGTACCTCAGCGTGAGGTACAGTAAGCATTTGGTCGACAGTGCCGTGCATAACCTGTATTCTCTTCCTTCCAACAACATCGCCTATGGTCTTCAGTTGCTCTGGGCTCTTATGGTGCCAACCTGCAGCCAGTGCCTGACATAGGAAGCCTTTTCCTGTAAAGCCTTCCGTGTCTTGCCTTTTGTTCAACTCCTGAGCAGCAAATCGATCGCCATTGGTTGGGAAACCGCCTTCAGCGTCGGCTTCTTCAAGCCAAGGCTTGCTGAAGAGACGAAGTTTGATATCGGTTAGCTGGACATCAATTTCTCGCGGTATACTAGTGCTATTAGGCCTGGCTTCTGGTATCTCGACCATGACTACTTACAACATGTTTATTCTATTCCTTAGATTCTCGAGATAACCCTTCAAGCGATCAGCATCAGTTGACCTTCTGGTCCAGCCTTCACCCTGAGCCTTACCACTGTGTTCACTATACGTGCTGCAGTCGAGACAAGAGATAGTGATGCTATCCTATTGGGAATCATGAGCGCCTGGTGGAGCTGTCAGCTGGCGTAGTGTCTTTTTGTGTTCCAAAGAATACTATACAAGCTCCTGCGCAATCATGCCACCCATACTGACACCGATAATGTGAAGCTCTCTCTTGCCAGTCCAGTCCAGGTGATTGAGAAGTTCTAGAGTATCTTCGGCCATCTGAGTGGTCGTATACCGCCCGAGAGGCTTATCAGATTCGCCCATCCCTCGATTGTCGAACACCAAGCATGAACATTTCGATCCTTGATCATGCCCGAAGTCCTTGGTCTGCCGTTGCCATCCCGTTTTGAAGGTGCCAAGGCCCATAATCCACTGAAAGCAAGATCAATACTTATACGACTTGCATCATGGCGAAGAAGTGGAGCGTCCCGGTGGCTTGAACGATGGAAACCAGAATCAGGAAATATGGAAATGCCAACAAAGAGTATCCTTGGAACTTCGTTGAGAATTGTCATAGCTTAGCTCTCACGAAAAGAAAATGTCAAGAAATGGCCGTACCACAAGATGCGAGGGCCCGGTACCATGAACCTCGTACGCAATCTGGCATGGAGACCTTCTGCCTTCTCCTACCAACACTCTGCCTTTCTTTGACGGCTTCAGGTCCCATATCGCGCTTTTGAATTCGGGATGCTGAAGTATCTCGGCAGCCGTGAGGGGTACCCTGGGCCTCGTCAATCATTCATCACTTACGTTCTTCAGCGTTACACTGACATGTTACGACTTCATACATGGGTCACCAGTGAAGCGAACATCGAACGATTCTCACAAGCAAAGGCGCTCGAGGCGTTGCAATTAGGGCTGATGGCGCAGAACTAGCCAGGGTTAAATGAAGGCCCAACCGCGGCAGGCGCATTTGAAGTATCTTGATGCCTACATCACAACTTACCAAGCCGTGATTACCAATTGACCACTACGCCTTCAGCTTGGACTCTCTCCACAGCTTCTGTTTTCCAGCTCGCAGATGACTAACAGTCTCCAAGCTATTGCACGAATGAGTGTGCAGGATATACTGACCAATTCGCTTGCAAGCCCGCCCATCCTGGCAACACATAAGCCCTAGGTATTAGCTTCAAAACCACCAACGCAAGCCTGTCGGGGGGTGTTGGGGGGCATTATAATAAAGATGGAGTCCTTCCAATCCCAGCAGAACAACAACGCGTTCGCTGCGCCCCAAATTACTAATCCTCCCCTACATCAATACTTCGGCGGCAATGACCAGGATACCTCGCCCATGATGGAGAACTTCCCCATGGGCCCGTTCTATGGTGACGAGAACGATGCTGGAAATATGGACGACAGCAATGAGGCTAAGAGAAGGAGGATCGCTCGTGTAAGGAGGCTTGTTCCTGGCTAGATCGAGGTTCTAACACCGTGTGTGGCAGGCATGTGACATGTGCCGGAAGAAGAAGATCAAGTGCGACGGGAAGATGCCAGCATGCTCACATTGCATCAACTACAAGACCGAGTGCATCTTTACACAGGTAGAGAAGAAGCGAGCGCAGCCCAAAGGGTACGAGTTTGTGAAGCTCGAGTTGGAAGCCTCAGCAGTACTAATACTCGACGTAGAGCGAAGTACATTGAGGGCTTGGAAAACCGTCTTGGGAGGATGGAATCCCTCTTGAAGCAGTCGGGACTGGTGAATGAGGAAGATTGGGGGAGGACAGATTTGGGCACGATAGAGAAGAGGCTCGCAGAGCAAAATCGTAGACGGAGCAGTCCAGGGACGCCTTCAAAGTCTCCGACCGACTCAACTAGTACAAACACGATCCCCCGTCCATCCTCAGAGTCTCGGCGTACTACCCCACAAGTACGACAGTCTACCACACCGAACAGTTCTGCACCGTCGCCGAACCCCGTCAAGGATAAGGAGCAGGACAAGGAGGATGCCAAAAAGAAAGAAAAGGCGAGAGAAGAGGAGGTCGAAGCGCTCTCGGATATGATGTGCTCGCTTGTGACGAATAACTGTGGCGAAACTAGATATATTGGTGGGTCGGGCTGGGATAAACGCCGTATAAATGCTAATAAGCTTGTTTAGGCTCCTCTTCCGGGTTCTCTATTTTCTCGCCGAAGGGTATACAATGGGTAAATGAGAAAACTGGTGACAGCTCGTTCCAAGAGATGATCTCCTCAGCAGCTGTGGACGACAACAAGTGGGTCTACTGGAAGCCGGAGATATTTAGCGACATGTTTGTGAGGCGCACATACATGCCATTACCCCCGAGAGACGAGGCTTTGTCATTGCTGAAGGATTTTTTCGAGAATTTCAATTGCATGTTTCCGCTTTTCCATGAGCCAACCTTCATGCACCTCGTCAACAAGCATTACACGAAGGATCCGTATGAGGGCTCAGGGTGGTGGGCCAGCTTGAATGTAGCGCTCGCCATTGCGCACAGATTACGGGTCATGAGCAACATAGTACCGCAAGAAGATGACAATAAGGCTTGGGCGTTTCTGAAAAATGCAATGGGTGTCTTGACCGAGCTGACAATGCGAAATACGGATCTTCTCAGTGTCCAAGCTTTGCTAGGAATGGTAAGGTTTCAATCCCTTGTATATGCTTTGGCCATTGCTGAACGTTCATTGAAAGGCCATGTTCCTACTTGGCACGCCAAACCCTCAGCCGTCTTTCTTCCTCGTTTCTGCAGCGCTCCGACTCTCGCATAGTATAGGCCTTCACAAGCGGGGATCCGGTTTCAACCTCAACCCGATAGAGCTCGAACAACGGAAGCGTGTCTTCTGGATTGCCTATATCCTAGACAAAGAGTAAGTGTAGCGCACTCGGTGGGTATCACGATCACTAAAGCATCATAGCATTTGTCTTCGTTCAGGACGACCTCCCGCGCAAGACGACGACGATATGAATGTCGAGCTACCCACTGAAGATCCAAGTGACAACATTGGCAGTATCCCTCTTGCCGATGGCAAAGGCAAAGCCAATCTGTTCAGGCTTATGTGCACCTTCGCGATCATTGAAAGCAAGGTTTACAAGCAGCTATACTCCACGAAAGCTTCGAAGCAGTCTGATGGGGCTCTACTCAATACGATCGGGGAGCTTGATAAGGAGCTTGAAGACTGGAAAGACTCGATACCTCTTGACTTCCGACCAGAGAACGAGATCAAGGCGTCACATACGCCCTTGATTCTGCATATTGTAGTATTACACTTTGCGTACTACAACTGCTTGACCACTATACACCGGATGTCGGTTCATCACGGATACTGGTCGAACCGACTTTCAAATTATGCCATCCAAGGACTGAATGCAAGACCTTTAAATCCGAGGGTCTTTATGTCGGCTGCCTTGTGTGTTACAGCTGCTCGGGCTTCGATACATCTTATCAAGTACATCCCGCAGGGCGACTACTCTTGCGTCTGGTCAGTCTACACTAAGCGGACATGTCAAATTGTGTTATTAACTCACTATAGGTTGATCCTCTATTTCCCCGTGTCCTCTCTCGTTACTCTCTTTGCCAACATTCTTCAGAACCCGCAAGATGCTCGCGCTCGCTCTGACGTAAGATTGATGAACCAAGTCGTCAATTTCCTATCTATTCTCAGTGTGGTCGACGAGCAAGGTGGTAGTGGAGGCGTCAAGCGTATGCTAGGAGTATGTGCGGAATTCGAGCGAATAGCCAAAGTCGTCCTCGAGAAAAGCGACAAGGAGAATTTGCGACGGAAAAGAAAGAGCACTACGAAGGACTCGATCTCTGACACTACGGATCCGCAGATACCGCAGAAAAGAGCCGCGCCCCAAACACCAAGCCAGAGCAACATGTCTGCCCCAACCACCAACGTCTTCACTCCAAACTTTTCCGGCAACGATCTTAGTTCCCAACCCTTCAACCCCTCTCTCAACGGCTTCTCTCCTGCCCCCCTTCCCGTCAGCAGCAACGACATGCCACCCCCCCTCGACTTCTCCACCCCTTCCGGCAGCGACTTCGCCAACATGCTCAACCCTGGCGCCGGTATCCCACAGGACTTTGGAGAGAACGGCGACATGGAGCCGCAGTTTGGAGCCTCGATGGGTTCGCCCTTCAATACGGGAAGCTTCCAGCAACCCTTCGTCCCACAGGATTTGTGGCAGATGCCCATGACCCTGGAATGGGACTGGGCGGATATGACGAGTATGGGCTATCCATCATATGATGCCACTGGGCAGCAGCAGATGCCTGACGGTCAAGGCTAGGCATATGGATCTGGGCTGGTGGTGTTGGGGTGCCCATACTTGATGTTCTCGATACCCGGATTACTACAGCGGGTGTCTCCCGCCACGATGCAGGCGGTCAGGGTGGCATCGTTGCCATCTCGACCATACTGGCACATTCGGGAGCGCCTTTCTGTGATAAATGCGATGACATGTCAGAGCTGAATGCCCTAAATCCTCTATTAGCTGGAAATTCCACGCGCAGCTGCAGGTTCGAGGTATGCGCGTTGGTTGGGACGGGACGAATGGAAACGGTCACGGTAACGATGGGTGACGGAGCTTGGATTTGGGCGTTTGTGCATCGTAGAAGTGGTCACGCCCCTCATCAGTAGATACAGTTCCAGCCAATGTATTGTAAGATGAGCCTGCGCAGCGGCTCTTTTCCCCTCAATGCGAAACGCATCTAGCGCCCACTTCACAATCTATACTGTGAGAGTACGAGTGCCGATTTGTTTTTTCTATTTACGTGCTTCCACGGCACTCTTGCAAGATGGACTGAGGAAACCTGCTACCCGGCCCTGATGCTGCACAGCATCTTCGCTCCCGTGAGCTGAGATCACTCGCTCCATGCCGAAAGATCAAAGCAAGTCATCCTCCTCGACAGCCTTCCCCACACGCACACCTCCCCAGAGCCTCCTCCGTGTCCTCAATATCAACAAAACCCCATACACACCGCACTTACATCACCGGCCCCGGCACAGGCACATCCCCACCACCCAAGTTCTCCCCCGGCGGCGGTGGCGGCGTACCCTTGGTATCCTTATCGAAATACTTGGTGAACTCCTTATTCTCCTCAAACGGCCGCTTGCCCAGCAGGCGGATCATGTCCTCCCTGCCCAGCACCTCCTTGCTCAGCAGCTCCTCCGCCACGATGCCTACTTCGCGCTTCTTCTCCGTCAGCAGGTCGCGGCACTGGTGGTAGGCTTCGTCGACGATGCGGCGGACCTCATGGTCGATGTTGCGCGCCGTTTCCTCCGAGAAGGGCTTGTGCAGCTGCTGCTGGTCCTCCTCGAAGTAGAGGTAGCCGATCTTGGAGGACATGCCCCATTTCGTGACCATGGCGGTGGCCATGCGCGTTACTTTGTTGAAGTCGTCGCTCGCGCCGCTGGTCACGGTCTCGAAATGGAGTTCCTCGCTGACTCGCCCCGCGAGCGTCATCGCCATGCGGTCCATCAGCTGGTTGACGTTCAAGAGGTGGACGTCGCCCTGGGGGAGGAGTTGGGCGTAGCCGAGAGCGCCTTGGCCGCGCGGGATGATGCTAACTTTCAGGAGGGGGTCGGCGTATTTGAAGAACCAGCCGCAGATGGCATGGCCGGCTTCGTGGTAGGCGACGGTGCGTTTTTCTTCGGGGTTGAGGACGGTGGATTTTTTCTCGAGGCCGCCGATGACGCGCTCGATGGCTTGTTCGAAGTGGTGCATTACAACTTTGTCGGCGGAGGTGCGGGCGGCTGGGGAATGAGTCAGTAGATGATCTATGGCGAGGAAGTACTTAACATACCGATAAGAGCGGCTTCGTTGACGCAGTTGGCGATGTCTGCGCCTGAAAAGCCAGGGGTGAGGGCAGAGAGGCGACCTGTCAGCCAGTCCATGTTCTCGTCTGTAACGATCTTGGCTAGGTGGACCAGGAAGATTTGTTTACGACCCGCCATGTTTGGCTTGTCAATGGCGATGTGTCTGTCAAAGCGGCCAGGACGGAGAAGAGCCGGATCGAGGACGTCCGGCCTGTTGGTGCCGGCCATTACGACAACTTGCTCGGATGTATTGAAGCCATCCATTTCGGTCAGAATTTGATTCAAAGTACTTTCCCGCTCATCGTTGCCACCGCTGAAGCCCCCTTTACCTCGCTTTCGGCCGATGGCGTCAATCTCATCGATGAAAATGATGCAGGGGGTGTTCTTCCGAGCATTGGCGAACAGGTCTCGTACTCTTGAAGGCCCGACACCAACGAACATTTCGACGAACTCCGAGCCGCTAACGCTGAAGAACGGTACGCCAGACTCTCCTGCGGTAGCTTTTGCAAGCAACGTTTTACCAGTACCTGGCGGGCCAGACAAGATGGCACCTCGAGGTATTTTGGCTCCAAGCCGTTCATACTGTCCAGGCTCCTTCAAAAAACTGACAAACTCCATAATCTCCAGTTTTGCTTCGTCCATGCCCGCAACGTCACTGAATTTTGTCTTGACGTCTGTCTCGTGATTGAAACGTTTCGCCTTACTCTTACCAATGCCGAAGATGCCACTTTGGCCGCCGCCACCACCACCGGCTGCCCGTCTCGACAGCCAGATCAAGGCACCGAGTAGTAGTAGTGTAGGAGCGAAATTGAGTGCTGCGTTCGTCCAGTTGACCTCCTTGACGTAGGCCACCGGTATTCGCTCGTTGCTGGGGATGTCTAGCTCGTTTTGTGCTTCGTCTAATCTTCGTTCGAAAGCCTCGACAGAGCCAATGCTGAAGTAATAGTGGAAGTTGCCGTGCTGAGCAGGACTCTCGGGGTACGTTCGGCTGACCGCATCTCGATGCAGATCGACTCGGACTTGATTCGCGTTGATGACGCTCAGCTTCTCGACCAGTCCCTTGTCGAAGAAGGTATTTCGGAATTCTTGCCATGTTATCTCTTTGCTGTTCTCGCCGGGCACGACGAGGCGGAACAGAAGGTATCCTACGAAGGCGGTGAGAATAATGGTACTCGTGTCCATCTTGATTTCTCCGTTAAAGTTGAGGCCGGGTGAGTCTTCTTTCTGCTTTTGCTTTTTCTTATTCTTGTTCTGGGCCTTATCCTCGCCGTCCTTACCCCCCGTCCCTCCCTCCTTCTCGTTCGCAGCCGCCTTCTCAGCTACTTTCCGGATGAACTTGGTGGTTACCCTAACTAGCTTCGCTACGGTTGCAAGGTCAAGGGTTCCGGTTTTCTGAATGACCATGATCTCCCGCACTTCTGAAGGTATACCCGAGCGCTTCATCTCTTCTATGGCCTTCTCGACCAGCTTTGCCTGCGAGTCAGGCAGTCCTCGCTTCATGAGCGAGAACAGCGCGTCCAGGTCGTCTCGTTCCACTTGGCTGGTCTTCAAGGTGGGGGGCGAGGATGGCTTGCCATTGCCTTGCCCAGACGTGGGCGATGACATGGGGCTTGCATTGCTATAGAGTTGCTCGAACCCAGGTGCGGCCTTGCCGGCTTTCCTCCTCTCCCCCTCTGCTATCGAACCTCCCTCGGTGGCCTTGGCTGCATCGTTGGTCTTATCCCCAGGCTTCTTCGGATCTTCATTATTAACGGTGGCGTATGTTCGTAACCTGGATCTTGATAGTCGTGATTGGTGTGATGCGGCAGCGAGAGCGTAGGAGGATCGAAGGCAGCTTGTTCTATTGTAACTTATCCCCGACAATCTTGCGAGATTGCTTGCACGTCGGAGGAGTGTGGTCATGTTAGGATCGAAGGGAGGTCAGGACAGGGCGAGTTGCCCAGTAGTTAACAGAGGTCGCTAACTTCGCCACTCGATACTGCACTGTGAAGTACGCTTTCATCCAACAGTGAGTAGCAGGGTTTTGCACCGTAATGATGTTTATTGAGCGACCTCTCTGAGATGGTGACGGAGTCTACTTCCTATGGTCACTCAGGCTTACTAATCCCGCCTCCCTCCTACTTCTTGTGCTTCTGCAATAGTCGCCCGCCGTAGTAGGGATCAAAATAAGTGCCTGCTTGTTAGTCTGTGTGAAAACTCAGATATACAACAGGTATTGATGCACTCCTAATTGGGTTTTCACATGTCACGAAATCTTTGCGGAAAACAAGTTCTATCAGTCTTATACCTGCTTTGTCCCTCACAAACTAAGTATACATAGGTATTGAATTGGGCGATCGACTTATTTTTGTAGAAAGTTGCCCTAAAGATCTTTCCGGAATGGCCTCGAGCTGCTGTATGCTTGTTCACAGTTCCTTGCGTGTACCCTTCTTGCCATACTGGTCACTGAAGTTCCCTGGCAGATCCGAGCTCAGTCTGGGAACGAACTTGCCGACACGCTTCTGATACTCCTTGTACTCTGGGTACTTCCTAGCCGACACGAGCTCGGTAAACCAAGTCGAGGCCTGGAACAGGACGAGATACGCTATCGCTCCGATGCCGGTCCAATTATAGTACGTCTTTGTCACATAGCATGACCAAGTGTAGAGTGTAACCCAGACACCTTGCTCGGCTGCAAAATTAGGATGCCGACTCCACGACCACAGCCCGACCACATTGAATCCTCGGTCAAGGTCCTCTTGGTGGTACTTGCTCGGGTGTTTGGCGGTCTTCAGGTACTCGTGCTTTGCGCTCTGGAAGTCTAGCGGCAAATGGCCATCAGTACGAGGTATCAATGCCGTGGGGACGCACTCACTCCATTGCTGTTGATCCGCCATAAACGAAAGAGCTGCGAAGGCTACCATAGCGCCTGAAAAAGCCGTGTCCCCAAAATTCAGCTGGTTTTCGGATCTTCTAGCTGCAAGGACCATCAGATAAGTCGGCATCGAGATTGTGAAGAGAAGAACCTGTGAGCCGCGCTGTTAGCGGCACATTGTCGCTATGTCAATATAGGATCCTTACGCTCTGCGCTAGAGAGATGAAGAGAATATTGAAGACAACAAAAAGCGGTGGACTAATGTGCGTCCGAAGGATCTCCCATCGGTAATCTTCGGATCCAATGGTATAACCACCTTTGCGCCAGTAATTGAAAGTTAATCGTGTCTAATATAATCAGCGTTAGGTATGGAGAGAAACCCTCGGAAGCTTACACTCCATAGTACACTAGCAACAATTAGCGCATCAAGGCGCGCCGTCGGCAGGCCTATGGCATGTGCATAGAGCACGAAATGGGCATTGTAAAGAGTGGGCAGCAGACTCCAAAAGCGGTCGACTTGAGAATAATTCCTGTTGATCTCTCCTGCGACGAAGAATATCGGAGCTAGGAATAGCGATAAGGCGAACGCAGAAACTAGAGGATTCGTCGTTATATACAAAACCTTCAGTGCTTGTAGGTTGGTGATCGATTGAAACACATGCGGAGCGAGATCGTAGAGTTGCGGAATATATGGATATACGGTCTTGTCAAGGTTGGTGCAGTCGGGCAATGACTTGATGACTGGGAGAGACATACCGGATCGAAGCAGCAAATATTTCTTGAGACAATCGGAGAGGAGTTTGGATGCCAGACCCAAAATTGGTGACGACATCATCGATCTATCTGATCATGCTTGGGGGAGAGGCCGGACTTCGGCAGCGGTCCGGCGCCCTTGGCTCAATTCTAAAAGGAAGGGTTATTATAGGTTTTGTATCTAGGTTTTGTATATCAAAGTGCCAGGCTTTTTAATTGTTGTTTCCGTGGGTATCATCCGAGACTCCACCTCTCCGAGCGTTATCTCTCAACTGATCTCCTTATTCTAATTGCCAGGATTTTCCCTTGAACTTCCCTCCTGCATGTTTCCAGCTTTCCGTCATAGTGAGTCCAAGGTTATAATGTAGCTTATCGAAGCTCCATGCTACAATTCCAAGCTCACCTTCTCGCTTGTACCATATCACGCTTGCTGGACCTCAGAGTCTTCTTCAAACGTTCTGAGCGTGTTCGTCGAGAACGTACTATCTGGCATACTTTGCTATGGAGGCGGATCAGGATGAGCCTCAGCAGCTCGTTGGTGAAGGCGTATCTGTGTCGCTAACCCATTCGCCTCTCAACGTTCTCTCGACCATGGCCTTCGTCAGGAGTCCCAAGGCGGGAGCTATCGTCCTCTTCGCAGGTACAGAAATTCTGCCCATGTTGGTAGAAAAGCTTCCGCTGAGGGAGTGTTAGGCACCACACGCGACAATTTCGCGGGCAAGCCAGTAACCCAGCTTGAGTACTCATCATATCCGCCACTTGCTCTACGAACCATGCTCGCAATTGGCCAAGCGATAAAGCTCAAACATAAGCTGACTGCAATCAGTATCGTTCATCGCTTGGGGGTGGTTCCTATTGGGGAAGAGAGTATCCTCATAGCAGTTTCTGCGCCTCATCGAGAAGCAGCTTGGAGAGGCGGTGAGGAAGCTCTGGAAGAATGTAAAGAAAAGGTCGAGGTTTGGAAACTAGAAGAATTTGGCGGCAATGAAGGAGGAGTGTGGAGAGCAAATAGGGACGGAGCCATGGGAGTACCGGGCTAAGCGTAGAACCTGATTGAAGCACAAAAGATATGCAATTAGTTCTTCCTGGATATTTCAACGTCTCAATATATCATAGTGCTCACTGAAGAATTTTCAGCTTCCTAGCGCTTCAGCAAACCTACTCCCGAAGGCCCAACATTGTGTTTATACATCTGAGAGCAGGGACCCTGGTTTTTGATGATCTCAGATTAGATGTCACTCCACTGGACGGGAGCCCGACATTCAAACCCCCAGGGTTCCGGACGTCTTACCTAGAAATGGACGGACTCGCTAGTTTTGAGATTGGGAAAACGTAAGATGTAACGTTACAGATAATACCCTGTAGAAGCATACGAAACGATTGAGCCGAAGCTTAGGATCATCCAGGGAACGCGCAAGTCTTGTCTCTGCTATTCGATCCAACTTCCCGGCATCGTCTCCTCAGGGTTCTCGATCATTGCCCAAAATTCTCCTGCCAAAACGTCGGTAGGTTCCGACCACCATATATGCCAATCACTTGGGGCCGCTCCGAAATCGAAGTTGACTATATGCCATATTTCAGGATCAGAGTCCAACCCCCAATCAAAAAAGAATGGGACATCTTTCGATATCGAAGATAAATCCCATGTCTCTCTCTCCTTTCGCCCGTACTCGACAAGATCCACCCCCGAAGCTACCAAGTCTTCAAGCCAAATCGTTGCCACCAGCTGGAATTTTTGGGGTGTGGAACCATTCCAATTAAGCCAATCAAGCCCTTCAAAAAGGCTGATGAACGGGGTTTGTGGGACCCCGTTAGTTGGCCAACGTCGCGCTATCGACACAGCATGTATGTCTGCTCCAATGGTAACCAGCTCACGTGTCAGTAAACGCCAGCCTGATGTTTCAGTAAGCATTAGGAGACAACGGTGGCTTGTGCCTACTACCTTCTAGATCCTCCCCGCATTCCCTTTGACTCCGAACCTTGTTCTTCAGAGACCTTGGTTGCATACTCGAAGCAAGGGCTTGCGCCACAGCGTGTAAGAGTGTTTCTCCATCATCTGACTCAAATGCGACGTCTGCTGACGATATAGGTCCAGGGTGTAAGGCCACCCTGAACAATTCGGGACTATTAAACGGGGCCCTTTTCGCGATATCTATGGCAACGTGACCACGTATCTCTATAGATGTCTCGTAATATGGAACGTCTGTATGTTGTACCAATGAGAGGAAACCTTCTTTCGGCCCACGGAATGACCTTAGCATCTGAGTTTCAAGCTCGATGCCGCAGCTATTGAGAAGCAAGTGAACAGTCCCGAGAAACTCATCGAGATCTAAACGTTGTATAACCGAGTTGCACATAACATCGAAAAGGAGAGCGCTGTGCGACATCAGCATCGAATTAGGCCACATCGCAATGGACCCGTTCTCACTTTGGCCACTCTTTGGATGTCATCTCTGGGTCAACACCTTGCTCTAACAAGAGTCGACAGACGGGGAGGTGGTGACTCCAAGCAGCGTGCTTTTCAAGTCAGCACGGTCAAATTGCTGTGGTATTATCAATCAATGTCATGATGCCTCAAATTTATTAGCGGCATCAATGGCGTAAGTTGTCTAATCATTAATGGGGAAGAAATGAAACAATTTGCAAGGTTGGGGACTTCAATGGAAACGTACTGATAGTAGGCTACGACCACCTTCATCAACGTCAAACGGAGAGGCCTGCCCTCCAGCGAAAAGGTCTAAAAGGCCTCTCACATCTCCTTCTCTAGCCAATCTAATGACTGAAGAGCCCGACGGGATAATATTGTATGTACGTAGATTATTATTCCACCCAGAGCGGGATTTGCAAACCTCAACGTCCCAAGCCCAATTCATGAAATATAGCACTTTACGATAGTGAAACGTCCGCATCTTCCGTTGCTCGTTCCGTCGTCGTTGAAGTCTGGCACCATTCCCAAAACTCGAGGAACCGGAGCCAGAGCTGTTTGATGCACTGAGACTGGTTATGGACTGGCAGGTTGCAGCACATGGTGGGACTATATGTCTAGCTCCTCTGTAGCGCGTTAGTAAATACGGACGCTAGAAGGAGGCTTCAGCGAGCCAGCATTTTCTACACTTACTTTGTAGGCCCCAGTACAAGATCTTGAGTTTGCACAGTATTGATAGATTGTAACAATCGTGAAACTATTATGTCAGGCTGCATCTGCAACATTTCCCTGCCGAGAGTTATTGCAGGGCCCCTTATAAAAGACTTCGACCACGCATTGCAGCGTCAAACTTCCCATAAGTAACAGAATTCTCAATAGCCGTATATAATAATAACATGGTGGAAATGGGGTGGGGTCAATGACGGAGTCACGGAGAGATATAGCAAAAGCCAGGGGCTTAGATGACTAAATGTAATTACGAGACGACTCGTACTTACGTTGTATAGCACTGATACGAAATTGACAGCAGGCGGATAGCACTCTTGAGTCGCGATTTATACTTCTTAATCTTATCTTTCTTGAACACAACCTTTGCCGAAGCCCATCTCTTCTTCAACCGATGCTGAGTATTAATGTCGGCACTAAGCTTATCCGTAAGCTCTTCCAATTGACTAGCTGCTTGTCTGCAGAGCTCCAGGCATCTCGAGATCGAAGTGACTTTAGATACCGTGCTCGAGATAGGATTGCGGTGCTGGTGCTTGTCGATATCTGCTAGTGAATGGTAGAGGCCGTCCAGTTCTTCGATCAGCAGTGTGATGTCTTCTGGTGCTTCGATGATGTCGTTCCAGTAGCTTTTCAGTTTCGCAAGGCTGTTGGCGATCTGCACTGCAAGGGTCGCGATGCTGATACCGCTGGCTACCAGGCCGACGATTTCGGCCATTTCCCAGACGGTACGATTGAATGAAGAAGGCTTTTCTCTACTCAACAGGCCGGTAAATTTGAAAGAGAGGCAGGTTTCAGAGTCTAATATCGTGGACGAACGGTGGCGAGGCTGAAGCTGTACGAACCATTGGACGCTATACCGCAAGGGTGGATCTGGCTCCCAAGCGATACAACAGGTCGAAAATACTACGAGAATTACCTAACGTAGGCCTTTTGGTCTAAGTAATGTTTGGAATCCCTTATGCCGCTTCCCTCCTCCGCTGCAGGCCCTGTTTTCCTGTGCAACCACACAATGAAGAAACGCACGATTGACTGCATAGATAAAGGTAAGAAGCCCAGACATCTCTTGTTTGATGAAGCATGTTTACAGCAGCCAGTGTAGTGGTGGTGGTTAAGCTCGTTGACTACGAACTAGGTGGGAAATATCTTGACAGCCGGAAAGCTCGCTGGAACAATATCACCTTGCCAAGAAAATTTCACTCTTGCCAAAATTTCACGAACTTCATATACTTCTTGCTCTTGCACTTGCGTCTATCCACGCACCCACGCATATAATATCTAGATAACTAGTCTGATTTAGACAATAACTAAACCATTATGCTTACACAGTTTTGCGATATACTTTAAAGCGTTGAGTCAAAAGTTGTGTAACTATGAGCTTACACACGCGGTCGCATTGTGCTCAATCTTGACACGAAATGAACAGGCATCTCAACACATATAATATATTGTAGTAAGCGTAAGTGTCAATTAGATTAAGCGCTCTTAAAGAGTATTCTCGTAAAGGATTCGTGTTATTTACCCCTCTGATACCATAAAGTATATCTTAGTGTGCACCCTACAGAGCTGACTGTTTGTGATTGGCTCCTTCCCGGGCAGGCGAAGATTCGGTACTTAGTTTGTCCGAAGCCCTGAATTCACGTGACCTTTTTAACGGCTTAAAAAGGAAGTACTAAAAGTACTTGTACTCAATATTTAACATTGATAAGACCCCTGTTTGTGCTTGAAAATTCCCCGCATTGCAATGCATCGCCTATTGTGGTGGGCAAGCCAGTACTTCTCACAGGTTACCACGGCCGTTGTGCATTGGTAAGGCCTGAGATCGGGCCTAAGAAAACACCCGTTTCGGGCCCGAATACAACATCTTTTCAAGCATTCTCCCTCTCGAGTATAAGTAGGTTTAACATATCTTTGAATAGTCCTTCGAAATTCAGTTTCGTATCAGTGCCACAAGCCACAGCATTTCCGCAAAAAAGGATTGTGATTTCTATACTGAAATTTACCAAGACCTCATCACTATCGCCGCCCGGGGGGCCCGACCAGGCGGCAAATGAATGTAAACACTCTGGCGCTCCAACTTTATGTATTCCAAGCCTTCCACCCCCACAACCCCATTTTCGCCCTTCAAACCCTAGCTACTGCTTACACCTTCCCCCAAGGAATTTCAGATGTGATTCCTCACCTCTGCCAGGGACGGGTGCAGCGTCCCGAGATCTGAGTCTGTGGGGGCCCGACATCCACAGAGCCAGGGCCGTTGAGGACGGTGTTGCTGCCGTCGACGCCCTTGAAGGTGCAGGATGCGTAATTGTAGGTACGGATGTGGGAGATGCTGAGGGGATTCTCTGTTATAAGGTTAGACCGGGGGCTTTGCACCAGTGAGGCGGCGGACAAAGGAAGAGTCGAAGGGGGCAAGCGAAGGAATGTGAAGACGTACCGAGGGTGAAGGTAGTTCCGTCGGCGGGGACGACCTGGGAGTAGGAGGCGTCTGCTGCGCCTTCAAAGGTGACGTAGACACCTGGAGTATAGGCCTGAACGTAGGCGCCGAGGGAGAGGAGAGCGGCAGAGATGGTGAAGACCTTCATGGTGGATTGCTTGGAGATGCTGGACGTTTATGATGTAAGAGATCCTTTGATATGTTGACTGTATGATTGATTCTTTGGCGAAGAACAGAGAGATGTGAGTGACGGAGAAGAAAAAGAGATTGAGGGGCTCTATTATATAGCCTCAAGATACGAAGCTTGATAAGTACCGCTCTCAGAGTCTTGGCCGCTCATGATGCCACAGCCTCCACGTACGATGTTACTTCGGCCCAGCAGGTGAGATTTGATACTGGCCATGGCGTGACCCACGGTCTGCTGAGCTGATCTCGTCCTCGTGTCGCGGAGAACGGCAGGCCATGAAGCGTCAATCGAATGATACTGAAGCCGAATAGAAAGCGGTGAGAAAAGCTGGAGAGATTGGTCACGAATCCTACAGGACACTTCTGCGCGGAGAGAAAACACCTCAACTATACTATCGAAGTTCTGCATGCGGGATGTTACGTGCTGTTAAAACGGGCTCATGAACCTCGTTTCAAGTAAACAGATAAAGACGACTCTTTGAGCTCAATTCGTCAACAAATTTCTTACTTTGCCCTGAAGAAAGGGGCCTCCATCTGGAAATGGCGATAAGGCAGCAATGTAGTAACCTTACGGGGCTGAGGCAGATCTCGCCTTCGATGTCAGACAATCGTGACAATCGAATCAGCACCATCTGTCTCGTGAACCAACAAGAGCTGAGAAGTCTTTGCGGTGATTCCAATCGGCCGATGATTTACTGCCAGTTCGTACAATGTCCTGACGATCATCTGACTCGGTGGGAAGCTGGCCATTGGGAGCAGTGGTCCCAACAATGAGCCTCCCGGAAGGCCCTGGAATGATCAGGTCATTGGCTGTGCCTTGTACCGCTGACTTCACCGGACAGAGGAACGGTAACAATCAAGTCCACCTAACAGCTACGGGCCAACCTATAACCATAGATGTAAACCAGCAAAGGATTTCTACAATTGGCGTCAGAAGGATGAATGACTAAGCCGACACAATGTCAGCTGAGGCTATTACGTGGTTTATTCGACGTCCTCACCAATAGAGTCTGATATTACACCTTCAGCTGGGTAGCATCAAGTAAGCAGCGTCTGCATCAATGGCGTGAGCATTTTCCAAGACTCGTTGTCAAAAAGCTTGTCAAAACCCGTCAGAATGAGGCTTGCGAATATCGCTTGGCAGATCGGATCCATAATGTTTTCCTGTTCTTCTCGAATATGCTTGACTACGTGACTGGTCGGAGGCTGGTGGCGACACGTTATCTGGTCCTCTTCTCTGTGAGTATATTATGGTAGAAGTCGCTCGGGGCTGGCCTGGGCCTAAGCATCGAATCTAGCCTGGCCGGCGGTATCTTAAAGGGAGCTGCTGCGTAGAGACCGCTTTTCGCTCAGACTACTACGTGCACTCACTCTGTAGAACACGAAGAAGAAGGTGAAGCTCGCAGGCACTTTCGAAACTATATGGTCGCCGTCGGCGGTGGCCTCTCTGCCTCTCTGCCTCTCTCTGCCTGTTCGCCGTCCATCGCGTTGCATATCTGACGCGGCTGGCGCCTTTTGACGATGGCAGCTCTTGTCCATCGCCTGCTTGCGTAGAGGACAATATAGAAGTAGCCCCAGGTCGTCTGTGCGGCGATGAGTTTCAAAGTGCCAAGGTTATCGGGCCGATTTCCTCCGGACCAATCAGATCGGAGGTGTCGCCAGACCGATTTTATTCCGGAATTGGCGAGATTCGAACGCTCGTCAACGCAATGGGGCCAATTCAACGCAGAGACCGCCGTCGAAAGGGCGGAGAAAGACGGACAGAGCGCTCTAGAAGAGGTGGACAGTCCTACCACCGTTGCGCCCAGCGGAATGACAGCGATGAGTCGGATCTGTCATACCGTTTCACTGACATCAAGTGAGACGTTGATTTATATCCTCGCTGACAACCTCTATACGGAGCCCCAAATTCCCGCCATGGCCGACGAGAAAGCTCCCATTTTCAAACAAGACAAAAATGGCACGCAGGATCAGAAGCCCAGATCAAAAGACCGCTCGACTTCGTGACGAAAGCACGCAGCAATACGCACGGTATTGAAGCTGCATCTAAACATTGAGCGAATATCGACCATTTAATGACCGCATGATGGGCATCGACTGGCGAATCAGGCCAAGATCCAAGAGATCGAGCATCTTCCCGTTGATCTGATTGTTATGAGTTGCACTCAGCAAAACCGACGACCAACATTTACAAGATGTGGTCTGGACGTGAGATATAACAACCGCCGGGCACGCGTCAGTCCTTCACTGGATATATGAATGTGTCTTTCTACATTTCTGGCTCTGATTTGCCTTTCTTGAGGACGACATGAGTTATGCATTGATCATAGTTTTGGAATATGTCCACCCCTTCATCACTGGCAGAGCTGATTCTCGGCGCTTTGAGCTCTCGTGAGCTTACTCTTTGCTAATAATATCCCAAGAGACCAGTGGCCTTACAGGTAACTTCATTACTTTCGCGCCGACTCAGTAAGACCAAGTTTGATACTTGCGAGGCTGAACATCCTATCAATATGTCAAGAGGTACTGCTATCAACAGGCCAACAGTGGTTGGAGAAGGAGATCAGTGACGTTCAAGACTTTTGCCTCGTCGCAGATTACCCGTTTGCCACAAACAATTGCCGGTCAGTACATGCTTTATCTTAATCACTCAGGTTGATGATCCCAGATCGTTTGGTGTTGGCCGATGCAAGATGTCATTGATCCGCGTGAACCAGAATATCAACGGAGGTCACTAATAGTTGAAGCAGAACAAGGTTTTCAGAGATGACCAAATACTAAAGTTTCCGGTTGTTTGATCCTCGGACTTAGTTCGAGGACCTTCGAAAACCACGATGATACTGAGACTGCTATACATGGCGGTACAACCCAGGTAGTCTCGAGATAACGAGAACGAAGTACTCGCCGAAGTAGCTCAGGCTACGACTCGTTCGTCTTTTTCACTAGCAAAAAATCCCAAGCAACAACAGTCTGTCAATTGCCGGTCACAGATTGCAATGAACTCAGTTACCTCGTGGGTAAGAGATGGCTAAGTCTTCCTGCACTCTGCGGAACACATCAACAGCGTGGGCTATGATACTCAAAACTCTTATGCGTTGACATGAGACCGCCGCAACAGGAGTCTATCTAAGGATAAACTTCTTATGCCGAGCGCCGAAATAGTCGACATAGCAGTCGCTGACTGTTTGGACTTGCTGACTATACAGGCCTTTAGTCCCGCATCTGAGATGTGCCTTGAACGACATGTCAATCAGGATAAATGAACATAGGTGGAGTACCGTGGAACCCGCGCCGTGGAGGATACATTTGTGCTTCGATCACGCAAAGCAGATCCAACAACACGCTACAGCAACCGAAGTTAGCGTCATAGCAATTGCCCATCGGAATCAGATTTCGTTGGAACTTCAGATGCATGCATCACGATTACAAGATGAAGAAATTTCTAACTATCACGCTTTCGTCAATCTTGGCTGATCGAAAGTACAGTAAGCTATGGCATCATAGCAGATCGATGTTACGGTTTGAATGCGTTTATCGCACCAGGTTCACACTATTTCACTTGCTTTTTGACCATTCATAGGGAACAAGCACGGCAACACTTTTTGTAAGGCTTGTTACAGCTGCGTTAAAAAGAACGGAAATCTCGTTCTTTAGAGCTCATTGCCAGGCAAGAAGCAGGGCTGAAGTGAGACCGCGTCTCGAGAGGGGGATTGTAAAGAATGAGTCGTGCATGAGGACTGAATCCTCGGAATACTCGTCTAGGAAGTGGTCTACAACTCCTGAGGATGCGGTCCATGTAGCCCTGACGCATGGGTAATATACTATGAGATTCCAGGTAAAAACTTGTTCGCTTCTATATTCGCATGTGGCAGAATCTGGGAGCATGTCATGGCTGGAAGCTACTCAGTTGACCAAGAAGATATCGATGGCGAAGATGGAGCCCAGTACGGACGAATTCAGACCAGAAATCCATTCAGCCATAAAGAATCTGCCCACGGCGTGATCAAACCCTGGTGGACCCCATTCACGCGCCGTACCACGTTGACGAAGGTCCACACCAGGGGTCCGTTGGTCCTACGATGCCGGTCCCTGTTCGTTCTCCAGTTTCGATTGCTCTTCGCACACCCCTTCAGCTGTGTAGCTCATGATTCGATAATTCGCTCACTTTATTCTATACGATAGGGAATTCAAAGCCTTTGTATCAGAAATTTCAAGGAGGCCAGCCCGAAGGATGACTGTTCTGACTTTTCTAAAGTGGATCGCAAAGGTGCAGCGTGAGAAACCGTAGACCTTGTAGCACCAGTGGACCTCCCGCGCTATGATGAAAGGACCATTCGCGGCTCCTCAGACTGCTAGTCTCACACCACTGCCAGGTAAGGCTGAAGCGCCAGCTCCAGAACGTCATCATTCGATGATGAAAGACGTACAAGCAATGAAGATAGTGCTTTTCCCCAGTGATTCGCTTAAGAACTGCATTCGGCGGGGATTAGGATGGATGGGATGCAGGCTCAGATTACAGCGCCAGGTGCACGCTCAGAGAAACTAATATCCAATGAACAGAATCTCCATAGTGAATCAGCTAAAGAGGGCAGTACAAAGAAATGTTAGTCAAAGCCTCCTCCCGACCTTGAAGTCTGAGCATATCGTCCAGCTCAGCGATTGCAGAGAACAGTATCTCGGCTGTGTTTGCAATATAGCCATGTGTCAAGTATACCACGATCGCTGGCCGGCTCGTCCTTTCTGTCGGGTAAGTGCTACTCATCCATAGGCTACATAATTCTCTTGCACTGGACTGTTCGTAAGTCCGCATCAGGAGAGCATAATATACAGCCCCATTTATGCTAGAGCCGGAGGAAACCGAATCCGTGATACCAGTAATATTCCAGGCAGAGCTATAGCACGAACCCGAACAACTCCCAATGGATTACTTCTGGCTACCTATAGACCGGGCACGGAACGGCATAAGGGCCTTCGAATCTCTTAGTAGACCGCGTAACTATCTGGAATGTTGAGTGCTCTTGGCTGGAGGCGAGTATAAACGCTCTCTCAGATACTGAACCTGGTGATTCGCACGCTCCTTTGCACGATGGGTGCAGCTTCGCCACGAATTCCCAACGAGGATCGAGGCCGTTCAGAATGAATTCGCTAGAGACTGTCGGACAAGTACGGAATATGTGGACTGGTACCGATGAAGCGCAAATGACGAAGTCCCTGCGTTGACAGCACTGATGACAACTGGAACATAGCCACTGGCGAGATGGCAACATCAGCAACTCATTGGCGCCTTCAACACGGAGGTCCGGATGACTTTCGCAGTTCTCTCGACAGTACGGAGTGAGATCTGAGCAGAACCTTTCTGGAAGAGAAGGGACACGAGCGAGACCCAAGTTGACAATAGCGGTAGGCATCTTCAACCGACTCCATTTACTTCGTCAAGTTCCATACTCGGAAAGCGTCATAGCAAGGCTCTTTCTTGTAACATATCTGTGATAGACCGCTGTCCGCGCGAACCTGTTGTCCGGTAATTGAAGTCCTTGCTCGACATGACTGGATTGCTCACGCGGACCCTGTCGTACGTTCACAGTACAAGAAGAATTATAATCCCTGCACGCGCACGATGCTTCGGTTTTACCCCATAACCGTCACCTCTCAAACGACTATGCCCCAAGAAATTGATGGTGTAAGATGGTAATCGAGATCTGAATCCAGGGGATCAGTAATAATCATACTTTCAAGATCCATTGTGGTAAGAGATTTGGTAAGAGCCTAACAATCACACCACTCCACAGAAGACAACTTTCTGCTATCGGATTCTCTGATCAGGGGTCTTGTGGCTCGCGAACGATATTTCTTGCAGTCCATCACTGACCCGATGAACTCTAGTCAAGAGTGATGACTTGTTGGCCACTAGAATGGAGAACAATCTGGCAGGAGGGGAACGCGGGAGCTTTGAACGTATCCCCTTGTTGACAGATCAAAAACGCCTATGGGACAACTTCCATAACCTGAACAAGCCGTCAATTAACGGGCGATACAAAGGTAATTTCAGCTTGAGGCGAGGGGAGCAGTGTATAAGTCTTTGAAGTGGAAGCTGCTGAGGGTGTTCCATCAAGCAGTAAGAAAGCAACAGAGAACTGGCCGGTGTATCCTGGAGAATGAAGTAGGATATAAACGCGACATCAACCTAGCGCGGGCGGCTGGCCAGTACCAAGTGGCTAGGAGTTGAGGAGTCTGACATATTGAAACCCATAATCCTCTTTTGATCGAACAATACAGTGTTTATTTCCATCATGCCAAGCTTCTATATAGATGTCAAGGAGAATGATGCGGCTATGGTATTGTATAAGAGTAGAGATGAGGACGGCTCAACATTGTATGAGATCGTAGCGTCAGGAGCTCGTCATGATTCACACTGCGATTTCTGTGTGACTTATGCCAATTTTATGGTCTGTCATGGTCGCTCCAGTTCGAAAGACAAGGAACCACACGGTGAAAGAAGAGAAAACCTACAATTAGATGGTGCGGTTGACTCTTTGCCTGCAGCTCCGCTCAGGAAACCATTCGATCCTCCTCCCTGACCATCTAGCGTTGAAAATGTCCACCCTCTGATATGTTTTGTCACGCTGAACCGTCGTTGGTACTGAGTGTCAGAACGGCCTGCGAGTTGACTCCCCTGAGCAATCGAGACCCATGACAGATGAGGCCTTGATCAAAACAATCTCGTGAGGTCCTTCTCGCATGAGAGTGTATAACTTCACAGGCTACTTTTTGTTACCTCGGAATTTTTACGCTCTCTTAATTTCATGCAGTATAGAGTCTCGGCATGTCATTTCTCTGCCTCCCTGGTGGTGTTCATGTTCTTGCAGACTCAAGCTCGTGCCTCTTCACCACACTGTTCACTGAGATGATATCAGGAGTGTATCTAGCTCATTGGCGATGGGTATATGTTTTACTGCTCCATATAGGAAGTGTAAGTGAACGACATGGCGAAACCTGCCAGAGATGATCAGATCCTTCCGCGACAACCGATACTCTTTGCCTGAGTTCACATCGTCGCCGATCGATGTCTGGTACCTCATGAATAGCTAGCTTAGGGATCCTGCCGCCTAAATAGATAAAACCTGTAAATCATGTATGCGGTAATGGCGGGAAGAAACGAGGCGGAGTCGTGCTGTCTCCATGGGTCTTGTGTAGGTTACCTCTATACGCGTACATAGTGGGGAGAAGTTGCAAAATCGCTGGAAAAGCATTCTCGTGTACGGAATCCTATCAGCATCGTCAATTTAGTGAGATGTGACGGAAAGGCAGCTTGAAGCAAGCATGATCATGACATTCGGCATAGCAGAAAGAGAGACTTAATGACACATCTCTAGTATATTATGGCGCTCACATCCGGAGGCCGTGGAACCGCAAGGTTGGCTTGCTACCATAGAATTGGCATAGATGAGGAGCGTATTTGGTCGATGTCGCAATAGGCAGAAAGACTCTTTACGCCTTGGCGGCTGTTGAGGGCACTAAGCAGCCATTCAGGAAGGTTGGCTACGTCCCTCGGTAGATTGCTGGCGATTGACCCACTACGCCGAGTGACAAATCGGTAGATACTGCTGTAAATCTCTCGGCCTCGAATATTGGAAGGAAAGTGTAGGTCAGGAGGATACTCGAGACCGAGGCCTTCCAAAGCGAGAGCGGAAACGCGCGACGATGCTTCTCCTCGAATTTCATTGAACTCTTCGAGATTACATGCAATATCTTCAATTCCATTATTCCATCATTTGGTCGAGAGTGGATATTCCAAAATAGGTAAAAATAGAATATAGCCGATACGCGCGACACGTGAGCACGTGACTAAGCAGCAAAGTGTCCTCAATGTCGGCGCATGCTCCACGGTAGGCCGCAGCTCTGCGCCAACGAAGTCGGGCAAGCCTTCCAGGCATGCAAGCGCGCCGCGGAGGAAACGTTTCAGCATTCATGTGATTAATTAGGGTAACTCTGGGCCACCACTGAGGTGTATTGAAATGGATGAATACCTTCTTCGGTGAACCGATTCCCTCAGCCTCCAGTAAACTTCCGTTGCAGCAGACCTCACTCCTGCCATTGCACCAAGGCGAAGTCGGACTAGAACAGCTTGCTGCACCGCACAGTCAGTCTTTACAGGAGGGTACAATCATCGAGCATTCTGCATCCGAACAAACGCAAGGCAAGAACACGACACCACCGCAAAAGGATAGACTTCCACCTATATCAGTCCCTAACCAGCCCCCTTCGAGCTGCTCTATAACCCGCCACTCAATCTCAGAGTCTGAAGACGAAACTACTCCAATGGGACGGAAAAGCCCCAAGTCACAGTCACAGGAGGCTGCACGGTCTGCCTCGACAGCGCTGAAAGGTCAGAACGGAAGTGCAAACGGCAGTATGGAGTCTCATCTTGAGATGAGAAGGAAGCATCCGGTCCTGGAGACCCCCGGCCGAGATTCTCAGACCGCGCATTTGATGAGCCGGGAAGACTTCAGCCTCGATGATGAGGTACCGCCCACGCCAACTTCCCCAAATCCAAACGCAAGCTTCTTCGATCTGCCAAGACAAGACAGGAGGAATTTCCTTCTTTTAGTCCTGCTGTACTTCCTGCAAGGCATACCAATGGGGCTGGCCTTTGGATCTGTACCTTTTCTACTGAAGCCGTACCTGTCGTATAGCCAGATTGGGGTATTCTCGTTAGCTTCATATCCATACTCGCTGAAGCTTCTGTGGAGTCCTATCGTGGATGCTGTATGGAGTCCTGTACTGGGGCGAAGGAAGAGTTGGATCTTGCCTATACAGCTTTGCTCCGGCTTTGGGATGTTATATCTTGGGAGTCGGATTAAAGAAATGATGGTGGTTGCCGGGAAAAGTGATGGTTCAGGCGTATGGAATTTCACAGGGTGGTGGTTCTTCCTTGTCTTCCTATGCGCCACGCAAGATATTGCAGTGGATGGTAGGTCCCTCTACGATCAGGTTGTCCGACACCAGCTAACGGTGATTAGGGTGGGCGCTTACTCTACTGTCTCCACAAAACCTGTCTTACGCTTCAACAGCCCAGACAGTCGGATTGACCGCCGGCAATTTTCTTTCTGCTACAGTTTTCCTCGCTCTGAACGCACCGGATTTTGCCAACAGGTGGTTTCGCTCCTCTCCTCGTCCCGAAGGCGTCATGACCCTTAGCGGTTATCTCACATTCTGGGGCTGGGCTTACTTAGCAGTAACACTCGGCCTCGCAGTGCTCAAGCGCGAAGACCCAACCAAAGAACGCGACGGGATCGTCGAAGTATACAAGAGCATGCTGGGCGTCTTGAAGCTCAAAAATATACAAAGCATTATCATCATTCATCTCATTGCAAAAATCGGCTTTCAAGCCAACGACGCCGTCACGAACCTCAAGCTCCTGGACAAGGGCTTCAGCCAAGAAGACTTGGCTCTTACCGTACTGATCGACTTTCCCTTCGAGATCAGCTTAGGATACATTGCCGGACGATGGTCGACCACCAATCCTCCAATCCACGTATGGTGCTGGGCCTTTATTGGGCGTCTGATAGCTGCAGCGGTAGCGCAATTGGTGGTGATGGTTTTCCCGAAGGAGGGTGTTCAGGGATGGTATCTTCTAACGGTGATCGCATCGCACATCTTCTCCACATTCACAAGCACGGTCATGTTTGTGGCTATCTCGGCATTCCATGCTAAGATCGCGGATCCTGCCATTGGCGGAACTTATATGACATTGCTTGCTACGTAAGTCATTCCCCTTTTCACCCCTCTGGCCTCGCGATACGTATTAACGACACGAAAGCGTCTCCAACCTCGGCGGCACCTTTCCAAAGATATTCGTCCTCAAAATGGTTGACGCCTTCACCATCGCCACCTGCACCCCTCCCTCATCCCCACCCAAGTCCTCCGACCTCAAAGGCGCGCTCATCACCTCTTCATTCTCGTGTGTGGCAGAAGCGGAAAAGCATAGATGCATTGACGGTGGCGGCACGTGTGCGACCCAGAGGGACGGGTACTACATCACCAACGTGGTATGTGTAATAATTGGAATTGTGACATTCTGGGCATACATCAGGCCGGCGGCATTGAAGTTGCAGACGCTGCCCTTGCGGGCCTGGAGGCTAGCAGGCGGCGCGAATTAGAGCTCAGCATTTAGATATTGTACAAGTAGTCATGATCGCATATACTAAAGTATCCAACAGCGGCACCAATGAATGTCGCCCCTTTTAATCGTTACACTGTGCCCCGCCATCGTATCCCAGCCAAGCTCCCATCACACATTCCCCTATCCCTCGCCCTCACCCTCACACCCCCACAACCACATAATGCGGACCCCTCCCCCCTCCTCCGCCTCCCAATCCCCTCACGATAGCACCCCTCCATCGTCCTCCTCCCCCAC
>JAABUS010001315.1_pt1 | contig 55113 bp, 18 predicted proteins | sample 5560161 | NCBI WGS metagenome assembly JAABUS01 (sample SAMN10711885, study PRJNA513376) | rock metagenome | isolation source: Antarctica rocks | place: Antarctica: Victoria Land, Trio Nunatak nord | collected 2016-01-04 | reverse complement strand
TAATTTTTTATTTACTCGGTACGAGATTTATATATTATCTCGCCCCGAGCGAAAGAATAAAGAAGAAATATTAAATATTCGTAGATTTATAAACCTCGACGTTCGAAAATTTAGGAGGTTAGAAAATCGAAATAAGGAAAATCTGGCGAAAGTACGGATTCTGCGCTCAGACGTGGTAATGCTCGTTCCATGACTAAGCATTAACCAACCCGAAGGGGCTTGGTGTGACACCACGTCTGAGGGACTGAGGCAACTCTCCCTATAGGGCTGCTCCTATATATGGCCATGTATGCGCGTATGCATGCCCCATTGCTGCTCCTATATGGCCCATATATGCGCCCATGTATGGCCATGTATGCGCGCATGTACGCCCCATTGCTGCTCCCATGTGGCCCATATATGCGCCCATGTATGCCCCCATATGTGGCCCATGTATGCGCGCATGTATGCCCCATTGCTGCTCCCATGTGGCCCATGTATGCGCCCATGTATGCCCCATTGCTGCTCCCATGTGGCCCATGTATGCCCCCATATGTGGCCCATGTATGCCCCCATATATGGCCCATATATGCGCGTATGCATGCCCCATATATGGCCATGTATGCGCGCATGCATGCCCCGTTGCTGCTCCCATATATGGCCTATGTATGAGCCTATTACTGCTTCAAAATATGACCCATTCTTACCCCTATAAGCTATATATAGCTAATGCCAAGAGGCTAGTCTAAATTAGGTATAAGGCTTGGCGTTTCTTGATCGCTTTCCTAATTATACTAATCTTTGTACCACTTAATGGAGGATACATGCGCGCATACATGGCCATATATGGGGGCATATATGGGCCACATGGGAGCAGCAATGGGGCATACATGGGCGTATACATAGGCCACATGGGAGCAGCAATGGGGCATACATACGCGCATACATAGGCCATATATGGGGGCAGCAATGGGGCATACATGCGCGCATACATAGGCCATATATGGGGGCAGCCCTATAGGGAGAGCAGGGAGGAAGGGAACAGCAGGGAATCCCTTCCCTTCCCTGGATCAGGGAAGGGAATTGCCCCGGGCCTATCCCTTCCCTGTTCCGCAGCGTAGTAAATATACTATTTGGATTTTGTACTTAGACGTACTATCTAAAGGTTCCGTAGTAAATAGAAAGCGTTAACTCGAAGGGGCTTAATGGAGTTTGGTATATCCGAGGAACTAAGGGAAAAATTTCAACTATATGTGCGTTGGCTGAGTCAGCAATACTAGCTCAAACGTTAGCGCAATATTGAGCCTCGGCCCAATCAGTGAGGCGATGGGCATCATGAGCATCATCGACTATCTTTGTCAACTCGATTCAGCAAAACCGCCATCACCTACCTTAAGATTCGCATGTTTGCACATTTATCAAGCTGACCTGACTACTGTACGCTTCTTTCATACCCTTTATAAGGATCTCGAAGAAGGAACAAAGTGCTTGGAACATGGGTCAGACCAAATCCCAGACTCTCCCAGTCCTCCCTTTGCCCAAAGGATCGGTCTTGCTGCCAGGTATCACTCTGCGGGTACCCATCGCCAACCGAACGGATATACCTGCGCTTCTCTCTACAGTCTTCGCCAAAGACAGAAGACCGCGGCCAGACGCCACTTCGATCTCAATAGCATGCGTGCCCATCAACTCTCCTTTGCTCCGCTCAGACGGTCAGCATCTCCTTGATGATAGCGAGTCAAGAAGCCAACGGCAGGTCGATGATGAAGATACGAACATTGGGAATGCCGATCATCGGGACTTGTTCATGTATGGCACTGTAGCCAAGATATCCGGGGTTCAGGGACGGAGGGCCGAAGATTTGTCTTTGATAGTGGAGGGCATCAGACGTTTCAGGATAGATCGATTCACTCAGATGAGGCCATTCTTCGAGGCAGAGGTAGCATACCTTGATGAAGAGGTGGAGGTTTCAGATCCTGAAATACAAACTCTCTTCGAACATCTAAAGCAGCTCTCGCGCGAACTTCTGGCCCTTGTCCGAGTGGCCTCACTTCTGCCTCGATCTTCTACGAATTTATCGCCTTTGCTTGCGCGGCGCCTAGAACTCTACATTGCTAAGAAAGAATTGGGCGAGGCGGGCATACTTGCCGACTTCATGACTAATGTGGTCGAGGCGACTTTGGAGGAGAAGCTACGCGTGCTAGCTGCTTTGGATGTTAAAGAGCGGCTCAACCAAGTCATCCAACTCCTATCTCGCCAGGTCAATGGAGTCAAAGGAAGTGTCAGGATCACAGCAATCACCAGCACAATACCCAATCAAGGCCCAGACATCAACAACATCAACCGTAGGGACGGAGATGCTTTGGTGCGTCGAGCGATGAGAGGGTTTGGTAGCTTCAGTACTGGTGGTTTGCCTGGTCGTGGCGCGGGAGATGAAGGAGGCGAGGACGAGCCGAACGAGCTGGAGGAGCTCAAGAAGAAGATCCAAGAAGCCAAACTGACGCCAGAGGCGCAGAAGGTCGCTGACAGGGAGCTGAAAAGGCTAAAGAAAATGAACCCTGCCCAAGCAGAATATGGTGTCTGCCGAACTTATATTGAAACGCTCTCAAAGATTCCTTGGACTGCAGCTACCGAAGACCAGCTGGGTGTCGATACTTTGAAGCGAGCTAGAAAGCAGCTCGACGACGACCACTACGGTCTTCAGAAGATCAAGAAGCGGCTTTTAGAGTACCTCGCGGTGTTGAGGCTCAAGCAAGCTGTCAATGCCGACGTCGAGGCGCAGATTGCCAAAGCCAAAGAAGAGGCTGCTCCACCCAAAGAGAATGGATCTGATTTTGACGCCTCCCGCGAAGAAATAGAGGTCGATTCGACCAAGATACAAATCCTCCAGAGCAAGCGCCGAATCGACAAGTCACCTATCCTGCTGCTTGTGGGTCCTCCCGGCACTGGAAAGACTAGTCTTGCGAAATCCGTTGCTACTTCACTTGGCCGAAAGTTCCACCGAATCTCCCTTGGGGGTGTCAGGGATGAAGCCGAGATCAGAGGTCATAGGAGGACTTATGTTGCAGCGATGCCAGGGGTAATTGTCAATGGACTAAAGAAGGTTGGTGTGAACAATCCAGTCATCTTGCTTGACGAGATCGACAAGGTCGGTGGCTCCAACTTCCATGGTGACCCGTCAGCAGCCATGCTTGAAGTCCTGGATCCTGAACAGAACAACTCATTCAACGATCATTACGTCAATATTCCAATCGACCTCAGTAAGGTCCTCTTCATCGCTACTGCCAATACACTCGACACTATCCCCCCTCCTCTACTCGACAGAATGGAGACTATCCAGCTCTCCGGTTACACAACTGTCGAGAAACGTCACATCGCCAACCAGCATCTTATCCCCAAGCAAATCACAACCAACGCTCTGACATCCTCCGACATTGATCTACCAGATGAGGTTGTCGATACGATCATCACCTCATATACGCGTGAATCCGGTGTTCGGAACCTTGAGCGTGAGATCGGCTCCGTCTGCCGTTACAAAGCTGTTGAGTATGCAGATGCCAAGGACGCCTCCACACTTGACAAGTATAACCCTCGAGTCTCGGTCGACGATCTGGAGGAAATTCTTGGCATAGAGCGCTTCGACGAGGAGATCGCGGAGAAGAAGTCTGTTCCTGGCATTGTCACTGGTCTCGTCGCGTATAGCAGTGGCGGCCAAGGCAGTATCCTCTTCATCGAGGTGGCTGATATGCCTGGCAATGGTCGCGTGCAGCTCACTGGCAAGTTAGGCGACGTACTGAAGGAGAGCGTGGAAGTAGCTCTGACCTGGGTCAAGGCCCACTCCTTCGAACTGGGTCTCACTCGCAACGTAAATGAGGACATCATGAAGGATCGTAGCGTTCACGTGCATTGCCCATCAGGAGCTATACCCAAGGACGGTCCTTCCGCCGGCCTTGCGCATACCATCGCATTGATCTCTCTCTTCAGTGGAAAGGCTGTACCGCCTACCATCGCCATGACCGGTGAAATTAGCCTTCGTGGCAGGGTAATGCCCGTAGGCGGTATCAAAGAAAAGCTCATTGGCGCTCATCGGGCTGGGGTCAAGACAGTACTGCTGCCAGGCCACAATCGGAAAGATGTCAAGGATGTGCCGCATGAGGTGAAGAATGAGTTGGAGATCATTCATGTTGGTCACATTTGGGAAGCTATGAGGCTTATATGGCCCGATGCCCATTGGCCCGGGGAACAGCAGCTCGCTGCTATTGAGAGCAGGCTGTAATACTTGGCATGGTCGCCATCGAGGCTGCATGATATGTCCTTTTTGGTCTAGATTGATATCTCTATGTACATACTTCTGTCGAGCGACTCAGCGGAACATATGCATCGATAATCTTCAGAAAATTGATAGTCATTGTAACACAATAGTGCTCAAATAGAGAAGACGTGCACTACCATGATATCTCTAGTTCGGCTACAAATGCCCTCAGGATGATGACCAATCGGAGCTTCGCTCTCGCAACGCCATGCTAAATACAGTGCCGCTCTCACCAGCCAAGTAAAGTGCAGCTCACGCTCAGCCAGAACCCGTTCCTCGTCCACTCCTGCACGTCCAAGCATCTTCCCATGCAATTGTTCCTTCGTGTTGCATTGATTCTATAGCGATGTATCTTCTGATTCTGTAAAGCGAAGTGTGAACTCAAATTATTGTGAGCTCAAGCCTGTCAGATTGGTCCCGAAGGTTGGTGTTGTTGATGGATTGAGCTTGAGACCAAGAAATCTTCTACATCGATGTCTAATCAATAGGATCTAACGAGCGCACTGATAGTGGCATCTACGCATCTTTCTTAAACAATTCAGGTTCCGCGAAATGAATTTTGATTGCCATTGCATTGTGTACAGGATGGTATGACCTGGTTCGCGTGGCGAGCCTAATGCCCGTTGTGGACTTTCGCATCCTCCAATGGCTGAATATCAGGTAGAGGTCCCTTAGGCACCACAATGTTCTCATTTGTCTCACCTTTGCCTTTGGCCCTTAAATACCCGAATTTGTACTAAATTCTTGTCAGCTTCGAATCCACCAGAACAAATAAAATGCAATAAGCTCACGGTATAGAAGTTGACCGTCTTCCTCCAGATGTCCCCGTTTAGGGTCTTCCCACCATCCCAATACAGGTTTCGCAACCACCGACTCAACCTTGGATAGTCATGCCGTATCATCTTCAAGTTGCAATTGAAGATGTTGTAATAAGCAACATCAAATCTGATCATCGTCGTGTACAACCGAACGTCCGCTTCCGTAATATACTCTCCGAAGAGATACGGCGAATGGCCCGGCTCGGCAAGGTGTCTCTCCAGTCTATCCAGGCTCTCAAATAAAGGATACAAGTTCGTCTCATATGCTTCCTGATTGGCCGCGAACCCACACTTATACACGCCATTGTTGACAGTGTTGTAAACCCAGTCATTCATCCCATCAATCTCCTTGCGTAGATGCTCAGGATAGAACCCCCCACCCGGCTTCGACGACTCGCGCAACCCTTCAGGTAGCAAATCGTCAAACTCAGAATACATCATCCGAATAACCTCACTACTCTCATTATTCACAATAGTCCCCACCTTCTTATCCCAAAGAACCGGCACCGTAAACCTTCCCTCATACTCAGGATCCGCCTTCAGATACAGCTCCTTCATCTTAGTAAACCCATACAACGGATCCTTCTCATCACTCCCATCTCTCCCGCTAAAGGACCAACCCTCTTGCGTAAGTTCGCCATCACACACAACCAATTGAATGATAGATTCGAGGCCTTTGAGGCCGCGCACTAGGTTCGTGCGGTGGGCCCAGGGGCAGCCGAGGTTGATGTAGAGGGCGTAGCGGTCTCTTTCGGCGGGGAACTGGGAAGCCGGGGAGCGGGAGATGAAGGAGCGGAATTGGGAGGGTTTACGACGGAATTGGCCGTCGGGGTCGGCGTATTTGTGGGTTGGTGCCTGAAAGGTGGGTTTAGTTGGGTTTTCAAGCGAAGAAAGGTGGACGCACTTTCTCGGACATCGTGGTGGTGTTGATGCTTCAAAAGTCGAAATGGACCTCGAGCAGAAGGACTTTACTTGTATTGGGGATGTGCGCTTCAAGGAGCGGAAACTTCCGCATGTACCTATGTAAGCAATGGCCGAGGGGCAAAACAGAAATTCCGGCCAAGCAAAACCTAGTACTCATACCCACTCACCCAAACGATGTGGAAAAATCTCGAGAAAATTCCAAGACTTAGTTTAGAGTCCAGAGATAAGCCTTATTATATCTTAATTTCTACTTCCCACTATATAGAGAGGAATGAATTATTAAAAGTCTGTGTTTTTGGTGGTTTAGGCGTCGATCATCTTTCTGCTTGGCCGGAATTTCTGTTAAAGTACCTAGCTTACAAATGGGAATTAGATGAGGGGCATGAATATTGATCCCTGTTATTGGGACACGCTAGCCCCAGTCTCCGTACAGCGGCTATACCCGGTCTACCGGCTTTACTCGTACCGCCTAAAAGTCTTGCAGTTTCCTATTCGGGATAGCTTATGTAGATTATCTCCGCCCGCACAATAAAGTAAACAATGGAACCTTTTCTAACCTAATTCTATTGTTGAATAGCCTTATAAACCGACTGGATACTACTCACACAGACGTAGCTAGCTGATAGGGCCATTCTTATAGAAGTGATGGTAATTGTAAGAGGATCTCTGGATCCCCCATACAAATTGAGTGCGGGATCCTGGAGATCTGATTGGTGGGTCTACCCGACACCATGCAAAAATCTTGGGCGGTACGGAGTACGAGTAGATAGTTGGACCCATAAGAGTTGCAAGCTCAAGTAGGTATAACGGTCCGGTCCGGACGAAATATTATTTACCCACACAAAAGCGATAATTGTAGCACCAGGGTCAAAAGTCCCTAAGAATTGGCAATAATAGTGCACAGACACTCTCATAATTGCAACGCCTTGTCGTTTGCGAAGTATTGCCATCTTGGTTGCTACATTCCATTCGACCCGTCGACGTGGAAAAGTCTAGTCTCTGAAAAGGTTTTAAGACATTATGGCTACCCCTAATGATGAATACCAAACCCCCTTCAATTCTCGCTACTGCAGTAAACAGATGAAGCAGTTATTTTCTCCTAGGCGTCGTTTCTCAACCTGGCGTCAGCTCTGGACATGGCTGGCAGAGTCTGAAAAGGAGCTCGGGCTAGAGATTAGCGAGGAAGCAATCACCCAGATGCAGAAACATATCGAGATCCAAGACGAGGAATTCCCAATCATCGCCGAAGAGGAGAGACGTAGACGGCACGATGTAATGGCCCATGTTCACGGATTTGGCTTGAGAGCGCCGGCCGCAGCTGGCATCATTCATCTGGGTGCAACATCCTGCTATTGTTCAGATAACGCTGACCTCATTTTCCTTCGAGACGGACTCGACCTACTTCTTCCAAGGCTCGCAGTGGTCATTCACAAGTTGTCGGACTTCGCCCGCCAATGGAAGGACCAATCTTGTCTTGGGTATACACATGGACAGCCCGCTCAATTAACCACCGTCGGCAAGCGAGCCTGCCTCTGGATCCAAGACCTCCTAATGGACCTCCGCAACATCGAGCGCGCGAGATCCGATCTCCGATTCCGCGGCGTCAAAGGCGCAACAGGCACGCAAGCAACATTCCTCGCCCTCTTCAAAGGCGACCATTCCAAAGTCGAAGAATTAGACGAACTCGTCACCAAGAAGGCAGGTTTCGAATCCCACTTCATAATCACATCTCAAACCTACTCTCGGAAAATCGACCTCGACACAATCAACGCTCTCGGCTCTTTTGGCGCGACCTGTGAGCGCATTTTTGGTGATGTGAGGCGGCTGGCGGCGCTCAAGGAGCTGGAGGAGCCGTTCGAGGCTGAGCAGATTGGAAGCTCGGCGATGGCTTACAAGAGAAATCCCATGCGTTCGGAACGGGTGTGCTCGCTCGGCAGGAAATTGCAGAATCTTCCTATGGATGCTATGGGCACTTATGCGCATCAATGGTTTGAACGAACGCTTGATGATAGCGCCATAAGACGTATCAGCTTACCGGAGTCATTTTTGTGCGCAGATGCGCTGCTACAGATACTTGACAATGTGGTGGCAGGCTTCGTCGTCTATCCAGCTGTTATTCGGCGGAGGATGCACGAAGAATTGCCCTTCATGGCTACCGAACACATCATCATGGCTCTCCACGAGAAAGGAATCTCGCGCCAACACGCCCATGAAGAGATTCGTGTGCTTTCCCATGAAGCATCGGATGTAGTGAAGAAGGAAGGGAAAGACAATGATTTGATGGAAAGGATACGACGGACGAAGTTTTTTGAGCCTATTGTTGGGCAACTGGATCAACTACTTGACCCAAGCGAGTATATCGGCCGCGCGCCGCAGCAAGTTGAGAGGTTTACGGGTCCTGGGGGTGAGGTTCTGAAAGCGCTGGAGAAGTATGGGGAGGCGATCAAGGAGAGGGGCACGGTGCATCTGAGCGTGTAGATAAGCAGGGGCTTAAAGATATAGAGCAGTCAGTTATTACTAGCCACAGACTATAAATTCAATACAATTGAACATTCTGTAAAGTCCATGGGTATCATAGCATGTCTACGAGAATGCCACCGTTTGATTGCCCTGCACGCAACCCCTGTCTACCAAATCATGCCAACTTCATTCCATCTCGATTGTGCCTACTCAATGATTAGATGATCTCACTACTACGTTTTGGAACAGGCGTGAAAGGGCTTACCAGGCGGTTTGGAAGTGAGATCATATACCACTCGCGAAATTCCCTCCACCTCATTCGTAATCCTCAAGCTCACCCTTTTGATGAAATCTTTGGGTGGATAGAAAAAGTCGGCAGTCATAAAGTCTGTGGTCTGTACTGCTCTAAGGGATATCTAAGAAGTGTAAGTATCGTGTGTTCAAAAAAGCGCAAGCCTTAAAAGGTTCACTTACAATCTGTGAATATACACGTTTGTCACCAGCAACTCCAACGGCTTTGACGGGTAGTAGAGCAGCGAATGCTTGCGATATTCCGTTATATAGCCCTGCGGAAACAATTTCTTCGATGAAAATGGAGTCGGCATGCCGTACAATTTTGAGCTGGGCTTCTGTGACTTCTCCAAGCACGCGGATAGCTAGTCCTGGGCCGGGGAAGGGGTGGCGTCCGACCAGGCGTTTGGATCTGAAAATATGAGGAATCAGCATAAGTTTAAGAGAAATGCCACACGTTTCAGGGGTTAGGCGCGCTCGAAAGCTGCCTCAGCCAATATCAAACGTGAAGAGAAGACCAAGGACACACATACATTCCGAGCTTAGTTCCCAATTCACGAACCTCGTCCTTGAAAAGTTCTCTCAGAGGTTCGATAAGCTATATCTGTAAGCAAACTTTGATTATGGGGATCTACTGGGCGTACTTTTAGATGCATAGCCGCGGGCAATCCCCCAACATTGTGGTGCGTCTTTATCGTTGCACTAGGACCCTTGAAAGATATTGATTCGATGACATCTGGATATAGGGTGCCTTGGAGTAGCCACTCAATTTCGCCAGCTTGAGGGGAGTTTTTAGCAGCTTCTTCGAGGCGCTTGCCTTCTTCTTGAAATATATCGATGAAGTTGCGGCCTATTATCTTTCGTTTCTGCTCAGGTTCTGTGACTCCCTTCAGATCTGAAAGAAATCGCTGACTTGCGTCTACCACTGTCAATTGAATGCCGAGGTCTTCGGTGAGCGATTTGTGTACAGACTTGGCTTCATCTTCCCTGAGTAGACCGTTATCAACCTACATTGAGTTAGTATCGGTACTCGAAACTTTAGTTGGCACCCACCAGAATGGCATGAAACCTTGGCCCAATGGCCTCTTTCATCAGCTTCGCCGCTACCGTGCTGTCGACGCCTCCGCTCACAGCACCAATTACTTGGCCTTTCTCCCCTACTAGAGCTCGAATTCTTGTGATCTCTTTGCCGACGAATTCATCCATCGTCCAGTGCTGGCGGGTTCCACAGATATCCACTGCGAAGTTTCGAAGCAGCTCAGTGCCTTTGGGCGTATGTGTGACCTCGGGGTGGAATCTTTGATTTGTTAGGCACTGTAGCTGCTCATCAGATGTAGTGCTATGAAGAGAGCTTACTGAATACCGTAGATCGGTTTCATATCATGGACAATGGCGGCGAGAGGAGCGTTGGGTGTATCTGCAATGACGGAAAAGGACTCAGGAATATGTGAAAGCTTGTCACCTGATAAAATTCACAAATGAGTCGTCTTTCTAGGTCCCTCGTCGTTCCCCTCTTACCGTGAGACATGTAAACCTCTAATTCGCTGCCAAGGCCATTGAAAAGCTTGTCTACGTGGACTGCTTCGCCCTTATGCTTCTCTATTTTCACTTGTGCGTGGCCATATTCTCGTTTCTCTCCAGCTAGCACATTCTTATCATCATGATGATAGGCAATTTCTTGTAGACTTGGATGGTATTAGAGAGCTGGAGCGTGATAGAGATTGGTACCTCACCCGTAGCAGATCCCAAGGATTGGTACGCCTAGATTGGAGAGCTGGTTCCAATCCACATGTGGTGCATCTTTAAAATGTCAGAGACTTTCAAACCAGTCAAAAAGCCCTCCGTACCTTTCTCGTATACAGAATATGGTCCACCAGAAAGAATGATGCCTTCTGTTGTAAGCATTGGTACGTATCGAAAGGTTGGGATTATAATCCACCTTTGGGGTTCCACGGTAAATGGTGCAGGTTAACAGTACATGGTAGCAGTTCAGAATAAACCTAAACGTCGCTCAGTATTCCGGTCTGCAGCCCCACTTGAATAGTTGTTCAGTGCAATCGTACCTGTATTTCTCGCAGTCGCCGCGTAATGAGATGAGAGTATTGCGAGCCGAAGTCGAGGATTAAAACCGTGTCGAAGGCACTACTGGGAGGTGCTGATCGGTCGTTGGTACCCATGACAAGACGAGAAAAGTAAATTGTGTTCTAATTCCGTAGTTTGCTGTGCGAAATCAGTGGGAAATGTGAGGATGAGTGCCTCTGTTTACTGGTGTCGCCGAGAATTGTATCTCTTGAATCAACGAGGACACCAATCATGATCTGGATTCAAAGGCAGGTGACTCCTTTCAAGTAGCTCACGAAAGAAAAAGCGACGCAAATTTTCACGATGAATTGCGCATTACCCACAACCTGGTTCAGAAAGTTTTATATTCAGGGCTCGATTGTTCAAGCCCTTATCGATTAGGCAGGCTAAGATCCTTGGCAGTTTTTCACTTTCGAAGTGTGGAAGCGTCCCGTCGCCTCAAAACATCTTCAAAATTGACTACCGTTCGGCAATTCACGATGGCGAAGCGCAAAAATAATGCTGATGGGGACATGGAGGAGTTTGAAGAGCCAAAGAGCAGTGACGAGGAAAGCAGCAGCGATGATGTAATTAAGAAGCCCCATTTGCGCAAGACTTCTAACAAAGACAGGATGCAAATATGCTCGACGTTGAGTTCGAGTGGTTCGATCCACAACCCGAACATGATTTCCACGGCTTGAAGACACTGCTTCGACAATTGTTCGACGTCGATGCCCAGTCATTCGACTTGAGCGCCCTCACGGATTTGATATTGGCACAGCCTCTACTGGGATCTACTGTGAAGGTGGAAGGCAACGAGACAGATCCTTATGCATTTCTCACGATCATCAATCTACACGAACACGAGGTGAATATTATGTGTTCCCTACACTAGAGTCTCGCTGAAAAAAAATCTAGGACAAACCCATAATTCAGCAATTGACCAGCTACATCCAAAAGCAGTCCAAGCGTGCTTCGTCTATATCGCAAATCGACCCACTCCTGAACCGGTCGGGGTCAGCCCGAGTTGGCCTCATCTTGACTGAAAGACTCATTAACATCCCATCAGAGGTTGTTCCACCAATGTACAAAATGCTACTAGAGGAAATATCCTGGGCGCTGGAGGAGAAAGAGCCGTACAATTTCACACATTACCTTGTCTTCTCGAAGACCTACCGGGAGGTAGTATCTACACTTGACGAAGAGGACAACCCTAAGAAGAAGAAGCTGAAGAATGGCGGCAAGAAGACATTATCAGAGACATTCTATTTTCATCCTGAGGACGAAGTCCTGCAGAGGCATGCTTTAGCATCTGGGAGTTTTGAATATCTAAAAGAAGCTGGAGGTTCGGATGCCAAGAGGGCCTTCCAAGAGCTAGGTATCAAGCCGGAGGGACATATAATCTTGATTGAGGCTGCAAAGTTCGAAGGAGCAGTCAAGGCGCTCCAGGAATACTTCAATCCAAGCTGAAGTGGCTGCTTTTCTTCCATCTTGCGTGCAACTTTCAATGCAATACACCAATATCTTAACATCACTCCCACTCTGTTCCTTTCAATCGCTCCATCAGGTATTCCACCTCCACTACTTTTGTCAGCGGAATGACGGTTTCCTGACTTTATTAGCATCTTAGAAACGGGCTTATCTCTTCCTGGAAGGTGACAATGTGTTCACCTCATACATTGCAACCACAGCGTCTATATTGATCTTCCCTTCGCTTTCGGCACCAATGCTAGGATCAGTTCCGTACGTCCTCGCCTTCAGTCGAAGCCGCTCCAGCACTTTCTTCTCAACCTTGGCATTCGTGATTGCCGCATCAATACCTTCGCGGTCCTCCTGCTTGATCATTTTCACGAACCGTTCCGTCTCTTGGTGGAATTTTGACTCAGCGACAAATTTGCCAAAATGGATTCTTCGAGAAAGAGCCTGCAAGCAGGCTACGTCACAGGTTGCGGCTGACCCATAGTTTTCTTGCTTCTCACCACGGTCTTCTCTGCCGAACTCCCGACAGACTCTAGGCAGGACAACTTCGATGTACTTTTCCTTGATCGTCTGATTGACATTGACATCATTAGGGTGTAGAATCTTGGGGTAGTCTAGAGACTGCAAGATAGGTTTCTGGACTACATCAGGAAAGAATGCATATTCATCTGGCGACTCATAGCGGCGAACAAGTGATTGCACACGCTCTTGCTCTCTAAGCATCCAATCAAAGAGGCTGAGCGGGCTGTCTGGGATCTTGACGCCCCCAGGCTTGTAGATCGTTGGGTTCAATGGAAATTGGACACGCTCAATCAAGTGAAATGTGATAGTATCTTCTAACCGTCTGTGTAAATTTAGCGACGATTTCCCAGAGAAAGACCAATCTTGGATTCATACATCAATTGGAAGCGAATATTGGCCAGGTCGAGTGCCTGAGAGGCATCAGACAGGTCGATAGCGGTATCCATAAGACTTTGAGGCAAACGCTAGTAATGTGTTCAGATGTTCTGCACTGGCATCCAGCAATTCCTTTTGGGATATTGTTAATGACTGAACTCCTATGTAATGGAAACAATCCGGCAGACAGCTCCTTGAGCAGTTGACACTTTTCAAAATTTGTAAGCTGAGTGCTTCTCCCTATTTTCGTCATGCAGGTACCGTGAGCTCAGAATAGTTACATGAAATCGACCATTGGTTACCTACCCCAGCACGTCATGTTAAACGTATTCGTCAATAAGCGGCCCCATGCGAGTCCTTAAAGGACCCCCGAAAGTGGTTTTAGGCCCCAGTAGGGGGATTTCCCGGGCCGGCTCCGGGGGAGCTCTAGGGCCCTCTTTGACAAGTATTGTTAACATGACGTGCTCGTTCAAGGAGCGGTTAAACATCGGATTTCGTCCGAATGAGGACTTTATGAAGAGGACAGACTTTATGGATCCAACATCGAATTTCCATAGCGTGCATTGAAAAAAGACGTCCAACTTCCAACCTGTCTAATACCGTGAAGTCAATAGTTTTGATTATAAGACCGCTGAGAGAATCATAGCTCATAGTCTTTCCTACAGCTTTATAATAGAGTATCTACCTGTAAAATTTGTCGTTGTTGATCTATTCTGATTGGCGCTAGGTCAGTCTTTTGAGCACCGCCTCGGTCCTGCGATGAAAGATTTTGGGTATAAAATCTTGGATAGGGTAAATCCCGCGGCAAAAGTAAAGGTAGCTCATACATCCTGGTCGTGGGTCAACAAAACAGCCTGCATCTGATTCAATGGAGACAGAGTAGGTCGGAAGTTCACAGGAAGGTCATCCACATCTGCAGCCAGGTCGCGGGCTTATCTAAAGGAGCTATCAGCGCATAATGGCGAGCCGAGATGGCTCCCCAGCACGCCATCATCAGAGAACTGCGTCCGAGGGAAGCGGCGTGCTGAGTACTGCCTTGACAGTAAGACTCTTGCCCACCTGGCATTGTACAGTGCTAATCTCTACAGACTCGTCATATTGAAGCTTTTGGGCGCAAAGTAACAACCACTGCCGGCCATCTCATAGGCGACCCGACCAGCAATATTCACTATCAACATGCTATGAGCGAGCTGCAGAAAGAGCTACGACGGCCAGGGATCCAGCAGAGAGTCTTCTCGTACGCCAAAGCTTCGCCCACGGAGTTGGTCCGATCCAAGCTATCCACTTCTGAAATCCAGCACCGAGCGCTTACCTACCTGCCAGACGAGCTATTAGCCAATATCCCCGAGGACGAGAACGTCTACTCATTGTTTCAGGGTTTTCAGGCTACTTTGCCGGAGGAGGAGGAGACTGAGCACAGGAAAAAGCAACGGCGGCGTAATGTGAAAGGGCAGAAGCTACTGGAAGATGCTGAGGATGGGGATCCGAAGACACCGTTGGAAAAGCTGAAAAAAGAGAGACATACATTGAATCACAAGCTGGAGATGATGAGTGTGCGGAAGAATATGTGCTCATCAGAGATCCGGGAAATCGACAACAAGATATCGAATTTGAACACCATGCGCAAGATAGTTCTCGACAGGCTAGGCGACCTAGAGCAGGACGAACTGTCTGTGGAACAGGGATTAATGGATGTCGACAACAAGCTGGAGGATATGCTAGAAGAGCTAGAAGATGCAGCGACGCTCGACCACACCGCCACATCACCCACAGAAGCCGACGTCGAAACTGAAATCACAGCCGAAGAGACCTCCTTTATGTCCGCCTCTATCTACGAAAAGCTCCCCTCTCCAAAAGCTAAAAGGCGGACGCCTACCCGCCGGAAATCTATGCCCATAAGACACGAGCATTTCGAGCCTGGCTCAAGCATCAAAAAGTTCCAAGCCCACAACGACATGATCACAGCCCTCGACTTCGACGCCCCCTTCGGTACTATGGTGACATCCGCCCTCGACGACACAGTACGTGTCTGGGATCTCAATCTCGGTCGCTGCATAGGCCTACTAGAAGGCCACCAAGCCTCCGTCCGCTGTCTACAAGTCGAAGAGAATATAGTAGCAACCGGCTCTATGGACGCATCCATCCGCCTCTGGGACCTCAGCCGCGCGGAATACACCACCTCCTCAAGCCGCCTTGACAGCACAAAAGAGGAAGAGGAAGATGAAGACGGCCAAGCCTTCCACGACCCAAGCGACGAGCCCTCATCCGCGCTGCAAACATCAAGCATGCAAGCATGCCCTCTCTTCTCTCTCGAAGCCCACGTCGCTGAAGTGACTGCCCTTCACTTCCGTGGTGATACTCTAGTCTCTGGCTCCGCAGACAAGACACTCCGGCAATGGGACCTTGTGAAAGGCCGCTGCGTACAAACACTCGACGTATTATGGGCAGCAGCCCAGGCTTCATCGACAATGAGTAGCAGCAATGACGGGCAGTGGCGCACTACAGGTCGCGTACCCGACGCAGCAGCAGATTTCGTGGGTGCGTTACAGTGTTTTGATGCTGCATTGGCGTGTGGGACCGCAGATGGCATGGTCAGGCTTTGGGATTTGCGAAGTGGGCAGGTGCATAGAAGTTTGGTGGGGCATACGGGGCCGGTCACTTGTTTGCAGTTTGATGATGTGCATTTGGTTACTGGGAGTTTGGATCGAAGCATACGAGTGCGTCACCCTTATACCCAACCTTCTCCTCCTTAAGATTGTCTACTAACAGAAGATAGATATGGGACCTTCGCACCGGCTCTATCCACGACGCCTACGCCTACGACAATGCCGTCACAAGTATGATGTTCGACTCTCGTCGCATCGTGGCCGCAGCAGGCGAGTCCGTTGCCAAGATCTATGATAAAACCGATGGACGGCATTGGGATTGCGGTGCTGGTGTTACTGTGGAAGAGGACGGCACGCAACCCAGTAGTGTGGAGAGGGTGAGGGTAAAGGATGGCTATCTGACGGAGGGGAGAAAGGATGGGGTAGTGGGGATTTGGACGTGCTAGGAGAGTTTTGAATCTTCAGCTGTCGTGTTGATAGCACTGTACATACTCAATATACCATCTACAAAGACCCATGTGAGGGCCTAGAGATGCAACGGACATGTCAGGCTTGGTATCAAAACGAGTGCAATCTTGGACGCCAGTGCGATCGACTTGAGCGCAGCATGATCTCGAATCAAGGAGCAATTCGGCATTCGAACCTATCCAAGACCCCAAGATTGCACGTCCGCGACTCATCTTGAGTCCTGACAGAAAAACTTCTTGCTCTCGCGGATTTCTCTGCTGCCAATTTAGAGTTCTGCAGCCCTTCACAGGTTCCACCTATTCTGATACCAAGCTTGATGTAATAATGGACATTGTCAAATATTCTTCAATAACGCATTTGTGTTCTAAAAGTCTATATGCTTTTGTGTATTCTATGCATGCAATCAAACTTCGACCAATCGCCCCCACCTCCCCCCAACACCTATCGCTACAAAGGCGGCAAGCTAAGCTTGTACAGAATCGTAATACATCAATTGATAAAGTATAGGTCAAAAAAAGAAGCGACCGGTCCTAGCGAAGCGGCAGGCAGAACTATAGCCGCGATCAGATGCTTCTGCCGAAATGAGGAAGTGGGAGGTCATCTCGGACGGAGCTTTCCAAGTGGGGGCCTCGACGAATGTTTTCGCGAAGCATTGTCACTTCGGCTCCGTGATAACGCATGAGGCGGCAATGCTCGTCAGCTCGAGACAAGGCTCGGTTAGAGCTTTGTTCATCTAGGATATCACCGAAGACTCCCGCTCCTAGTAACAATCGTTGCAAACCAAGAAGTCGAGAAGGCGCTCTGACGTGTTCCATAACGCCTCCAGGGTCCGTAGGATTGACGGTGTAGGTCAAAGCTTTTCGGGAAATGCAGGAGAAAATGTTGCAGGATCGGCGGTGTGCCTCTGATCAGTAATTGCATATCGAGCAGTGTGCGCACGCGTTGTTCCATCAATTCTGGCTAAATTCAAGGTGAGAAAGGGCATGTGCCTTCTGAAGCTGACTGCTTCGATAACGGACAGGCGAGCTTCTCCGTTGCCAGTGGCGGCTTGCTTCCGTGCTCTTCGGCCACAGAATGGCCTTCCCTCAACCACGCGCACAAATTCCTTCCCCAAGTCGGGCGATTCTTATATACACCGAACTTCTCAGGCATCGAATCGCAAGCTTCAGCGAGTGATGGTCCGGATCCTTCGCTCTTGATGTCGGTCAGAGGGGTAAGATAGCTGCGCACAGCAAAGATGATTGTACCAGTCCGGGGGAGACACGTTAGGGTATGATGCTCGACTCGCAGAAACGAGGATAATGGGTCGAAGTCTGCATGTTGGGATGAGCTATCCTTGGCTTTGATGGTGTTGGCGCCGTCGAAAGGGAGGTGGAGTACCGAGTGATTGCACTGGATTGACCACTGCATCCTATTAGTGAAGTCCGGGTTGAATGGAGTCTGGGGGAAGGTACATTGAGCCTCCCAACCGACTCCCCTCGCCCCATCCGTTCGAAGCATCGATTGACGCCTTTCTTCAACCGGCCTTCATAGCCGGGTATAGGCGCATGAATTTCGCTCACTGACAGTCCGACTTTGGCAAGTGGTAAAAGTCCTTGGGGGAAACACGCTTGGAAGCCTTGAAGGAAGAATTCACCTTTCTCGTTGGGTACCATGAGATAGAAATCCTCTTCGACGTTTTCTGCTAGATGCCGTAGCAGAACCGCAGGGTCTGGAAGTGCTGTGGATATTCGATGCCGCGAACCCGTTACAATATTGTAGAAAATGTCACCCTTGATTGTGAATATCGTGGGGAACCGCTTCGGCAGCAAATTCAGAATAATCTCCTCGTACAACTCTCTTATGGCAGGGTAAGAGAGCGTGCTGGTTCCCATACAAATTTCGGGAGTGTCGTCCAGGAGTTTTTTTCGCGTGGTCATTCGATCCAAGTACCCTCGATCTATCCTAATCCATTCCTCTTTCTTGGACTTTTTGATGCCTATGACAGTAAGCTACGGCCGCATGCAACACATGCACTAAATCACAACTTACCCATTGTGACATGACGCTTTGTTTCGAATGGCCGGTACTTAATGGGCTCGACCGCCCTATAATCAAAGATATAGAGAGGTCTAATGCCGTCAATTGGTGTTATTGTGGGTGTTGCTGAAGAACAAAAAGCCTTGGTCTTGCGCCGAAGCCGTGAGACATAAAGGCCTGAAAGGAACGTGAAAGCTCTTCCCACAACGGCAATAAGTAGAGAGTAACTGATTGTGATAGCGATAAGACGCCCTAGGTAATGCATTTTGCTGCAGGACAGAATGAGTGATAAGCATTCGAATCGTGATCTGACGTTCTGCTTCGGCGTGCTGTTTCTGAATGGAGAAGAGGGAAGAGCGTTCTTTGTTATGAGATCAACACCTCGTAGTACACTTTCAACGTAGGGTTCAAGGCGGGGCAAGGCGAATCGTGACTAAATCATTGTGGCTTAACAAGTCTATCACGGTGAAGGCTAGGGGTGAATCAGTCTAATAAGCAATAGTGCGTTGTAAATTGAGGACTGTTGCAGGCGACAGTGCCCTGGCCAAGCGAGCGGTGTAAGGCTATTCTAGACTGTGACTTGATCCAACATCACAGAACACTCCAATCGCGGGATGTCGTCCACGGCTCCACATGTCAAACGGCAGTGGTCGGCAAAGCTGGCTCATTCCGGACCCTTGTTCCCATGAGGACCGTGCATGGCGCACTCTGGCGTCAGCCCTTGTTTCACTAAAGTATGGTACCCCTGTCCACTCAACTTCGAGCAATGAGGATCAGCTCGCTTGGAAGCCCAAAGTGGTGCTCGCCGAAAGCCCGAAACGTTTTGTTGGCCTCGAAAAGCAGGCTAGAGATCCAGGGGCAGTCGAGGCAGTTATCTAATCGCGCTACAAGACCCCCAATCACCGAGCCGACCCTAATCAACCGTTAGGAAGAGGAGCGCCTGTTGCAAAAGGCTTTGCCAATTTCGGCTGACCCTTCTCCGAAAGCCCTCAGGACTTCAATCCGTGCCATTCGCTTCACCGACACACTCCTAGATCCCCCCACGTAAGGATCAACGATTGCAGCAGCTCCATACAGATCAGCACTGGCTTGTAATCCACTTTCAAATCCCATTACTTGAAATATCGCGTCACGATCCCTCAGCTGAATTTAAATTGCACCATCCTGCGGGCACCAGGGTGGAAGAGATAGCGATACATACCCTGTCGTAGATCAGGTTTCGACTTCCCTTTCTAGAAACTTGGAATCGGTTTCGATTCTTCGCTCAAATTTGGACCACCAATCCTGGAAGCTTTTCAATGGCACCACCTCCTGGCCTCCAGGGCCGGAAGTGGAATCGGCAAAGCTTGCCAGAAAGTTGAAGGCATTCTTGATTATTCGCTGTGCCAAGGCTTTCGTTGAGAGCGATGTGGACTGTCGCTGCTGACCTGTTGTCGCAACAATTAACGTTGATTGTGAGGCCTTCAGAGTTTCCAATTGAGCTGAGATGGTTGCAGCGGGTTCGATGGATATGCCGACGGTGACGGCTCCAGATCTTGCCGCGTCATCGAGCCTTGTCGAGGTTGCATCCATCTCTTCCTCCGCAACGCCATTCCCGCCATTCGTCCCGTTGGCTGCCACACCACTCACACGACATATCGCACTTTGCTTTTCTGTGCCAATTGCACCCAGCAGCTTGAAGTCTGCTGAGCCGGGGAATTGTATGTAGACACCTGCTAAGGTACCATCGGGTAGCGAAGTGCCTGGCAAGAGGAAGACGACGATGTGGGAAAAGTGGGGGGCCGAAGGGAATGCGAAGGCGCACTGAGTCTCCGTGATTACGGCAGGGTTGGTAAGGACAGGTCTTCCAGGGAGGATGAGCCCGAAAGGAGGTGCAGTCGACATCCTGGGTCAAAGACACATCTTAAGATATATTAAGAGCTTGAAAATATGTATTCCGCGAAAACATTTAAACCAATCAACAGATTGCACGCAACTGAAGCCTGCAAAGGAAGGGGAAGAGATGTTGTGCGGAGAATGCGGAAGAGGGGGGTATCACAAAATTGCTTGGCAGTCTTATCGATAAGCTGTTTATGCGACGCCCGAGGGCAGTCGACTTCCACCCAGCACGACCACCCATCACAATGCTAAAATGAGATTTAAGAAGGTGTAAGGGCTTCCTTAGATTCTCTACAAACCCAGAAACTACTCCCACGGCTTTCCAAAGCGGATTGTAAGAAGCCACAGATATCTTTCGGTTTGTGAAACCGTTCCTTCCCCACCTCTCAAGCGACACAAACATCTACTGTGTGCAGAATGTTGACGAGATGGCCAATCTGAAGACCAACTTAGACCTTGTCAAAGGGGCTGACAAGTAAATCAATCGAAGGTTGTTCACAGTTGAAGCTAGCACTGATCGAACACAGCTTCCCGTACTATGAGGACAGCCCAATCAGATATACCAACATTCGCTCTCTATACTGGGAATTTCATCTTCGAGGAGGCTCTGGGCCCCACGGATATATCCCAAACGATGTCGTCAAGAAGATGCCGTGGGGTGATGCCTGGAATGTGAACCCCCAAGCCAAAAGCATTACACCGAAACTACCTGAAGTTGAGCAAAGCCAATCAGACACTATACGCAAAACACTGGATGAAGCAAGGGAGAGAGAGATATTCAGAGTATTGAAAGGATGGAGAAACGAGCTATACCTCATCACCGGAAACAGGAGCCAGTATGAGAAACGTGTCACGATGGAGCGGGCAGGGAGTGCACTTTTCGGAATCAATTCATACGGCGTGCACATGACTGTCTATGTACGTACCGAGCAAGGCATGAAGATCTGGGTACCAAGGAGAGCAAAGAATAAATCGACATATGGCGGCATGTTGGACAACACCGTTGCAGGAGGCATCAGCAACGGAGAACAACCTTTCGAGTGCATGGTCAGAGAGGCTGCCGAAGAAGCTTCATTGCCAGAAGAACTTGTCCGCTCGAACGCCAAAGCCTGCGGAACGGTCTCATATGTTCACATCAGAGACGAGAGAGCTCAGCCAGGCGCAGAAGTTGGATTGTTTCAACCTGAATGCCAGCATATCTATGACATGGAGGTCGGGCCTGAAGTCATTCCCAAACCGTGTGATAACGAGGTCGAAGACTTCTGTCTGAGGACGGTCGAGGAGGTGCAGAAGGCGCTCGTGGAGGGACAGTTCAAGCCTAATTGTGCCGCTGTTTTGGTGGATTTCTTCATCCGTCACGGTGTCCTGACAGCGGAGAATGAACCTGACTATGTCGAGATTGTCTCGAGGCTGCACAGGAAGCTGCCATTCCCAACATCTTAGGCTGATTGGGTGGTTCATGCAGTCACAGGCGTCATGGCGGAATTGGATGACCCAGTGGCATTACAGGCGTTTTGGTAGAACAGGGATACCCCAATAGAGCATGAAAATATCTTAGGACTGATCACGTCCCCCTGGTATCTTTCCCAGACTCCGCGTACGCATCGCTAAATGACCAATGTTTTCCACCAAAGCTCATTTCTTCACGCAAAGATAGACATAGTCGATCCTCAACGGCGTGAGATTTTTATAAGGTCCTTCCATATAAAGCAACAGTCCCCCGAAGCTCACAAACACTTTTCTGTAGTAGGGAATCTAATCAGCACACCCAAATCCTACCAACGGCAACCCTATGGCAATATCACTCACATCTTCTCCTCATCCCCCTCCTCAAATCGATAAACCTTCCCATGACACACATAATCATAATCATCAGCCACACTCGCCTCTCCCCTCCCCACATCTCTCCACCCTTTCCCATCATCCTTGCTCCCATCTAGCGACAGCGTGGACGTAAGGAGGATCTGTAGACGATCGCCGTTGTTGCAGGGGAAGAGCTCACTGTTGACGTCGAGGGTGAGAGTTGTCTCGCCGCCTTCGGTGTGGGCAGAAAGGCGGGCGACGCGGTCGTACTTTTGCGCGTTGATGTCGAAGATGGTGAAGGTGTCCGAGAAGAGGGAGGCGTCGCCCATAGTTGCGGTGGATGGGTTTGGGGGTTGTGATTTGAATATGGTGCTTGTGGAGGTTGTAGGTGGTCTGGCGAGTATTTGCGAAGTAAGAATGGTGCCGTGGAAATGTTTGAGGTTGCGGACTCGTTGGTTGGTTGGTTGGTTGGTTGGTTTATTCATACACTGACCCGCCTTTCGGTATACAGGGGAGTCTTGGCCCTGGGACTACCTTAGGGCCTGGCTCGAAACTAGCTAAATAGGGCTTATATTTATAAACGTAAAACCGTCCCTCTACTCCCTAGGGCCCGCCCTATAAAAAAATATCCAGCCTAAAATTAAAATCCTACTCTTTAGTTATCCGTTCGAGGGTTATATCGTTTTCTAGGTTTTAATATATATTATATTGGGTTCGATTCCTAATAGCGCTAGTTTAATAATATTATAGTTTTGTTTATATTCTTTAGTAACGTTATTAACCGCAGGTTTTAAGTACTTTATACCTAGTAATATTAATTCGAAATCTTTAAGATAATCTCTCGAAATATTCCTATCTAGGGGCCGGACGTTTATTAGTTATAAATCGTTTACTAAATTTTAATATATATTATATTAAATTCGATTCCTAATAGCGCTAGTTCAATAATATTATAATTTTGTTTATATTCTTTTATATACCTAGAGGGTCGTAACTCTAGTAGTATTTTTCTATAATTAATAAATAAGCTTCCCGCTTTATATTGAATAAAGAAAAAGAAATAAAAATTTAAAAAAAATACCTATAAAGACTATACTATAGGTATAAATTCTAAAGATATTTATTTAAAATTATACCCTCGAAAATAAATATAAATCTTTATTATTTTAAAAGTATATATATTCCTACTCTAAATTATTCCGTCTTAATTTCCGAATTTAAGTTATTTTATTTTATTTTAACTTATTTCCTTTCTCTTTATAATAATAACGATATAGTTTTAATTTTAGTTTATAGTATATTTATTTAAATTATTTCGAGTATATTTTAATCTCTCCTAGAGGATTAATTATAATATTTATTTAAATAAACTTCCTTCGATTTTTAGAAATTAGTATTAATATAATATAAAAATATACCCGCCGTAGGGTTCTAAAGGTATTATAGGAGTATCGGAATTAATTATTATATTATTTAATAATATATTAACTCTAAAGCCGGTAATTATTTAATTATTTTTATAAGAATTTATAAAGTTTAACTAAGGACCCGCTAGGCGTTATTACGAGATATCGAGTATAATTAAAGAACTTTTTCTTTTAATAGGTCTCGATCGTAGATATAAAGTTTAATTAATAATTATTTAATAATAACCGGTAGTAACTATAAAGTATAATTAATTATTAATATCGATATATTTTTACAGTTTAGCGCGGTTATACTCTATAGTTTTTTTTATTCGTATATATAATAAACTATTTTAATCTATTATATTAAATAAGAAACTAAATAATTCTATTTATTTATTCGAGGTTTTTAAATAAATTAATTAAATTATTTACTTTTTTATTATTAACCTAAATCGTTTATTTCTTTAAATCCGCGAATTTTAAATAATATAATAATAGGTAGTCCCTAATATCCTAGTCGTAATTATATTTTAAATATTAGGGTCTTTTGATATTTTAATAAACTTTTATTCTTTATAAATAGTTATTTAGGCCTATATATTATATCCGCGCCTAGATAAATATCGAGTTTCGCGCTCGATTTAACTCTTTATATTTATCGAGTATATATAGATTAAGAACTAACTTTAAATAGCGGGTTAAATATTTATAATTTAAAGTATCCTATCTAACGACTTATTATTTATTAGTATATACTTTAACTATATATATTTAGGTTATAGTAAGAATATATAGATTAAGTAAAATATTTATTAAAGAGTTTAACGACCTCTTTTCTTTTTAGCCCGTAGCCTTTTTAATTATTCTATTTATAAACTCGTTATTATATATATCTATATAAACGGGAATTTAATAGATTTCGACCGAGTATTATTAATAGTAGTTAAGTTTATATATAATAAACTTAAAGATATATTAATTTAAAGAGTATTTAAATATATTAATTAAATAAATTATAATTCAATTATTTATAAAGATTATCGTCGGGCGGTAATTATATTTATAATTATAATACCCGTCCCTTAAGTCTTTATCGGTTATACGAATAATTATTAATAAATTATAAAACTTTTTAATATAAATCGTAAAGTTATCGCTAGGGCCGAGGAGTACCGCCGAATATTTAACTTTAAAGGGGGTAGTACTAGCGAGGTTATTTATATTAAAGAAATCGATATATCGGACGGTAAAAATATTAATTAAATTATTTATCCTATTATTATTATAGTGTGGCCTTATTTATTTTAGATTCAATTTAGGTCTAAATTATCTTAATTTAATTTAATTTATCTTAGATCTAATTTAGGTCTAAACTAGTTTCTCTATTTTTATCTTAATATAGTCGAGATAGGAAATAAATAAATACTCTATATACTAGCTCCTATTTAGATAATAATTAGCCCTACCCTAATTTTTATCCTTTATTTTTTATTTTAACTTACTTTTATATTATAATTAAACTATAGTTTAATAAACCTAGCCGTTAGTTTAATAAATATCTAGATATTAATCCCGTCTCTTAATATTATAAAAAATTAACTACCTAGTTAGTGCTCTTTAATATTAAGATAATTATTATAAGGGATTAACCCCTTAACCCCGAAGACCGTATATAATAATTCCTCGCCGAAGTTTAAAATAACCTTATTAATTTCCTAAATACCTTCGATTATTTATATATTTAGGTCGAGAGTAATTTTTTATTCGATACTTTATCCTCGTCTACGCCTCTTCCTCCTCCTACGCTAGATATATAATCCCTAGTCTATACTATCGTTTAGGTAATAACTTAGGTCGTATTTATTATAATTTAAACTATATCTTAGCCCCCGCCCTAGGTATTCGATAAGAATACTTTTAATAATATTATTATTATAGGCCTACGCTCGTCTTCTTTTTTAAATACTTAATAATTTACCCTCTCCCGATCTCGAATACCTCTTAAATCCGAAAAGCTCCTAGATATCTCGAAATATAAAGGGGACTAAAATAAATTAAATATTTAAGAGTAAATATTAATATAACGGATATATATTAATTATAACCGTTACTTTACCGATAGTAATAAGATTGTTTATATAAAGCTTAAGTTAATTATTAATAAAAAAACCTCTAATTTAATAAACCGTTATTAAAAAGAGGGTCTCTATACCTTAATTAACTTTATTAATTAACGAAAGAAATTACGGGAAGTATATAATAACCCGTTTAAATAAGAGGATATTTAAAACTATATCCGGGAATTTAAATAAGGTTTTATACTTTTTAATAAATATTTTAACCTTATTACCTAGAAGAAGAAACGTTCTCGAATAAAGAACGAATCTTTAATTAATATTATAAAATATAATATTAATTATACTACCTAATAGGCCTTTATCTCCTAAAGGAAAATTAATAATTAACGGTTATATATTTTCGATAAATACGTCCGTATATACTCCGAAATCGATTAAGAATTTTAGTAGATTAAATATCGTTTATCTCGTTAAAGTACCGCTCCTATTAAATTAGAATAAATCTCGAGGAGGTTTATTATATCTTTATTAGTTTCTACTCTTATAGCCCGCTTTATTATAACGAATATTTTTATCCCCGTTACCGTAGTTTTAACCCTCCTATTTAAGGAATTAATAAACCTCGATTCTATTTAAATTATTATTAAAGATAAATTAACGAGAACCCCGGTTATTAAAGTTATCTACGAGAAATAGAGGTTTTATTTCTATTATAAGTCGCCTAGGTATAATATAAGAGCCTATTTAATTAAACTAGTTAGTCTCCGATCTAGTATTATAACTATCGTCGACGACGACGAGAGCGTTATAGGAGGAGTTATTTTAAACGCGGGAAAAGAATAATCTTAATATAAAGTCGTATATTAGGCCTATAGATACCTAGAACCCTATATATATTTTTTTACTTATCGATTATATTATTTAATTTACCTTCGTTATTAATTAAGTTTTCGTTTAAGTTTATTATATAGCTTTTTAAAACCGACCCTACTTTTCGTAATAAATATATAATTATTTTTTATTAATTACGGAATAGTTAGTCCCGAATTTAAATTAAAGTTTTAATTAATACTAGTATATCTAATTACTTTTTTATCGATTATGATTTTATATATATTTAATATCTACCCCTTCGTTTTCTTCGTTATTTTTATATTATCCGACTCTTTAATAATATACCTACCGTTATAGAACGTATTATTTATATCGTAGAAGCGATTTTAAATATTTATAATTATTAAGAACGAATAGTTTTTTTCGTTATTAAACTTAATTAATACCCCGTCGTAATCGGTTTATTATACCTCTATTATTATAAAGCTACTACCGATTTCTTAGATAATTCTTTAACTTTCGTTTTATATTTTTATTTAAGAAACTATACCCTAAATCTTATAAAAGTCTTCGCGGAAGATAAACTCTTTTTTATACCTTAAGAAAGTTTTTAGATTTAAGAATCCTAGTCCCTAGTTTTATTTAATACCCGCGTAGAGTAAACCCCGATTTAAAAGGTATCGTTAGTATATAAAGAGCCGTTATTATTTATAGACGATAACGTTACTATTAAATAATTAATTCCGATTCGAGAGAAGTTACTTTAGTTCTAGGTTTATTAATAGTATATTTAATCCTAGGTTTATAAGAAATAAACCTCGATTTAAGAAAAGTTAATTTAGTTTTAAATTTATTAATAGTATATTTAATTCTAAATATATAAGAAGTAAACCTCGATTTAAGAAGAGTTAATTTAGTTTTAAATTTATTAAAAGTAAACCTAGTCCTTAACTTAACCTAGTACTCGTATAAAGTAATCTAGAATTTAAAAGGAGTTACTTTAGTTTTAAATTTATTAATAATAAATTTAGATTTAAGAGGAGTTTTCCCCGTCCTAGTCCTAGTTACTTATTCCTATAAGAACTAACTATAATAACGAGTATAATTATATCGTTATTACCGTTAAATAAAGAAAGATATTTAAGATTAAATATTATAGCCTAACCTCGTTTCGTTTTAAATTCTAATATTAAGAATAACGAACCTAGTACCTAGTTACTCTTAATATATATAAGATAAAATCTCGATTATTTACCCGGCTCGTTAGGCTTAACGAGTAAACCGTATTTAATTTATTATTTATAGAAATCGATCGATTCTTAGGTATTTTAGAAGAAATCTCGATCTTAAATATTTAACCTCGTTAAGAATTTAAATATTATAAACCTAAGCCCCGCCTTAATTAAAATCTTAAATTAAATATTTATAATTAAGCCTAGAACCGAGTTATATTTAAAATAAATAAGGAGTTTTACTTTACCTCCGCCGTTATTTAAAAAGAGTTTTAAATTTACCGAGATAATAAGAATATTAACCTAATTACGATTTTATCTACGCGGTACTATAAATTTTTAGACGTTTTTTTAAGAAAAGACACTAATACTTTACCCTTATATTAGTTATATAATTATATTATTAAGTTTAAAGAAGGGCTATAACCTCTATCGTCTAGTTTATATAATATAAATCGTAATAAAATCCTAGAGCTCCGCCGTTACCTAGATAAGAACTTTAATAAAGATTTTATTTAAGTTAATCGGTTTTATACCGCGTTTTTTATTCTATTTATAAAGAAACCTAACGGAGGCCTATATTTCTATATTAATTACCGAGGGCTAAATATTATTATTATAAAAAATAAATACTCTTTACTCTTAATATTAGAAACTTTAAATCGATTAAATCGTATTAAGGTATTTTTTAAATTAAATATTATATCTACTTTTAATCGCCTCCGCGTTAGGGAGGGCGACGAAGAATTTATTATATTCCGTACCCGATTCGGTTTATTCGAATATCTTATTATATTATTTAGATTATATAATAACTCTACCTCGTTTTAATATTATATTAATAATACTCTTTATTAATTTCTCGACGAGATTTATATTATATATCTCGACGATATTCTAATTTATAGCGATATCGAGGAAGAGTATAAAATCTATATTAAATATATTCTTTAGAAGCTCCGCGAGGCGGGGTTTTAAATAAATATTATTAAATATAATTTCTATATTAAGAAAATTATATACCTAAGATTAATTATTATTATTTAAGGGATTAAAATAAATTTAAAAAAAATCGATATAATCTTGAATTAACTATAATTAATTAATATTAAAGATATTTAAAGTTTCCTAGGGTTTATTAACTTCTATCGGCGCTTTATTTATAAATTTAATAAACTCGCTATACTATTTATAGTTTTAATTAAGAAAGGTACTATCTTCGAGTAAAATACTTAATATTAAATAACTTTTAATACCTTAAAAAAGGTTTTTATTTTTAATATTATCCTAGTTTATTTCGACCCCGACCGTAAAATTATAGTAGAAATAAATACGTTTAATTACGTATCTAAAGGGGTCCTATCCTAATATAATAATTAAAACGTCCTTTATCTTATTATTTATTTTTTAAAGAAGTATAACCCTACCGAGTATAATTATAAAATCTATAATAAAGAGTTTATAGTAATCGTCCGCGTATTCGAGGAATAATATTTTAAACTAAAGAGATCTACTCTATTTATCGAGGTAATATCTAATTATAAGGCTCTTAAATATTTTATTTTATTTAAAGTATTATCTCGTTATTAAATAAAGTAGAGTAAATTTTTATCCCGTTTTAATTATAAGATTACCTACCGGCCCGGTAAAGAAGGTAGTAAATCTAATATATTAATATATCGATTAAGAGACCTCTTTAAAGAGGGGGATAAATTAGACTCTAGATATTAATATTAATATTAGATTATATTAAAAAAAAAAAACCTAGCCCTAGAAGTCTTTAAGGATTATATTTATAGTATATTACTAAATATAACGACCCTAGTTTTAGTTTTAGTTATTTTAATTATATCGGTAATAGATTTAAAGATTTTTATTTAGTCTTTTTAATTATACTTTATATTAATCTATATAACCCCGATAGACCTCGATATAAATATTAATTTAGAACCTTAAACCCTATTTATATCCTACGAGTTTAAATTAAATAGAGACTAGTTTATTAATCTAGATAAAGACTTATACGATACCCCGATTTATTAATTATAGGATATAATTAATTAAGCCGATTAATTCGTTTTTAAAGTCCTAGAAATACTATATTCTAGAACGCGTTATTATAGCGGAATTCTCTTTATTAAATACGAAGATAAGGATAAAGTTCTCTATTTCTAAAGAAAGAGATATATTTTAAATTTTAATAAATTACACTTTCGTCTAATCTAGCTAGTTTATAATAGTATCGCGGGTAGTTATCTAAATCGTATTAAATATTACGAATTAATTAGTCGGGCCTATTAGTGGCCTAATATCTATATTATTATTTAATAATTCGTTAGGAATTATTATATATACCGAAGAATTAAGCCTTCCCGCTAGTATATTTAAAAATAACTACGTTTATTACCGCCCCCGTAACGACGTTAAAAAGATATCTCGATAGATTATATAAGTCCTCTACCGCTTTATACCTTTATAAAAATTATTTATTAGTATATTTTAATTTTCGTAGACCGTTTAACTAAGATACGGTACCTAGTATTAATTATATCGATAAAAATAGACGAAACCTACGATATTTTTTATTAGAATATATAGAAGCTCTATAAACTACTAGATATCTTTATTTCGGATCGAGGATCTTAATTTATATTAAAGTTTTAAGAAGCCTTATATAAGCGCTTTAAAATCGATTAATATATATTTACCGGGTACTATCCTTAGACGGATAATTAAACCGAGTAGTTTAATATTATAATAAAATACTACCTCCGTATATACGTTAATTATATATAGGATAATTAGGTGAAATAGCTCCCTAGAGCGGAGTTTTCTAATAATAATATTAATTTTTCTAATACTTTAGCCTCGCCTTTTTTAGTTAATTATAATTAATATTTATATATCGGTTTCGAGTTTATCGAATTTTTATTTTAAAATCTTACTACTTAAGCCCGTATTTATTTAATTGTTACCGATAAATTCGTAATATAAATAGAAGCCTTAAACGACTACCTCCGCGATAAAATATTTATCGTTTAAGTTATTTTTAAATCTTTAGTTAATTAACGAAGGCGCCTATATCCGATATATTTAATAAATGACTAAATATAGCTAAATATTAAGAATCTAAATATTATATACTCTTTAGTTAAATTTAATAATTATAATATCGGCTCCTTCCGAATTTTTAAAGTTTTCGATAATCCTTTTATAATCTAGTTAGATTTTCTATATTCTATAAAAATTTACCCCGTTTTCTACGCTAGTTTATTATAATTAATAATTAATAACCCTCTACCTAGATAAGTCTAGCCTATTCGAGAACTTATAATTACCGAAGATAATTAACGTAAGTAATACGTTAACGGTATTTTAAATTCTAAGTATAATCGCCGTTATAGTCTACCTTTATTAAAGTACTACGTTGATTAAGAAGGTTACGTCGTTATATAAAAATCTTTCTAGTATCTTACCCGTTATTAATAATTTATTAATAAGTATTATATCTCGAATCCTAGCGCCGTTGGCCTCTACGAATTATCGTATATTATTTAAAGGTACTAGTATAAAGAACCTCTACTATCTTTATCCTAATTCGATTTTTAAGAAGTTAACCCCCGTTTATACTATAATTTATTCTTTATCCGTTATTATCCCCTCGGTTATCGTTCCGTATCGACTTCGACCGATACTTCGTACTACCGTATAAATAGATAGTACCCTATAGCCTAGCCCCGCCGTTATTATTTATAGATAATAATATTAACGCCTAGTCTTATTTATATACCGCCGCCTATTCCCCGTCCTATTTTTTATTTATTACTATCGATAACTCGAATACTCCGACGCGCTTTTATTTTAACTATTTCGTAACCCTAAATAAGATTTAGGGTTACGAAATCTAATTAGTCGAATTAATCGTTTATTTATTTTATAGGAGCTCGACTTTAAAGAGGGGGTTATTATTATAATATAATCTTATTTACTTTAAATTTAATTTAGATTTAAGTTATTTTAATTTAATTTAACTTATTTTAGATTTAATTTAGATTTAAATTAATTTCTCTATTTTTATCTTAATATAATCGGGATAAGAAATAAATAAATACTCCGTGCGCTAGTTTTTATTTAAATAATAGTTAGTTTTACTCTAGTTTTCGTTCTTTATCTTTTATCTTAGCCTACTCTTATATTATAGTTAAGTTATAGTTTAATGAACTTAACCGTTAATTTAATAAATATCTAGATACTAATCCCGTCCCTTGACAAATATAATATATATATTTAAGAATTTTATTTTAATAATCTTTAGTATTATAACCTCTATTTAGTATATATTAAATAAAATAATAGTATAGGAATTATAGAAAGTCTATTAAAATATAAATATAATAGAGATTTTCGATTCTAACTCTTTATATTAAATTTACTAGTATTATTAAAATAGTTAGTCGCTTAAAGATCTTTCCTTCTATAAAATTAATATATTCGTTTTAATATAAACATATATCGATTATTATTCCTAAATACGTATATTTATTTATATTATCTAGGATTATATCTTCTTTAGGAAATTATAGAGTTATTAATATACTAGAGATTATCTTCGTTTTAGGGATAAAATAAACTAGTTTAAACTTCTTTATATTAAATTTAGAAGTATATTATATCGTTCATTCTTAGGCCTATACTATTTTCGTTTCTAGGGATATAATAATATCTTTTATTATATCTCTTATAGTAAAAAATACTATATTATTTATATATCCGGTTATAATAGTATTTATTATAGAGTCGTTACCTAGCTCTATTAAGTCTATATTATAAAATAAATAAAATATTAATAAAACTCCGGATCCCTATAATATACCCATATTAATAACGAAGTTCCAAGTTATATAATCGGGAAGTTTTAAGGATATAATTTTATTAATTAAAAAACTAGTTATTTATTCCGTAGTTATACCGTTTATTTTTCGTTTACGAAGGTTATAGAGTAGCCGTTTATAAAATATATTATTATAGGCTTTAATAATATTTAAATAAAAGAAATTATAAATATAATTCTTTCTTTAGGCGGTGTAAATTTTCTTAATTAAAATATATATTATATTTTTTATTAAGGTCTCTTTACGACCTCTAAAATAATTTCTAAAGAGTAAATTTATTTATTCGGTAATATAATTAATTCGAAATATTATAATACTTTTTATTATTTTTCCTAGGGTTAGAAATAGTATAATAGACTAGTAATTCTCAACTAAAATATAATCGCGGTCGCCGGGTTTTTTTAGAGTAATTATTATAGATTCTTTAAATATTATAGAGTAGTTTTTTATTTATAAATATTTACTATAAAATTCTTATAATCGAGAGAGTAATATTAAAAATATAAAATTAAGAGTTTTATTTATAATATTATCTAGCCCTTAAACCTTATCGGCTCTAATATTTTAAATAATATAAATAATCTCTACGTTTGAAATTTCCTAAGGGAAGTCGAATAAGTTTAGGTACTTTATATTAATAATATCGCGTAAATCTAGAGAAGAGGGTTTTAGAAAGAATCTTTTATAAAAAAACCCCGCCTTTTCAACTTTATTACTCGCTAGAGTTTTATTTAATCGTTATAAATCTAGTATAAAAGATTTAAATAATATTTACCGATCTTTTATTTATTTCGCTAGTTTCTAAACTTTATTTATATTCTTTATAACTAACTCGATTAAGTCTTTATAAATTTATTAGAGTATAAGTTTAATTAAGATATTTTTCACCTTTATAGTCTTTTTATTATTCTTTTTAATATATTGATATTAGTAAAAGTATACTCCTCGCCTTTATAAAAATTAAATAATTCTATAAAGTTATCGTATTTTTATTTTTATTATTTTATATTCCGGGGTAAATCTCGGTATTATATAATAATTACGACGATTCTTAGAGATATAAAGTTCTATAGAGTAATAAATTATATTAATAAACTAGTTTATAAAGTAGTTAGACCTTATTTTATTTATTAATAAAATCTCTACGAGTTATAACTCTAGCTTTATATTAAATCCTTTAATATTAATACGAGCCTATATAAATAACGATTAAATTATAGTCTCTTCGATTTCGATATCGAAGGTAATATTTATAAATATATAATCTAACTTATAATCGAGTTTAGGGATTATATTATAAATTAAAATATAACTACTAAACTTTATAATAGTAAAGTATAGATTTAATATAGAATAGAGATTATTATTATTTATTTACGTCTCCGTATTTATTAGAAAGTATTAAATAAATTAAAACTCGTCTATAAAAATTAATATAATATTTATATAATTATTAATATTTACGCCTTCTCCTCTTTAAGTTAAATAATAAATATTAAAATCTCTTATTATAATATATTTATAATAGGTTTCGTCTAGGTTATAGAATCTACCTTTATTAATAAAAATAGAATAAAGATTATATAACTCGACCGACTTCTTGAAGAGGTTATAAATATTATAAATATTAATATAAATTTATCCGTCGTCGTTATTAAAGTCGTATATATCTATATATAATATTATTATATAGGTTATACCGAATATATTTAATTATTATACTCGTTTAATATTTATTCTTTTATTAATAAAATAGTATATTTTAATATCCTTATTATATTTCTCTAGGTCGGGATAATATAGAGTAAACTCTTTAAAAATAAAATTATAAATCGTATATTAATAGAAGTTTTTCTACGATTTTTAAATAATAATAATATTGTATTTTTTAATAACTAGGTCTTTAAATAGTAATATTATAACCCTAATTCTCGATTTATAAATATTATATTATAGGATATTTAGTTTTATTAATATTAATTTATCCTAAAAAGAGGTAAATTAAGATCGCGAAGTTAAAAATATATTTAATATATAAATTTCTATAAATTACGCTAAAAGTATTGAAGTTAACGCGGGAGTTAATAATATAATATAGAGTATCGGAGGATAAAGATAAAATAGTTAAGGATTAAATAATAGTAGAGGTACTAGCCGCGGATAATGAAAATAATAATTAGGAGAGAGTATTTAAATTTATTAAAATAATATTTTATATACCCTCTAAATATTAATCTAGTCTCGAGGTTATATTACTAGTATATTAATTAATCCGTCTAACTCGTTTATTTTCCGGTTTAGTATTTAAATATCCTAAATTAATAATATTTTCTAGCGAATCTTTTTTAGGTTTTTAATTAAGATTTTTAATATATTTATTATTATAATCGTCGCCGGTAATTATTAACGTTAGTTATAACGCGATTTTTTTAAAATTAAAGTGATTTTTATTTATTTTTCGTCTTTTAGTCTTAATAAACTTTTTAGTTTAAATATACGTAATAGTCGTTTCGCTATAAGAGTACTCTATAGAGATTGAGAAATTTAATAAGGAAATTTTACTATAGTCGGCTTTATATTTTTAAAGTAATTAATAAATTTTTATATAAAAACTTTTTTATAAATTAGTTTATAGTAATTTATTACTTTATTATAATTATAATTATTATTAATATTAATATTCCGGGTATAGGCGTAAATCCTAGTATTAATACTATTTACGCGAGTATATTTATAAACGGCGCCGCGTTTATAGGTATTTTAGGGTCTTTTTAAATAAGTTTTTTTATTATTACTACTATTATATTTAAAGCTCGCGATTAAGATAATTCTAGATTATTAATATTAAAAGAGGTAATTATAAAGTAGTAATATATTATATATATTTACGCCTCGTTAAAGATATTAATATATTATATATACCTACGCCCCGCTACTTCTATAATATTACTATTTATCGATACGGGGTTCTAGCCTTAATATCGCGGGGTTTTAATCTTTAGTAATTCTATATTAAATTAATATTCCCCCGTATTATTAAAATTTTTAGAGATTAGTTTTATTATTAAATCTAGGATTTAAAAACTACCTAATAATAAACTTTATAATTATTTTATATTTTTTATATTATTATTAAATTACTAGCTCTACGCTAGCGGTTTTAAATATTATAGTTTTAATCTTTTAACCTTTTTAAAGAAAAGGCCTATTATTATTATAATATCGGGTTTAACCTTAGGACGTTTAAAAGAATTTAATAATAATAATATTAATTAACCCCTTTTTAACGACCCCCGCTATAAAAATAATAATAAATTCGGAGGTATTATTACCCCCGAAGAGACTTTAGACGTATAGTTTAAAATTATTAAAGAAAAAAATCGTCGCCTTAAATAATAATAAGAATTAAGGGTATTATAAATTAAAAATTAAAAATTACATAATCTTATTACTTTTATACCCGCTAACGGAGTATTAATAGAATTTATTATTTATAATAGAGGTCCCCTAATTATTATATTTACTAGTAGAATAATAATAAATTTAATTATATTTAATAAAGATATTCTTATTAGGGAGAAAATACTATACCTTAATAAAATATATTCTTATAAGAATACGAGTGAAAGTAAATACTTATACTAGTTCCGCGATTTAAATATTAAATTTTTAATTAGTTTTAAATATTTTACTATCGATTATTTAAGAATTATATATTATATAGACTCGTTAAAGAGTAACCCTTTAATATAGTAATATAAATACTACGATTTATATAATTTAACTAATATTATATTTAGCTTTTTTAAGAAATTTCTTTTTAATTTAATAACGGATTTAATTAACTACTATCTCTTTATTTATAAAAAGTAAAAGGAAGTTAAATAATAATTTACTTAAAAAATATCGTTATTTAAGGCCTATTTTAAAGAGATAAAGACTTAACTACCCCCGTTTTTAAAAGAGTATAAACTAAATTTCTTTTTAACTAAATTTAAATCTAAATTTAAAAATAAAATCTTTAATACTAGTAGTATATTTATTTAAAGAGAAGAAATTCTTATTTAAATTATTATATAAAAAAAGAATCTAAAGCGTATATAATTAATAGGTAATTTTAATTTTAATTCGAGTTCCTATCCAAAAAACTCTAATAAAAGAAAATTTATAATAAACCGAATTATTAAACCTAATACCAGCGATAATATTAAATAAATATACTTGAAAGAGAAAGATAATAAGTATAAAATTAATACTATTAATTCTTCGTATAATAAGATTATTTATTATTATTATAGAATAGAAAGTTATATTAAGTCTAAATATCCCGATATAGATAAATTAGTTATATATATCGGCGCGGTATTAGTAAAAAATAATTAAGCCTAACTTATACCTCGGAAGAAAAATAAAAAAAATAATTAATAAAGATATACTTTTTTATTTTTTTTAAAGATTAAATTACTCTTTAAAATAAAGTTAAGTAATTTATTATTACGGTTTAATTATATTAAATATAGTGGCTTAACTTCCTTGGTACCGAAGTTTACGTATTATTTTAATTCGTCTTCGACGAATACCTAACTAGCTAATTAATTAATAATATTAAATATAAATATGAATTTATTATAATAATAATAGTAACGGCTTAATTATACTAGCTCGTATTTTAATTTATTATTCGAACGAATAAAAATATACTAACGTTATCCTTATAGTATTAACGATTTACTCGTTCTTTAAACTACTTTTCCGTATTAATCTAACGATTACCCTATTATAGAAGTAGTTTTAGTTATAGCCTTTTTATAGAAACCTTCCGTTAAGTTTTATTTTATAACGATATAGTAACCTACCTCTACTACGAAATTAGTTATATTATATAAAGTAGGTACTTCGCTTCCGAAGTACCGAAGGACTATTAGTAGAAGCTTTCTATAAATACTACCTCTATACCTATACTAAGTAATTACGTTTTCTATGAGAGTATAATTTCTCCTTTATTAATTACGTTAACTAAAATCCGTTAGGATTTTACTTTAAGGAATACTTTTCCCGAAACGGAGAAACGTACTCCCAAACCTATTAAGTTTAAATAGGAGAATACGAGTTTCCCTACTAAATAGTAGGAATCCTATTTTATTACTTTATTAATTTAGAACTCTACTACCTTAGACCTTAAAGTTTAATAGAATATTAACTATAATATTATAGTATTATATAAATACTATATTCGTTTCTAAAGAAAGAATCAAGTCTATTATTTTCACTTTAAAAGAATTCTTAAGGTATATATTTATTCTAAACTAGCTACCTCTATTATATTATTTTCTAAGAATATAGTCGTCTAAGCCTAGTAATTACGAGACTTCGTTAATTTAAGGTATTTATTTATATACTTTATCGATTTTATTATAAAAGAGGTTATAACCTAGTTTACTAGAGATACCTTCCGCCTACCTCGTAACCTACTAGTTCTTTCCTCTAGAGGTTAACGAGTTAGTTTACGAGAGTTATTTAAATATACCTAGTTATAAGAGTAGGCAGTCGATAAGAATTTACTAGGAAAAACTATTCGATATTTTAAATAAATTACTCTAGAATTATATTAATAGTATTTTAATACTACGATAATAGACGAGTCGTCTAGTATAGGAGCGAGTCGTAATAAACCTTAATCCTCGCGTACTACCTTTTATAACACCGAAGAAATTCGTAGGGGTAGCGAGTTAGAACTCCGTTAACTAGAAATCCGTCGGTTAAGAGACGGTATAACCGACTTCGACGCCGAAGTACTAATCGCTAACACTATAGTATATTACGTTCGCGAGAACCCTCCGCTATAAGGGCCTATAGGGTCATTAGGACCCTAAAGCGAACCTAGTTATAACGGGGTAAACCGTAACGGTGGTAGTAATCCTACTATATTACAGTTTAACCTTAAAGACGTCGGGTTCTTCGATTTATTTTATAACGGTAAATTAAGCGATACCGGCCCTATTATAAAATACGCTAGAAAGAATACCTACTTCCGCGATATACTAGTATTTAGTAATAGGATTAAAGACGTCGCTCGTATTAAAAGTATTAAATTAGTACGGAATAACCTTTAGTTTTACCTAAGAAATAAAGCGCTAGAGTAATATACTTTATAATTTACCGATAATAAGAAACGATTAATAACCTACGGGTAGAATTTAGATAAATAGGGTTTCTTTCTATTAAAACGATTTAAACTAACTAAGGCTACTAGTATAATATAATTTATTAAAGAGCGGTATACTATTACCGACGTAGTACGTTATCGAGAACCACGAGAATATACTATAATAATTATTCGGGCTATTTATATAGTAAAGATAAATAACGTTTATAACTAATTTAATATTATTTAAAATAATTTAGATATCGAGTTTTAATTTAATATCGACGCCTTTAATACGAACGTAATATTGAATTAATTCCTTACTTCGCTTAATAAAAGGAAGTATTAATAATAGATAGAGATATTATACCTTCGGCTTAACGCTATACCTAGGTAAATTCAGCCTAATAGAAATTAAAGTTAGTATAATTAATAGAAGGGTATATAGTTTCGGTTATTCGGAAATTCTAGTTACTAGAACTTTTAGAATTAGAGTTAATAGTAGACTTTAACTCCTTATCGGAAAGATAATTATATTTATTAGAATTAATATTAACCTTAACCTCCTTATTATAGTTAAGGTTAATAGTACGGAAACTAGTATATAAATCCGCTTTACGGAAGTACTAGTTAAAATTATTAAAGTAACCGGCCTTAATTTCCTACCCTATTACTTTAACGATAATTTACGGCGGGGCCGAATTAAAATATATAACTAAACGGGTCCGGTTTATAATCTTTATTTAATATTACTCCTAGTAACTCTAGTACTCTTTATAGAAGTACTTTTTATCGACTATTTATAAGAAGCTTTAATAAATTATAGAGATTAAGAGAGTAGAGAGTTTACTAAACCAGCGTATTAAATATACTAGATAATTATAAATACTCGGAAAATTCTTTTAGTAGCGATTACCGCGATATCGACCCTATTATCTTTAATAGCACCGATTCCTTTTACGGTGAAGTAACTATTTACGAGTACTAAGAAGAGTAATTATAAGGTTTAAGCTATAACTATAACTACGATAAAAACGTTTATAACTAGATTATTATTAATATTAACTTCGTCTTAGCTCTTCTTTAATATAGTTATATATATAAAGGCTATATTAAGGCGTTTTTATCGCGGAATAAATTATTCTCTTATCTACGTTAGGACTATTAATAAAAGTCTTCCGCGAATAAAAAAGAAAAACTAGTAGACGAGACGGTATTACCGAAGTCTTCCGTAGATAAGTTAGTAGAGCTAGTACTTAACTCCCTATATAAATACTAGGTAATATCTTTATTTATTATCGAGTCTAATGTAGTGTAGTAGCCTACTACGCCGGGCTATACTTTCCGGGGTTTCTAGTATATTACTACCGAAGTCCACTTCGTTACTAAAGCGGACGAGGCCCTAGATACTTATTTAGATCTAGGATATCCTATTATAATAAGAGATTGATTATTCTTATAGAAATACGTCCTTAACTTCGATAAATATATTAAAACAATGACTTCGCCTATTCTAATTCGGGGTTTAGGAAATAAGATTACGTAGATAATAAAGTTTATTACCGTTAATTTATATATAAAGGGAGATATAAATAAAGAAGCGCTTACTAAAATAACGATAAAGATTTATATTACTAAGAATCTAAAAGCGAATCTATTTATCGGCACTAACGTATTAATATTATATATAATCTCGATTAACCTTAGTACCTAGTTATAGTCCGTTATTATTAATAACTACTAATTTATTAAAATCTCTATTAGCTTTATCGCGAAGCCTTTTACTAAATTAAGGCGAATTATTAAAATAAATTAATTAGTTATAATACCTCTTTAATTTAGTACTTTAGTACTAGTCTCGTATTTAGGGAATCTCCTTAATAAGGATTTCCTCTTCGAATTAGAACTAATAGTAGATCTAGGCCATAAGGGAGGAATATATATATATATTATTAATATATCCCTCTCCTTCGTCTTAATTTGTAATATTATTTATCGTCTAGTAATACTACCTCGACGTATTAAATTAGGGACCGTAGTAGACTTTAATAATAAAGAATATAAATACTATTAAATCTCTACCGAAATAGTATCCTTAGTTATTTATAGGTAGAGGATAATATTAGACGCCGCTGAATTTTCGTCCTCACCGAAGTTTTTATTTATTTAAGTTTCGTCGCCGTAGAAGTTTTTATTTACTACGATTAACTTATCTATAAAAATAACCCTAGTAAATAAAGTTATAGTTTATAACCCGAAGGTTACTACTAATTTCCTTACTCGCCTAGTATAGGAATTCGCTAATATCTTTACGGATTTAGGGAATACCGTTAATATATTAAAAGAGTAATAAATACCGATTAAATTAAAACTAGGCGCTTTATTAAAAGTGTTAAAAGTCTATCCTCTCGGTTAGAAAGATAGATAGGTAGTTAACGAAACCTTCGATAAAATATAAATATAAGGTAAGCTTCGCTATACCGATTAACCTATGTAATTTAATTAACTATATTTTATTATCTAGCGCGATACGCCTAATGGAAGGAAAAGATATATTATTATAAATATTAAAGGTCTAAATATTATTACGGAGGATAATAACTATTCTTTACCTCTTTAAACCGATATTATAATATTAATAATAAATTTCTCGTTTATATTTATAGTTAATATTATTGGCTAGTTTCTATAATTTATAGTTTAACTTCGTAACCGCTATAAATTAATAATCGTTAATTACCGCGGTTAAGAAGAATTAAATATTACTTTAATAGGTTATAAAGATTTACCGCCTTATATTTAATACTAGACGGATATTATATTACGCCCTCTTCGTACTTTTATTAAAGTATATATTAATAATATTATCGTCTTCAACCGTACCCTAGTAGAGTACGTCGACTATTTATAATAACTATTTCTACTACTACGAAGTAGGTATACTTCGTTATTATTTATAAAATCTTACTTCGGTTACCCTTTAGTAATACTATTAAGATAAAGAGTCGATAGCCTCGGGATATCTATAATTAAAAATAAAATTAAAACTATTACCGCGTTATATTTCCCCGTTACTTTACGAGACCTTAAAATCTTCCTAGGATTAATAAGTTAACTGCGCTCTTTTATACTACGGTATATATAATATACCTATTTATTATAGGAGCGTAAAATTATATTAATTTAAAAACTACTATTAAAGTAGTCTTATTATAATACGCTACGGGAAGATTATACTTTATAGGAACGGGGTTTATAAAAGTATTTAATACCGCCGACCTAAATTTTACTAGAGACTTCGACGATAACGAAGATTTCGTTTAGTAAACTTTCCGTAGTACCGAAGTCTTCCGTAATACCTTAACTATCTAGACTAATAAAGAAACGGATATTAATTAAATTTTATTATTAATTAACTCCTAGGGAATTAAATACTTTCACGGATTTATAAAATACTTTTAAATCTCCTTCCTTCCTAGTATATTATAGTATTTTACGTAAATTATTCGTCGATCTCGACGCCTCTAAGAAATAGAGGTTCGCTACTATTATTTACTATACCGAGAATAATACCGAAAAGTCTACTCGTACCGCGGTATAGCCTATTATATTCTTTAGTAGAAATCTTAATACTACCGAACGGAACTACTAGCCTATTAAACTTAAGGTTATAAATATTATATAGGTTATATAAAAGGTTCGCTATATAATCGAATCGTCGGAAAAGCCGCCAGTAATCGTCTATACCGATTACTCTATAGTTATTTCTATTTCGCGATAGACGATCTTAAATACGTCGTCGACGGATAAATTTAATCTTAGACTAGTACGAGTATTTTAATACCTATCGAGCTTTAACTTTACTATTAAATATAAGTCTAGTACTATTAATATAGTACCGGATATACTCTCTCGTCTATAAATAAATATTCTAATAGACGGAAAAACCGAGGTACTAGAAAGTCTCTATAGAAATATAGTTATATTTAGTGAAGTAAAATAATAAATTATACTACCTAAAGTCTTCAGTTACTATAGTATACTAGTAGAGATATAGGACGAATTTAAATAACGTTTTAGAAAGGTATATACCGAGGATTTATAATAAAATAAAATCGTCGAACTACTAAAGTAAATATTAAATAAAGACGATCTATTAGAAGGTTTCCGCTTTAGGGAATATACTAGCCTATTTTATTTCGTTAATAAAGAAGGCCGTGAGCGCTTATATATTCTTAAGGCGCTATAGTATAAGGTCTTTAAATTTACCTATAATAATAACTTTTATAGTAGATTCCATCGAATATATAATAGGATAACACTATCTCTATTTATCTATAATTTATTAAAGAATCTACGCGAGTATATTGATTACTATCCTAGTTACTAGTTTAACTAAACTAGGTATTATCCTATATATAGAGAACTAAACCTAATCGCGGCGCTAATTATTCCGTTTTATACCGTAGTTATTAACTTTATCGTAGTACTACTAGATTATTATAATTATAATATTTTTATAATAACTATATATAAGTTAATAAAGCGTTTATTTCTAATTCTAGGGAGTGATACCTACGACGCTAAAGTCTAGGCTAATGTCTTTATTACTACTCTAATAAGCTATAACTAGAGTATTCCTTCGGTATTTATTAATAATAGAGATTCTAAATTTATAAGTTCGTTCTAGCGCTAGGTTTTCTAGAAAATAAATATCGATTTATTAAACTTTATAGTGTAGTACCTATAGACCGACGGGTAGTTAAAACGTATTAATTAAATAATTAAAATAACTCTTCGATTCTACTTTAATACTGGCGAGATTAATTAGGTCGCTATTCTACTATATCTCTAAAATTTACTAAATAACGTAATTACTATAATCGGATTCGCCCTTAACGAATTAATATACGGTTTTCGCGTTAGGGAAAGTATTAATATATTATTTAATCTACTTTAAGAGAATCTAGCTCGCCTTTATAATATTAAGCGAGCTAAAGTAATTAATATTATAATTTTCGCTATTATCGTAATAAAAGCTCGCTATAATAATAAATATAAATTTATATATTTAAAAGAAGATTTATTAGTATACTTAAGGCTTTACCACGGATATTATATCCCGGGGGTATATTATAAATATTTAAATTAACGTATAAGACCTTTTAAGGTACTAGAAAAAGTCGGGAAAATAGTCTACCGTCTTAAATTACTACTTAATATAAGGATTTACTCCGTTATCTTTATTATTTAGTTTAAACCGGCGCTTAACCTATCTAATAATCTCTATAAATATACCGGGTTACTACCGCCTCCTGTTAAAGAAGACGATATTAGTGAACTATAACTAGTACCGCTTTTCGAGATCGAACGCTTATTAGATAAACGAATAGTACGAGGTAAACTATAATACCTAGTAAAATAAAAAAGCTATAGAAATCAAGATAATTAATAGTATACGTTATCGAAATTAAGTAATAGTTAGGAACTCGTAAAAGAGTTCGATAAAGAGGAAGTAGCTATTATAGCTACGAAGGAAACTAGTAGAAATACGCGAAGGCGTAGAAGGTAGTTAGCGGAAACCTTCTATTATATAGAATAAAAGTTTATATAGGAATTTGCGTGCGGTATATTATTACGGAAGCCTTCCGTATATATAAACTCGATATAGCGGTACTTTAATATAAAAGTATATTCTTTTATTTAGTACCTTATTTATTTCTTCTAGTATATTTATACGTTATAATAACGAGGACGCTATTTTGTTCGTTTTATATGGGTATTATTACGGCTTAACTATATTAAATATAGTGGCTTGGCTTCTTTGGTACCGAAGCCTACGTATTATTTTAATTTATCTTCGACGAATACCTAGCTAGCTAATCAATTAATGATATTAAATATAAATATAAACTTATTATAATATTTATTACCTTAATTAATTTTAAAGCGTAGATTAATTTAATTTTATAACGATTTATTATTAAAAATAAATTAGAATTTTATAATACTACTTTATCGCTAGCTAAAATAATTAACGAGTAAAGTATATATTATTTTAATACGTATTAATTAAATTATTAAATATTCGATAATTAAAATTAAGGGCGTAAATATAATACTTTATTCTATACTATAAATTTTAAAAATTTAAACGTTATTCTAGGTATATTTAAATTATATTAATTAAAGATATTAATTAATTCTAAGGCGGATTAATAGCGGTTTAAAATTAATTTTAATAATTTATAAATTAAAGAACTAGTTAAATTCATTAATAATTTTAAAAATAAACCGAATACATTCGCGGTTATATATATTATAATAGTATAAAATAAATAGGAAGAACTTCCTAACCTAGAGATTTCTAAGGAATTTATAAAGTTTTATAATATTTTTTCTAATAAGAAGACGAGTACCCTATTTATTTTTAAATAAAAAGATTACGTTATTAAGATAAAAATTAATAAAGAACCGTTTTATAAATATCTTTATAATTTATTTTAAATTAAATTATCGGAGCTACGGCGTTATTTAGAATCTTTATTTTATAAAGACTAGATCCGTTATTTAATCTCTTTAATTAGAGTATTTATTCTTTTTATATTTAAAAAAAAAAAAAAATTATATCTTTATATTAATTACCGGGGCTTAAATATAATAATTATTAAAAATCAATACCCGTTATATCTAATTACCGAGATATTAAATCGTTTATATAGTTTTAAAATCTTTATAAAATTAGACTTTAAGGATACCTATTATAAGATCTAGATTAAAGAAAACGATAAATAAAAAACTATTTTCCGAACTCGTTATAGTTATTTCGAATATTTAATTATATCTTTTAAACTCGCTAATATACCGGTAATATTTTAAATTTATATTAACCGTATATTTATAAGTTTAATAAATATAATATATATAATATATCTAGATAATATCCTAATTTATAATATTAATTTAACGGAGTATTAACGGTATATTAAATAAATATTTAAATAATTATATTAATTCTAGTTATTTATTAACTTTAAAAAGTATTAATTTAATACCGAAATAACCGAGTTTTTAAATTTTATTATATTTATTAATAAGGTAGTTATAAACCCGGAATATATTAAAATTATTAAAGAATAACTTTAGTTAAAAATTTATTAAAAGGTATAAATTTTTTTAAATTTCGTTAACTTCTATAGGCGGTTTATTTATAATTTTTCTAATATAATTATATTATTTACTAGTCTATTTAAAGATAGTAAAGTAAATAAGAAAATAAATTTATTAAAATAAATAAACGGCGCTACGAAAGCGTTTTAGATTTTATAAAATATATTTATAAACGCGCCTTTTCTACGTTATTATAATCTAATTAAATAATTATATATAAAGACGGATACTTCTAATTTTAGCTTTAAATTTGTATTATTATAATAAAATAAAAATAATTATTAGCGCCTTATAATATTCTAGTCGTAGAAATTAAATTCTTTAGAATAAAATTATAAAATTAAAAATTAAAAATTACTCGTTATTATAGTAGTAATAAAATAATAATAATACTACCTAGAAAGTAACCCCTATTATATTAAAATCTAAATTAATTATAATAACTTAAAGAATTTTATAAAATAGAAGGAGTTAAATTTTAGATAAGTTTATTAAATATTTAAATTAATTATTTATAATTTTAAGATCTTTTATTATACTAGAAAATTAAATCCTATTAATATATTATTACGGCGCTTTAATTATAAAGTAGTATCGCTATTAAATATTAAATTATTATTAATACTTTAAAATAAATTTACTCTCTAGACTAATAATTAGTTATCGGGAAAAAATAAAGAAATAAAAGTAATTATAATCTTTATTTTTTAAATTATAAAATTAAGAGTAGTAATTCTAAAGCGAGATATTTTAATAGTATTTAAAATTATATATAATAATCCTAAAAGGCCTATTAAAACGCTGATTCGGGAATTATAAATTTATAATAATTAAATAAACTCTTTTCGAATTAAAGCGAATATATTAAAGGACCGCCGTTATATAAAGAATAAAGTATAGGTTATAGACTCCGAGAGACTATTAAAATATAATAATTATTTTTATATATTAAGGGATAAAGCTCTAAGGGAAGAGTTTATAAAGAAATATTATAATAATTCTTTAATAGGCTATTTTAGCGTTATAAAATTATATAAATTATTTACCCGAAAATTCTTTTAAGAGAGTAACCTAAAGTAAATTATAAATTATATTAAAACTTACGAGATATATAAATAGACGAAGACGCCGCGATATTATTTATATAACGAATTAAATTCGCTTCCTATTACTATTTAATTATAGAAGGAAATTTCTATAGATTTTATAACTAATTTACTACTTGATAAATATAAAGATATTATTTATAATATTATTTTTATTATTATAAATCGATTTACTAAAATAGTTAAATATATATTTATAATTATTAAGATCGATATCGTTTAATTAGTAGAAATATTTTATTTTGAAATTATTTACTACTATAGTATACCTAATAGTATTATTAGCGATAGAGACTCTATTTTTACGAGTACTAATACGGGGTCAATATAATAGTAAATAATATAAAAGATATTAATTATTCTATAGGGGATTTGGCCCTAATATATTAGAATCCTAATATTACTCTAGTTTTAATAGGGCTAGCGGTAGGGCTTAGCCCGCCGTTTCAATAAATATTTATAATAATACTTTTACTAAAGTCTATTTTATAATAAATCGCCTCTTTTAAAAAAAAGAAGTTAACGCCCTCGTTAATACGTTTATATAGGGTATTATAAATAATAATATAAATAACGTTTATATATAGAAGTGAATAAATAAGAAATATATATTTTAAATTATCGACCGATTATAAATAGGCCTGTAGAGCCTTAAAGTTTAGCGTAGAGCCGTAAAGTTTTTGAAATCGCGATAACGAGGTAAGGCGATAGGGGGTATAGAGATAATATAAATAATTAATAATAAAAACTATAATATTAATAAAATAGGGGCGTATATATATAATATTATAAAAGTATTAATACTAAAGAACTAAGGCCCTAAATATATATTAGAAAAATAAAGTTTTAATATAAATTTAATTAATTAGGGAAAGTCGTTTAATAGTATTTTTAGAATTAAAATTATTTTAGCGCGGAGCTAGTCCCGATTCGGCTAAATAGTTACGTAATTAATATATTATCCGAAGTTTTTTCCTTTATAGATATACTACCTAGTTAAGAAGTAGCGATAACGAGGGGTATATACCTAAATCTATATAAAGAAATATATAAGTAATATATTATTAAGATATTCGGGCTATATAACTTTATATACGACTAGGCGAATAATTCAAAATTATTAAAAAGTAGTTTTACTAGTTCTCGGTATAATACTCTTTTAATATTATTATAGTACCCGTACTTTAAATAAAACTTAATAAGTAGATTTAATATAATTATTATTTCTTAATAAAAGTAAATAAAGAGCGATAATATAAAAGAGAAATATAATTATACTTCTAGAGTTATCGACCCTAGAAGAAGAATTTAATTTAATATTTATTTATATTCTTTAATAAATTCGTCCGCGAAAATATTTTTAATATTTATTTAATAGTTTTGTATAAATCCCTAGTCTTTCTAGGATAGAAGGTATTCGATAGTATAACCCTTCTCCTTTTTAATAATACGGTTATTAAAGATATACTCTAGTTCTTATTCTAGTTTTAAGTTATCTCGCTCGGTTTTTATTACTCTAAAGTTAATAGGTCGTAGATATTTAAAAGAGTTTTAATTTAATAATAAATACTACTCTAGCTATATTATTAAAAATATATTATAGATCTTTTAATTTCCTAGGATATTAAGGCGGTATATAAGTTTACCGATATAATTAAAAACTTTAAATAAACTAGTTATTTATTAACTATATTTACGACTAGTAAATTTATTTACCGGAATATTATAATCTTTATATAGACGTAGTAAGATTTAGTCCTCTTTATAAAAGTATTAAAAGTAATAAATATAATTATAATACTCTTTATCGTATATTTAAATAAAGGTAATTATATTCGAAGTTTAAATATATACTAGTTTCTTTAATAAAATATTATTCTCTTAACTTCCTAAATTTAACGCGTTATTAATAATAAAACTAAAAGCTACTTTATTTAAAATATAATTAATAAACTAGGAAAATATATTATTATATTATATAATTATAAAAAGGTAGTATTTTTTCCTAGGTTTTAAAGTTTTATAAAGTAGTAATCTAGAATCGTAATATAATTTTAATAATCTAATTTATATACTCGCTCGATTTATCCGTTTATAGATAATAGGCGGTAGAGAATATTAAATTTATTTTAAACTTATTAAATAGAGCCTTCTATAAGGTATTTATAAATTTATAGTCGCGGTCGGAAAGAATAACCTTCGGGATACCCTAGTCTATTAAATATAAACGACGTAAAAGTATATTTATTTATTATTTTATTTTTTATATTAATTTTCCTAAAATCGCGGTTACCTTTTAAGAAAATTTATATATAATAATTATAATATTATTAAATCCTTCCTATAAAAGGGGTAAAACTAGGATAAAATTAATAAAAATTCTATAAAAAGAAGAGGGCGGTATAAAAATAAACTATAATACTTTATAAAACTTATACTTAAGAGTACCGAATAATTAATATTATAAATAATATCGTAAATACTCCCCTAGCTTCTTGTCTAGTTTATATATATATTAATATTTAATTATTATTTTATAGTATTTATATCTTCCTATATATAAACTAGAATATACGATATTAAATAAAACTTTAATATATATAAAAAGTATATATAGGCGCTCCGGTATATATATATAATTAGTAACTAAATTATTAATATATTATATTAAGTCGTTACCCCTCTTCGAAAATAAAAGATCTACGACGTCCTCGCCGGTTTCTACGTTATAATTAAATATATAATTTATTTTAATTTAAAAGTCGTTATTCTAGTACCCTTAAAGTAATTTTTATTTAAACTATATATTTATTTCTATTAATATATAGACTTTATATATATATATCTAGAATATATCTAGCTCGCTTTTTAAAAAGTCCTGAACTATATCCTTTTAATATAGTCGGGATAGAGTATTTAGTACTATATATTTAATACTAGGTTTATAACGGATCTTTATATTTTAAAAATATTAAATATAATCTAAGACCCGTACGATACGTAAATTAGTCTTTACTAGATAAGGTAGTTATATTTATTTATTTAACTATACTAAACGTAGCTCTATAATTAATATAAACGACCGTCTTCGGGGTTAATTCGACTATATATTTAATTTTAATAAATACCTATACTATTTTTATTAGTTTTATTTTAGTAGATTAATAACGTATTTTTATATCCCTAAAAAGTCGGTTAAAGAAAAGAATAAATTAAATTTATTTCTAGTCGGGATAGGGGTCTTTTAGTTCTTTTATAATATAATAAACTATAACCTCGTAACCGAATTTCTTACTAGTATTAAAGTCGATAAATAGTTTCTTTTTATCGTCGAAATAGTATAGAAAGGAAGGTTTAGAAAGGGTATTCTAAATAACTTTAAATAAACGGATCTCCTATAGGGAAAGTAATTTAAAACTAGTCTTTTTAATATATTCTTATTACTAAGCGCCTATAGGGGGTATTTTATTTAATAACGCGGTTTTCTTATTTTATAAAGGCCTAGCTAGAGTAGTATAATCTTTAATATAATCTTTTAATTAACTAGTTATTCCTAGGTATATTTTAAATACTATTAATATTTAAGAGAAAACTAGTTATTTAATAATTATAAACTTTTTTTTAGAAATTAATAACCCGAACGAGTTAACCTTCTAGTTAAATAGTATAATTAATAGATAATTAATAAATATCTTTTTAGGGTTAACTAAAATATTAAATTTAACGAATAAAGAAAATATTATATATAGATACTAAATATAATCCTCGAGGGTTTAAGAGAATACTATAATATTATCGATATATACTCGGGCGAATACTTTATAAATACGTAGGATCCGGTCTATTTATTATTATATATATATAGGCGAGTTCTTAAATCCTATTACCGTAATATTAAAAATCTTTTAACCGCGATTTAATACGACGGTAAATTTATATCTATTTTTAAAGTATATATACTATTAATAAAAGAAACTAATAACGTCGATAACGGTAATTTAATAATAACTCTTAACGGCGTTAATTATATTATTTTATAAAGGTAAATAATAGATATCTACTATAACTATAGTATTTAAACCTCGAATATTAATAATAGTACGGCTCTTTTTAATACCGTCTAATTTTATAATTTAAATAACGAAGACTAAGAAATTAAATAAAGTAGTTTATATAGTTTATTTAAACCGTCCCTAAATATATAATTTATTAAAGATTTCGTTAATAACTTTCCGGCTCTCGTTATTTATAAGATAAATATATACTATTTTAAATACTTTATCTTCCTAGTCGACGCGAAGTAATATATATATTTATTTATTTTCTAGAATATTAATAAAGCCTCCTTCTATTTAAAGTATAAAGAATTAATTAATAATCTTTACTAACTCTAGTTATTTATTATAAATAATAATACTATTTAAGAGGATATTATTCTTTATCGAAATAGTTACCTTAATTAATAGAATAGAAGGCCGGGAACTAATTAAATTCTTTATATTTTTATTCTCTAAAAATTATTTAAGAAGTAATAAACTAGTACTAATAATAATTATATTATTAAAAGTATTTTTAATAAAAGTTTTTTTATATTTTTATAAAGGTCTTTATATAACGAGCTCGCGAACGTCGTTATCGTTTATAGTAATATTATAGTAGTTATTAAATTAAACCTCGATTATTTAGCCTAGTTTTATATTCCTAGAGATTTTAATATATTTATCTATTTTATTCTTTATAAGTATTAATTTTATTTTATCGTTAACGATTCTAGTAAAGAGGTATAAATTAGTATCTACCGATTTAAAAAAATAATCTCGTATTAATAGATTAAGTTTATAGACTTTAATAATTACTATAGTTTATAGAGGGATAACTTTTGTTTTCGTAATATATACCGGCCGGTTTATATTTATACCTTTTAAATAAATATTAATAGGGTACTCTATATCGTAGTTACTAATACGAATTATTTATTAAGATACTAATATATCTATCTCTTTAAGGGTCATAACGTCTATATAAATAAATATATTTACTTTAAAATTATCTATAATATAGACTTCTTTAGGGGCGGTTTCGGTTATTATTTTATTATTACTTTTATTTTTCCCGGGGAAATATAAGAAGATAATAATATATTTAGAAATAATATAGCGGTTAATATTAATACCGGTAATTTAGAGTAGAGTTACTATAGTACGGATTCTAGTTTTTAAAAGAAAGTATATTATAAATTTATAGTCGGCGATAGTTACTCTATAGCTAGTATCTTTATAACTCTTTTCTATTTTAATTCTAGGGTCTAGGCCGATTTAAATACCGGTATACTAGTATTTCCTAAACGTTTATCCTATTTCCGTATTTTTAGAAGAGTCGTAGTTTACTTTAATAATAGGCTTCTATTTTAATAATTTATTATTCGTTCTAATTTAATAATAAATTTCTATATTCTTATTTATTACTAAAGGTTATTTACTCTTCTAAATAATATTTATAATTAAATATTTAGGGTAGGAGGCTTTAATAGAGTTCCTACCTAAATTTTAATTTCTAAAATATATATATAATACGTTTTTAGAAGAGAACGACTCTTTATATATATAATACTCGATTTATTTAAACGAATCGATAATAGTTATTTAATAACCGGTTATTTCGTTTTATTTATTATAATAATCGTTTTACTATTAATCCTAGCTCTATTTATTAACGTAATTAATATTAAATATAAATTACTCTTCTATTTATAGCTCTATAGTATTATTTTCTCAAAAATAATTCTTTTATACCTCGATTTTATAATAAATAATTATATATTTAGGGGGTATTTACTATTACCCGAAATAATTAAAATTATAACTACTAATTATAGGCCCGCGGTTTTCTTAGCGCGGTTAAAAATTAAAACGATTTCTATTTCTAGGAGGGAAAGATATATTTCTAGTATTATTATTAATAATCTATAATTAAATAAGTAGTAATTGAATTTAATAAAACTACTACTATATTTAAAGAATATTTAGTATATTCTAATAGGCCGGATTAATGAATTAATAAGAAATAGTTTAAAATAACTAGTTCTACTATAGCCGGAACCGGTTAGATTATTAATAATTCTATTAACTTTACTATAAACCCTCTAGTTTAAGAGACGGTAGAGGCCTAGTTATTTTATTATTTTATATTATTCCTAACTAAACTTCTTCCTTAGCGTTAAATAAATTAAGGAATTTATTTAATAAAACGCTAGATTTAAGCGGATTAATTAAAAACTTAAAATTAGAATTAATATAATCGTAGATTATAAATATTTATTAATATATACTAGGAATATCGGCGGCCCTAGTTAAATTAAATATCTTATTTATATACTACCTAGGCGTTTTACTAGTATATATTTAAATGAAATTATATTTATTAAAACGAAGTTTATATATAGTTTCTAGTATTTTTATTTTAAATCGTTTAATAAAATAACTTATTTATTTAAAATTAATAAAGATACGTATTAATACCTTAATATTAATATTTAATTTATTCGAGAATTATTTAAAGACTATTTCTTTAAAATATAAAAATAAAAACTTTTATACCTCCTCTTCGTTATATTATTTAATTATATTATTAACGCGATCCTTAAAGTCGAAAATATTCTTATATATAATATACTTTTTTAAAATAAATAAGTTATTCTTTTTATCGCCTTTAAGGTCGAAGAATTTAATCTCTTCGAGTTTTAACTTATTCTAGGCGCTTATTTTAATACTAATACTATTTTAATTAATTAAATTATTTATTTTTAATAGGCTTTAAAGTTTTATTAGGTTTCTCTTTATCCTAGTTACGAACCTAATAATAAGAGCCTAAATTTCTAGCGATTTTATAAATTATATTATTTATTCGGAATCTATAATAAATTATTTAAACTCGGGAGGAGTTATAATTTCTTTATTTTTAAATTCGTTCTTTAAAAATTATTTCTTTTATAAATATTAACGTAGCTCTTTAATATACCTTCGGAAAATATCGATAAATAATATTATAATTATTTTATTAATAACCTAGGGTAGTTATATAATAAACTATTTAAATATAATATACTCCGAGAGGTTATTATTAAATTATTTCCCTTTCCGGCCCCTCTTTAATAAATATTAAAGAGGTACTTTAATAAAAGAATTAAAAAATTATATAATTATCTAGGTAACTACTCGTTTAATATTAAAAGTAATTTTTATTTATTTTAGGATATATTTACTTAATAATAAAAATTCTTATAAATAGAAAATAAAATTAACTATAATAAAGTTTAATTAAATTTATTCTAGAGTAATAACTAAAGTAATAATTAATAATAAATACTAAAAGTAATAATACTAGGTAAATAATAAGAGTAGTATTAAAAGACTAGTATTCTAGTATTCTTTTTCTATAGCGGAAGCGTAAGAAATATAGTTAATAATATATTTACTAGGCTAGATATTTACTTAATAAATAATTTATAAAAATAAATAATTATATTAATAAAAGAGAAATAAATAAAGAGATATTCTAAATATTTAGTTTAATATTTACTATAAATACCCTAAATAAAAAAGGTATTAAATAAATTATTTTAATAATTTAATAAAGAGTTTAGAAATATTTATTTAAAATATATCGGCAAAGCGGTAAACCCGTATTCTATCGAAAAAGGCGGAAAAGACGCTCAGATTTGTTTAGCTCATCTGCCAGCCCTAGAGATCGATTTAATACCTACATCTACAAAAGTGTAGGGTAGGCTCTGAGCGCTATAAGCGCACGTGAGCCGGTTGAGCTTGGTTAAGCGGGGTAATATTATGTCCTGACTCTCGAGCGCTATTAGTCCCTATGAGCGCTCCTGAGAATATTTTTGGCTCGTGAGAATGCCTAAATTTAGAATGCGCCACCAACATGGCCCCCATGCATGGCCCCCATGTATGGCCCCACTTATGGCCATGGCCCCATTCCATTCATGGCCATGGCGCATTCCATTCATGGCCATGGCCCCATTCCATTCATGGCCAAGGCCCCCATTCATGGCCAAGGCTCTGTCGTTGTCGCTGTCGCACTATGTAACTGCACCTGGCAAAACGTCGCCATATATCCGGTGTCGCATAGCCCAGGCGTCACCCCCGCGTAGATTTCGCGCGAATCGATTGAATCCGGGAATCAAAAGTTCCTGGCGTTGGGGGTGGTTCCGGGGGGTCGCTGCCGTCGATAGGGGCGAT
>JAABUS010001314.1_pt1 | contig 55124 bp, 60 predicted proteins | sample 5560161 | NCBI WGS metagenome assembly JAABUS01 (sample SAMN10711885, study PRJNA513376) | rock metagenome | isolation source: Antarctica rocks | place: Antarctica: Victoria Land, Trio Nunatak nord | collected 2016-01-04 | reverse complement strand
AGATCGTCGGCAGCGGACGCTCCATCTCGGCACTCGCAACGGCGGACATCGCACCCTCCCTCAGTCGAAGCGGACGCACCACACTTCGACCAGGGCGTCATAACCCCTGCGTTTCGGGATAGTTTCTTAGTCCAGCGAGTCGAGGAACTCGGCGATCGCCTTCGACAGGCTGGAACCCCGCCACGCAAGAGGGGACTCGCCCGGCTGCTCCACGACCAGCCGCGCACGCGGCAGGCGTCTCGCGTACTCCTCGGCTACGGCCAGGGGGTGGCCGGGATCGGTGTCATCGCGGCTGCCGACAACGAGCACGGGCAGGTCGAGCCCTTCCAGTCCTTCGAGGCCCTCGAAGGCTCGCGACCGGGAGACGACCCTGACGGCGTCACTCACGGCGCCCAGGTCCCGGTGGGCCTCGAGACGCTGACGCACCGCCAGCAGGACCGTCTCGCGGAAGCGCTCGGGCAACGCGTTGATGGCCGAGCGCTCCAGGAAGGCGTCGATGTCCTCGTCGGCCAGGGCCCCGGCCAGCGCGTCCCACTGCTCGAGGGCGGCGGGATCCCGGCGCCCGGTGCCGTCGAACGCGGGTGTGATCTGCACCAGCGCGGACACGCGATCGGGCTCCTGGAGCGCCAGCGCCATCGCCGTCGCAGCCCCCATCGAGCTGCCCACCAGCACGGGCCGGTCGAGGCTGAGCTCGTCGAGGACGTGACGCAGGTCGCTCACCAGGTCGGCGTACTCATAGGCCGTCCGGTCGGGCGCTCGTGAGGACTCCCCGTGTCCCCGGGCGTCGTAGGAGAACACCCGGTGGCCCCGGCGCGGCAGCTGGTTGGAGCCCTGCAACACGTAGCGGCGGGTGGCGGTCAGGCCGTGCAGCAGCACCACCGGCACCCCGTCGCCGGCCTCCTCACCGCTCAAGCAAAGCCCCGTTGCAGGGGATAGCTGGAATGGACGGCCGTTGGAGGAGTTTGCCGAGGTCACGTTTGCAGCAGTCGTAGCGGATAAGGTCTGCACAAGGGATTTCGGTCCCGCCAACGAAACTGAACCCGATGGCGCTCAGCGACACATGGCATCGCGCACTCGTCTACTTCGGACTCGCTGAAGAGGACGAGCCGCGATATGAGGCGGTTCCCGACCAGCCGGCCGAGCCCGAGGCCGAGCTCGAGGACCGCTATCGCGAGCGTCCGAACGTCCGCCGCCTCCAGCGCAAGCGCCGCGACGAGTTCGACGACATCTTTGCTGACGACTCGCCTCGCGAGACCGGCCGCGAGACCCGCGTGCTGCGCCCGGTGTCCACCGGCAACGGCAACGGCACCGACCTGCAGGTGCACCTCGTGGTGCCCAAGAACTTCAACGACGCTCAGCAGATCGCGGATCAGTACAAGGACACCATTCCGGTGATCCTCAACCTGCAGCAGACCGATACGGATCTCGCCAAGCGCCTGATTGACTTCTCGTCGGGGCTCACCTACGCGCTCGACGGCGGCATGCAGCGCATAGCCGACAAGGTGTTCCTGCTGACCCCGCGAAACGTTGACGTCTCCGCCGAGGAGCGCGCGCGGCTGATCGAGAAGGGCTTCTTCAACCAGTCGTAGGGCACGGGCTCAATAGAGTCCCCTGGGATGAGGATCGGGTTCATCGGCGCGGGCAGCATGGGGTCCGCACTCGCGCGCGGGCTCGGCGAGCCGGCGGTGGTCTACGACGCCGACGGGCAGCGAGCCGAGTCGCTGGTTGCCGAGGTCGGAGGCAGCGTGGCCGGCTCGAACTCCGAACTGGCCGGGCAGGTCGACCTGGTAGTGCTGTGTCACAAGCCGGCCCAGCTGCGCGAGGTGGCCGAGGAGGCATCCCCGGCCGCGAAGGCGGTGGCCTCGATCGTGGCGGCCACCCGCATCGCCGAGATCGAGGCGGCCTACCCCGACACGCCGGTCTACCGCTTCATCCCCAACCTGCCGGTGGAGGTGGGCCGCGGGCTGTTCTGCTACGCCGCGGGCAGCCATGCCGCCGAGGGCCCCGAGCAGGACGTGCTCCAGCTCTTCGGACGCAGCGGTGTGGTGATCGAGATGGACGAACCGCTGATCGAGCCCGCGATGGCGCTCATGAGCTGCGGCCCGGCGTTCATCGCCCTGGTGGTCGAGGCGATGGCCGGCGCCGGTGCGCGTCACGGCCTCGACCCCGCCCAGGCCACGCGACTGGTGGTGGAGACCATGGCCGGCACGGCCGCCTATCTCGACGCCAACGATCTCGACGCCGCCGAGCTTCGCCGCCGCGTGGCCACTCCGGGAGGCGTCACAGAGAGGGGCTTGAGCGCCCTGGAAGCCCGGGGAGTGCCCCAGGCCTTCGCGGCCGCGGTCGACCTCGTCGTGGAGGCGAGCCGACCATGAGCCCGGTGCTGGCGGCCATCGACCGCGCGGATGTCGCGGACTACGTGAGCACCCTCGTCACCGTCTACGTGATCCTGATCTTCATCCAGGTGGTCGCGAGCTTCGTGCCGCGCATGCCCTACAACCGCTACCTCAGCGGCTTCCTGGACTTCGTAGGTGCGGTGGTCAACCCCTACTTGCGCCTCTTTCGGCGCTTCCTGCCGATGGTGCGCGTCGGTCCCGGGGCGCTGGATCTGAGCCCGATGGTGGGCACCCTTGTCCTATTGATCGTGGGCGGCATCGTGGCGAACCTCATCCGGGGCTGAGCCGGTGTCGCGAGCCGCGGGCTGGGCGCGGCTCCTCGCGACCCTGGCGCTGGTCGTCGGACTCGATCAGGCCACCAAGCAGGCGGTGGTGTCCTCCCTGGAGCGGGGCGAGAGCGTGAACGTGTTCTTCGCGCTGGATCTGACCAACACGCGCAACCGGGGCGTAGCCTTCGGGGCGCTGGAGGGCAGGGGGACGATCGTCGCGGTGCTCATCGCGGTGGCGCTGGTGGCACTGGTCGCCTACTTCGCCGCCCACGCCAACCGCGCCTGGCTGTGGCTGCCCGTGGGGATGCTCCTCGGGGGGGCTCTCGGCAACCTGATCGACCGCGCCCGCGAGGGAGCGGTGATCGACTTCATCGACCCGATCGCCTGGCCGGCGTTCAACCTGGCCGACTCCGCGATCGTGATCGGGGTGTTCGCCCTCCTCTACCTCGTCGAGCGACCTCCGGGGGGCGGATGAGCTTTCGGGCCGGCGAAGCCGAGGAGGGCATGCGCCTCGATGCGGCTCTTGCCGCACGCGGCGAGGCCGCCAGCCGCTCGGCGGGCCAGCGCCTGATCGACCACGGACTGGTCACCGTCGATGGCCGGATCGAGCCCAAGTCCCACCGGGTCGCGCCCGGTGAGCTGATCGAGGTGGGCGAGGATCCGGGCCGGCCGGTCGAGGACGTGATGGATGTCGAGTTCGACGTGGTGTGGGAGGACGAGCACCTGCTCGTGGTCGACAAGCCCGCCGGGGTGGTGGTGCACCCCGGCGCGGGAGTTCGCGGCGGCACGCTCGCCCAGGCTCTGGCCGGCCGTGTTGCCGGCGGCCGCGACCCCGAGCGAGCCGGCATCGTCCACCGCCTCGACCGCGACACCTCGGGGCTGCTGGTGGTCGCCCGTTCCGAGGCCGTGCACTCCGCGCTCGGACAGATGATCCGCGACCGAGCGCTCGAGCGCGAGTACCTAGCGCTCGTCGACGGCCATCCGGACGCGCGCACCGGCACGATCGACGCGCCGATCGGCCGCGACCGGGGACGGCGCACCCTGATGTCCACCCGCACCGATCGGCCGCGCCAGGCGGTCACGCACTTCGAGGTGGACGAACTGCTCCCGCGCACTGCTTTGCTGTCGGTGCGCCTGGAGACCGGACGCACCCATCAGATCCGCGCGCACCTGGCCGCGATCGGGCACGCGGTGTGCGGGGATGCCGACTACGGAGGGGGTCCCTGCGGCCGGCGGCTGGCGCTATTGCGCCAGTTCCTGCACAGCCGTTCGCTCGGGTTTAGCCACCCGGTCACGGGGGAACGATTGCTGTGCGAGTCCAAACCACCCGCCGATCTGCTTCGAGCACTCGAAGCGGCGCGGCGGGAGCCGGCCTCCGGAGGGCCAGACGGAGGCTGAAGTAGAGACGAGGCGACCATGTGTCGCCTCGTCTCGCGTCCGGGGCCTGAGAGGTTCTTGGTGCGGTGCTCGCCGGAGATCCTTGGGTGCGGTGCTCTCCGGAACAGCGTTCCGGCTGCGCTCCTCGGAGAGGTTCTTGGTGCGGTGCTCGCCGGAACGACGTTCCGGCTGCGCTCCTCCCCCTTGGCCGTCATCTTCCGGGCCCGTTACCTTCGGGCAGATGACGCGCCTGACCCGGAGAGCCCTCGTCGCCCGTACGGCTGCCGCTGCCGCGGCTGCCGCAGCGGCCGGGCTGTGGCCGTCAGGAAGCGGGCGGGCGAGCACGAGCGCGGGCGCCCCCGCGCTGACCGGTGAGCGCCGCCGGCGCTACGCCGAGCTCGTGGCCGCCGTGGTGGCGCTCGAGGGCGGGCGCGCGAGCGCCGGCTATGTCAGCAGTGCCGCGGCGGCCTTCTCGGGCTGGTACTCGCGCAACGCCGGACTGCGCCCGATGGCCGACCACGTGCTCGACGAGGTGGTTGCTGCCGGCGGGGCCCAGCGGCTGCTGACCGACGTGGCCGCCGATCAGGACCCCCGCACCGACGCGCGCTTCGGCACCCGCGGCAACCGCCGCCAAATCCTGGCCGCTGAGGCGCTCCTGCTCGCAAGCCCTCCCTACGCGCCCGACCGCGGCTGAGGCGATGTCCTCCACGCTGCGCAAGTGCGTGAGCTTCGCCTCCCCGCCCACGCCCAATCCGCCCCGCCTACCGCAGCCCGAGGGCTACCCGCAGGACTACCGCGCGTACGGCAACGATGCCTTCGTTGCCGAGACCGGTACACGCTGGATAAAGCTGTGGGCACGGTGGGATCTGATCCAGCCGCTCCCCCCGGAGCAGGTGCCGTGGGAGGCCCTGGGCCAGGCGTCCAACCCCGGCTTTTCCTACGTCCAGTCCCTCGACGCGCAGATCGCTCACGCAAGGGCCCAGGATCCCTCCGTAGGGGTGATCCTGCAGAGCTACTGCTTCCCGCGCTGGTCCAACGGCACGGCCGACGTGCTCTCCGGACGGTTCAGCGTCGAGGACTTCGAGTTCGAGCAGGCGCAGCGCATGTCTGCCGCGGCCATCGCGGCGCGCGATTTCGACGCCTTCCGCAAGTTGCTGGTCTTTCGCCTTCCCCCGTTCGAGCAGATGGGCCGCGACGGTTGGTGGGGTCGGTGGGTGCGGTTCCTGTACGAGCGCTACATGGGATACGGAGGCGCCTTCGTGCTGGACCTGCTCAACGAGCCCAACAACCAGTGGTGGCCCCAGCGCGGCCCGCAGAGCGCGGTGCGCTACTGCGCGCGCATGATGCAGGCAGCCCAGGAGATAGCTGCCGAGCACGACCACCCCTCGCCTCTCGGAGCTCCGGGGCTCGCCGACATCGTCGGCCCCACGAGCGACCTGCTCGGCAACTTCTCCGACTTCGTGCCCACGCTGCTCACCGAGCTGGACGCCATCGGCTTCGTCGCCGATCCCCAGTTCATCTGGACCCACCACAACTACGTCGACATGGAGGATGAACCGGGCGGCGACTCTCCCAAGGGTCCGAGCCGGGCCGCGCAGGTGCGCGACCTGCTGAGGTGTCGCTGGTCGGGCTGGCGGGGGCGCGACCCCGAGGTCCCGGGGGTCTGGCTCACCGAGGGCGGGGTGCGGGTCAACCGGCTGCTGGAGCGCGGGCGCGCGCCCGACGCCGAGTCGGCCCTGGAGCTGCAGGCCGAGCTGATCCGCCGCAACTGGGACCGCCACGACAGCGACGGCGGGCCGGACGGCCCCGGCATCGAGATGGTGACCAACTACCTGATGTACACCGATCTGGGCTATGACTCGGGACTGCGCGAGCCCCTGGTGCCGGGCACCTCGCGGCCCGCCTACGAGACTTGGCGCCGGCTGCCTTCGCGCTTCTGAAGGTGCCCGAAAGCAAGACGGGACGGCCGTCGTGGCCGTCCCGTCCGCGCGCTTCATACGGACCCGGACCACCGGAGGTAGGGGAAGGGGGGCCGGGCCGTACGTTCTTGGCAACGCAGATCGCGCGCAGATCTTGCGTATGATTGGCACGGAAGTTCAAACCAACCCCCACCGGGCCGGCGCGGCCCTGCCCGGGCGCCTGCAGCAAGGCAACCGGGTCCGTGCAGCGGCCGGTGGAGGGAGATCCCGCGCAGGACCGGCACGCTGCCGAGCCTTCGTGACTCAAAAGGGAGACGATTTCAGTTGGCTCAGGTATCACTCAAGGAACTGCTGGAGGCCGGCGTTCACTTCGGCCACCAGACGCGCCGCTGGAACCCGAAGATGCGCCGCTTCATCTTCGACGAGCGCAGCGGCAACCACATCATCGACCTCCAGCGGACCGTCGTCCTGCTCGAGCGTGCGCAGGAGTTCGCCTCCGCAATCGGATCGCGCGGAGGCACGATCCTCTTCGTGGGCACCAAGAAGCAGGCCCGGGACACGATCGCCGAGGCCGCCACCGCGGCCGGCATGCCCTACGTCGACAGGCGGTGGCTCGGGGGCCTGCTCACCAACTTCCAGACCGTGTCGAAGCGGATCAAGCGCCTGCACGAGCTGCGTGAGTGGACCGAGAGCGGCACGCTGGAGCTGCTGCCCACCCGCGAGCGCATCGCCGCGACAAAGGAGCGCGACAAGCTCGAGTTCAACCTCGGCGGCGTGGCCCACATGCAGCGTCCGCCCGACGCGATGTTCGTGTGCGACATGAAGACCGAGACGATCGCGGTGCGCGAGGCCACGCGCCTGAACATCCCGATCATCGCCCTCACCGACACCAACTGCGATCCGGATCCGGTGAGCTACGTGATTCCCGGCAACGACGACGCCATCCGGTCGTGCAAGCTGATCGTGGAGGCCATCGCCGGCGTGGTCGGCGAGCAACACCAGCGCTTTCGCGCCGAGGAGGATGCCGCGCGTCGCGAAGCCGAGGAGACGGCGCGTCGCGAGGCTGAGGAGACGGCGCGCCGCGAGGCGGAGGAGGCCGCCCGTCGCGAGGCTGAGGAGACGGCCCAGCGCGAGGCCGCCGAGGCCGCGGCCGCCAACGAGCCGCTCGTACAGAGGGTCGCCCCGCCGCCTCCCGCCGCGCCACCCAGCGAGCAGCGGGTGTTCGACCCGAACGAGGAGTCCTCATGAGCGCTCAGATCGCCGCGCAGGACGTGAAGGAGCTGCGCGAGCGAACCGGCGCCGGGATGATGGACTGCAAGTCCGCCCTCCAGGAGGCCGAAGGCGATATGGACAAGGCCATCGACCTGCTGCGGGTCAAGGGCCAGGCCAAGGCGGCCAAGCGCGGCGAGCGGGCCGCCAGCGAGGGCCTCGTGACCAGCTACGTGCACCACAACGGCAAGGTCGGCGCCATGGTCGAGGTCAACTGCGAGACCGACTTCGTGGCGCGCAACGACGAGTTCGCCTCGTTCGCCACCGAGGTGGCGTCGCACGTGGCCGCCGCCGGCCCGCTGTACGTCTCCGAGGCGGATGTGCCCCAGGAGGTCCGAGACGCGGAGCTGAAGGTGCTCGCCGACCAGGCGGGCGAGGAGGGCAAGCCCGAGCAGGTCCAGCAGAAGATCGCCGAGGGCCGGATGCGCAAGTGGCTCGAGGAGATCGTGCTCCTAAACCAGGTCCACGTGAACACCGACAAGCACGACGGCAGCACGATCGAGGAGATGCGAGCCGCCCTGTCGTCGAGCACGGGCGAGAACGTGGTGATCCGCCGCATCGCCCGCTTCCGGATAGGGGAGTAGGGGCGTGACTCAGTCGAAAGATCCGGCGTCCGTGCCGGATCTTTCCGAGGGCGATGCGAAAGATCCTGCGTCCGTGCCGGATCTTTCCGAGGGCGATGCGAAGTTTGGTCGCATCCTGCTCAAGCTGTCGGGTGAGGCGCTCATGGGCAACCTCGAGTACGGCGCCGATCCCGACAGGATCCGCGCCATCGCCGAGCAGGTCAAGCTCGTGGCCGACCGCGGGGTCGAGGTGGCCATCGTCGTCGGCGGAGGCAACATCTACCGCGGGCTTTCCGGCGCCGCCGCCGGCATGGACCGCGCCACGGGCGACTACATGGGGATGCTGGCCACGGTGCTCAACGCCCTGGCCCTTCAGGACGCCCTCGAGAAGACGGGCGCCATCACCCGGGTGCAATCCGCGATCACGATCTCCGAGGTCGCCGAGCCCTATATCCGCCGCCGGGCGATGCGCCATCTCGAGCACGGCAGGGTGGTGATCTTCGCCGCGGGCACCGGCAACCCGTTCTTCACCACCGACACCGCGGCTGCGCTGCGGGCGCTCGAGATCCACGCCGAGGTGATCCTGATGGCCAAGAACGGGGTGGAGGGTGTCTACAGCGCCGACCCGCGCAAGGTGCCCGACGCCGAGTTCATCCCCGCGATCTCACACCGCGGGGCGATCGAGCAGCAGCTGCAGGTGATGGACGTGACCGCGCTGTCTCTGTGCATGGACAACAACCTGCCGATCCACGTCTTCAACATGGACGACGAGCGCAACATCGATCGCATAGTGTGCGGCGAGAGCGTGGGGACGGTGGTGGCTACCGATGGCCGATGACATTCTCAGCGAGTACATGGTCGACGCCGGCGAGCGCATGGGCAAGTCCGTGGAGGCCACCCGCAACGAGTTCTCCTCGGTGCGCACCGGCCGTGCCTCCCCGCATCTGCTCGACCGCGTGCAGGTGGACTACTACGGGGCGACCACCGCGCTGAGGCAGCTTTCGAGCATCTCCGCCTCCGAGGCGCGGCTGCTCACGATCACCCCCTACGACAAGTCCTCGATCAAGGCGATCGAAAAGGCGATACTGGAGTCCGACGTGGGCCTGACGCCGTCCAACGACGGAAACCTGATCCGGCTGACGATCCCTGAGCTCACCGAGGAGCGCCGGCGTGAGCTGGTCAAGGTCGTGCACGGGATCGCCGAGCAGGGCCGCGTGGCGATTCGCAACGTGCGGCGTGAGGTGATGCAGGATCTGCGCGAGCTCAAGAAGGAGGGCGACATCGGGGCCGACGACGAGCACCGGGGCGAGACCGAGCTGCAGAAGCTCACCGACGAGCGCGTGGGGGAGATCGACTCGCTGCTGGCCGGCAAGGAAGAGGAGATCCTCCAGGTGTGAGCGAGCCTGCGGGCGATCAAGGGGGGGCGGTGCCTCCGCTTGACCTAGGGGGGGTGCAAGGGGGGGCGGTGCCCCCCCTTGACTACTCTCCGCCGCGCTACGTCGCGATCATCACCGACGGAAACGGCCGCTGGGCCAAGAGCCGGGGCCTGGCGGTGGTGGCGGGCCACAGCGCCGGCGCGGACGTGGTCAAGGAACGCCTTCGCGACTCCGCCCGGCTGGGCGTGCGCGAGCTCACCGTCTATTCGTTCTCCACCGAGAACTGGACCCGGCCTCGCGAGGAGGTGGAGGGGCTGATGGCGATGTTCGGGCAGCGCATCGACCGCGAGACACCGGAGCTGCACGAGGAGGGGGTCAGGATGCGTTTCATAGGACGGCGCGAGGGCGTCTCGGAGGCGCTTCAGGAGAAGATGGACTGGGCCGAGGCCGTGACCGTTCACAACGAGCGCATCACGCTGTTCGTGGCGTTCAACTACGGCGGCAGGGCGGAGATCGTGGACGCGGCGCGAAGGTTCACGGGTGCGACCGAAGACGAGTTTCGCAAGGGCCTCTACGCACCCGACATGCACGACCCCGACCTCCTCATCCGCACCAGCGGCGAACAGCGGATCTCCAACTACCTCCTGTGGCAGTGCGCCTACTCGGAGCTGGTGTTTCGCGACGAGCTGTGGCCGGACTTCACGCGCGAGGCCTACGAGGAGTCGCTGGCCGAGTACGCCCAGCGCCAGCGCCGCTACGGGGCGCGCTGAGGCATGAGCGCCCGGTCCCGGGGAGGCGACAGGCCCCGAGCCGACGGGCGCGACCCGGCTCCGAGGCGCCGGCGCTCGGATCTCGGGGCGCGCATCCTGGCGGCGTTCCCCGCCGTGCTGTTCGCCTGGATCATCGTCACGCAGGGGCGGGGTGTGCTCGCGGTAGGGCTGATCCTGCTCGGGGTGGTGGCTCTGCAGGAGCTCTACTCGCTGATGCGGCGCTCCCGGCCGGTCGACCTGGGCGGCTACCTGGCGATCATCGCGATGGTGCTGCTGGCCTCCTACGGCGAGCGCGACGACGTTCTGATCGCCCTCGTGGGCGCATTTCCGGCGATCTTCCTCCTCGCGCTTACGCGCGCCTCGCTCGACAATCTGGCCTGGGGCATCTCGGCCACCCTCCTGGGCGTGGCCTGGGTTGGCCTGCCGCTGGTTCACGCGATCTTCCTGCGCGAGCTGCCGCACGGAGATGGGCTGCTCATCGACGTGCTGGTGGGGACCTTCGTCGGAGATACCGCGGCCTATCTGGGTGGGCGCCTGTACGGTCGCCGCAGGCTGGCGCCGGACATATCGCCGAACAAGACGGTGGAGGGCATGCTCGCCGGGATCGTCGGCGGCACCTTCGCGTTCTGGTTCGCGGGCCTCTACCAGGACTGGTTCGCGGGCCTCGACGCCCTCGCCATCGGCTTCCTCGTAGCGATCACCGCGCCTGTGGGCGACCTGTTCGAGTCCGCCGTCAAGCGCGACCTCGAGGTCAAGGACACCGGCCGCTTCTTCGGGCCCCACGGCGGAGTGCTCGATCGCCTCGACGCTCTCTTCTTCACGGTGGTCGTGGGCTACTACGCGGCGGTCGCACTCGGCTACGGCTGAGGAGCGCCGGCACTCGTCGGCCGGTGGGCCCAGACGGCGGGTACTCGCGGCCTCCTAGACTGCGTCGGATGCGCAAGATCCTGATCGTCGGCTCAACCGGCTCGATCGGCACCCAGGCGCTCGACGTGGTGTCTCGAAGCGAATCGCTCGACGTGGTCGGGCTCGCCGCGGGGTCGAACGCCGAGCTCGTGTGCAAGCAGGCCGAGGCCTTCGGGGTCGACCGGATCGCGCTCGCCGACGAGCACGCCGCCGCCCGGGCATCCGAACGCTGGACCCAGGGGGAGGTTCGCAGCGGCGCGGAGGGTCTCGTGTCGCTGATCACCGACACGGAGTGCGATCTGGTGCTCAACGCGCTCGTGGGCTCGGCGGGGCTCGGTCCAACAGTGGCCGCGCTCGGCGAGGGCATCGACCTGGCGCTCGCCAACAAGGAGAGCCTGGTGGTGGGCGGCGAGCTCGTGATGGCCCTCGCCGAGGCCACCGGCGCACAGATCCTGCCCGTCGACTCGGAGCACTCGGCCCTCTTTCAGCTACTCGACGGAGAGCGCCCCGGCACCGTCGAGAAGCTCGTGCTCACCGCTTCGGGCGGTCCCTTCCGCGGGCGCACCGATCTGTCCCAGATCTCCCCCGAGGACGCCCTCGCCCACCCCACCTGGGACATGGGGGGCAAGATCAGCATCGATTCCGCCACCCTGATGAACAAGGGTCTCGAGGTGATCGAGGCGCACCACCTCTTCGGCGTGGCCTACGACCGCATCGACGTGGTGGTCCACCCTCAGTCGATCGTGCACTCGCTCATCTGCCTCAACGACGGCGCATCGCTCGCGCACCTGGGCTATCCCGACATGCGTGTACCGATCTCGTTCGCACTGCACCATCCCGACCGCGCCGATGTACCGGTCGCCCCGCTGGATCTGGCGGCGCTCGGGTCGCTCGACTTCGAGGCGCCCGACCCCGACACCTTCGCCTGCCTGCGGCTGGCCCGCGAGGCGGGCGTCGCCGGGGGCACCGCCCCGTGCGTTCTCAACGCGGCGAACGAGGTGGCCGTGCACGCCTTCCTCTCCGGGCGCCTGCCCTTTACCGGCATCGCCGAGGTGATCGAGCGGGCGCTCGACGCCACGCCGGTGTCGCCCGTCGGGCATTTCGCCGAGCTCTACCGCGCCGACTCCGACGCCCGTGAGCGGGCGCGCGGCCTGGTTGAAGGAGTGCACGCCGAGTGAGCTGGGTGCTGGCATTCGTGGGCTTCGCACTGCTCGTGATCCTCCACGAGCTCGGCCACTTTGCCGTGGCCAAGGCCGTGGGCATGCGCGTAGAGAAGTTCTCGCTCTTCTTTCCTCCCACGCTGGTGTCCAAGACGGTGGGCGAGACCGAGTACGCGATCGGCGCCATCCCCGCGGGGGGCTACGTGAAGATCAGCGGGATGAATCCCGACGAGGAGCTGCCGGAGGAGGTGCGCGACCGCGCCTACCACGCCCAGCCGGTGTGGAAGCGGATCGCGGTGATCCTGGCCGGGCCCGCGGTGAACCTCGTGCTGGCCCTGGTGCTGCTGCTCGTGTTCTGGGGAGCGATCGGCCAGGAGACCGCGACCGATCGGGTGGGGACGATCGAGAAGGACTATCCAGCGGCCAAGTTGCTGGTGCCGGGGGACAAGCTGCTCGAGGTCGACGGCGTGACCGGGGACCCCGAGAAGCTGTCGGAGACGATCCAGAAGCACCGGTGCGAGGGAGAGCCCACCGACGGCTGCCGCGCCTCGTCCCCGGCCAAGCTCGTGATCGAACGCCACGGCGAGCGGCGCACGTTCTCGGTAACCCCCGTCTACGACGACGCGCCGGAGATCGAGCGCACCCGGATCGGGTTCGGATACGCGCCCGGGCCGCGCGAGCCGCTCCCGGCGGGGGAGGCGGTGAGCACCGCGTTCGAGCAGTTCTGGTACATCACCAAGCAGTCGGTGAGCCTTCCGGCGCGCATCTTCAACACCGAGCAGCGCAAGGAGATCTCGGGCATCGTCGGCTCGTATGAGGTCACGCGCCAGACGATCCTCAACGACGTCGCCGAGGTGGTGCTGATCATGGCGCTGATCTCGCTCTCGCTGGCCATCGTCAACCTGTTTCCCTTCCTGCCCCTGGACGGCGGGCATATCTTCTGGGCGGTCGTCGAGAAGGTGCGCGGCAAGCCGGTGCCTCTGCGCGTGATGGAGCGCTCGGGGGTCGTGGGCTTCATGCTCGTCATCGGCCTGTTCCTGATCGGCCTGTCGAACGACATCGGCCGGCTGACCGGCGAGGGGTTCACTCCGCCTTAGGCGAGGAGACAGGCTCCGCCGGGCGCAAGCCGATCCATGGGAAGTACGCTGCGGTGATCGAGAACCTGTACGCCGGATAGAAAGCCCGTCGGGCCAACGGAGGGAGCAGCAGATGCCAGACAGCGTGTACCGGATCACCGAGGTGGTCGGATCGAGCAGCGAATCCTGGGAGGCGGCCGCGCGCAACGCGGTGGAGACCGCCGCCAAGAGCGTGCGCGACCTACGGGTCGCCGAGGTGATCCGCAAGGACGTGACGATCGAGAGCGGCGCGATCACCAGGTACCGCGTGCGCCTGGCGCTCTCGTTCAAGTACGAGCCGGGCGAGTAGGCGAGGGGACCGGTGGCGGCCCCGGGCGACCGGGACCGCCCCGATACCCTTTCCCCATGGCATCCAAGCGCCAGATCGACGTCGGCGGGGTCAAGATCGGCGGCGGGGCCCCCGTCGCCGTGCAGTCGATGACCAAGACCGAGACCGCCGACTTCGACGCGACCATGCGCCAGATCCGGGCGATCGCAGACGCGGGCGCCGACCTCGTGCGCTGCGCGGTGCCGCGCGACAAGGACGTGGACGCGCTCAAGCGGATCGTGCTCGAGTCGCCGATCCCCGTGATCGCCGACATCCACTTCAACCACACGCTTGCGCTGAAGGCGATCGACGCCGGAGCGCACTGCATCCGCCTGAACCCTGGCAACATCGGCGGGTCCGACAAGGTGGCCGAGGTCGCCGAGCGCGCCAAGGCGGCGGGCACCCCGATGCGAATCGGGGTCAACTCAGGCTCGCTGCCCCGCCACCTGCACGAGCTCGAGCGCGAGAGCTCGGTCGAGGCGCTGGTCACGGCCGCGGTGGAGTTCGTGGAGCTGATGGAGCGCCTCGACTTCGAGGACTTCAAGGTGTCGATCAAGTCGACCAGCGTGCCCAACACGATCGCCTCCAACCGCCTGCTGGCCGAGCGGATCGACTACCCGCTGCACCTCGGGATCACCGAGGCGGGCACGAAGTGGACGGGCTCGCTCAAGTCCGCCGTCGGGCTCGGCACGCTGCTGGCCGACGGCGTGGGGGACACGGTGCGCATCTCGCTCTCCACCTTCCACGCGGAGGAGGAGGTCAAGGTTGCCTGGGAGATCCTCAAGGCCCTCAAGCTGCGCGAGCGCGGCCCCGTGCTGATCGCCTGCCCGACGTGTGGCCGGCTGCAGTTCGACATGGACACCGTGGTGGTCGACATCGAGAAGCGCCTGGAGGCCTACGAGGAGCCGATCGAGGTCGCCGTGCTCGGCTGCGCGGTGAACGGCATCGGCGAGGCCTCCCACGCGGACTTCGGCATCACCGGCGCCAAGAACGAGGGCCTGATCTTCGCCCACGGCAAGCCGCTGAAGAAGGTACCCCAGGACGACCTGGTCGACGCCCTCTTCCGCGAGATCGACCGCTCGCTGGAGCGCGGCAAGGTCGAGTGGAACGACGCCGAGGCCGCGGCCGGCGCCGAGTGGCTGGAGCGCATCGAGGAGGAGAACGCCGGCGAGCTCACGCCCGAGCGCCTGGCCGCCCTCGAGGCCAAGGCCGCGGCCGCGGAGGCGATGGACGGCGGCCAGGCGCTGCCGATGGCGCCCTCGAAGAACACCGAGCGCCGCCCGGTCAAGCTCGCCGAGGACGCCTCGCCCACTGAGGGCCGGCGCTTCACGCGCGCCTGATCTGGGGCAGCGGGAGTCCCGCTTCGCGCAGGAGCACCAGGAAGCGGGACTCGAGCTTGCTCAGGGTCACCCGCACGTCCCCGTGCAGGATTAGGCGCAGCTTTTGGGCGCCCGGGGCCTTCGGGCGCACCGCGAGGACCGCGTCGACATCGGACGGCGTGGTCCGGTAGCGGACGCCGGCCTCGTGACAAGCTCGCGCCAGATCGCTAGTTGGGAGCACGGAGGCCAGGTCGACCAGCGTCCGTGCCACGGTGGTCACGGGGATCCCTCGGAAAGTCGTCGCGTGCCGGGGATCCATGTAACGCGATCGTCGCGTTCGCACCGCGTTGCGCCGACGCGAGATCGGCGCGGTCACCTCGGGAGGCGGCGGCGAGCCTTTGGTCAGGCCAAGCAGGTGCGCCGCAGCCCGGCCGCTGAGCAGCGCCCCCTTGCCACGCGCGAAAACGGCCGCTAGGTAGCAAGCCTCGAGGCTCGGGGCCCTGTGCCCCACTCGATACACGCCCCGGTGCACGGGCAGAAGCGCGCCGCTACCCAGCCGGTGTTTGATCCCCCCGACGGTCACGCCCGCACGAAGCAAGTCGGCGCGCGTCACCAGCCCGTGCGCCGAGGTGGCCAGTCGCGCGATTTCTCGATCAACCGTCCCAGTTAGAGGTCGCATCACGACCTCAAGTTGGGATGCAACGGAGTTTCTCCCCCCGCGATCTAGACTCGCGCTTCCAATGACGCGCCTGAGCAACTACCTCCTGCCCACGGAGAAGGAGGCCCCGGCGGACGCCGAGGCCGTGTCGCATCGCCTGATGGTCCGGGCCGGTCTGGTGCGCCAGCTCGGCGCCGGAATGTGGACCTACCTCCCGGCGGGCTGGCGGGTTCACCGGCGCATCGAGCAGATCATCCGTGAGGAGATGGCCGCCATCGGCTGCCACGAGATGCTGATGCCCGTGCTCCAGCCCGCGGAGCTGTGGCACAAGTCCGGACGCTACGCGATCGACGAGCTGTTCAAGCTCCAGGATCGGCGCGGGGCGGACCTCGTACTGGCCATGACCCACGAGGAGGCGCTGACTACCCACATCGCCCGCGAGGTGCGTTCCTACCGCGACCTGCCGTTGATGCTCTACCACTTCCAGGTCAAGGAGCGCGACGAGCCACGGCCCCGCGCGGGGGTCCTGCGCACGCGCGAGTTCATCATGAAGGACGCCTACAGCTTCGACCGCGACCAGGAGTCGCTTGCTAGCTCCTACGACGCCCAGGCGCGCGCCTACGACCGCATCTTCGACCGCTCCGGCCTGGAGTGGTACAGCGTCGAGTCCGACGTCGGCATGATGGGAGGCTTCGGCGCCCACGAGTACATGGCGCCCTGCGCCGCGGGCGAGAACGACGTGGCGCTCTCACACGCCGGGTACGCGGCCAACGTGGAGGTGGCCTCGGCGACGCCCCAGCCGGTCGCGGGAATGCCGGGTCCGCTCGCCTCGCCCAAGATCGTGGAGACGCCCGGCGCCCGGACGATCGCCGAAGTGACCGAGCAGCTCGGCGTACCCGCCGGCGCGCTGATCAAGGCCCTGCCGACGATCGCCGGCGAGGAGGAGCCGCTGCTGGTGCTCGTACGCGGAGATCACCGCGTGAACGAGATCAAGCTCGCCAACGCGATCGGCAAGCCGGTGCGGGCCGCGCGCGAGCAGGAGCTCGAGCGGCTCTTCCTCGCCCCCGCGGGGTTCATCGGCCCGGTCGGCGCCCACGTGCCCGTGCTGGCCGACGAGGCCCTTCGGGGAGCCACGGGGATGGTCGCGGGCGCCAACGAGAACGACCGGCATCTGCGCGGCGTCGAGCCCGGCCGCGACTTCGAGCCCCGCTGGGCCGACGTGCGCACCGTCGAGGCGGGCGACACCTGCCCATCCGGCGCCCAGATCCGCATCGAGCCCGCGATCGAGGTCGGCAACATCTTCAAGCTCGGCACCCGCTTCTCCGAGCCCCTGGGCGCCACCTACCTCGACGAGGGCGGCGCCGAGCGGCTCGTGTGGATGGGCAGCTACGGCATCGGCCCGGCCCGGATAGCGGCGGCCGCGGTCGAGCAGTACGCAGACGAGCAGGGCATCTCCTGGCCACGGGCGATTGCGCCGTTCGACATCGAGCTTGTCACCCTCGGAAAGGAGGGCGAGCAGGCGCGCACCGTGGCGGACCGGCTGTACGAGGATCTGGTGCGCGAGGGCATCGAAGTGCTCTACGACGACCGCGACAGCGGTCCCGGCGCCAAGTTCGCCGACGCGGAGCTGCTGGGCTGCCCGCTGCGCCTGACCGTGGGCAAGCGCGGAGTCGAGGCGGGCGAGGTGGAGGTGCAGATCCGGCGCGGGCAGGAAAAGAGCGCGCTGGCGCTCGAGGGCGCGGCGGCCGCCGCCGTGGAGCTATGGCGCGGGCTGGCCTGACCAAGAAGCGGCTGGTGGGCATCGACCGCTCCGGCGGTCCGCCCCCCGAGACCCAGAAGGGCCAGCCGCTGCGGCCCTTCACGATCCCCAACCTCGTCTCCTACGTGCGCCTGGCGCTGCTCCCGGTGTTCGTGGTGTTGGCCTTCTCTTCCGGCGACGGTCGCGACACGGCAGCGGCGCTGCTGTACTTCGCCATCGCGTGGGGCGACCAGCTCGACGGTCTGGCGGCGCGCGTCACAGGGCAGTACAGCCGTCTGGGCGCGCTGCTTGACCCCCTCACCGACCGGGCGCTGGTGCTCGCCGGCGTGGTGGTGTGCTTTCACTTCGAGCTGCTGCCTCGCTGGGCGCTGGTCGCGCTTGCGGCCCGGGAGCTGTTCATGCTCGCGCTCAGCCAGTACGGGCTGCGCAGGGGAATGGACCTGAAGATCAACATGGTGGGCCGCTGGGCGGTCTGGCCAGTGATGTTCGCGATCAACCTCAGCCTGCTGGTGGACAGCTGGGTGGCCGAAGCCGCGCTCCTGCTCGGGCTGGCGCTCACGCTGTGGGCCACCGCCATCTACATGCAGGACGGCTTCCGCTTCGCGCGGGCACCCTCAAGCTCGACTTGACACCCCGGTCTATACTCGCCCTTTCTTGACTTCGAAAGGAAACCTCAGATGGATATGGAAACGTTCCCTGACCTCGGGGCGCTCAGCGACAGCGAGCTGAAGGACCTCATCGCACAGCTCACCGAGGAAGAGCAGGAGGTCTCCTACCAGCGGCGCATCATGCACGGGAAGATCGACATCCTCCGAGCCGAGCTGGTCAACCGGCTGCGCAAGAAGCACGAGGACGGTGAGTCCGCGATCAGCGGCGCGGACGTGCAGCAGCTCACCGACATCCTCTCGGGGAAGGCGATCCCCCACGACCACTCGGCCGAGTAGCCATGCACTGCCCAACGTGCGGCTTCGCCAACGCCGAGGGCGCCAACTACTGCCAGAAGTGCGGCGCCTTCCTTTCCGAGACCGCGGCTCAGGAGGGCGATACCACGGCCGCCTATGAGCTCGACGAGACCGGCGAGCTCAGGCCGGTCGACATCGAGCAAGTCACAGGGGAGGGCGCAACGCTGGCGATCCGCTCCGGTGGCGGCCGGGCCGGCGAGGTCTTCAACGTCTCCGGCGAGCGCCTGACGATCGGGCGCAGCCCCGACGCGGAGGTGTTCCTCGACGATGTGACCGTCTCCCGCAACCATGCACTCCTGGTGCGCCGCCGTGACGGTCTCTATGTGGATGACCTCGGCTCGCTGAACGGCACCTACGTCAACCGCCGGCGGATCGAGTCGCACCGCCTCCACAACGGCGACGAGCTGCAGGTGGGCAAGTACAAGCTCACCTACCTCGACCGATGAGCGTCCAGCCTGACACCGAGCCCGCCCCGGCCGGCAAGGCTCTGACGATCGGAGCCGTGTGCAAGGCGCTCGAGCGCGAGTTCCCGGACATCTCCATCTCCAAGATCCGCTACCTGGAGGACCAGAAGCTGATCAACCCGCGCCGTACTGCCGGCGGGTACCGCCTCTTCGCCACGGCGGATGTCGCCCGGTTGCGCACGATCCTGCGCCTCCAGCGCGACGAGTTCCTGCCCCTGAGGGTGATCCGCCAGGAGCTGGCCTCGGGTCGCGCGGAGGAGGAGGAGCTGGCCAAGGGCGAGGGGCCCGACCCGCGCGCACTGCGCCGCGCCACGCTCGATGTGCGCTCCGGGGCCGGCTCCTTCTACCGCCTGGAGGAGGTGCTCGACGACACTGGCGCCGACGCCGCGCTGGTCTCAGAGCTCGAGGACTTCGGCGTGATCAAGGGTGAGAAGCGCGACGGCGAGATGCTCTACGACGACACCGAACGCGAGATCGTGCGCGCGGTGACCGAGCTCAAGCGCTTCGGCGTGGGTGGGCGCAACCTCCGGGTCTTCCGTACCTCGGCCGACCGCGAGGCCGCACTGCTCGAGCAGATACTGGCGCCGGCACTGCGCTCGCGCAACCCCGAGCGGCGCAAGGAGGCGGTGCAGGCACTGGAGAACCTGGCGGCCACTGCGTCCTATCTCAAGCACCTGCTGCTGATCCGCGATCTGCGCAAGATCGCCAAGTGACCGCCGACGAGAAGGATTTCGGCATGGATGCCGAATCCTTCGCGAGGCTCTCCTTTACGGACGCGCTGCGCGCGCACATCCGCGACATCCCGGACTTCCCGGCTCCGGGGATCGTGTTCAGGGACGTGACCCCGCTCTTCCTCGATCCGGAGGCGCTCCAAGCGGCCACCGCCGCTCTGGCCACCTACGCCGAGGGCGTGGGCGCAACCCACGTCGTAGCGGCCGAGGCGCGCGGCTTCGTGCTCGGCGGGGCCCTGGCCGCCCGCGCGGGCCTGGGCTTCATCCTGGCCCGCAAGCCGGGCAAGCTGCCGCGCGCCACCACATCGGTGCAGTACCAGCTCGAGTACGGCCTGGACGCACTGGAGGTGCACTCCGACGCGCTCCCTGGAGGCGCCCGGGTGCTCGTCCACGACGACCTGCTGGCCACCGGCGGTACGGCTGAGGCCGTATGCGGGCTGGTGGAGCAGGCGGGCGCCTCGGTGGCGGGCTGTGCGTTCCTCGTGGAGCTGGCATATCTGGAGGGCCGTGCCCGCCTCGAGCCACGCAAAGTGCACAGCCTGATCGTGTACGAATCGCAGTAACGATGCCGGTGATCAGCCGCAGGCGAACGGTGCCCGCCGCCCCTGAGCGGCTGTGGACGGTGCTGGCCGATCCCGAGCAGCTGCCCACGTGGTGGCCACGCGTCGAACGTGTGGAAGACGCCTCACGCGGTGCCTGGACCACCGTGCTGTCCACCCCGAAGGGCAGCGGCAAGACCCTGCGCGCAGACTTCACGCTGGTCGGCTCCGAGCACCCACGCCGGCTGAGCTGGCGCCAGGAGCTCGCGGAGTCGCCGTTCGAGCGCATCTTCGCGGCCGCGGTCACCGAGGTCGAGCTCGAGCCCGCCGGCCCCAAGGGCACCGACGTGAAGCTCACGGCCCGGATCCGGCTGCGTGGGTTCGCGCGCTTCGGCGGTTTGCAGGTGACCCGCGCCACCAAGCGCCAGCTGACCGGCGCCCTCGAGGGCCTGACCCGCCTGGCCGAGTCGTGGAAGGCGGCCTGACGGGTGCGTTGGTGGGGCTGGGGCGAGGACTCGGGGGCGGTCCACCTCAGCGATCACGCCGTCACGTTTCTGCGAGACGAGCTCGAGCTCGACGCCGAGGCGGGCGCTGCGCCTGTCGAGCTGGACGACGTCCGCGTGCGGGATTCGTCGTTTGACGAGCCCGTGCGCCGCGCGCTGGCGCAGGCGGTGGGGGCCGAGCACGTGCGTGAGGATCGCCATTCGCGGATCACTCACGCGGCGGGCAAGAGCTACGCCGACCTGGTGCGCCTGCGCGCGGGCGATGCCTCCCACGCACCCGACGCCGTGGTCGCGCCCGCCTCGGCGGACGAGGTGGCAGGCGCGCTGGGCGCCTGTGCGCAAATGGGTGTCGCGGTGATCCCCTTCGGCGGGGGCACGAGCGTGGTGGGTGGGGTGGAGGGCCTGCGCGGCCCCCATCGGGCGGCGATCTCCCTCGACCTCACCCGCATGCAAGGCGTTCTGGAGCTCGACCAGGTCTCCCTCACGGCCTCGCTGGAGCCTGGCATCCTCGGACCCGACCTCGAGCGCCGGCTGGGCTCGGCGGGACTGACGCTCGGGCACTTCCCGCAGTCGTTCGAGTTCTCGACGGTGGGCGGCTGGGTGGCCACGCGCTCCGCCGGCCAGGCCTCCACCGGCTACGGCAGCATCCACGAGCTGGTGGAGTCAGTCTCCTGCGTGGGCCCCTCGGGCGCCCTGCGCACCCGTGACGTGCCCGCCAGCGCGGCCGGTCCCTCGTTGCGCGAGCTGATGGTGGGCTCGGAGGGCTGCCTAGGCGTGATCACGGCGGCCACGCTGCGCGTGCGCCCGCTCCCGCAGGCGCGCTACTACGAGGCTTGGTCGTTCTCCTCCTTCGAAGAGGGTGCGGACGCGTTCCGCATCATGGAGCAGGGCGGCGCCCCGCCCGACGTGGCCCGCGTCTTCGACGAGGAGGAGACGCGCCTGTCCAAGGTGCTGGCCTCCTCCGGCTCGGTGGCGGAGAGGCTGGGCGAGTCCTACCTGCACCTCCGGGGCCATCAGGACGGATGTGTCGCGCTTACCGGCTACGAGGGCTCAGCGGACGACGTGGCCCACAGGCGCAAGCGGACAGCGGCGCTGCTCAGGGCAGCCGGCGCCGTATCGCTGGGCCGGCGCCCGGGTCGTTCATGGCTGAAGGGGCGCTTCTCCGGACCGTATCTGCGTGACGACATGCTCGGTCGCGGCGTGATGGTCGAGACCTTGGAGACCGCGACGACGTGGGCCAACCTGCACGCGCTCTACCTCGCGGTCAAAGAGGCGCTCACCGGCGCGCTGGCGACGGGCGACACGCCGCCGCTGGTGATGTGCCACGTCTCGCATCTGTACCGCTCGGGAGCCTCGCTGTACTTCACCTTCCTGGCCCGCCAGCAGCCAGGCGCCGAGCTCGACCAGTGGAGGGCCGCCAAGCGCGCCGCCGGAGACGCGATCCTCGCCAACGGCGGCACAATCACCCATCACCACGCGGTCGGGATCGACCACCTCCCATGGATGAGAGAGGAGGTGGGCCAGGTGGGAATCGAGGTGCTGAGGGCCGCCAAGGAGCGCCTGGACCCGGAGGGGATCATGAATCCGGGAAAGCTGTTGCTCTAAGGCGCGGGGGTGTCGCCCTGACCGGCGCCGGGCGCCGCGCCACCTTGTGGGGTCTGTTCGGGCGCCGCGAGGTCCGCGAGCGCGCCGCGCAGCACCGACTTCCCGGAGTGCGTCGCGGGGCCCCGAACCTTCTCCCGCGAGACGTCTATGAACTGGTAGTCCTCGAAGTTCTCGGGCAACGGGCCCGCGCCCTGAAAATTGCCCTGCTGGTCGGCCACCTGGGCCCCGAGGGACACGGCGTCCTTGTCTGAGTTGTACAGCCACACCTGGTAGGCCTCGCTGCGCTGGGTCCTCGGAAGTTGCGCCTGCACGATCAGCTGGCTCTGGCCGGCGCGCTCCGCGATCGCGGCGAGGCCCTGGACCTCCTGAGAGCCCTCGACGCTCTCGACCGGTGCGAGCGGCAGCTGGCCCACCAGGCGCGCCTGATCGCCGGCCGCCGTAGTAGCGGGGCCGTCGGCCTGCGACTCGGAGTCGTCTCCGCCGAGCACCCCGGTCTGCCAGAGCAGGAGCCCGATCAGTACGACCAGCGCAGCGGCCCCGGCGGTCCCCACCATCCGGCGCCGGCGTACCACCCCGCGGGCGGCCGGGGAGAGCTCGCGGGCGGGCTCGGCCGGCTCCTTGACGCGCTTCTCGCGGGGCTTGCGTGCCGGGCCGGTCTCCGCGCCGGGATCGCCGGCCGGGATCGTGGGCAGGTTCTTCTCGCCGTAGAACTGCTCGAGGGAGTCGAGTACCGACCGCGCCCAGCCGCGCGCCGCCTCGGAGCGGCGAAGGTGCCCGCGAGTGGCCGTGGCCTCCGGGCCCGCCTGCTGGTTGAGCAGGTAGTCGCCCAGCTGGCCGCGCCAGTCGTCCTCGACCGCGGCGGCGCTGACCGGCGAGAGACGCACCAGCGCCTCGCGGGCGAGCTCACGCACGCGGGTGGTAGGCAAGCCGAGCATGTCGCCGAGCTGGTCGTAGCTCTGCCCCTGCTTGAGAACCAGCTCGATGATTGCTCTCTGCTCGGCCGAGAGCTGGTCGAAGGTCGCCATGAGCGGGGAAAGATAGCCTTTGCGGGATGACGGAACCGTTAGACCTCTCCGAGCGGATGGGTTCGACGCTCGACGGGGCGCTCGGTTTCGAGCTCCTGGAGACGGGAGAGGAGCGGGCTCTTGGCCGCTTCGAGGTCACCGATTCGGTGCGCCAGCCGCTGGGCATCGTGCACGGCGGGGCGTACGCGGCGATGGCCGAGACACTGGCGTCGGCTACCACCTGGATGCACGTCCACGCCGAGGGCAACATCGCCGTGGGTCAGTCAAACGACACGAGCTTCCTGCGCCCGGTGTTCGCGGGCACGGTGCACGCCGAGGCCCGCCGCCGCCATCGCGGACGCACCACCTGGGTGTGGGAGGTCGACTTCACCGACGACGAGGGGCGCCTCTGCGCGATGTCGCGGATCACGCTGGCCGTCCGCCCCGCGCCCCAGCCCGCGGGAGCCCCCGGCGACGCCTAAGGCGGGTCCACCCGGCTCTCGTAGCGGTTTGTTATCGGCAGGCGCCGGTCGCGGCCGAACGCCTTCGTGGAGATGCGGATTCCCGGCGGGGCCTGGCGGCGCTTGTACTCGGCGCGGTCGACCATGCGGATGACGCGCTCTACCTCGTCGGCCGGGTGGCCCAGCGCCACGAGGTCGGCGGCGTCGAGGTCCTGCTCCACGTAGCCGGCGAGGATGGCGTCCAGCACGTCGTAGGCGGGCAGCGAATCCTCGTCGAGCTGGTCGGCACGCAGCTCGGCCGAAGGCGGGCGGTCGATCACCGACGCGGGGATCAGCTCGACATCGGACTGTGAGTTGCGCCACTCGACGAGGCGGTAGACCCAGAGCTTGAACACGTCCTTGAGCACGGCGAAGCCGCCGGCCATGTCGCCGTAGAGCGTCGCGTAGCCCACCGACAGCTCCGACTTGTTGCCCGTGGCCAGCACGAGCCAGCCGAACTTGTTCGACATGGCCATCACCAGGTTGCCCCGTATGCGCGCCTGCAGGTTCTCCTCGGCGAGGTCGGGCTCGCGGCCCTCGAACTGGCCTTCGAGCAACCCCTCGTACGCCGTCATCGCAGGCTGGATGTCCAGCTCGAGCAGATCCGTGCCGAGGTTGCGTGCGATCGTGCGCGCATCGCCCTGGGTGGCGTCGGAGGAGAAGGGCGAGGGCATCACCACGCAGCTCACACGCTCGGCTCCGAGGGCGTCGACGGCCAGCAGTGCGACGAGGGCCGAGTCGATGCCCCCCGAGAGGCCGAACACCACATGGTCGAAGCCGTTCTTGCGGGTGTAGTCGCGCAGGCCGGTGCGCAGCGCGGCGTAGACCTCCTCCTCCGGGGCCAGGACCGCCAGCGCCCGGCCGCCCACCTGAACGTCATCGGCCTCGACGGTGAAGGCTCCGAGTGAGTCGACCTCGACGCCGGCCGCGCCCCGCTCGGCGCGCACCGCGCCACGGTGGCGGGGGTCGCGCAGGCGGGCGGCGCCTACCGTGCCGGGATCGACGGTGCAGAGGGTGAGCGACTCCTCGAACTGGGGGGCCCGTGCGATCACCTGCCCGTCCTGATCGATGGCAAGGCTGTGACCGTCGAAGACCAACTCGTCCTGGCCGCCCACGATGTTGGAGAACAGGATCGAGGTGAGGTTGTCGCGGGCGCGCTGGATGAGCATCCGCTCGCGCTCGGCGCCCTTTCCCGCGTGATACGGCGACGCCGACAGGTTGACCACGACCGCTGCGCCCGCCAGGACCTCGGTGGTGGCGGGCGGCCCAGGCTCCCAGATGTCCTCACAGACGGTGAGGCCTATCGTCACGTCGTTCAGATCGAACGTGGCCGGGCCGGCTCCGGACTGGAAGTAACGGCTCTCGTCGAAGACACCGTAGTTGGGCAGGTGCATCTTGCGATAGATGCCGGCGATCGCGCCATCGGCCAGCACGGCAGCGGCGTTGTACACATCCTCGGAGTGCTCGGGAAATCCGACGAGGGCCACGATCCCGTGGGTGGCGGCGGCCAGCTCCTCCAGCGCCGAGCGGGCAGCCTGGAGGAAGTGCGTCTTGAGCAGCAGATCCTCCGGGGGGTAGCCGGTGAGGGCGAGCTCGCCGAAGACCACCAGGTGCGCACCCTGCTCGCGCGCCTCGGCGGTCAGCTCGCCGATCCTGCGCGCGTTGCCCTCGATGTCGCCCACCGTGGGGTTGGTCTGCGCCAGCGCCGCGCGCAGCGGCTCGGGCCGCGTGTCCATCGCTCCAGTATGAGACAAGGCTGGCCGCGCCCTCGTTGCGAGACCGGCTGCTGCGTGTCAGCGGTCGCAGCCGAGACTTAGATCGAGGTACCGCGGCCCCTTCACGCGGTGGTCGAAATGCCACCATTCGCGGTGGTAGTTGGAGAAGCCGTGGCGCTCCATGACCCGCACTCCCGGCGCGCAGCGGTGCACGTCCACGAGCCCGGCGCGCCGGTGGGCCGGCGACCCTGCGTCGCCCGGGGCCGCAGCGGCTACGGCCCCAGCGGGCGCCAGCGCGGCGCAGCAGACCCACAGCAGGCGCCGGCGCACCGCTCAGCTGCCGACTGGAGCCACCACGACCTGCGTGCAGCAGCGCGCCAGCTCCCGGGGATCGACGGCGAACAGGCTGTGGCCGTCGCCTCCGGCGGCCCACACCAGCTCGTGCTCGAGCAGCGCCTGGTCGAGCACGACCGGCAGCGCGTGGCCGAACGGCGGCACGCCGCCGACAGCGAACCCGGTAGCGGCACGCACCTCGTCGGGGCTGGCCTGGCGGACCTCGGCAACGTCGAGCACGTCAGCCAGCCGGCTCGTCTGGACGCGGTGGGCTCCAGAGGCGATGCAGAGCACCGGATCCCCGTCGGCGATGAACACCAGCGACTTGGCGACCTGGGCCGCCGGACAGCCGACCGCCTCCGCGGCCTGCTCGACTGTCGCCGTGGAGGCATCGAGGCGCTTGACCTCCACCTCGAGGCCCAGGCGCTTCGCGCTGTCGATCACCTTTTCTCGCATCGAGCGGCGCGCCGGTTGCGTCGAGCACCCCCTACGAGGATACGCGAGACAGCTCCTCGGTCGGGGGTGGCGGCGGTGCCGTCGAGAGCTCCACGCCGGCGGCCGCGCCCAGCTCGGAGATCGAGTCGTAAAGGTCGCGGGCCAGCTCATCGATGTCGTGCAGCACCTCGTAGTCACCCACCAGGCCGAAGTTCATCCGGCCGTCGTAGCTCACGATCGCCACGCCCAGGCCCTGGCCCTTGGCCAGCGGGACCATCGGGAAGGGATCCAGCGCGCGCCGCCCCATCAGGTAAAGCGAGAACTGGGGGCCCGGCACGTTGGTGACCACGAGGTTGAACAGGCGCTGGCGGCTCATCAGCCGCGACGCCTGGGCCATCACGGTCGGGGGCGCGTACCCGCTGAGCTCCGTGAGCACCTGCGCGCCCAGCGCCTGGCCGCCCTCCTTGAGCCCCTTCATCTCGTCGTGGACGATGTCCAGGCGAGCGACCGGCTCCCGGCACCACACGGGAAGCGCGGCCATGACCGCCGAGACCTTGTTGCCTATCTCTCCTCGCTGATCGTCCGCGCGAACGCTCACCGGCACCATCGCCTTCAACTCGAGGCCGTCGGTGTCGTGGCCACGGCGACGCAGGTGGCGTCCCAGGGCGCCGGCCACCGAGGCGAGCACCACATCGTTCACGCTGACGCCCAGCTCGTCCTTGATCGCCTTCATGTCTGACAGCTCGGTACGCACCCACGTGAAGCGACGGTGCGGACCGATCTCGGCGTTGTAGGGACTCGGGGGGGCCGGGTTGATACCCGCCCAGGCCATGGCCCCGACGCCGGCCGCGGCTTCCACGACGCCCCGGGCCATCTGGCGCGGGGTCCGGAACACGGCGCGCACCGTGCGCGCCAGCTCTGCCGGCACGGTGGCCCGCTCCACGAGCGCTTCGCCAAGCAGCTGGGCGGAGGAGGGGAGGGGGCGAGCAAGCCAGCGCGAGCCCGGGTCGGGCGGCACGACGGGATCCTCGGAGGTGTCGAAGAGCACGGTCATGATGTCCACGCCCGAGATGCCGTCGACCAGTGAGTGGTGGGTCTTGGAGAGCATCGCGAAACGGCCCCCCTCCAGGCCTTCGACCAGCCAGAGCTCCCAGAGCGGCTTGTCGCGGTCGAGCTGCTGCGCGAACACTCGGCCGGCCAGCGCCCGCAGCTGCTCCTCGCTTCCGGGCGAGGGCAGGGCGGTAGAGCGGACGTGGTAGCGAAGGTTGAGGTGCGGGTCGTCGACCCAGCGTGGGCGCCCCTGCCCCAGAGGTACGTACGCGAGCTTCTGGCGGTAGCGCGGCACCAGGTGCAGGCGCCTGTCGATCGACTCCAGCAGATCGTCGTAGGCGGGAGGGTCGCCTTCGAACAGCATCACCGACGCCACGTGCATGTGCGCGGAGGAGTCCTCGAGGTGCAGGAACGAAGAATCGAGGGCGGTCAGGCGGGCTCCGGGCATCTGTCTCCCTTGGCTGCGGGCGTTGCAGTCACCGTAGCGCCGTGTAGGCGCTCGTGCACCGTCAGCCTCAGCGGAGGGCCTCGCGCAGGCCCACCGGCTTGCCGGTCCTCATCACAGCGCGCTCGTAGACCCGCGCCGCGAATCCGATGACCGCGAGGGTGCTGAGCAGCAGGATCGCCACGACACCCACAACCCGTAGGTCAGCAGCTGCCCGTAGAGCAGCAGCGTGATAGCGAAGGCGATGTACTCGCGCTCGTCGCGGTCATCGGCGTCCTCGTCGAGCGTCTTCACCGGAAGCGGCCGTGGCGACAACGCGCGCTTGGCAGCGTCGCCAGAGACCCCCTCCCGCTCGAGAGCACGTGCTCCCTGTGCCTGGCGGCCGCCCTCGAGGAGAGCCCGCTCAAGGCTCTCAGGAAGCTCGTCGAGCACCAGGATCTCACGGCCATCCACCACCGCCGGCGGGTGTCGAAGCGGTAGTGGCCGAACGGGTTGATGTGCTCGTAGTGGACGGGGTGGATGTGGCGGACGTCGGCGTCGGTCAGGGTGTGTCCTTGGCGCTCGAGCGACTCGAGGGCGTGGGCGATGTAGCGGGTGTTCCAGTAGACGATCGCGTTTGAGATCAGGCGTCGGCAGTCCATGTGGCACTGGAGCTGCTCGGGGTCGCGGGCGTGGATGCGGCCGCGGTTGCGAAACCGACGTAGCGGTGCAGCGCGTTGGCGCTCTCTCCCTTGTTGAGCTGGCCCAGCCTCGGGCCCGGAGGGCGGGGTCGCCGGCCCAGTCGAGGATGAAGTTCGTGCGGCACAGGCGCCCGTATTCGCGCAGCGCTTTGGCGAGGCGGTCCGGGCGCGGGTCGGCGTGCATCCGGGTCAGCAGGACGCTGGGGACGATCCAGCCGCGCTTGAGGATCCGGCGAGGCGCAGCAGCTCCTCGTATTGGCTGTCGATCAGCTCCTCGTATTGGCTGTCGATCAGCTCGTCGCGGACCTTCCGGCCCAGCAGCGTGTCGGCTGCGAGGTGGGGTTGGCCGGGTCCGAGACCGTAGAGCGGAACGTCGGCGATGTCCTTCAGGCGCGGGATGAACCTTCGGCCGAGCAGGTCGAAGAGCGCAAACACGAGCTCGGTCGCGCCGTGCGTGTCGGCGGTGTGGATCTCGGGCGCATCGTCGGCGAGCACGATCGCGTCGAGGGTGTACAGGCCTTCGCGTTCGGTGACGGAGATGAGCTAGCTGCCGAAATGCGCGTACTGCTCGTTGATCCAGATCATCCACGTCACCATCCGCCGCCGGTAGCCCGCTTCACGGGCCGCGAAGCCCGCCAGGGCACTCCGGCCGATGATCGGGTAGCGCTGCCCATCGGATGAGCTGATCGGGTCGAGATCGACGGTGCTGGCCCGCGCGAGGCCGCGGATCGCTTCACAGACGCGGGCGTCGGCCGCGGCGAGATGGTCGATCGTGAGGTGTCTCTCGGCGGCCTCGCGCAACTGACGCTCGGTGAACTTGGAGGCCTCGGCCATCCTGGTGTACCCGAGCCCGGTCGCGCAGGCCAGCAGTGCGGCGAACAGCTGGCCGCGACGGGTGGGGCTGCGTGCCTGCTGGCCGGCGGCGTGCGGGAGCCTGCCTCACTGGCTAAGGGTCACCGAGCGCATTTGCATCGGGACCGCCCGTCCGGTTAGTGTCGGCACACGGTTCACCCACTGAGGGGCAGGCAGGATGGAGGGTTCGATTTCCGCGCGCCTCGAGCACGCGGGCATGATGGTGCTGGAGGCCAGCGACACCGACGCCGTTTTGCTGCGAGCGAGCGATCAGGTACTGCTGTCCCTCGCCTGGGAGCACCTCACGGTCAGCGGCGATCCGGCACGGCTCACCGTCAATGCCGGCGCCGACCACGGGCTGCTGATCGTCGGCATGGGGCCCCAGCACGTGCGCGAGCAGGCGCGTCCGCCGTTGCCCGACGACACCCCCACCAATCCTGATCACCCGACCATGCTGGTCGCCCACTGCTCGCGCATCGTCCTGCGCCTGGACGCCGATGCGGACCCCGTGCCGTTTACCGTCGAGGGCGTCCTCGCGGCCCTGGCGCGCCTGCCCGAGAACGTCGTCCCCGTGGCGCGGACCCGGCGCCGGACCAAAGCGCTGGACCCGTTCGGACATCTCGATGACCTGCGGCAGACGGGTATGGGCGAGGCGGACGAGCGCCTGCTGCGGCTCGCCGCCGACCGGCGCCTGCGCGGTCGCCAACAATTCGAGCTCGGACGGTCGGAGGCCAAGCCGCGGGCGCCCAAGCACGACGAAACCGCGATCGAGCTCCCCGGCCGGCTGATCCTCTCGCCGCACGCCACGGCGACCTGGTCGAACGCGAGCGCCACGCCCGGCGCGGGACCCGTGGAGCTCTGGCACGCGCGCCTGTCGGCGCCGAACGTGCAGGCGGTCTGGCAGCGTGCCAACACCAAGCCCAAGGAGCCCGTCGACTCGCTTCCGGGCGAGTTCGATCGCGAGGAGATCGTGACCGTCACGAGCGTCGGCGGTGCGCACGTCACACCCGTGCCGATCGACACCCGGCTGCTCGCGCTCAGCACGCTGGGCGGCTGGCTGGACAGTGATCTGCAGGTCCTCCAGCGGCCGGCCGGCATCGCCCTGAGCCTGTGGCGCCACCTGGCGACCCTCGGCCGCGACCAGCACGTCAAGGTCATCGCGGAGGGGTTCCTGTTCCCGTGGGGGCACCGCGCCGCCCAAATCGAGATCGTCGATCGGTGCTTCGGCGGCGGCGCCGGGAACCCGGCGGGCCTCGTGTACCGCAACTACGTCCTCGTCCGCCAGCCCGTCGTCGAGCACCGTCTCGAGGGCATCCACCGTGTCACCTCCGAGCCCACGGTCTTTGCGGCGGCCAACGAATGGCCGTTCGTGCGGACCGAGGTGCGCACGCGCATCACACCGGTGCTGTCACAGCCCAAGATGATCCCACAGCTCCTGGAGTGCTTCGAGCCGTGTGTGGGGCCGGGCATCGGGACGCCGTTTCAGTTCCTGATGCGCCTGCACACGCTCGACGGCGGGCACGTCGACACCCACGCGCCGGCCATCTTCGTCGGCGACTACGGCCGCGACTCGGAGTCACAGCTCGCCAGCCCGATCGCCGGTACGAAGCTTGCGAAAGTCTGGGCGACGCAGAGCGTGTTCCTGGGTGGCCGCCGGATCCCGCTCGCCGCGCCGGGCGGGAGCGCCGGAACGTCGCTCGGCGTCGAGCGCATGGAGGTCGGCGCCACGGTGCTGCGGGACGACGACTACACCCACCTCCGCGCGTCCACCGGCGAGGTCGATGACCCCGACCACCCGATCGGCTGTTGGCTCCCGCGGATCGTGGAGGCCCGCGTGCTCCCTGCCGTCGTGCGCCACTTCACGGCGAACGCGAGCCCCGTCAGCATGCGGTACCAGGACACCTACCTCAGGTTCGGCTTCGCCACGGACCACAACCCGGGCGGCGTGTTCCTCGAGACGCTTCCCGGCGTCGGCACCAGTACCAAGAACGAGCCGGCGTTCGCCTTCAACAAGGGCGCCGATCGCACTGGCGGCATGGTGCAGCCCAGCTTCAGCATGGCCGGGCTGTCGCGCGAGAGCGGGCCGGTCGGTGCGGCCGCCGGTCTCCAGGCCATCGCCGGCGGCGACTTCGATCCGGCGTCCTTCTTTGACGGAATGACGCCCCTGATCTTCGGGGTCGTCCCGCTGACCAAGCTGCTCTCGGCGGTTGGGAGACCGCCCGCGTTCGTCGCCGACATCGCCACCCGCATCGAGGCCCTCATCACCGGGCTGCAGGCGGCCGAGGAAGGGGCGGCGGCGCAGGTCGACGCGGTTCGCGCGCAGGTCGAAGCCGTGATCGGGGGCGGCGACACGGCCGCGCTGGTGGCCGCGCTGACGGCCCTCGATCAGGCGCTCGGCGTGCCGGACACCCCGGCGCTGACGGCGCTGCATGCCCTGCTGGCCGATCCCGCGTCGGTGGCGGCCGGGCTCGGCATCCCGCACGAGGCCAAGCTCGCGTTCGACTGGCAGCCGGGCCTGACGACCTACCCGCCGTTCTTCCCGCACGCGATCGACGATCCGGACACGGCGGCGACGCTCGACATCCACGTCGAGGGCACGGCCCCCACCAGCGGTGGCGAACCGGCGTTCAGCCTCCGGACCACGCTCCGGAACGCGACGCTCAAGCTCCTCGAGGAGGACGGCCCGCTCGGCTTCATCGAGATCGGCTTCGAGAAGCTCGAGTTCTCGACGGTGGCGGGCAAGCACCCCGACGTCGTCTGCGATCTGGCCGGCGTCAAGTTCGTCGGCGTCCTGTCGTTCGTCGAGGCGCTCAAGCGGCTGATCCCACTGAACGGCTTCAGCGACCCGCCGGCGCTCACCGTCGACGCCAGCGGCGTCAAGGCCGACTTCAGCCTGGCGCTACCCGACATCGCCTTCGGCGTCTTCAGCCTGCAGAATATGGCGCTGAGCGCCGGGTTCACGGTCCCGTTCATAGCGAACCCGATGACGGCGCGCTTCGGCTTCTGCTCCAAGGAATCGCCGGCGCTGCTGACCGTCAGCGGGCTCGGAGGGGGCGGCTACCTCTCGATCGTCGTGGATCCCAAGCAGGTTGAGGTGCTCGAGGCGGGCTTTGACTTCGGCGCCAGCCTGACGGTGAACTTCGGTGTCGCCTCGGGCGAGGTCCACGTTCTCGGCGGGTTCATCTACGCGATGGTCAGCGGCCAGGCCTCCCTGACGGGCTTCCTGCGCATCGGCGGCTCGGTGGAGGTCATCGGCCTCATCCACGCGTCGATCGAACTGTCGCTGTCGCTGACCTACGAGCCCGGGTCCGGTAAGTGCACCGGCGAGGCGGACCTCGCCATCGAGGTCTCGATCGCCTTCTTCTCGACAACCGTCCACCTGCACTGCGAGCGGCGCTTCGCCGGGTCCGACGGCGACCCGCCGTTCATCGAGGCGTGGCAGCCCGACAGCGACGGCACCGACCTGTGGGCCGAATACCAGGGAGCGTTCGCATGAGCACCACCACACAGAGCCTGCGCTGGATCGCGCTGCCCTATACCGCCGAGGGCGGCAAGCCGCGGTTGTCGGCCTTCTTGTCGATCCGGCTGAGCCACATCGACCCCGCCAAGACCGGACTCCGGCTCACCGACTACGACCGGCTCACCGACCTCGGCACCCGCCTCGCGGCAGCTAGCTGGGCCGTCACGGTGGTGGGGCAGGCTCAGCCGCTCACGGCCAAGCCGGTCGGTGCGATCGCGCTCGAGCCCGGCCTCTGGAAGAGCGTGCTGGGCGAATCCCCGGTGACCCCGTGGCGGGTGACCCCCCAGGCCACCGTGCCGATGCGCACTTTCGCCGCCGGCGAGGTCGAGAAGCAGGTCAAGACCTTCTATGGCAGCCTGGCCACGGCGACCGGCGCCGACCGGTCGGCGATCTTCGATCACTTCGTCGGCGCGCTCGGCACCGTGCTCGGCGTGCTAGCCCAGGTCGAGCTGCCCCCGCCCGCCGACGCGGCCCCGCCGCGCATCATTGCCACGCCGCGCATCATTACCGCCGAGAATCGGCTCGATAACAACCTCAACCTCAACCCCAACTACACCTACCCGGGCCGCCCGATCGACCCGCGCACCGCCGCCCTGGAGGCACACGGGCCGGCCGGGGTCTACGGGACCGATGCGCCGTGGCGGGCCGATCCGCCCGCGACGCGCCGTCTCGGCTGGGCCGCGCTCGCGGACGCGTTCCGCTTCTACCACCGCCCGGAGGCGGAGCCCGCCGACGAGAACGTCGTGTCGCCCGGTCCCCTCGGGCCGCCGACCTTCGATTTCCATCGCGCGCTGGCCGCGCTCGGCGACCAGTCGGTCTTCATGCGGCGCATCGGCCTGGTGGTCGACCTCGAAGTCCACGGCACGATCCCCGAAGGCGGCGGCACGCTGCGCGTTGCGCCGACGTTCGCCCCCGGTCAGGCGCCCAGCGGCATCGCCGTCCCGGGCCCCGGTACGCGCTACCGCAAGCAAGGGTCGGTGTTCCTACCGGCGGACGCCGACGACGTGCGCGACGGCCAACTCGCGCTGGAGGCCGGCGGCTACGCCGTGCTGCAGATCGACGTCGACGGTGCGGCGCTCAAGCTCGTGTCGACCGCCTCGACGGCGCAGGCGATCGCGGTCGGCAAGCCCGCCGGGCTGGTCGGCACCGACGTCGCGCGCGACGAGTCGGTGCCGAGCCTGCGCTCGGCGGGGCTCAGCCTCGTACGCGACAACCGGCTCTCGAAGGTCACTGCCGATCTGACGCGCAACGACGCGCTCGAGCAGCAGAGCCTCGACGCCCTGTCGCTCGACGCCGCGCACGTGCGCCGCGGCCTGCGGATCGACGTCGAGCACGACGGGAAGTGGCGCTCGCTGCACGCCCGTACGACGACGCTGTCGGTGGCCGGGGCGGCTGGCCACGCCGATGACGACGGCTCCGCGCTCGAGCATCACGGCGGGGAGGGATACGTCAAGGCCCTGTCGACGTCCTCGGCGGTCGGCGGCACGGAGCGATACCTGCACGAGGCCGTCGCGCGCTGGGCGGGATGGAGCCTGTCGGCCCCGCGGCCGGCGCGCGTGATCCGCCAGGGCGGGACGCGCACCCGGCAGAAAGAGGACGTCGTCCCCCAGGACTCGGCCGCGCGGTTGTCGTTCCCGGACGACGCCAAGCCCGACCCGGAGTTCCCGCTGCGCTTCGCCAGCCGGGTCGTGCCGGGCAGTCTGCCACGGTTGCGCTTCGGGCAGACCTACCGGCTGCGGGCCCGCGTCGTGGACCTGGCCGGCAACTCGGTCCGCCTCGGCGCCGCGGGCGACGCGCACGCGACCCCGCCGGTCGGCTACCTGCGCTGGGAGCCGCTGCTACCGCCCGACCTTGTCGCCCGCAACCCGTTCGCGGCGGGTGCCTCGCTGCAGCGCATGGCGATCCGCTCGAACATCGGCACCCCGGCGGCCGACTTCGACACCGTCAACCCGGCCGGCCAGCGCGGCACGGACGCGCGCTTTCTGGCGCCGCCCGCGGCGGCGGTGTCGCTCGTGGAGGCGCACGGGGAACTCGATCCGCCGCGGACGCCCAAGCAGAGCTACGACCTTGCCGCCCGCGAGGGCCACAAGCTGTCCGAGCCCGACCCGCAACCCGGCTCCACGCCCGCGTTCACGCACGTCGGATACGACGGCCGGGCACTTTCCCCGGCGTCGTCCGCCGACGGCGCGTACTGGATCCATCCGGGCCCGACGCTCGCGGTCGTGCATCTCACCGACCCCGTCAACAGCGGCGTCTTCGTGCGTGGCCTGCCGGGGCGCGCGGACGATGACCCGCTGCCACTGCCGTGGGGCCCGTGGGACGCGCAGCAGTCGTGGCGGATCGACCTCGTCGAGGGAGCGGCCGGATTCAGCGCCGCCAACCACGTGCTGACCGTCTCGCTGCCCGCCGCACAGACGTGCCGACTCCGGTTGAGCGCCATGCTCGGCGCGGGCGACGCGCCGCTGTTCGGCGTGCTCGACGCCGCCGGCGCCACGGTCGCCGGCGCCGCGTTCGACCGTGCCACCACCGGCGCGGAGCGGCTGCTGACGCCGGAGCGCGAGCTCGTCCTCGTCCACGCCGCGCAGCGGCCGCTGGAACGGGCGTACTTCGGCAAGACGATCGCCTTCGGGCGCGTGCACGGGGAGCCCTACGCGAACATCTGGGGCGACGTCCACGTGCACGTCGCCTCCACCGGCCAGCTCGACCTGCAGGCGTCCTGGAACGCGTGGGTGGACGCGCCCGGCTCGGCACCCCAACGGGTGCACACCCGCGCCCACGTCGCGAACATTCACGTCCCCGCGGAATCCGGCAAGTGGATGCCGATCGACCACGAGCGACAGCTGCGCCATCAGTTCGGCGACACCCACCACCGCCACGTCTCCTACTGGCTGGATGCGACGACGCGTTTCGGCGAGTACTTCGATCCGCACCTCTGGCAGGTCACCCCGGACCTGAAGGCCGGCGAGGAGCACTGGATCCTGCGTCGCCACGTGCCGTCCAACGCCCGGCCGGCCGCCCCGCGGGTGCGCTACGTGGTGCCCACGTTCACGTGGAACCGCCACGGCATGGACCGTCCGGGCTGGACGCACGGGCGCTCGACGCGCATCGGCGGCGGGCTGCGCTGCTGGCACGAGCGCGGCTGGTGGTCGTCCGGCGACGGCGAGACGCTGGCCGCCGTGCTGCGCGCCAACGCTCCCGGCGACGCCCAGGGGCAGACGTTCTACTCGCTCTACGGCCGCGACCCGCTCACCGACACCGTCGCGCCCGACGACACCGAGCTGCGGCCGAAGGACTTCCACGCCGCCACCGGCGAGACGCTTGCGGTCTCCCGGATGGTTGAGCTCGACGAGTCGCCGAACGCCACGTACTACGCGGTCGGGGCCGAGCCCACGTACGACGCCGAGCGGGATCTGTACCGCTTTGACCTGAGCCTGCGCGGTCGGGCCAACGCGACGTACGCGCCGTTCGTGCGGTTGGCGCTGGCGCGGTACCAGCCGTGGTCGATCGACGGCTGCGAGGTGTCGCCCGTCGTCCTCCAGCCGCCCGTCCAGCTGCTTCCAGATCGCACGCTCGACGCGCGCTGGGTCGACGACACGTCCGTCGACCTCACGCTCGTCGGCCAGGCGCCCTCCGGGGCTCGGCGGCACGTGGTCAGCGCGTGGGTGGAGCGCCGGCGGACCGGCGTTGGCGGCGACCTGGGCTGGGAAACGGTCGCCGACAGCCAGGTCGTGCTCAACGACGGCATCTCCAAGGCGGTGCTCGCGGGTCTGTTCTCCGCCGGGGTGACGGCCAAGCTCGCCCTCAAGGATCGCGTCGTCGATCAGGTCCAGTTCGGTAACGCCGGCCTGCCGCTCGCCGCGCCGGTCGACGACGGGCTCCGGCTGACCGCGTCACGAGCCGAGCTGCTCACCCTCCGGCCGGAGCTGATCGACGTTCTGCCGACGGGCATCGAAATGCCGCTCTGGATCCTGCCCGGTTACCGCCAGTGGAGCGGTCGCGTGACGTTGCCGGCACAGCGCGGGAACGAGCCGTTCCGCATCGTCGTGGTCGAGCAGGAGCGGCTCGCGCTCGACGTCGATTCGCGGGCGCTGACGCTCGACACCCCGCCGGTGCCGGAGGTCGCGCAGCGCATCGTCTACTTCGACGCGCTGGAGGCCTGATCGAGCGGACGAGCGCGTCGCAGCCGGAGGCGGCGCGCGGCGGTCACGCGGGTTAACATGCCGACTGCTGGCGCAGTGGACTACGCGCCACGCTATGGTCGGTCGCCCATCAAGAGGGGGTTCCCTGGTGGATGAGCGGACGGAAATCTAGAACGACAGCTCGAGCTGGCCGCCGTCGGCGGCCGGCAGCGGGCGCGGCCCCTCGTCGAGCCCCGCCACGCGCACCCCCAGCAGGCGGACCGGGCGCACGGGGTCGAGGCCGCGCAGCAGCTCCCGCGCGACGGGCAGGACCGCGTCTGTGTCACCCACGGCGGCCGGGAGCGAGCGCGCCCGGGTATGGGTCGAGAAATCGTCGAGGCGAACCTTGATGCCGATCGTGCGCCCGCGGCGCTCGTGGCGCGTGAGGTCGGCGCACAGCTCGGCAGTAAGCCGTTCGAGTACCGGCTCGAGCGCGGCCACCCCGCGCAGGTCGCAGTCGAAGGTGGTCTCGCGCGACTCGGACTTGCGCATCCGGGAGGTCTCGATCGTTCGCTCGTCCTCGAACCGGGCAAGGCGGCCGAGGTGGGGACCGAGACGGTCACCGAACCACGACGCCAGATCGGAGTCGGCGGTGGCGCCCAGTTGGCCGAGGCGCTCGATTCCCTGGCGGCGCAGGCGCTCGACGCTCTTGGGCCCGATGCCGGGGATCAGCCCGGGGGAGTGGCCGGCGAACCGCTCACGCGCCCCCGCAGCGGTGAGGCACAGAAAGCCGTCGGGCTTGTCGGCGTCCGAGGCCACCTTGGCCACCAGCTTGTTCGGCCCGATGCCGATCGAGCACGCCAGGCCGGTGGCCTCGCGCACGGCGGCCTTGATGCGCCGAGCGGCAGCCTTGGGCCGCTCGATGCCGCTCATGTCCAGGTAGGCCTCGTCGAGTCCCACGACCTCGACTCGGTCGACCTGCCCGCGAAGCGCGGCCATCACGGCCTGCGAGCGGTCGCGGTAGTGGTTGAAGTCCGGGGCGACGAACACCGCCTGCGGACACAGCCGGCGCGCGCGCGAGGCCGGCGTGGCCGAGAAAACCCCGAACTTGCGCGCCTCGTAGCTGGCGGTGGTGACGACCGCGCGCGGTCCGCTGCCAGCCACCACCACCGGCTTGCCGCGCAGATCGGGCCTGCGCTGCAACTCGACGCTCACATAGAAGGCGTCCATGTCGAGGTGGGCGATCACGAGGGTAAGTCCGCCGCTGGGGACACGTCGAGACGATAGGCGCGGCGGCGGTCGTATCGGCAAAGGCCGGCCCGCTAGATCGGCTGGTTTACCGGCCTGATCAGGATCTCGTTCACGTCCACGTGAGCCGGCTGGGAGAGGGCGTAGACCACCGCGCGGGCGATGTCATCGGGCTCGAGCGCACCCTTGGGCCTGTCGTCGAAGAAGGGCGTGTCCACCATGCCCGGCTCGATCAGGGTCGTGCGCAGAGGGGAGTCCGCCACCTCGGCCCGCAGCGCCTCGCCCATGGCCGTGACCGCCCACTTGGTGGCCGAGTAGAGCGAACCCGGCAGCGCGCGCCGGCCGGCCACCGAGCCCGTGAGCAACATGTGCCCCGAGCCCTGCTCGCGGAACTGGGCCAGCGCGGCCCGGATCGAGAGCGCGCAGCCGTAGACGTTGGTGTCGATCATCGAGCGCCAGTGCTCGACCGACTCCTCGAGAAAGCCCCGCGCGGCTCCGAAGCCGGCGTTGGCGAACGATGCGTCAAGTCGCCCGAAGCGCTCGACCGCCGTACTCACCGCCGTCTGCTGGTCCTCCCAGCTGGTCACGTCGCAGCGCAGGGCCACCGCGCGCTCGTCGCCGCCCAGCTCTGAGGCCAGCTGTTCGAGCTTGTCCTCCGAGCGGGCGGCCAGCACGAGCCGGTAGCCGGCACCGGCTGCCTGACGCGCGGTGGCGGCGCCGATGCCAGAGCTGGCGCCGGTGATCAGCAGTACGGGGGAGGAGTCGTTCACCGAAGTGGTTCTAGCAGGGCGTGCTCCGGACGGGGCTTGACAAATTCTCGATCCGATATATCGATGTATCGTGATAGTTCATATCCAAAGGAGTAGACGGTGACGTACGCACACGCGATGGGGGAAGGATGTCGAGGGGGCGAGGCCGCCGACTGGCGCGAGGCGCGCCGGTGGCTGGTCATGGCCACGCGTGGCCGCGGAGGACCCGAAGGCTTCCGTGAGGGTCCGGGCCGTCACGGCCGCGGCGGCCCTCGCGGGCGCCACCGCGGGCGCAGGCCACGCGGTGACGTGAGAGCGGCGATCCTCGTGCTGCTCGACGAGGAGCCGCGCAACGGCTACGGGATCATGCAGGAGATCGAGGAGCGCAGCGGCGGGGCCTGGCGTCCCAGTCCGGGGTCGGTTTACCCGGTGCTCTCACAACTCGAGGACGAGGGCCTGGTGCACGCCGACGAAAGCGGCGAGCGCAAGCTGATGGCCCTCACCGTTGAGGGCCGGGAGTACGTGGCCGAACGCCACGACTCTCTCGGAACGCCCTGGGACACCGCGGCGGCCGGGGTGAGCGAGGAGATGGTCGAGCTGCGCGCACTCGTCTGGCAGGTCGGGGCGGCCGTGCGCCAGGTGGTGGCGAGCGGGAGCGACGAGCAGCACAAGCAGGCGCGCGATGTGCTCGCCGAAACCCGGCGCGCGCTCTACCGCATCCTCGCGGGAGACGATCCCGGGGAGTCCTGATCGGCGCCCTCCACGTACGAGGCCGGGATGCGCGAGCATACGGGCGGCATGACGATCCAGCGCCTCCCGGCCAGATGACCCCTATCCGTGGTTTGTGTGGAGGCTTGTTCATCTTCACCGGGACGCTTCATTTCCTCAGGCCGCGGATGTACGAGGCGATCATGCCGCCCTACATTCCCGAGCACCGGGAGGTGGTGCTGGCCAGCGGCGCGGCTGAGGTTGCCGGTGGCGTGGCCGTGCTCGTCCCGGGCCTGGAGAGACCGGCGAGGTGGTGGCTGCTAGCCGTGCTGGTGGCCGTGTTCCCCGCCAACATCCACATGGCGGTGAACCCCGATCAGATCGAGGGCCTTCCAGCCATTCCACGCTGGCTGCTGTGGGCACGGCTGCCGTTGCAGGCGGCGTTTGCGGCTCTCGTGATCCGGGCGACCCGCCAGCGGTAACCCTGCGGCCTGGGCGCTACCCCTCGTTGGCCGCCGTCCCGGCCTTCTGGCCCTCGCCGGAGGATGCGGCCATCCCCGCCGCGCTCAGATCGCCGGCGAAGGGCTTGATGTGCCCATCGGGCTCGATCAGATATACGACCTGCTCGTGCAGGAACGCCTCGTTTCCCTTCTCGCCGAGGGCGGCCGCCGCCAGCATCGTCCCGCCGATCCTGCGCACGTCGCGCACGACGCCGATGCTGAACAGAGCGCGCGTCTCGTTGACCACATCTCCACGCCCCGCACGCAGGAGCGTGCGCAGGTCCTCGCGTACGCCGAGCGCGCCCACGACGATCGCGATGTTCACGATCTCATCCGAGGTGACGGCCGCGAGCGCGCGAGCGTGCTTGAGCGAGAGCCGCCTCAGTATGAAACGGCTGCCGCCCTGGCCGATAACGACCGGTACTCCGTACTGCTTGGCGGGGGCCACGTAGTCGCCATCAGGGTCGCTCTCGACGGCCAGGACCGGCACCCCGAGCTCGCGCAGCAGCAGGCACAGGCGCAGGCCAACCTGTCCGAGCCCGACCACCACCACGTGGTCTCTGCGCGGAAAGGCCCGGCGTCCAGCCATGGCGACGAGGCGGGGGGCCAGCAAGCGGTTGACCACCCCGGCGGTAAAGATCGCCGTGAAGCCCAGAGCGGCGAGCATCACCACGGCGGAGAACACCTTGAACCATCCGGGGCCCTCGTCGACGAGTTTGTTCGGGCCCACGGTCACGATCGTCTTCGTAGCCGCGTAGAACCCCTCCAGGAACGAGTCGTCGAGCACGATCACCGTGGCCACCGTGTCGAGCGCGAGCAGGAACAGAAAGCCGAGCAGCCCGGCCATCAGGGTCCGCGCGCTCAGCTCGAAGGGGCGAACGAGCGAGCCGGCGACAGTCAGGAAGCGCTGGCCGAGTGAGGGGGCATTGGGCTCGATGGGGACGAGGCGCGGTCCGTTCTCAGCGCCCTCGACGCCGACGAAGCCGCTCGGCGTGCGACTGATCGACAGCAGGCGGCTGTCGAAGGCGGGCCCTGCCAGGTTCGGGGCGACGATGTCGGGCATCGACATCACGCGGACGTTCGTGACCGCTCGCTCGAGCTGGGCGGCGACGTCGCGGTCGTACACCGTCACGATCAGCCGGACGCCGGACCGCACACCCTCGACCACCAGCGCGAGCCGCAGGGCCACGTGGTCGTCCTCGGTGATCACCACAACGGAGTCGACCTTCTCGTCGAGCGCTCTGCGGATATCGCGATCGTTGGGGTCGCGCAGGTAGGTCACCCGCGCCCCGGCTGCGTCCAGGGCGCGCTGGGTCACGTCGGTCAGCTCCGTTCTGCTGATCAGAAGGATGTGCGGCCTCGCCGAGCCGTCCGATGAGGATCGGTCATTCATGCGCGTCGAGTATGGCGAGCCATCCGGCGGGGCCCGTAGAGATTCTGTGGCGCGCTTCCAGGGTGTGGAGGTCGATCCGGTCAGCGGTGGTCGATCCGGTCAGTTGTAAGAACCACGGTCGAATGACCGTCCCTCATTCGTCCGTGACCACACCGCTACGGCAACGTACCGAGTGGAGCGAGCGCCTCGACGACCGCGGCCAAGTCGGTATGGGCGGCAAGACGCTCGAAGTCCGCCTCGTAGTGGAGGATCGTGGCACCGTGGTCCTCAGCGATCGCGGCAGCAAGGTAATCCAGAGGGGGAACGCCAAGGTGCTGATGCGCGGAGCGAAGCTGGTCCTGCAGATCGACGGCTCGGCATTCCGCATGTTCGGTGACCCACAGCGGTGGAAGTTCGCCCGGGTCGACGGGAGGAAGGACGCGACCGGCCCGCGTTTCGAGCAGGAGCGGGGTGCTCGTTGCGACGAGGCCTCGCGCGATCCAGTCGGACACCTCGCGGCGTCGCACCTCCTCGAGTTGCGGGCTGCCCAAGCGCCAGAACGCGCTGGTGTCCAGCAGCAGGAGGCTTCCGCTCACGGACGTCGGCTGGCCTGCCGGATGCGATGAACCTCGTGGAGATCCGGTGCCAACCCCGCGCGCAGCCGATCAACGAACGTCTCAACGGCCCGAGCTTGAGCGCGATCTTGTGCCTCGAGCTTGCGAAGCTTCGCTTCGGCACCACGCATCGACCTCGTCGTCTGCTGAGGCCTCAGAAGGGCGGACGGTTACGTACGTACGTGCTTCGGGGGGCCGGCCGTGCAGACCATCCTGGCGTCAGTGTACAACGACGGTCGAATGGCAAGTGCGGACGTTGGCATTGTAAATCTAGCTATACTTCTGGCTATGTTGTCCTCAGATCAAATGTCCCTCGCAGACGTCAAGAACCACCTCTCCGAGGTGATCGAACGTCTGGAGCGCGAGCACGGACGCGTCGTCATCACCAAGCACGGCCGTCCGGCCGCCGTCGTGCTGAGCGTCGAGGACCTCGAGTCGCTGGAGGAAACCCTCGATGTCCTCAGCAGCACCGCGCTTATGGACGACGTCCGATCCGGCGTGAACGACGACGTCGTGCTGCTCACCAAGGCCGAGGCGCTAGGTCTGATTGCAGATCCGTGAGCTCCCGCGACTTCGACGTCGCCTGGACATCCGCGGCGCGCCGCTCGCTCAATCGACTTCCCGAGAAGGTTGCAACAGCCGTAGGCGAGTTCGTCTACGGATCGCTCGCAGCCAACCCGCCGCGACTCGGCAAGCCGCTGAGGCTTCACCTCCAGGGGCTGCACAGTGCACGGCAAGGCGACTACCGCGTGATCTACCGCATCCACACCGACCAGCACCGCGTCGATGTGGTCGCCGTCGAACACAGATCAGACGCCTACAGGAGCCAGTGACGTCTGTTTGTGCGCGACCATCCACACGTCAGCGGCTGTGAGCGGTCAAGTCTGGCGGCCCAGCAATGCTCGATAAGGTGCGTTATGTAACTTAGACGCCGCAGGGCGGCCTCACACCGGAGTTCCGACCGGGCACAGAGCATTCGGCTCGGATCAAACGGCGACGATTACCCGCGCTCCTACTGCCTCGTACGTCGCCCGGGCCCGGGCATCGCGCGTGGCCAAGTCCGCCTCGTGCTCGACGGCGGCGAGCGCTACGAGCGCGTCGTAAACCGCGCCGCCGGCGACGCCGAGCCGGCTGAGCACGTCCGGTAAGCGGCGGGCCACGTCTGACCCGAGGAGCAGCGGCTTGCCAAAGCGTTCGCGGAGGAGTCGGGCTGCGTCGACGGGCGCCACCCGAAGGTCACCCGGCAGCCGCGTGAGCACGGAGTAGGTCTCTGCTAGTGCGTGACCGCTGAGAGAGATCTCACGGCCGTCCCACCAGCGGGCCACATCCGTGTGGGAGCGGTGGGTCTGCACGAGCAGAGGAATCGCCACGCTCGTGTCCAGCGCTAGCGCCTTCAACGCCGCCCGGTGTCGATCAGCCCGAACACCACGTCGTCGTCCACTGTGGCCTCGCCCGTGGCGACCAGCACCCCGGCCTCGGTTACGAGCCGAGCGGTGCGCCCCGTCGGGACCAGCTGTAGCCCGGCACCGTAACGGGAGATGTCCACGGTCGAACCCGCGGTAAGCCCGAGGGCGTCGCGCAGGGGCTTCGGCAGGACGATCCGCCCGGCCGAGTCCATCGACGTCTCCATTGGGAGCACGTTACCACCCGGTTCCCGTCGGTCCCGACTCCGAGAGGTGGCGGCCGGTTCTCAGCAGTCGGCCAGCGCGTCGAGTGCGCGGCATACCTCGCCGCGTCTCCCCGGCGGTAGGCCACCGACGCGCTCGGTCAGCAGGCGCCGGCTGACCGGCTGCAGGTTGTCAAACGACGCCGCGCAGGCCTCGGGCAGGCCTTCCTCGTCGCCCAGCGCAATCTCTGTCGGGATGTCACGAACCGTGCGGGTCACCGGCGCCACGATCAGGCGGTGAAGGACCGGCACTGCGGCATCGCGCGTGACGATCAAGACCGGGCGACGCTTGTCCTCGGCCTCAGCCCACCAGACTTCGCCCTGAAGTGGTGCGGCGGTCACCAGGGCTCCTCGGCGATCATCGCCACGGTTGCCGCGTCGGACCACAAACGGTCATCCCCCGTCTGCGGGACACGTCGATAGCCCTCGACGATGGCGCGTCCGACGGCCGTGCTTCGCTCGGCCTCGAGGACTGCGTCGAGACCGGCTCGTACGGCGTCTGAGCGCGACGCGTAGACGCCCGCGCGCACGAGGGCGTCTACGGCCTCAGCGGTGGCGTCGGGAACGCGCGTGACGAGTTGGGTTGGGATGTGACCAGCATAGCGGTATGCATTGCTGGAGGCAACCGTGTGTGTGATCTTGCCTTCGAGCGCGAGCAGCGGGTTACGATCGCCACCCCATGGCCTCCCGCTCTCTTGCCTCGATGGTCGCCCGCTACGTGTCAACGACAACCGCGCATCGGCACGGCGAGCTCACCGATTTCCTGACGTGCGGGCTGGACGCCGCCCCGACGGCCGGCGCCGCGGTGGCCGGGACGCTCCATCCAGGCCGCCCTGGCGGCCTATCATGACTGCGATGAAGTGGTGGGGCTGGGGGCTCGAGGGCGTCGCCTTCACCCACGAGGACAAGCCCGAGCTGGCGCCTTTTATCGAACGCCATCTGGGTCTCGATGTAAGTCGCGTGCCGGCCTCACTCCCGTCGTTCTCTGACCTCGATATTCCCGATCCCACGCTGCCCGAAGCCCTGAGCTCGGCGCTCGAGCGGGCCGTCGGGTCCGAGTGGGTGGGCGTCGAGGCACTTGACCGCGTGGTCCACGGTCGCGGCAAGAGCCTGCGCGACCTCGTCCATCAGCGTCGCGGCGAGCTGGGCCGCATTCCGGACGCCGTCGTGCGTCCCGGCGACGAGGATCAGGTCGGGCGTGTCCTGCAGGCCGCGCTCGATGCCGACGCCGTGGTCATTCCGTTCGGTGGCGGCTCGAGCATCTCCGGCAGCCTCGAGCCCCCGGTCGCGGAGCGCCGGCCAATCCTGTCGGTCGATGTCGGCCGCCTGGACCGTGTGCTGTCGATCGATTCCGAATCGCGCCTCGCCCGCGTCCAGGCGGGCGCGTTCGGTCCCGATCTGGAGCGCCAGCTCAGCGCGCGCGGCTGGACCCTCGGCCACTTCCCCGACAGCTTCACGCACTCGACGCTCGGCGGCTGGATCGCGACGCGCTCGTCGGGGATGCAGTCCGACCGCTACGGCGACATCGCCGACATCACCCGCGGGCTGCGCGTAGTGACGCCGAACGGAGTGCTCGTCACACGCCCGGTCCCGAGCACCTCGACCGGACCCAGCGTGCGCGAGATGGTGCTCGGCAGCGAGGGGCGGCTCGGGATCATCACCGAGGCGACCGTCCACGTCAGGCGCCTGCCCGAGCAACGCAAGATCCTCGGCTACCTCTTCCCCACCTGGCCGGCGGGACTGGCGGCGATGCGCGACATCGCCGCGAGCGAGGCGGCGCCGTCGGTAACGCGCGTCTCGGACGCCCCGGAGACGCGCTTGTCGTTTGCGACCCGCAAGGCGCCTACCGTGCTCGACCGCGTCAAGTCGCGCGCGCTACGCGAGTTCCTCGAGCGCCGGCGCGAGTTCGACGTCGAGGCGATGTGTCTGTCGTTCATCGGCTACGAGGGCGACCGGCGACACGTCGCACTCCAGCGCCGGCTCGCCGAGGGGATCGTCAAGCGCCACGGCGGCGTGGGCATCGGATCGAGCCCCGGCGAGCTCTACGACCAGAAGAAGTTCGACACCCCCTACATCCGCGACTTCCTGCTCGACCGCGGTGCGCTCGCCGACGTCTCGGAGACATCGGCGCCGTGGAGCGCGCTTCCCGCGCTCTACGACACGGTTTCGAGCGCCGCGCACGGCGCCTTCGACCGCCTCGGCGCGCGCGGCTACCTCATGTGTCACCTCTCGCACTCCTACCATGCGGGCGCTTGCCTGTACTTCACTTTCGCGCTCAACCCCTCGGGCCGGCGCGACCCGCTCGAGGAGTACGGCGAGGTCAAGACGGTGATCCAGCAGGCCTTCGTCGACTCGGGCGCGACCCTCTCTCACCATCATGCGGTCGGCACCGAGCACGCTCAGTGGCTGGAGCAGGACATCTCAGCGCCGGGCGTCGCGATGGTGCGGGCGCTGTTCGAGGGCACCGACCCCGGCGCGAACCTCAACCCCGGCAAGATCGTCTGATGACGGCAACGGGGGAAACCGACGTGCCCGGACCGGGTACTTGAGGAGATGGCCGCCCCCCGCCAAGATCAGTCCGCGCGCGACTCCGCAGAGCTCGACATCGCCTGGACCCGCTCCGCCCCGTGCGCCGCGCTGCGCAGCGCGTTCGTCCGCTGGGCTCTGGGAGCCTTGATGGACCTCTACACCAGCCGCGAAGTCCACGGCACACGCAACATCGACAGCCTCGACGGCCCGGTCGTCTTCGTGGCCAACCACGGCAGCCACATGGACACCCCCGCGATCTTGCGCGCGCTACCAGGACGCTGGCGGCGCCGCACGGCGGTCGCCGCGGCGACCGACTACTTCTACGCGCGGCGCCGCAACGCGATCCTCGTCTCGATGTTGTTCGGGACGGTCCCGATCGACCGCCACGGCGGCGGCCTCACGGCCGCGGCACATCTCGACCGCCTGATCCGCTCGCGCCGCAGCTTGCTCGTCTTCGCCGAGGGCACGCGCTCGCACGACGGCAGAGTTGCCCGGCTGCGCTCGGGTGCGGCCGTGCTCGCGTCCGAGTACGGCATCCCGATTGTGCCGGTCTTCGTCTCGGGCACGGGCGACGCGATGCCCCGCGGCAGCCGCTGGATGCGCCACAAGCACGGCGCCGCCGGCTCGCGCCGCCACGCGATCGAGATCCGCTTCGGGGCGCCGATCCGCGCGCGTGAGGCCGAGCACCGTAGCGAGACGATGGAGCGCGTGCGGCTGTTCTTGGCCGAGTCGGGCGCCGCGACCGAGGCGGGTCGAGTCCCTGCGGCAGGGGAACTCGAGAGCGCACCCCGCAGATCAGTCTGACCGTGGCGAGCGTCTTCCTCACAGGCGGCACCGGCTTCATCGGGGGCGCTCTGCTCGGCCGGCTGCGCGAGCGTGGCGACGAGGTCGTGGCGCTCGCCCGTTCCGAGCGCTCAGCCGAGATTCTGACCGCGAGGGGCGTGACCGTCGCCCGCGGGAACGTGCTCGACGAGGACTCACTCGCACGCGGCATGGACGGCTGCGAGCTCGTCCTACACGTCGCGGGCATCAACTCCCACTGTCCCGCGGACCCCGACATGCAGCTGCGGGTAAACGTCAGCGGCGCGGAGGGCGCGGTCCGCGCCGCCGCGCGGGCCGGAGTCGGTCGCGTGGTCTACACCTCGTCGGCCGCTTCGATCGGCGAGGCCCACGGCACGGTCGGGCGTGAGGACTCACCGCACCGCGGCTCGTACCTGTCGAACTACGACCGCTCCAAGCACGAGGGCGAGCAAGCCGCCTTCGCGGCCGGCGCGGCGACAGGCGTGGAGGTGGTGGCGCTCAACCCCTCCTCGGTCCAGGGGCCGGGAAGGTCGTCGGGCAACGGGGGGATGGTGATCGCCTACGTCAACGGCACCCTGCGCGTCTTCACACGTACACACGTCAGCGTCGTCGACATCGACGACTGCGTGGAGGGGCACCTGCGCGCCGTCGATCATGGCCGAGCGGGCGAGCGGTACATCCTCAACGGCGCGACGCTCACCTCCGAGGAGGCGCTCGAGATCCTCTACGAGGTCACCGGCGTGCGCGAGCGGGTGCGGATGGTCCCCGCGCCGATCGCCCGAGGCGTATCCGCGGCCGCCGAGACGCTGTACCGCGCCCGCGGCCGCGCCTGCCCGGGGTGCCGCGCGCGCGTGCGCACGATCCTGCACGGCCACCGCTACGACGGCTCGCGGGCCACGCGCGAGCTCGGCCTCGAGTACACACCCGTGGAGCACACCTTCGCCCGCACGATCGAGTGGGCGGCCGGGCAGGGCCTGGTCACGCGCGACCTGCCGGTCGCCGCCTGAGCGGCCCTCCCCTACGCAGACTGCCAATCGCCGCCCCGCGGCGGCACCGGCGCAGCCACGGGCGGAGTTCGTCGGGGAGTTCGTCGTGTGTGCCGTGCTACAACGACGACCGCGCCCCCCCGCTTAGGAGGCGCGGTCGTCTAGGCGCTTTCTGGCTCCCATCTAGGGGATTCGCACCGACAGCCGCCGGACCACGCGACCGTGGTCGACGAGCGTCAGTGTGTACGCGCCCGGCTTGACCCGGCGTCGGGTGACGAGATTCCTAGCCGTCCCCGAGGCGTAAATCGTGCCCTCGCGCGTGAGGCGCGCCCGCTGTGCCCGGCCGGCGGACTTGACGCGGCACTTCACGCGACGTCCCCGGACCTTGCAGGTGACCTTTGCGTTGCGCCCACGCCGACCTCTGGGGCCGCGGGGGCCTGCCGGACCAATCGGACCCACAGGGCCGGCAGGTCCGCGGGAACCAGTGGGGCCCGCCGACCCACCCGGGCCAGTCGGGCCAGCCGGACCCGCAGGGCCGCCGGGACCGGTGGACCCCTCGGAGCCGAGCGGACTCGTGGGACGAAGGACCCGTGGGGCGCCCGCGTAGACCAGCTCGAAGTCGTCGACTCTCATGACGAGCAGCTGCCCCGGTTCCACCTCCTCGGCCGCGTTCGGTCCCGTGGCGGCCTTGTGGACCTGGGCGTCGAACAGAAAGGCCCCGTCCCCGATGGTGTCCTGCGCGTCGATGATGCCGCTGGACTCCTCGTCGGTGGTGAGCACGGCATCGGTGCCGTTCGCCGTTGCCGGCGAGAAAAGCGCCGGGTCGAAGCGCGCAGCTACGGCGCTGCGGCCCGTCCCGAGGTCGTAGGCCACGATCCGCGCGAGCTGCGGGTTGTTGCCGGGATCCTCCTGAATCAGGAGGTTGCGGTGCTCGTCGATGTCCATGTTGTCGGGCTTGTTGAGGAACGGTGCTTCGGAGCCGTCGAGCAGCAGCGTCAGCGTGCCGCCGCGTTGCGGGTTCTCGATGTCGTCGTAGCGCAGGCGCCATAGCCCGCCGCCGTTACGGCTGGTGGTCGTGCCCGGCGCCGGCGTCGTGTTGCCGCCCTCCGTCGTGACGAAGTAGAAGTCGCGCGGGCTTCTCGGATCCCACGCGCCGTCCTCGATGCGGTTGAGGCTGAGCCCCTCGGCCTTGCCCTCCGCATTCTGCTGAGCGCCGGACTGCTGGGATGGAACGTCGGAGAGGTCGACCTCGACCGGCAGGTTCTTGCCGAACGTGGAACGGAACTGGGCGTCGGTGCTCACCGACTCGTCGATCGTGTCGATGACGCTGAGGCTGCCGTTGTTGAGGCCGGCCTTGTCGAAGGCGTCGCCGGTGTTGGTCTTCGTGCCGCTGTAGGCCCAGAGCTGACCGTCGCCGCTGTCCTCCTGGCCCTGCACGAGCGTCGTGTCGCTCTGGTTAGCCGCCGGGAGCGTGTTCTCCCAAGAGAACAGGCCGAGCCGCGGCAGCTGCTTGGCGGCCCCGTCTTCGAGAACGCCGAAGGAGCGGGACTCGTCGCCACCCTCCTCGTTGGCGAAATAGACCCGACCGGTGAAGCCGTTGCCGGTGTCGGCGTTGAATAGCTGGTTGCGGTCGGTCAGGGTGCTGGAGCAGAAGCGGTTGAACGGCGCGCCCTGCGCCGTGAACGTTCCGCCGGCGGGGCCCGGGTTCGGGCCGGCGGGCGACGGAGCCGGGCCGAACATCTGCGCCGGATAGTTGAAGAAGGTCACGCCGGGATCGATCAGGTCCGAGCCCGAGGGCACCGCGAACGTGCTGCGGTTGATCTGGTAGTTCGAGACGAACGCGCCGGCCTGACCGTGGCGGCGGGCGATACCTTGTATGGGCTGTGCGGGTCGGGTCCCCGAGGCGGGGCGGGCGTCGGCGAGCTCATGATTCATGTACAGCTCGAAGTTGCCGCCCGTGCCCGGGCGCGCGCCGAGCCCGTCGGGGATGCCGACCATCTTGTGTCCGTTGGCCGCGGGGAGGTCCCCGACGGTCAGCAGCGAGGTCGTCTGGACCCCGTCGGCGACCGGGAGCACATACGGCGCCACGGTGGTGGTCGGGCCCTTCACCCCGGTTCCGGGCGCGGCGCCGGCGGGGGCACCGGCGAGAAGGACGAGGGGGGTGGTCCCCAGAACGGCGAGGGTGAACGAGTGGCGTCTGCGCAACGTGGTGGCTCCATGGTCGGGGTTGAACGCGCTGTATATGGCCGCCAGAGCCCCCTCGTGTCACGATTCCGTGTCTTCGGCGATCTCGCCCGTGTCGCACGGACCCGATTGGCGCCTGAGAGGGCGTCCCGCCCCCGATCAGAGGCAGCTGCCCCGACATCACCCCGTGCGGCTCACCCTTTACGCTCCCTTCGCGATGCTCGAGTTCGACGAGGAGGGTGCGCTCCAGCGCTACAAGCAGGGAGATGCCGGCGCGCGACAGGAGCTGATCGAGCACTACGTCCCGCTGGCCAAACGACTCGCCGGGCGCTACCGCAGCTCGGGTGAGTCGATCGAGGACCTCGAGCAGGTCGCGAGCCTGGGTCTGGTCAAGGCGATCGACCGCTTCGACCCCGGCGAGGGCGCCTTCGCGCGCTACGCGGTGCCGACCATCGTGGGCGAGCTCAAGCGCCACTTTCGCGACAAGGGCTGGGGGATGCGCGTGCCCCGCCATCTGCAGGAACGAGTGATGGAGGTCAACGACGCCGTGGAGAACCTGGCCACCGCGCTGGGCCGCTCGCCCACCCCCCGCGACGTGGCGAACTACACCGGCGCGGACCTCGAGGAGGTGCTGGAGGCGATGGAGGCCGCGGGCGCCTACAGCCCGATGAGCCTCGACTCGCCCCAGCCCGGAGCCACGGACGACGAGGACCACACGCTGGGCCACCGGCTGGGCTCCACGGACCCCGCCTACGAGCTGGCCGAGTGGCGCCCCGTCGTCGCTCCCGCCGTGGCCGCACTCCCGGCCCGTGAGCAGGAGATCCTGCGTCTGCGCTTCGTCGAGGATCTGACCCAGTCGGAGATCGCAACCCGCATAGGGATCTCCCAGATGCACGTGTCACGCCTGCTTCGCCGCTCGCTGGACGAGCTGGCCGTGGCCACCAGCCACGGCTAGTGGAGCATCTCGAGCTACTGCTCCTGGGTCTCCTGACGGCGACCGTGGCGCTGGCCGTGGTTGCCCGCATGGTCCAGGTGCCCTACCCGATCCTGCTCACGGTGGGGGGCGTCGTGGTCGGCTTCTTGCCCGGGGTGCCCGAGGTCGACCTCGATCCCGAGCGCGTGGAGTACGACCTCGACCTCGAAGAGGCGCGGCTGAGCACCTAGGGCCGGGCGCCGATCAGCAGGCTCTGCGTGGCGCGCCCGACGGGTCCTGAAACGTCGTGGACCGTCGTGTCGGTGAGGCCGATGCCGTCGGGCTCGGCGTGACTGACTGCGTCCAGCCCGATCCATTCGCCTGCGGGCAGGCGCCTCAGCGCCACCGAGAGGTCGGTGTTGATGAAGACGAACCGCCGGTAGTCCAGCGGCGCGCTCACGCCGTTGCCCGAGTCCGCCGCCACGAGCAACCGCTCGAGCGGCGAGGGCTCGCGCCCCTCCACGAGCGCCACGCGCTGGCGCATCCACGCCCATGCCGGACCAGGCTCGACGTACGCGCCGGCGACGAAGCGGACCTCCATCGCGGAGTGATAGCCCCGCTGGCCGGTAGGGAAGAAGTCGCGCGGCTCGCCGGCGTCGGGACCGGGCATCGCCCCTCGAGCCGGCTGGGGGCCTTCGATCTCAACCGTCTCGGTGCGGATGCGCCACGCTCGTGCCCGCAGGATCTCGGTGTCCTCGTGTGTCAGGGTGCCCTCGACGAGTTCGACACTACGGCCCGGGCGCACCACCCGGGCCGACACGCTCAGCGCAGCGATCGGGACCGGGCGCAGGATCTCGAACGTGATTCGGGCGAGCCGAGCTCCGGCGATCTCACCTGTCCGATCCATCTCCCCGCCGAGGAGAGCGCACGGCGGACCGGCGTGCTGGCTGTCGGGATCCCAGGGGCCGCGGGTCAGCTCGCTGGGCGCGTAGCGCTCCCCGTCGGCGACGTAGAAGGCCCCGGCCGGCGCCTCCATCAGGCGCAGCTGGGGCCGTAGAAGCTTGCCATAGCGGGATCGTATGCTGCCCCGGACCTCGGCTCGAGATCCGGCTTCGGCTGAATCCGCGCTCACGCCGTCTGGCAGACTCTCACCCGTGGCCAAGCAGAAGCAGATGAAGGTTCAAATGCAGGTCGGCGCGCTGGGGGCGATCCAGCAGCTCGAGCCGCGCACCGACGAGCAGCTCAAGAGCGAGTCCAAGCATCGCGTCGCGGCCAAGGCCCTGCTGGGCGCGCGGGCGGCCGAGCGCTACGACGCCAAAGCCGCTCGCGCCTACTTCAACGAGGCCCTGGCCGGGTGTCACCCGCAGGAGCGGCCCGCCTTGCGGCAGATGATGAAGGCATCGATGGCCCTCGCCGAACGCCGGCCGGACGATCTCAAGGAGGCGGTCGAGAAGCTCGGCCACGCCCCTCCGTCCAGCGGGCAGCTCTTCCTTCTGCGGATGATGGGCCTGATCGCTCCGGCGGAGGGCGCGAGCGTGGCCCTGCGCCTGCGGGGCATGCTGATCCTGCTCGCCTTCGTGCTCGCCCTGCTGTTGATCGGCTTCGGGCTCGCGAAGCTCGTTGCGCTGCCCTTCGGTGGCGTGGGCACCGTCGGCGCGATCCTGCTCGGCCTGCTGATCGTGGGGGTCGCCCTGGGGGTGCTCGTGCTGCTGGGACGGCGCCGACAGGCCAAGATGCAGGCCCAGCGGGCAGCGGGCCCGCCGGGCTAACGCTCGCTGACCGTTGCCTTCTGGAGCACGATGGGCTGGAGCGGCTCCTCGGTCGCGGGGTCGCCCTGCTCGCCGATCGCGCTGACCACGTCGAGGCCCTCGGAGACCTCGCCGAGCAGCGCGTATTCGGGCGGTAGCCCGGCGTCGGCGCCGGTGACCACGTAGAACTGGCTGCCCGACGTGCCGGGAGCCTCCTGTGCAGTCTTGGCCATCGCCACCACGCCCTTGGTGTACGTGGCGCCGGCGGGCGGCTCGTCGACGGTGGAGTAGCCGGGGCCACCCATGCCCGAACCGGTCGGGTCGCCACCCTGGATCACGAACCCGGGGACGATGCGGTGGAAGATGGTGCCGTCGAAGAAGCCCGTTCGGGCCAGTGAGACGAATGAGGCGGCGGTGGCCGGCGAGGTCTTCTGATCGAGGCGGATCGTGAAGGCCCCGCAGTTGGTCTTGATGTCAACCTCGTAGGTCTTGGCCGCTGCGAGCTTCTCGGTCGGCTTCTTCTGCCCACCGTCGGGCTTGGGGGCGGGGGCCTGCACCCGTGCACACTCGCCCGGCGCGGCCTGCGACCCTGGGGAAGCGCTCTCGGTGGCCGTGGTGTCGGGCTTGCCGGCGGACGGGGAGGACTCGTCGTCCTGGCCGCAGGCCGCGACGAGAAGGCAGAGCAGGAGCAGTATGAGAACGGCTGGTCGGCGCACGGCGGGCAGAGTAGCGCCCGGTAGCGGACGCGGGCAGGGGCGGCGATCTCTCTAGGATCGGCCGGTGCCTCGCGTTTCCACTCTGTTTGAGCGTTATGACCAGGTGATCCTGGATCTCGACGGCTGTGTCTGGGTCGGCGAGACCCCGATCGAAGGCTCACCCGGGGCGATCGCCGCACTGCGCGAAGCCGGCAAGCGGGTGGCCTTCGCCACCAATAACTCCTGGCACCCCGGCGAGGATCACGTGGCCCGGCTGTGGCGCATGGGCGTTCAAGCCGCTCTGGCCGACGTCGTGACCGTGGGGGGCGCCATGCAGCACCTGCTGGCCGAGACCCGGGCCGGTCGCACCGCTTACGTGATCGGCACCGAATCACTGCGAAGGCATGTGGCGCAGGCCGGGCTAACGCTCGTGGACGATCCCGAGCTGGCCTCCCACGCGGAAGTCGTGGTCACCGGGAGCACCGATGAGCTGCGCTACGCCCACCTGCGCACCGCCACGCTGGCCGTATACCGCGGGGCCGACTTCCTGGCCACCAGCCGCGACCCGACCCTCCCCACCCCCGAGGGACCGTGGCCCGGAACGGGAGCGATCCTCGCCGCCGTCGAAACCGCCTCGGGCCATCGCGCCCAGATCGTGGGCAAGCCCGAGCCCCAGCTCTTCTTCACCGCCCTCGACCGCCTCGGCGACGGGCGTACGCTGGTGATCGGCGATCGCCTCGACTCCGATGTCGCGGCCGCGGCGGCGGCCGGGCTCGACGGCGCGCTGGTCCGCAGCGGCATCGGGACCGGAGAAAGTCCGGGCGAGCCGGGCGACGAGGGGCGGCCGGTCCCGGTGGCCGAGGCCGCGAACCTCGGCGAGCTCGTGCTGGGCTCTACCTAGTCACCGACCAGGTCTACGACGTCGCGGCCACGCTGCCTGGGTGCACCCGGACGGAGCCGTAGTCGACGCCGAGCAGGGCGCAGGCCTCCGGGGTCGCCCGCAGGCCGGCCGCCTCGGCCTCGCGCATGGCCTCGGCGGGATCCACTCCGCGCACCTCGTAGATGTGGGCGGCACAGACGGCCGCCACGAAGTCGGTATGCCGGTTGCCGTGGACCGCGACGGCGCCGCGGCGGCGCAGCTCGCGTCGCAGGACGCAGAGCAGCTCCTCCAGGGCGTCCGCGCCCTGCGCCGCCGACGCTACCGGAGCGTGGTGCCAGTCAAAGCCCGCGCGCTCGTAGTCGGCGAGGTTGTGGCGGGTGCTCATCGTCGAGACCACGTAGCGCACTCCCTGCCCGGCCAGCCAGGCGATCTCGCCCTCCCTACGCTCGGGCCGGTGGCTGCGCCCTCCCCCACCCGGGCGTTCGAGCGCGCACAACTTGCCCGGTCGCGCCCACCAGATCCTCTTCGGCTCTCGCACGGTCTTCACCCCCGGTCGTTTCTTCGTCCAGGGCGCGGGGCCGTCGTTCTCGCCCCCGTAGGCGTCGCACCCGACGGTCTCGTAGAATCGGGCGCATGTGCCGCGTGTTCGGGTGCGTCTCCGCCGAGCCGATCTCGATCCGCCACGAGTTGCTCGAGGCGGAGAACCCGATGATCCGCCAGTCCGAGCACCACGACTCCGGGTGGGGCATGGCCGTCTACGAGCGCCCCGACGGCAATCAGCCACGGCTCGTGCGCTTCCCGGAGGCCGCCCACGAGGGCGAGGATTTCGAGCGCGCAACCGAGGCGCGCGGGCGGATCTTCAATGTGCACGTTCGCCGCGCCACACTCGGT